>Ga0131853_10010681_pt1 | contig 16792 bp, 11 predicted proteins | sample TergutLab28metaG_FD_92764 | JGI IMG/M metagenome (GOLD analysis project Ga0131853, IMG submission 92764) | Labiotermes labralis P1 segment gut microbial communities from Petit-Saut dam, French Guiana - Lab288 P1 (version 2) (version 2) | ecosystem: Host-associated > Arthropoda: Insects >...
CCAGAGCAATACAACCCATGAAATAACTCAACAAATAAGTTGCAAGCTCCTGAGGATGGATGTATTAACATCCGAAACATGTTGAGCATTAAATAATGAAATAATAAAGCAAGTGACATCAAGCTGGTCCATCTTTATTCAACTATTATTAATACTATACACATAGGCTGCCGTACGTCAACAGTATATATAAGAGTTTGAGTTGTGGGGGGATAGATGGTTGAACCATTTTGTGACAAATGTGGAGCTATCCAAATTAACTGAAACCCTTTAGATAAACATTATGAAGTAGTCAGTATCTCACTGAATTTGGTACATCAATAAAATTAATTAGGCTAAACAAGATAAAAGTTGTAGTAAAGTGTATGTAGATAAACTTCTCCAATAAATGATTTCAGGCTTCAGTTGTGAAGTAGATGAGAACAGATACAGTGCATCAGAGAAGAGAACTGCACTCTCCTGGGTTATTAAACAGCAAGTAGTGGTAATTTCTTACCGACATTTCAGGACAACCTATCGATCCCATCTTCAGGGGAAGAAATTACCACCAATCGTTGTGTAAGAACCTAGAAGAGTGCAGTTCTCTTCTCTTCTGTGATGCATTGTATAACCAAGATGGACCAAACATGGATATGCTTTATTACCCTTGCTTGTCAACTTTGCTTTAGAATATGCCATTTGAAAGGTTTAAGATAATCAGGTTGGATTCAAACCACAAACAGGATGGATGTTTCTGGCCTGTGTTAGTGATGTTCATTTATGTAATACTGTGAAGAAAAACAGAGAAATGAGGCACTAGTAAAATTAGCACATAAACTTCAAACAAAACAAAGAACATTCGTATTTTGTCATCAGAATGCAGCACCAGGTCACAAAATTAAGGTGAATAATATATCCTTTGAGAGTGTTTCAAAAACAAACCAGTGTTATTCATTAATGCTTCTTGTTTGTGTAGGTATGAAAATTGTATTCACAATCTGAGGTTATTTGAGAATGGATTTCTTAGGAAAATATTAGACAAAGCAAGATAAAATTAAAAGGTAGTGAAGAAAAATGCATTATGAGGAGGTTCATAACTTATACTTAAAGTTTAGAAGGACAGCTTGATGGTAAGGGATGACTTGAAAGAACTAAACACAAATGGGATATTAATATGGGTATTAAGGCAGTAGTGTGTTGATGGGAATAATATTGCAGGCCAAGTTTCAATTGTAGGCTCCTGTGAATATAGTGTAACGTTTGAGTTCCATAAAATGCAGCAAATTTCTTGACTTGCTGAGTGGTTGTTATCTTTATGACCATGGAATTGAAACACAACAAACTATAATGTAATCTAGAAGCTCATGAGACATGTTAATAATAAATCTTTTATGTATGACAGAACACTGGACATGTTGGGTTTACAAGCATTTTACACTGATCTTTCTGTTTTTTATTGTTTTTTCTTGATATTCTTTTGGTTGACCTTGGCTGTTGATTGGATTCCTTTTGTGGCTGAAGAGTCAGTGAGATTGACAAAAGAAAAGTTCTTGTTTTGTTCGCATTCTTCATTGCCGATTGAATAGCCAGTTGCATGCCTGCCAGCTTGCCTGTCATAAAAACAATAATAGAGTGCTAGCAACTGGATGACCCGAAAAGTGCTGTATGATGTATAACCTGGAAACAAGATTAACACTAAACACAAGTATTTTATGTTTCATTAACGAATTTTGCAAAACATGTGAGTCAGTTCATACCAGTCCAGTTAATTTTTTGTGTGTGAGTTAGGTCAGTTGATTGTTATGTAAGATAATGGTATTAGCTGAGCAGTGGAGAGTATATAGTACCTAATTTGATGGGTAAATGATATGAGCGGTAAGTAGGTAAGTCTGGAAGGAATTGTTTGTGGTGCATTTCATGATGGTATCCATGCACAAAATTCATAAAATTTGTGTTTATGTGACAGATGGTAACTTCCATACTTTTCATGATTTATTCTGAGGTATACAAACTTTTTAAATTTGGGTGGTAATGAGCCTGTCTAATGGATGCAGCAGAAGACCTTTTGTGGTTGAAATGTGAAACACAAGGGGCAATTCAGGCTTTCACATGTAGGATGTGAGGATAAATATATAATCTGTTCAGGGGAAGAATATAGTAATATAGGCCTGTGTATAATCAAAAAACATGTTATCAATGGGCATTGAAGAAGGAATAGTTATGTCAGAGGCTTCAGAGAGCAGGTGAGATGAGCAAGACTGTATAGTTACATCCAATGAGGACTATACAGAGTGACTTTAATCTGTGTTAGAAAATAAATGATGGCTTAGGTTTCAGTGAGGTGACACACGTGAAGAACTTAGACATCACTTGAAGAAGATTATGAGATTACATTCTGTATAATGTCCTATACTGGGGCCTCTGAAAATCTGACAGTACAAGATCACATTTTATAACTATAAAAACCCATGTTTGAAATTAATGAATTGGTAACTTTTTAGTCATCCTATATTTTAGGTCTGCAGTGTCATGATGGACAGTGTTGTAGCAGTACAGTTTGTGCTTGGACCACATCAGAGGTTGTTGTCTTCTCGGCTTCAACTGCTGCGGTTTGTAACCTGTCTCAGCACTTTGTGTACTGTTGTCACACACTAAATGACAACATTTGTTTGCATAATTAAAAGTGAAGGTACTTAAAACTTATTTTAAAGCTGAATATTTACATTGTAACATGTGCTAATGATTCTGAATACAAAATTGTTGTGATTATTACTATTGTTGTTGCTGCTGTTGTTGTTGTTACTAGATAATAGTTACTATTATCACCATTACCATCATTAGTAGTAGTAGTAGTGGTAGTAAAGGCAGTGGCAATAGAAGTTTAGAGTAGTTGTGGTGGTGGTGGTGGTGGTGGTGGCGGCAGCGATATTTATGATGTCACAATGCACATAGCATTCCAGGCACTGACTCTCATTTCTAGATCTAAGTAGCAAAGTATGATTTGCATGTAAGTTCTGACATTTTGTACCTTCCTGACTCACAGTACTCAGAATTTTGTTCCTCACTGATATTTGCAAATTTCTTCTATCAAATTCTGCAGAATGGTAGTGGTAAAAATACACACTGTGATGTTAAGTGATGTTATCCATACTGTGATCATATACTAAATGCTGGCACTTGCATATACTGTTGTCGTAATACTGTGAATTAATAACAGACTATGTTGGTAAGGACTACTTTCAAGTGTGCCATTTTGTACACTGTCTGTGAAATATTACTTCTTATCACAAATAATTTAATTTATTTTATTAATAAAACAGTTTGTCTGCCAGATGATATTCTCTATCTTCCTTTAAGGAGCACTGTGACCTGTCAGTAGTCACCACAAAATGACAGTATCAACAGTTTTCTTCGTTTTGATAGTCACAACTTTGGGCAGTACTTCCCCTGTCCGTCATGAGATTTATGATATTAATACAGACCAGCATCAGATGGAAGTGCCTCAGTTGGGAGTGTCTGTTCCCAGAGTTGTGTGAGTAACTTTTAGTTCTTCCATACAAATTAAGCAGATTTAGGATCTCCGTGTGTCTCCATCAAAACATTTCAAGTTGAGGGTGGTTTCATTGAGGTCAGTATTTTACAGACAGACATAATGGACTTGCAACATGCTTAATTTTGAGTGCATCAAAAATCAGAAACAATTTAAAAACATTTTATTTTTTTTATTTTTAAAGACATTAGTGAGGAATACAACATCAATAATGAAGTGTTGAAATATTCAGTCTGTTTCCATAATTTTCACATATGACCTCAAAAATTTGCTACAGCAAAAAACTATAAATTTTCTTTGAACTCTTTCATGTTGAAATAAGTCAGTTTTTGGCAGCAGGTGCATGCATAGGTTTGGGCTGCATAGTTCCCAGTTCAAAGCAAGAAACGTATTGCAAGTCAAAGAAAGAGATATAATGTAAATAAAACCAAACCTATTTGATATGTAGTTGATTTGATGATGAAAATATAGCTTAATTAAAGTCTAACAGAACTCCCAAGTTCATTAATACATAATTCAAATTTAAACTAATCATCTCATGAGTAAACTGTTGTAATTGTAATTCTACAAAAATAGTGATTATTATGATGATTATAGTGTGTTCTGTATCCATTCAATGGACAATACATACTGTGTTTATATTAGGACTTTACCACAAGCTGAAATAGCAGTATCTCCTTTTTAGGTTTCTTCTACCTTATTTCAGTGGAAATATCACAAAGAGTATGGTACCAGAAATCAGAAACAGGCACAGGAGTACACTGAATGGTCCACAAAAAGTTGTAGTGTGTCACAGAGATGATGGACATCAGTTTGAAGGCTTTCCTTGTGATGATAATGTCTGTGTACCACTTCACTGGGTTTGTGACAGGGATACTGACTGTGAAGGTAAGTTTGCTGCTTACATAACAGATTGTCTTTGATTTAGCATGCAGTTTATACACAGACAACCTAGGGATCACACTATCTGTATGTGGGGAAGGGGAGTGAAAGGGAGTTAACATAGCCATGTCACTTGGACTGCTTCACTAGCAGGTATGTAATCTCTGCTAGGGTCATGCATGCTATGCAGGTTGAAGGTTAGAGACCAAATGAATGTAAGTTTGTGGTTAATGTTTGAGTGCGGAGCTAACCTCATCTCAGAGAACAGCACCCATCAAGAAACCTTGACACTACAAGCCAGATGGATAATATATGGAAACAGTTAAGGAAGGGTTACAAAGTAGTGAGTTTTACTTACTCCTTGGGATGTTCTAGGTATATTCTGGATGGCAGCTTAACAAATCTGAACTGGATTTGGAGAAACATAATATTGATATGGAGCCATCACGAAATTAACTAGAAATTTTAGGAATAATGGATAGAAGGAATTTTACTGTCTGCTGTAGTGGAAATAAATAAATATATATATAGTGTTTGACACAGAATTCCTGGCAAATAAGAAGTATAAAATGATAATATTATTGGAAAGGATATTGCAGGAATTAAGAGAAGGAGGCAGCAAATTATGGACCTACTTCATTGTAACAACGAAGCAGCGCAGGGAATGGTATCACTTTTGGCTGAATCATATACTGACCTATCAACAAAGAATGAAATTCTTGAGCCTGTAAGATACAAAACAAATTATAAAGCTCCAGAGAATATAATATAAATGCTGAATTAATTAATTATGGAGGGTGGAGACTGTGAGGAGCCACACATACATTAACAGAAATAGTATGGACAAGGCAGGCTGTGCCACTAGAAGGGCATGCTGTAATAGCTTGTCTGATGAATATGGATTGTATGTTGGAATGTAATTGCTGTAGAGGAATACCATTATAAAATGTAAGCTATAAAAGTTGACCAATATTTTTTACAAACAGCTTGTTCCGTACATAGAAGAGATTTTAAGGAAATATCAGTCTTACAATTTGGCTATTGACTTCATTTGATTATATGCTAAAAATGATTTATTTCAAACACACTGTCTATATCTAAGCCTTAATGTTTTCAGGAGGTGAGGACGAGGTGGGATGTGGTAACTGTGAAAAGGATGAACGGTTTTGCATAGTGCAAGGTGTCAGGACATGTCTGGCTGTACATTTCCTATGTGACGGCCAAAGAGACTGCAGTGATGGGTAAGTGTCTGGATCGTATGTTTGAGCCATACTTTGTGGGCTATCTTCCTTTAGAAACTCATCATCATTGTTGTTGCCATCGCGTCATCGTCAGCATCATCATCATCATCATCATCATCATCATCATCACTGGTACTACAGACTCTAGTGGAACTTGGCCTCTTCTAGGATTCCTCACCATCCATCTCAATCCTTAGCTTCTAAACTCATCCATCTGGCATTTTTTAAAAGATTCTCAACAACTGTCCTTTGACAGGACAAGGTTGTCAACACTTTGCCCAACCCCCAACTTGGAGGTCCAGACCTCCATACATATGTCCCCCCAAGGTGGCCCAGCTATATCCACAAGTACTGCAGAGCTTGAGATTCTCACTTCCTGACCCACTCTTGTGGGCCCCTGTGGGTTACCCTTTTAGCACACGGTGGCCGGTGGGTAGGCCATCTCCATGATTGTGATGTATGCGCAATGGCCAACCTACCCGGCCCTAATTCTTAAAGCCTTACAGTATCTAAATTTCACGTCAGATGTCAGCAGTATTAACACAGCTATGAAGAATGAAGCGTATAATATTTTGATCGGTTAATTGTTTGCATCTCAAATTCAATGTAGGTTTAAAAGGATTTTTATTTCGATTTCGACAATCACAAGTAATTCATAGCAGCGTACGCGTAAAATGTTGTGTTGGATGGATGTTGAGCGAATGTGTTTCATGAGGGCAATAAAGTTTCTGGTGCTGTATGTGCGGGATGACATGAATTGTAAAAGACGAGGATATACTATGTATTATTTCTCAGAGTAACAGTGATTTTCCAAGTGAGTCAGACGATAGTTTTGAAACCTCACATGACAGCAAAAGCCCTGTACTTAAAGTCCAAGGTCTGGTGTAGTTTGCAACGTGCTCAGATCACGTGTGAGTGATGAGTCAGGTTCGGACATTACCAATGGTGGCGAAAGCAGGGATTGGAAAGAAGTCGCAGATGGTGGTGACGTCCAGTCTCAGACCAGTTTTTACTAGAGTGGGCTGCAAGGGCCGAAGCGTGCGCATCTTGAAGTTGCAGCCCCTGTGTCATATTTCTGCATTTTTTTTACAGTGCAGCTTCCAAACGAATTTATACCACAGACAATAATTACGGCCAAAAAATTTATTCATGTTCATATAGACCTTCCACCAAACTCCACGGTAAGGAAATGGAAGAACTTGACCCTTGCAGAGTAGAAAGTATTTATAACCTGCCAAATAAATATGGGTTAACACATACAACCAACAGTAGGATCTGACTGGTACACTAATACACCACAGTTTTGTCCTAGGTTCCAGAACATGTTTCCCAGTGACCATTTCCCAGTAATCCTGACATTTTTTTCATGTGCTAGAATGTGGGAATGTTTGTGTACCTGATTAACTGGGTTATGGCCTGTACACACAATTTGAACCCTTCATAGAAAATGTTAACGGTGTTTTTGGCCATCTGTATGTACCATATCAACAATTCTGTGTGGATGAGAGCGTTATAGGCACAGAGAAGTATCTACCCATCATCGATTGGACATCAAACTATAGATTCTGCATGATTCAGTAACAAATTACTACTTGGAAATTTTTGTGTACTGGGGATCAAAATGTACAGAGGATGATGAAGTTATCCATAAATATGGCTTAAACCATACAATTGTAATGAAGTTACTGAAAGTGGTAAATTCATCTGCAATGGCCATCATTTTTGTAGGTCCAGTTAGGACCAGTTCTTTATGGTAATCTCATTTGCTATAGACTTGTACATATTAAGTACATATGTGACAGAAACCATCAGAAAAAACAGGAAATTCTCCCATAGTCTCTTTGGAGCAAGTTTGAATTCATAAGAAATACTGTTGCAGAAGTCCAGTTCTTGTTGCCTTTTGCTAAATAGAGACCTATTTTCCTGTACTTCTCCTTTCCACCCACACCAAGGCAGAAGATTCTCAATTTGTGTATGTCAAAAGAAGCATGTTACAAAGCCTGCCAATGCACAGAGCTATTATGAATTTACTGGGGGGACTGACACATCGGATGCTGTGTCGTATCTTGAGGAAAGGAGGACAGCAAAATCCTAGAATAAAGTATGTTTTTAACACCGACACTGGTACTTTTAAATGTTTGTAACATCCTGACGAAGTTGTGGAATACACTGGCAGGTGCTCCGATATCTAATTATCACACATGACACAACTTTCAAAACATAACGCAAAATGGGTAATGAAATCAGGACTTTTATGAATCTTGTGATTCAATGAAATAATTAGAAACATTTTGTCTCATTTATAGAACAGATTTAAGGTATAACATTTTACCATTATTTAAACAATCAGTATTTTTAATTTTTAGAAATTATTTCTATGTGAATAGACCATTGTTATTGACATGTTTATAAAGATACGCCCTGTAGCAAGACTGAAAATTACATACTGTGACATGTTGCCTTGAAATGAGGAGTGGAAACCAACATTCTGATCCAATCAGTTTCACATTTTGCTGCTGGCACATGTTCACCATTATCATGACACGCAGTCAACACATTAAAATACAGAAACTAGTCAATTTGTGAAGTACATTTTTCTCAGTTTCACATAAAAATATATTTCTATAAACTTTATTGCAAGCTGTCTTTGTTTGTAACTCCCAACTGTTGCTGCCGACAGGTCAGATGAAGATCCAAACTATTGCCGCTCATCATGTGAGTTCCACTGCAGGGATGGCAGTGACTGTATAGCTGACGAACTGGTGTGCAATGGAGATTACGACTGTTCTGATGGGTCTGATGAGTGTGACTGTGATCGCCATTTATCACATAGTGACTGCCATCCTGAATTTGAATTTCAGGTGAGGCAGCTGAAGCTGGTACTGGCAAGACAAGTGAAGCTAGTCATTCCATGGTTGTGTGTTATTCTTCACACAGTTATTTTGTGTTTTGTCGTAGTGGCTAAAGTCAGACGTTTGGAACACTAATATATCATACTAACCACCAATGTAATGGCAACCAGTTGACTTAGGAGATTAGAATAATGTAGAGTAAATATATCAAGTATAACCAGGATCACGCCTGGGGGGAGGGGGGGGGGGGAATTCAGGGCTGCAGATCCTCCACAAAATTGAAATTTAAAAAAAACTTGGGTTTTGTATGAAAGATTTTATCAAACATTGTACGTGATTTAACACTTCAGTCAAAATCAGCCACTGAAACTGGGTGTTGAGTAATACATTCGAATTTTTAAAAACAATGTAAAAACGTAGGAAGTCTTAAATGAACTTAAAATGTCCCAAAAGATTGAACCTTTTGATTTAAATCATGTGAGTAAGTCGTGGAACATGAAGTTTTACGCATATGTACATAAATGCAGTTGAAAGTGGTGGTATGTTACACTTCTATGCATAACATGATTTTTATTGCATAGTGTTTAAAATCAAACATAAAATATGTAAAGACCCCGAGTCAACACACACACCCCCCCCCCCCCCCCCCCCCCCCCACCCCACACCAATTGCAAAATTTGGGGTGCATGCTTAAATATAACACATGCAATGAAAATATCCACCGTGCTGTCTTGTAACTCTTTCTGATGATGAATTATGAGATCATGTGTGGTTTTTACATTTTTTATTTTCCATATTATAAATACATATTCCAGGACGTAGATAATGCTTTTTTTTTATCTCAGTATTTAACCAACTTGATGCACAAAAATTGACCAGAGGCTGTGTAATGCAATTTTGACCTCCTGATGATGAACACATGTGCTCGAAACATGTAGAGGCATGAAATAAAAACTTATTGTAAAACTAATTTTGTGCATCAAGTTGGTTAAATACTGAAATAAATATACTGAGATGCACGGTCAGCAAAACATCAGAAAAAAAAGTAGATAATGCTGTTTTGTCACATAACTCTCAGTTAATATCTGAATTTGAAAGAGAGTTTGTTTGAAGTTGATTTCCAGATATTCCATAAAAAATTGTTTACTGTGTGATTTGTGTTGTTAAATTACGAAACAGTTTGTTACAGTTCTGTGTATGATTTTAGTGCTATGATTCCTTGGCTGAAGGAGAATGGCCATATTGTGTGCCAAAAGTATGGTTGTGTGATGACCATGACGACTGCCCTCATGGAGAAGATGAATATATCAGTACATGTGTCAGGAAAGGGACATACAGCTACACGCAGTGACATCTGTAGGACAGCTACAGGTGGTGACATTTCTGTGACAAGTCTCATTGTTGTTTGTAATAAATAGCAGGGATGGCTTTAGAGAACTAAGAACCGTTTGGATCTACAGTCAACAGCAGGTTTAGAATAACAGCAATTATTTGCATAGTTTTTCTCGTTGTCACATTATCACCACTATAAAACTGGTGATGAAGTAAGAGAATTTTTTCACCACATTAAGAGACATGGAAACCACTGGCTTACAGTCTACTGTCATAGAATATGTACCAACAAAATAAGATGATAAACATGTTTCCAACAGTAAAAGATGCACAGATACATATTTTGTATGACATATCATAACTGTATCCAGTAATTGTCAAAACGACACACATTGGTTATTGTTTATGATTAATTAAATGTAAATAAGATATTTCTTTATTAATATTACTTCCTGCATTTGAATGATTATTCCAAATTATTTTGTGGTGTAGGGGTGGGGAAAGAGCAGTATTTGAAAATAATAACAAATCTTGGACACAATATACCCAAAGGCCTTGTTCTATGCTGTAGCTGTTTTCTGAAAAAGTGGATGTTAATCAGATAGGATATACCAAACAAAAAAGGCTTGAAGGAAAGTAAACTAGGCAAAAAGCATTAAACCGAAAATGAGAGCGTGTAATTAAGAAATGGTGTAAATTGGTAAATGGTGTTGAAGCAGAAAGGTGTAACACAAGGGCTCTGTGTAATTACAAAACATTATGCAGGCTTTTCATTATGCTCCATAAGCTTCATGCTAGTGCTGAACTTGTCTATCATCCGGTTGTAATATGTATATGATTAAATCTAAGATGCATGTGTTATTTAACTCCAGTCCATCTCCTGATTTAGGGTTTTTTCATGCAAGGTTTGCAACAGCCTTCAGATGGATTGTGAACTCCCTGTAAGGGAGAGATTGTGATGGCTGAAGTATGTGTAAGTATGGGTTAAGAATGTATATACATTTTTAATTGTGGGTAGTGTACTGTTGCGATCGTAAGGCCAATGTAATATATAATTGTGGGTCGTTGACCACTGGCATCGAAGTAACACGTCACGGATAATAGCTACTAGTATTTGAATGTACATTGTATGGCTTTCAGCCGTCAGGTAGCACTAAAATCGTAAACGACATTGCACCGCACCTTTGTAGCTAATAAGTGTATTGTTGCTGCGATGTTGTATTATTCCCAATGCGAGGGAAGCTTCACGTTCTCCGAGCGAATGAGGGGTGGGCGAAGCGAGCACCATGTGTAGAGTGATCTTCCTTAGTGTGGCCATACTCCTTACAGTTGGCTGGCTGGCAATAACTTATCCGTGACGCAAGTCGCTGACTTGCCATTCCAGTCTGTGATTCGAAGCGGGGGTACTGCGATTTTTCTTTTCGTGCCGGTTGTCACTTTTGAATTGTGTAGTGTGCGTCAAGAGGTGTGATTTGTGGTGGCAAGAATCGTGGAAAACATTTTCATCAGTCCCTATGAAATGTAGGCCAACGCTCGGACCGTGGACACAAAACATCGCGATGGAAATTTTCGGGAAGTAATCTAGGCTGAAGCTCGGAAAGGAGACTTTTCCTACACAAGTTCATACCAAACTGTTTCATCGTATCGGTGTGTACACTTCACCCCTACATTTTCCGGACCTGCAAGTTTACAAGTACAATTAATAGTTATGACAAGCATTCATTTTAATTTCTAGACTTTTTTTCATTTCGAATTTTCAGCTTTGCTGTTAATATGTTTTGACGTACAGTGACGTAACTGGGTATTTGGCGCCAGGGCGAGTAGTCAGAAAAATTACGAACTTTTAGATAAGATTGCATTTATTTTTTAAGTTTTCTTTTATTTGACTACTTAATTCATGACTTTTGAGCTCAGAAAGTTTTGTCATTTCAAATATCTATTTTGCTGCCCGGGGCAACCGCACCCCCACCCCTCACACCCGAGCTACAGCCCTGTTCATGTACTGACATCGATGCCTCGCTGTTGGAGAATCGGTGCTTTCTGAAGTTAACTATGTGGAGCTGAGTTATGCTTGAGAAGCTTATAGTTGTTCGGCTGCTCAAGATTTCCCCGCTATGTGTGGAACTCGAAAGGTCATTACTGTGTTCGGAAGAGCCTATCAGTTTTCTCTTCGCAGACATCTGGTTCACGGACTGAATTTTATGCGTTCACCTGTACCGCGCGTGCCATTTGGTAATCCCATCTCCAGTAATCTGGTGAATAGTACACATTTTTAATCTCATTTTATTGCAGTTTTCTCCGACGTCCTATTGTTTCCATTGTCTTGTGCCCATATACTCTCAACAACACCTTCTTATCGAATATCCCCAGTGCATGTTCTTTCCTTCAGGTGGGAAATTAACTTTAATACACGTACGTATACAAAATATCAGGTAAAGTTGTTGATTTCACGTTGATCAATCGGGACTTCAGTATTACAAACAGTGACAGTTGTTGTGAAAGTCACTGTTCTGCAGATCAAAGGTAAGCAATTCAGTAATTTCTTATTCACGACGGTTCCCCTGGAAGTGCCTTGTACATTTGTAACGGTGATCTGAAACAGCGAAAGTTATCACTGGTTCCCTAACGAAAACCAACCACTGTTGTTCAAGGCGTGACGTTTCGAACGAACTTGCTGCGTCGCGTCTGTCCGTCCGTCCGTCCGTATGAACAGCTCTGCTCGCACTGGACGGATTTTTACGAAATTTGTTGTCGCATTAGGCAATACTGAGGCTTGTCTCCCGCCCCCCCCCCCTTCGCCCCGTCTCCTGTGACCGCACACTTAGAATGTAAGATAATCAAAGTCATATACCTTATTTTCATACTGCGCTCTTGTGGGTTATTACGCAGTGAGTAGTGGTAATTTCTTACCGACGTTTCGGGACAACCTATCGGTCCGCTGAGTAACAACCCAGAAGAGCGCAGTTCTCATCTTCTTCGAGGCGGAAGCCTAAAATCACACTTACCTTCCATGTAGTCAAGAATACTTTATTGTCGCTTCCGGACGTCACCCCCCCCCCCAATTTTAGTCGTAGGTGACGGCTTAGTTCGCCTAGTGTTTTTGGGTGCACGTGGCTGTAATACCGCATCATTTGTCAAAGTTCCTTTATAACGCTAATACTTAAGATACTACAGCCGATCGTCCTTATTTGCCCCTGTCCTTGCATGAAAATTTAGACGACAGAAATAAACCCGCACAGCTGCGGTGTAAGAAGGCAGTGGATGGGCCGTAGCTATCGATCAGACGACGGATGAGTGCGGTCAGGTGCACCCCGCTGTTGGTTCCGTGCAGCTAGGGGCCACGTTTATGAGTTCGCAGACCTCGTTCTAGTGTCGGTTTGATCCTAACGCCATTGCCAACAACGATACACAGGGAAACTGCAAGACGGCAGTGTTTTGGCATGCCTTACGGATTTTTATGTGTGGTAGTCGTCATTCATGCGTCTGCTATCAAGACACAGTTGTAACCTGTTCTGTCTGTATGTGAAATGTACAGTCATTGCGGTCCGAAAGGGCAAAATATCAGTTCCGAATCTGTGTTGTGACTAGGTTTCAGGTATTTTGTTTATATCAGCTGATTAAATTGGAGTGTTGGTGGTTACATCATGGTGTCATCAGAAGACGGGTCCTCCAAAGACATCGGCAGTGAAGAGGTAATGAATGTATCCCTGCACGGTTCGTGATGTGAAGTACACAGAACGTACTGTTTGTAATAAGTATATTTGAACTGGCGACTTTATGTACGTCCGTGAAGGAAACTTGTGGAGGTTTTCAACTTCCTCTTCAGCCTCATTTTGTAAGACGTTATGTAGATTTTGCACTGATATTTGTGGGCCTAATTTAATAGCTACTGTTGGCAGTGACCCCTACTTCGAATTAAGACCAAATCAGAATTTACCGAATTAGTACGTGGCAATCACACATTGTAGGCGTACACCTTCATTGAAGGTCACACTTAAAAATCGTGTATTGAATCTGCTGTGTATTAGTATTATCAGAAATTATATTTTTACCCCATTATATTCCTCTTCTGTTCTCCAGGAAGTTTAGAGTCCACCTACGTAGATTGATGCTAGACCAGCTAGACGTACACAAAAATGAGAAGTATGCATTTGGAGAAAATACACGTTCAAAACTGGAATTCATTTATTACTTGATTTATTAACCAATGTAGCAACGAATTGCCCACTCACACAGGTTGAGCCTTTGCTAATTTTTTATAGTTCACCGTCCCATTTGTCAATGAATTGGTTGAAAAGTGCGTCGTTAATTAGTCATTGAAAGAGCTGCAATATCATGGAGATCACTCTGCCTGTGAGACGCGCCCTTTTATCACCAGTTCAGTGTGTTAGAAAGGTGACATCTGTAACCATACTCCGGGCTGTTATGTGGATTGCAATGGTGATTTCTTATTTTAATGTGTTCGTTGAACAAAAATGATTTAATTTGCCTTCTTTGCTTTTATTAATATTTAAATTTAATTAAACATTATAGATGTATGAATGAATCAAAAAGTTACGGGACTTACGGATTGGTTTCTTCTTCTTCTTCAGGCACTGAACTTCCTTTAGTGGTTGAAAGTTATGACCTCAACGACATATTTCCATTTCTCTTGATCCTGGACGCAGGTTATCCAATTTTTAACCTTCATTTGACAAATGTCCTGTTTGGCATTATCCTCCCATCAGTACTTGGATCTTCCTTGTGATCTTTTGGTTAGAGGGTTCCATTTAAATATCTTCTTGACTGTACGGATTGGTTTAGGGGTGCTAAATGTAAGTTAGGTTTAAATTTTACGGGAGAAATTCTGTCACTGGCAGATTTGTTGAATCTTGTATTCACAAGCGTATCAAGAAATATACGGTGCGTACGTAATCTTTTGACCTGTGGGTGGTTGTTATGTCAGGCTTTAAACGGGGATGCAAACAGCCGGAGCTTGAACTTCACTAGGCTTTACGTGTTCATCGCGTAACAGTAATGCATTGATAAATGTCGCATTTACGTACTTAAATATTGTGACCTAAGCTTATTAGGACTAAGGGATTAATTGGATTTTTTCTCCCCCATTGCTGATTTTCAGTCACACACTGTTCTGTTGCGACATGTCGCCTCGTTTTGCACTAAGGTCGTCCGAGTTATTGTTTAAAAGAGACAAGTTCTTTGGGCTGGATAAGTCGTTACAGACAGCTTTTGAAGCAGCTACAGTAGACCACAAATTAACCTTTAGGCACCATGCATCCTATATATGCTATAGTGCTATATGCTGATGATACCAGTTTCATAATTTCCAATCCCAGTCCTATAGAATTTGCTGATAAATTAAGTAAAGTTTTCAGTGTGTTTAGGAATAATTTGCTATTTTTAAATTAAAAAAAAAACTACTTACTTTCAGTTTCGAACCAAGAACAGCCAGAAACTAAGTTGCAACATTAAATTGCTGAATAACCAAATTACCAACAGCACAAACACAAAATTTCTCGGTTTAACAGTTGAGGAAACGCTATCGTGGAAATGTCATATCAATCAAATATTATCTAGGCTGAGTTCAGCATGCTATGCAGTCAAGGTTATTACACCTCTCATGTCAGAGGATATTCTAAAAGTGATTTATTATTCATATGTACATTCGATAATAACAAATGGTATAATTTTTGGGGGAAACTCACCACACAATACTGATATGTTTAAGATTAAGAAAGGGATAATTCGGATCATGACAAAATCATGAAGTGGGGATTCTTATAGACAGTTGTTTAAAAGACTTAGGAATTCTGCATCTTATGTTTATTGGACCGTGCATCATTGTAATAGTTGAAGAATAAAAGACCAGCTTGATATCACTTCCTATTTTATTTCACTTCTTATGTAATCAACATGTTTCGGACATTAATATATCCATCATCAGGAGCTTGCAACTGTGCTGTTGAATTACCACGTCGGTCGTTTTGTTCTCGGTTCGTTGTGTGTTGGGGATTTGGTGTGGCTGGGGTGTTGTGGTGTCCGTGTAGCAGGCTGAAGCACAACAACTCAAACCCAGCCGCACCAAATCTTCAACACACAACGAAACGAGAACAAAACGACGGATGTGGTAATTCAACAGCACAGTCGCAAGCTCCTGATGATGGATATATTAATGTCCGAAACATGTTGAGTACATAAGAAGTGAAATAAAATAGCAAGTGGGATCAAGTTCGTCTTTTATTCTTCAACTAGAAATTCTGCCTTTACAATCCCAATATATATTTTCTGTATTATTATTTGTGGTAAAGAATAAGGATTTATACAGGGTGTCCCAGGAGGAAAGGTCTATATTCTGGGAGGTCATAGTATCGGTCATTCTAAGCAAAAATGTTTATACGAACATGTGTCCTATTCCGAACGGTTTCCGAAATAGAGATATTAGAATGTACAACCGCAAAACTGTTGATAAGAAAGAGATATTACGTGTACGTACTGTTTATAATACCGGTATTTATTGTTCAAGTGACAGATTTGGTACAGTTTATAATAAATGTTCGAAAATTCCACCGTCAACATCAATGCACTTTGCAACTCGTGTCAAGACATGGCGTGTTGTTCGTCTGAGTGCGTCTTGAAGTTCCTTTATGCAGGGAATGACATCCAGTATGCTAACGAGCAGTTCATCTCGTGTATCCACTTTTTTTTCTGTACACTTCACTCTTCATCATACCCCATAAGCAAAAATCTAACGGGGTTAAGTCTGGAGATCTTGGTGGCCAGTTAATGGTACTGCCACGACCGATCCACCTATTAGGGAAAGTGTCATTGAGATATTGCATCACATGTCGGGTATGATGAGAAGGGGCTCCGTCATGCTGAAAGTACATAGCAATCCGTGTAGCCGAAGGAACATCCTCTAGTTGTTTTGGTAATTCATTTTGCAGAAAGTCTAGGTA
>Ga0131853_10010682_pt1 | contig 16790 bp, 13 predicted proteins | sample TergutLab28metaG_FD_92764 | JGI IMG/M metagenome (GOLD analysis project Ga0131853, IMG submission 92764) | Labiotermes labralis P1 segment gut microbial communities from Petit-Saut dam, French Guiana - Lab288 P1 (version 2) (version 2) | ecosystem: Host-associated > Arthropoda: Insects >...
ATCAAATCAAATCAAATCAAATCAGCCACCTTCATTGTGAAAAACTACAACATGCAACATTAACAATAACCAAATGCTCATCATCAACACAACAAATTCTGTTAAAGAACTAAATGATACCCACAGTCATCATCTGGTATATCAATGTACACAAGAATATAAAGACTAAGATACCTGAATCTAAATTACATGCATGAAATACAACAACAAAAGAACCGGTGTGCCAAAGTTGTGACTGATAAAATCAACAACTTTTAAATGAAAAATAGAATATATTTCTAATTGCATCAAATCTACAAAGTTTTACTACCAATATAATGCTATATAACTACCAATATGATAATCAATATTGTCCATCCAGACCAAAAAAGATTTTTTACCAATACAAATTTCTACAAAAAAAAAAACTGTACAAAATATACAACTTCTATAACATTTAAAAAAATGTTATGTATATTTTAATATAAGTAATATGGGATCCCATAATACATAAATATGCACTGATTGTACCTTAAGGTACTAGAAGTTGGCCTTAAGATAGTCAAGAATGACCAAAACATGTAGCCACCATAATAAATAAATTAATAATTATTATATTATTGTTGTGTTTGATGGCATCTATTAACAATTTGTTTACCCTGTAAATAATCTGTTTGTTGATTCGTTTAGCACCTGAGCAAATACGAACTGCTTTTTCCTCGCAAAATACAACAGTGATTGGGTTAATATATGCAGAGTGTGACTCTTCCAAAATACCATCTTGTAACACTGCCTGAATTTGTTCATGCACCTGGTCTCTGAGTGCGAATGGAATTGATCTTGAGTTGGCACTATGCGGCATGCTACCTTGTATTTTAAATTCATATTCACACTGTGCGCATTTTCCCGAACATTTCATTAATTGCTGACCATATTTAGCCAGCACATTATACAAGTCTTTCTCCTGTTCAGTTACAAATCAGTTGCCCTTGCGCACTGTTGTGCGAAGTTGTTCTTCAGAAATTGTTCTGTCATCTATTCTTAGCTTATCAGTCCCCAGCTCTTGTGGTGAGGTAACATCATCAGTCTTTGGACAGGTCGTGGCTAAACACAGTGAGGTACGATCAACGGCTTCGTTATTATTTTCATTATTATCCTCAAGTAACTTGAGCTTCTCAGCAACTCAATTGTCTTTGCAATCCAAATAAGCAGCCAAACTCTCTTGACAAAACTTCCAACCTCTTTCATGCGTTGTGGCTACAGCATTTTCAGCGCTTTGCCACATTAAAGCTCCATTATCATCATTTAACAAACATTCATTCTCTTTATCATCATCTAGCAAGCACTCACTGTCTTCCATACACGGACCAGTGCCCTTTTCCGATCCCGAATTGACTCTTCTATACCCCCCCATGGTGAAATTCTTTGTGTAGCATTGACCTTTCTTAACAGCCGCTGACAGGTGTTGAGTTTGGGGGTGAATGGACATAAGTCCCAAGTCACAGAAATGATTAGCCGACGTTTCTTGGGTGCGTGTGAATTCGAAGTAAAATACTTCTTCATTAACTCTGAGCGTTATTCTTTTCTCTGGAAAACTTATTTCTGCTTCACAATTAATTAGGAAGTCTAACCCAAGGATCCTTTCAGTGTGAAGGTGTGCTGACAACAATACCGCCTAGTCTAACTTTGCGGTCACAATATTTATTTCTAGCAGCATTTGTTCCTGAATGCTTTTTTTTTTTTAAATAAATGCACAGCAAGGTTAACACGTTGATTCGGTAGCTCCAGACATTTTAACCCTACATGCCTTAATTCATTGTACAAATACTCATTTAAAATTGAAATCTCACATCCTATGTCAATTAGTGCATTTATCTCCTCTCCATAAACTGTGATCTGCAATTTACGACACTCATGTCTTCGGCTTTCTGCAACATACAGCATATAGCTAACATTGTCAAGTACCCTGTACATGTTTCTCTCTCTCCTTCATTAGCCGCCAGTTCACCAAATTTTCTAATATCAAAATTTTCTATCAGGTGCATAATTTTGCTCAAATTTCGACAAGCATTCTTGTCAATTTTGCTACTTGAGGGATTGAGCTTTAGAAATGTATATGTGGTCATGTACATAGATGTGGATCTCCCATCAATCACATTCTCTAGTTGTTTAAATTCTGGGCATTGTCACTGCAGTCCCTGTCACTACCGGTGTTTTGTCCCGCCAGTGGCCTTTCGTCTCTCGATTGAAGCATGGCACTATAGGATTAAACCTGCTTGTTTCAATTTCTCTTACTCTCCCCTGCGTGTGTCCATTAAAGTTCTATCCGTCTTGATTATTGTGACATCAACCATTTTCTCTCCCAACACAATGGTCTGCCTGTTTCCGGATATTCCTCAAGTTTACATTATTTCCATGATCTCTCTGCCTGTCATCTCTTTGTGGGTTATCCTGTGATACTCTGTTCACACCTCTCCTATCATAATCTCGCCTGGGCAACCTAAAGCTGTCCCTGTTCTCTCTGAGTCCTTGATATTTAGCAAGGAATTCTAATGCATCTTGTGTATTTTGGAAATTCCCACAAATCAGTCCATGCTGCACCCTGGGTTCAAAATGTGACATAAGTGCGGATAACAAATCCATCTGCGTCATGGGTGGATTTAGTCTAGAAGCAAGAAGTGCATACCTACTGTAGTGATCCAGGTATGATTCACCAGAACTTGGGTTGTATTTGTCTAAATAGAATGAACTCCTAATACTGGCCTGAAAACACGGATTCCAAAATAATTCGATAAATGTTTTCTTAAACTCATTGTAACTTTTAAGTCTATGGAAGGAAATTGAAAGCCACTGCTTTGCAAAAGGTTCCTGAATTGCTCTGAATATCAAAGGTAGGCATAATTAGTCTGAGAATGAAGTACTGATCGAGGTCCCTAATGAAATGAAGAGGAACCTGCTTTGTACTCTCTGAGAAGGTAGGTACAGTTAACTCACAAAGCCCTGCACTTTTCGCATATAAATCAGATGTCACATTTACATTTCCATAGCTACATGAATTGGTTGGTTGGTTAGTTAATAACACTGTTAACATCATTACACACAGATGTACTGCAATCATTCACACAATTCGGTCCATGCATGCTAGGAACTGTGTTGTTAGAACCTGCTCTACTTATTGCACTAACTGCTGCACCGCTCTGACCTGACAAAGCATATACTGAAACAGCTGGTGATGAGTGCTCTGCTTTCCTTTTCACTAGCTTAGCTTGCAAATCTCCTAATGTAACACTTAACCTTGATATCTCATATGCACTGTGTTGTCTAACATCTTGGACTTCCCCTGATACTGTTCTAAACTTGCTATCCACATGTGCCTTGGATTTACTGATCTCCTGACTTAAATTGTCAATAGTTACTCCTATATGTTCTTCGTGTTCCTTAATACTGGCTAGCAATGACATCAAAGCTGCTGTAATTTCTTGTCCCTGCCAATCTGTTTCTCTCCTAGTTTGGACCACTTGTGCACTCAGTCATTCATTCATGCATTCCCGCATATTCTTGATGGTAGTGTTTTGCTGGATAGTAATTTTATTTTCAGAGTCCCTACTTACATTATCTACCTTGTCTGATACTACTCTACTTTCTGAACTTAATTTTGCATTGAATTCCTCTCAAATTTCAACATTTGCTGACTCAAATTTTTCATTTTCATACCTCAGTTCGGATTTCAAATTCTCTAAAGCAAAGGTTAACTTAGAACCATAGCAGTGAATAGCACTGCTGTCTGCTTACAACTTTCAGACTGAATACTGTGCATCAAAGTGGAAAGCAATTCCTTGAATTGAGTAGCAGAAATACTGCCTTTGTCTATTCTGGAATCTGTGCAGTTTGTTATGTTATCGTTGCTGGTAGCAACAATATTTGCATTTGGGTCTGCATGTTCTAATGCAGGATTTTCCCTAACTGTTACTGCAGCCACTGATTCAAAAGAGTTGACATTTCTGTCTTTCATATTTTCACCATAGTCACTACCTGCCTTACTGATTACAGAATACTTCTATTATGTAATCTTCTACTGGCCATTAGACAGAGTTCTCTGTAACACTGATGTTAGTATGTTTTACAAATAGCAGGTTCACAACTGTAAATTTATAGGTGACAGTTGTGTTGGAGATACAGATGTGAATGGTGTACCAGCCCATACTCACTAGTTCATGAGGTCAGCAGGCGACTTGCCGCTGGCCATATCCTTTGTCACTCACACACTCACACTAGATACTCCCTCACTGTCACTTGTTTTCTTGAAGCAGTAGGTGTTAATGTTGACAGGTCATTGCACCTCCTTTTCATGTGGGTGATGTCTGGGTATTTGCTTCAACTCTGGACTCGTGACGACATTTTGCTGCCTTCCGATGTTTCAGTATCTCCCGACATTCTTCCTGGGTGACTTCATCCATACACTTCTCACTCTGTTGTAGGTGTCCTCTGTGTGTCTGCTAAATACTTGTTTATCTGAATTTTGCTTCTTCTCACGTCCTCCAGTACTTTCATAGGGATTTGTTTTTCTTGTAGTGCTGCAGCCTCAGGTGGTTGTTGTTTATTCCTCCTATATGTTAGACTTTCTCCACGCCACTTAGAAATCAAGCCCCGCAGTTGGGCAGCCATTTATTCTTCAGTTGTTTCACATGCACTAACCTCAGGGAATCTTAGGTGTTCTAAGTAGCAAAATGGTAATTTCATAAATAATAGGACACCATAAAATATTATTTGTATTATTTCACCAGATTATTAAAGTTGACAGATGTCTGCATGTATGGATGTGCTGCGAAAATCTATGCACTTCTAGTCTCGGTGTAACTTAAACAAGACTTCTCACATCCTAGGTAGAAAGCAGATTACTTGCTTACGTTAGGTTTTTGAAACTCGCGCATTTTCAAATTCATTCCCTCTAAAATATTCTTACTGTTCCCAATTGGCTAACAGTTAAAGTTCAGTACTTCCTAATACGTTCAACAGGCAAAATTTTAAATACTTTATCTCCATTGGCTGTCTTGTAAGTAACGCTAATTTCCTGTGTCACAACTCGTATAAACCCCTGCACATGTGTAATGTATATTACAGATTTGGGTTTTTTCTGTAAAGCTAGATATTGTTTAAATTTTATTAACTTCTATATAATGGAAGCGAATAGTCACTTGCCATTACCGGGTCAGCAAATACCACTTCGTTCAATACGCTTTAGGTGTATCGAACTCCGGCGGTGACGTGATAGTTCGCTGTACTAGGAAGAATGTTTCTTTAGCATCTTGCCCCTATATAACTGAGAAATTAAGGATGATTTAGCTCTCATTTGAGGTTGAACATTTACCGGTCACTACGTATCTCTGAAGTTACATATTGAAAACAGTACATTGTTAAAGTGATTTTATAGTGTTGACAATGCTGTACTGTTTCTTGTTACTAAAAGGTAAGTTGTGCTGACTGAAATTAATAAATTAGAAACTTCAAAATTTACGTTGTTCAAGTAGAGTGAAGACTTTGAAACTAATTTGGCAACTTAATTACATGTAGCAATTCTAAATTAATACAACTGGCAAAATTATAAAACGGGCAAGATACTTATTTTACTTTTACACTTTGAAATTTGTTAGGATATTATTTATATTTGTAGTGAATTATTAGATAGAGTAGAATGCAGATTTATTTTTGTAATTGTGGTTGGTTTATTTATGGAATTGATTAAGTGATTGTTTCATTCAACCCAGAGTTCAATTAGCTAAACCTTGCATATGTCAGAAGCTGTGTGACTGATGGCAGTTACTGCTGATGTGTTTAGCATAAATCAGTGCTAATCAGTTCGCTACCCACATCCAGTGACACTGAGAGGAAAATGTTAGTAAAATCTAGCAGTTCTAATCAGTATATCGGGGTACGCGGTGGCACACTGGTTTAGGTGCTGTGCTACAAATCGGAAGGTCATTGGTTTGATTCCAGATTGTGTCACTGGAATTTTTTATTGACATAATCCTTCCGATCGCACTATGGCCCTGGGGTCGACTCAGCCTCTAACAGAAATGAGTACCAGGAGCATTTCCTGGGGGTAAAGGCGGCCGGTGCGTAGGGCTAACAACCTTACCACCATCCCGTGCCGTTGTCATGTAATCTGGGAACCTTAACTTCCTGGAACCCTCTGGGCCACTCCAGGCCTGTAATGAGACTGCCTTTAATCAGTACATCAGAATACCGATTTCGACAGGACGAACAACCTCCAAAACGGCACTACACATGTCCTACTGGTTCTCTCATTCTCACTCTCTCTCTCTCTCTCTCTCTCTCTGTCCTCTTTAGGTTGCTACACAAACTCATTACATTTACCTTTCCACCCAAAACTAAATTACTAATTTTAAACAAATCTATCCTACCTACCAAATGTATAATTTTAACACCTATTAAACTTAATCCATATATAATGGTTATAACACCTTATCTTATTGTAAGCTTATACATACACGCACAGGCACAGGAGCACCCCCCCCCCCACACACACACACACACACACACACACATACACATACATAATTATACATACCAAAGTTATAATTTTCAAAAAACAAAGATCCTTCATAGTTGTGGGAATATTTTCTCACATCATTGCTGAATTTACTAACAAGGTCTTTATCTTGTAAAAGTGCTTGTATTTCCACTTTGCTGGGACTAGACGATTTCAGCAAATTGTGCAGGTGACTCCATACAAAGGACCCAACTGCAAAGAAAAATAAGTTGCTATTCTTAAACCTTACATGATATCATGTTTGCAGTGAAAGGTAACCAAACAAACATCAACCTAATGACATTTTATTTATTTATTTAATTATTGGAAATATAATCCTTTCCTGAATATTAACATATAGTAATTTATTATGCCCATCACTATAACATTACCAATTCACAAAGAAGAAAAAATTTAGGCACAAAACTCGTCACTTAGAAGTAACTAACTCACAGTGAAATAACTGTAACAAGTACACGATAAGTAACAACTACGTTACTTGGGACACAATACTTCATAAAATTTGTATGATATAAATATTCCCTCCTCCTTAGTTATTACCTGTCAACATTAATGTTTAGCATCTCTTGAATCCGATAATACTTGAAGTGTAGCACTTCTTTACACTACCATGGAACTACTTGTGACAGAAAATAAATTCCTAACAGTGAAAGTAAAGATGAGGTTGCTAGAGATTTTCTCTTCTCCACATCTGTTCAGACTGGCCTTATAACCCAACCAAAACTCCTCTACAGTGTGTAGTTGGGCAATATCCCAGAGGCAAAGCAGCCAGTGCATGGTGTTGACCACCCACCCCAATCTAGTGCCAATTCTGGGAATGAGTAGAGGTATACCCCTGCTCCCCCTCTATGCCTTCAAGGCAAGTTACAGGGAGATAACTACCTACACAGTCAACAAAACAGCCTTTAAGATGAAAGAAGAACTAAGGTAAGCTGAGTGGGTCATCTGTGCCAGGTTAATTCACCATACACAGGAAATGTCTCCTGCTAATCATGTAGCCAGTCATTTTTTGGTACATTTGTTAATCAAGTACAATGATTGCTAGCCCTCAGTTATGGGGATTGTGAAGCCATCCATCATAAATTTCACTGTCAATGTCCATTCGAGAAACCTTTAGTGAAAGGGACGAAGGGACTGCTACAGAGATATTTGAGTCAGAAACCCTGTGAGCAGCTGACAAATGAAAATAAGGTCTGTTTAGATGATCCTGAAATGCATGGGAAACATGCAGTATTCATAATGTAACATACAATGAAGGGCAACACCCTAACACCAACAAACTTACAACCCAAGACGAAAAATAGACTAATAAGAGAAAAAGTTGCGGAGTGAAGTAACTGATGGTTTCTAGAACACGTTTTGAATTTGAGTGAAAGAAGGAGGTTACACAGCTGGCAGTTGATAAACTGGACAAGTGTAGATTTTTTACCTCAGATGGAAATAAATAAATAAATAAAATAGTGAGAACTTTATCCAATTCAATGAACCTCATCCATGTCCCTTAAGAAGTCTCACCTACCATACTGAGCATGTCAGGGCATACAATGTACATAGAGTGATTGTGTACAGGCACTTAAAACAGCACACATACATATACACTGCTGCATACTGCTAGTGCAAGCACACTAAATATGCTTCTCATTTGCTTGGAAATTTTATAACATTTACTGCAATAGAATTAAGTTTCTTTGTTCTAAAAGGAAGGATGCAAAAATGATTAGACCTGACCCTATAATTACACATTTAGGAATGTACTCCAAATTTTCTGCACTTTTGATTCTACATATTAAACTGAAAAGGTCTGGATTAAAAGGTAAAAGGCTTGTTACATAAATTAATTGGTAAACAACATCTAACCTTGATTGACTTCTTCTACTTCAAGTGAGTGTTTGATTGTTTTAATTATGGTGTAAGTAGGGCATCTCATCACCTCCAAGTAGGCTGCAATGCGCAGTTCGGAATCCACTGACTGATCACGGAAGAGATTCAAGAAGTACTCACGAGTCTCTTCACATGCAAGTCGTCTGCAAAGAAAACAAGATCCTACCTCATTGCTGAGTCACGTTGTACCACTAATTTTGTTTGTCATCTTTCTATACAATTTTTTACCCAATTCAGCTCATCTCTTAGAATTGCTCGTTGGGTTGGGAAATAAATCTGTATCACCAATAAAGAGGAAAGAGGTAAATAAAAATCTGAATAACATGTTTACAAAATACAACAGTCAAATCTGTAGGGCACATTGCCACTCATAGTTTATAGTATTTACATCACAAATATATGCATTAATAAGTGATGGGACATGTGTGTAGAAACCAGGTCCTAAAGGTAATGTTAAATATTGTAGATATAGTGAGTTGTACGAGTACTTTCAAATTTCTTTCAACCCGTTTACTGATACAGAATTAATAAATAGAGAAGAACCATATGAATAAATATACATCAGAGTCAATAGTGCTGTTTGAGAAATATAAATTTATTTCAGATGCATATAAGAATGATGTTTAACAAATAAGATTCCCTAGGTCTTAAAAATGAAATGAAAAGTAAACATAAAGTTATATGTAGCTAGTTTATTCCACTGAATAAGAACATTCAAGCAATTGTCCCATCTTGACATGAGCTTAACAGTTCTGTTGTGGTTGCAATCAGGAGCCCCTGCATTGGGATACGTTAATGAACAGGCATTTTCACCTCTCCATTTTCATGGAATAAATGGCCTTCCAAATGTTGCTTCTGTGACCCTAACTATAGGATGGACAGTCCAGAAGTTCCCAGTGAAATGACAGTAACAATTCATTATTCAAAGCGTGCTGTGTGTTATGCTGAAGGATGATACCTTACAACAAATCGTTTGTTTGGTCACTGAAGCAACATTTGGGAGGTCACTGATTCCACAATAACAAGTAACAATGGCTGGTCATGAATGGTTGTGAATGCAACAGCCTGATTCATATCAATACAGAAATCTTAAACTTGTGCCACAGTGAGACAAATACATCAATGTACGTGAGGAATATGCTACAAAAAACAATACCAAAGTGGGATCAATGAGCTATGTTTAAGGTCATAATGATACCTCATTAAATTTTTGTAACCAAGGGAGCCTTACTCAGATAAAAATAAACAAGAAGTGTCCTGCACCTGTGGGCCTCTACAGCAGCAATCCTAACCTCCATAGGCAGCTGTTCGTCTCCTATGCAGAGTCGCAAAGTGGAATTTTTGACACTCTGAGCAACACCAATATTTCCTAGGGCTTTTATGGCTACCAGGGTCTGCAATATAACAATTTTAAAGAGGCAGTACATCATGATTACAGTTTACTATTAGTTTAATATCTTTTTAATTATCATGATCTCTGAGCCTTTAAAACATGAAGACATCTTCAGAACTTCATGGGATGAGGGTTGGTGAAATAATATTATTCCACACACCTTGTGTGAACTGTTTACTACCCCTACACCCCACACTGAAAGTGAGGGAGAAAATACACAGATCTGCTATGTCTTTGCTACAACTACATGCACCAACACTGGAGAAAACTTTCCACATTTTTATAACATGACTGTGACCTTTGATATTTAACAATTTATTTAACAACTCTGCATCAAATGTAATATAAAATCTAAAGCAGAAAGTTGCTACTGAAGAGAAAACTGTATACGATTTATAATTACCAGAAAATACTTGTATCCAGGTATTAGTTACACATATGTAATATAAAACTGCAAAAAATGCAGGAAAGTTTGACGTACCTTTTCTATAGTTACTTCACTTTTTTTTTTAATTTTACAACCACTATTTGCTTGATTTTCAAGGAATGAAATGATGTTGGCGACTTCAGCCTGCGTTTCACAGTTAGACTTCCATTTACAATATGAACGTACAACTGCAGATACACTAAGAAAGAACTGGGCATCTGCTTTGTCCCATTTCAGCAGAGGTGTAATTATACTGACTGTCTGTAAATCAGGCCTGTAGTAAAAAAGAATTCAAATTATTTATCTCAAAATCTTAGCAACTAAATACATTTATTAATATTTGAAATTTATTACTTCTCACATAATTACTGCCACTTTGGCCTTGCCAAAATATGAAAAGGAAAAAAACCAGTTTGTGTAAAAATATCTCAAGAAAAAGGGTTACAAAATTTTAGGTCCTTAACATCTTTCATAGAAGACTTTCTGTGACAATTTACTGATTGCTGCTAATTATGACTGAGCTAATTGATCATTTACTTTAACCTATTACCATACAGCAAATTTCTGTCTTCTTGCTTGTGATACCATGCAAAGTACACTGAAGATGAAACTGTTTTATGCATATGCAACTGTGAGAGTGTTTCTCTGTATATTTATCCCAGACAATAAATAAAATAAAAGTTGGCCGGGTAGCTCAGACAGTATAGCAACTGACTAGGGGCTGGATGGTCTGGCATTGAATCCCGGTGGGGACGGGATTTTCCGCCTGTCCAGACCAGGCCTGGGGCTCACCCAGCCTCCTGTAAAATGGGTACCGGGTCTTTCCCAGGGGTAAAGTACAGCCGGGACGTGCTGCTGACCACTCACCCCCTTTTAGTGCCATGGTCATGGAGGAGTAGAGCTATACCTATACCCACACTCTGGGCCACACCGGGCCTGTAACGGGAACACTTAACCTTTATATATAAAATAAAAACACAGCAAATGTAACAAATAAGATGTTATGTTGAATTTGTAATGGACATAAAACTAGGGTGATATAAAATGAGCAATGTCACTTGAAAAGAACTGCGCTCTTCTGGGCTATTATGCAGTGAGTACTGGTAATACCTGACTGATGTTTTGGGACCCTTGACCCTTAAAGATGGGACTGATATGTTCTCCCAAAATGTCCCTAAGTAACTGCCACTACTCACTGCGTGATGGCCCAGAAGAGTGCAGTTCTCATCTGCTTTGTGGCAGAAGCCCGATATCATGAAAAGTCACTTGAAAATTATATAAAAAATTGAATGCAATTATCTTACATAAGCAAGTGGGAGCAAGTAAAATAAAATAAGGTCCACAGAATGCGAATATAATAAGATAGAGTTGAGTTTGGTGGGTCTTGGTCTTGTGGTTGTTCAGCTGGTTACAGCCATATTGGAGGCACCTGTTGCACCAGTCTCCAGGGTAGAAGTTACTGAATGTGCCTGACATTGGCAAGTCAGTCAGAAAAATATTTGGTAATATAAGAGTCACTTCACTGTAACAGATACCTTGGTATAAATGACAATGCTAGTAGCCAGTCATGGACAACATCTTGAGGCACACCATTCTTCAGGATGATATCTTTCATCACTGCAACAGCTGCGTTACTGCCGAGCATTGGGAGTGCATCCAAAACATGCCTCCTACAAATTAATTGCATAGAGTACCAAAAACATTCATTTAAACTGTGTATTAAGGTTACTGGGATAAAATCTAAATTTTCGTGCACTTATCGATATTATGTAATAAATAAATTAATAAGTACATAAATCGATGAGTACAGTTTCATCTGAGCATCAAGTAGATATAAGCTTCTGGACTTAATTCCCTTATTGTCTTGACAGTCATAAGTTTAAGGTGATCCGATTCTTGGAGAACACTGATACTCTCTGAAACTAGGAATGTCAACTATTATTAAATGTTCCTTTGATACATGACTGAAAACCATGGATAAACTTTAATTACAGCTTAGGCAAAGAGTTCTTTTTGCAAGCAGTAGATTGCATAAAATAATCGAAAGCTCTCCGTAATATGGGTGATATTACACAGCAATTAAACAAATACCAGTATGCTACAACATACATAAATGTATGCACTTTTGAAATATTGCATATGTAAACTTGAAACTGTGTAGATTATTGACATGTCCTATGCCAACAACTTGGCACAAAGGATGAATAAAATGATTGATTGGATTGATTGAATGATTGAATGAATGATTCAGTAATATATACTAACTCAGTGACATGGAACAAAACATTATATATTTGACACATTCAAAGAAACTTAAAATTAATGTTAAATTACATGGAATAAATAATTTTAAAGTTGAAAGAAAAAACATAACACTACCAAAAAAATACTAATTTTTTGTTAGAACTTTGTGTTACACCTACACGACAAACAGTTACCAATTTGAAACATGATGGTATTTTGAATTGTGCTGTGTCTCACCTTCCTGTACTGCAGATGCTGTCTGCACGATTGTACACCTGTGACAAAGCTGGATATGACAGCAGTCTTGCAGTATGAATAAACTTTGTGAACACATCTGGGAACTCAGGCTGGATATCATCCTGAAATATAGTATGCTTTAAAATACAACTGACGTGAAATGTTACAAACATGAAGGCTTAAAAATTGTGCAGTTTTATTATCTGCTAGATTTATGTATTAGGAAACTGATCCTATAATTCATTAACTTGTACCAGAACTTTGATATTAACTGCAATCCATGTGGTAGCACTGGCCTGTTTCCAGTATCTCCCAGGCAAACAAGGGACAGCAACAGTATATATTACCACATGATTCCAATAATTTTTACCTTCCTTTTCCAAAGTACGTTATGACTTGTATTCTACCTCTATGACAGCAGATGTTTCTGCTTGCAAGTATTTACTTTTCTATCTTTTATTTTTTAAATACAATTTGAAGTTATTATAAGAGAAGAGCCAACTTTAAAACTTACAATTACAAATGTAAGTTATGGTAAGTCTCAAAATATGACTTGCCCTGTAAATACTTTCAGATAACTGTACAGAGTTAAGTCTAGTTGCAGGGAGAAGATAAAAATTTTGGTTAGAAAAATACAAAAGATTTTCTTAGAACTCAAAAATCTGGAACAACACTGAAAAGAGGTACAAAGTGCCCTCTCACAAGAAATAAAAACTCATACTGGTAATATAAAAATTAAAAAAAAAATCACCTGCCCAAACTGGATGACAAAATGTAACAGTACTTCTCTTCATTTTCCATAATCTAACAAGACCTGTAGGACAAAGATTCATGGTGTCTTGTCACTTCAATGCACTTCAGACAGTGAGGAAAATCTCAGTTTTTTTTTTTAAAGAACTAGTACATTGTACAAAATAATTTTCTGCATATTTATAACTGGCAGACAGCAGTAATTCATTAGCTTCTAATGTATGCATTTACAGTCCCAACATCAGCATGCTGTCAGCTTCAAGACAGAGCTAACAAATGTTCTAAAGAACAAACAAAACCATTAACTGCAACTGGACGATGCTACTCATCCAGTATGATGACAGGAACGATATATTTTGATGCCAAAGTACATATCAGCTTTTATTCTAGTTTCAGTTCAGTTATGCAGTTGCATCAGATTGTACAAAAAAAGGAGGGGTGAAGTAGTGGGGGGGATGGACAAACCAAAAAGCTTACTCATGATGACCAATCAGATCTGTGGCCTCTTCAAATAGAATGGCATTTTATTGATAAGACATGAAATGGGTGTTATATATAGTCTTCAATTCATAAATTTCATGTATTTATTTCCAACTGCTACTCACCACATTTAACTTGCACATTGCCTTGATGAGGTCACGAGAGGCTTTCAGCTCACCAGATACTGGCTTCGGTGTTTGGTTATGATCAAACAACAATGAGGCTCTACGATTCACGAGGTCTGGAAGAGATGAAGATAATGCATGACCTTAACCACACCGATGGCCTTTTGTAACATCTCGTAGCAGTAATTATTCTGATACAAAGCCACACAGAACTGGAACCTTGGCTAATTCACTGAATGTTCAGTCACTATGGGCTTAGTTAATTTATACTAAAGAAGTGAATAATGAGAATGTCCATATGATGTAGACCCAAATTAATCTTGGAAGTTGTCAAGAAAAATGTGCACTGGATGTTACTAATGACACAAGAAAGCAAAAATTTGAGTTAATCTTATGCAAGATCTATAATAATCAAGAATATTAACACGGAGGGATTAGTGACCCACTCATAAATTTACAAACTTCATTATGTTACAGGATGGTACATATGTTCAGAGTTATTACAAAAATTAACACTTTCAGAAGTTTATTTTGTGTGAACTATGTAAGATAACTTTTAAATTTTTGGAAACAGCACCTCAAAAAGTAAGGACTTCTGAAGTTCCTGAAGTCACAATTAGGACCCCTCAAGAAGTTCCTTTTCACATCCTCTGAAGATACAAAGTTAAGTAACCAAAAGTGCACTTCAAAATAGACAGTCAACACAGTGAATCAAGGTCAGATGGCTTCCACTGTAATATACACGCAAATTAGTTGGGACAGACCACAGGATCATGCACGTTGGTGCGACAGGCAGCAGTATGCATGCATAGTAGTGGGACATGTTGCTGAATACATGTACAGCAGTGGCATGGGCTGCAGTACACATGCATATTACGAGGGACAGACTGCAGTATGCATGCGCAGCAGTGGGACACGCAGCAGCACACACGTAAATTAGTGAGACACACTGCAGAACACATGCATACTAGTGGGACAGACTATGCATGCACAGTAGTGGGACAGGCTGTCAAAGGAATGTGCAGTAGCAGGTCAGGTTGCAGTACACATGCAAATTTATGGGACAGACTGCAGGACACACACACACACACACATACATACATTAGTGTGCTAGACAGCAGGATGTGTACACAATACTATTCCATCCCTTATTTTTATAAGGTTTTGCATCGTTTCTCTTATTCCAGTTACACTAAGGCCAAGGCCAGAGAAGAAATATGTGACCATGCCAAGACCTTCCACTCCCTTCCCTCCCCTGAAGGCATAGCACTAAAGTACACTTTATGCTTTAAGAAACACGTGCATACAGAACTGTGAAATGTAATATGAATGGAATGCGTGGTTCTCTTAAAAGGTTACCTGGAACCCCTGATGTAGAGTTACTTTCTGTAAGCAATGTCAGTACTTGTTTTATAATGGTTTGTGCACCACTATCCTTGCTTGAAAATGGCTGAAATATATGCACTTCTTGGCAAATAATCTTGTTATACACATAGTGATCTACTGACATTTCACAGGAACTGTCAGATCGCATAATGGGCATTGGTTGAAAATTCTGAAATTAAAACAAGGTACAGTTTATGCCACAATAAAAAGTGCAAACACATAAAAGAAACAGATTCAGAATACAAGTGCATAAACACTCTTCCATACATTTTGCACATTAAGACAAAAGATTTTGGACATTGTACACAAAGTTCCACTTTACGGTATGTGGAAGCACTAGTATTTAAAACTACACAATGTGCATAAGTCAAGAACTCTATTACCAAATCCTTACCTATCAAATGATGATAACCTGGCTTTTGAGAAAGTGTGCCAAACTGAACAGTTCAATAAAATTTTCTCAGATTAGAAGCTGCATCAGGTGGTTAAATGGCAACCAATGTTTTGAAAACTATCTCTGTCCTCATAAGCGAACTGACTAACTCAGATATCCGTCTGTGTCATGACATACCTTCCTGAGCCCATGGTTCATTGCTGGCGGTGAGACATAGAGGATTTAGTGGGCACAGTCAAGTACCTGCTCTGTTTGGTCCTGCTTTTCATTCTGTAGCATGCTGGTTGTAGGAGACCACTTGATGTGGTTGCTAGCCCAAGATAATTTTAAATCCATTGTCGGTCTTGGATCCAAGACCGACACACAACAGTCAGACAGCAGAATCCAAGACAAAATACACCACCCGACAATGCACTTCACCGTCCATTGCCAGTTCTTAAACACAACCGCATCAAGCAACCTCACTTCCTGGAAATTCCACACGTCAACGCCAAAAAGACATCGCACCAGCACTGATCTCTTCACTTGACAACACAAGAAGCCGCCTCCTAGCACACTCCACTCAAGATCTGGGAAAGTGCACCCACACCGTTACTCGCTATAATAAGCACCACAGAGCGCCGTGTTCAACCCACGGACATCTGGATGACATCGAACATCTACCTCACAAGGACGTCACATCACCCAAACAGTGAGTTCGAGCGCCCTACAAACGAGGGCACACACCATCCACATACGATAAAAGGCCTCTGATACAGTGTGAGGTCCCCAATCCACGACCATATCATCATGGCACTTCCATAAGGTACACTAACACCAGTCACATGTATACAACATAGATCCACGTGTTCACCACGATTATATGTTCTTCACCTGTATTTTAACCATTTTTAACATATATTTTAGAACTAACTTACTGTAAT
>Ga0131853_10010683_pt1 | contig 16790 bp, 12 predicted proteins | sample TergutLab28metaG_FD_92764 | JGI IMG/M metagenome (GOLD analysis project Ga0131853, IMG submission 92764) | Labiotermes labralis P1 segment gut microbial communities from Petit-Saut dam, French Guiana - Lab288 P1 (version 2) (version 2) | ecosystem: Host-associated > Arthropoda: Insects >...
AGACAAAGACGCCGCTTTGGCAGATAGAGATGCTGCTTTGGCTAACAAAGACGCCGCCTTGGCAGATAAAGACATTGCCCTGGCAGATAGGGACGCTGCCCTAGCAGAACTACGCGCCCACCTCGCAGAAATTCAAGCAAAACTGGAAGAACGTTCATAGCGATAGCACTATACAAAACAAACCAATTAACATCCAAGCCCGGCATCAACACAATGAGCCGGGCTTTTTACTACCCAAAAACTCATACATAATAATAAAGCAAAATACAATCTATAGTACCGCCTAAGGCATACCCCTATCTCACAAAACAACACCGTAAATCTCCATCAAAATTGTAATAATTATACTATTGCCAAACCTCAAAAAAACGATTACACTACGTGAGAAGTTCTTGCGAGGTACCCCTGATACAAATTCGCCTTGCAATAACATCCGCGTTATCACCCGCATAGTATGTTTTGGGGCCGCGCGTTACATAGGTACAGGTACAGAATACGGCTTTAACCATGTTAACGCGATTTAACAGCCAAGTTATTACTTTGTAACAATAACCACTTGCGCTAGGCTCCAAATGCGAATACAATGCATGCGTGAAACACATTGGCCCTTTAACAAAGGGTATGGTTGTTACGGGTTACCCCTTTACAACTTGGTAGTATGATGTGATTGTTACACCTTAATCTGGCAGACACAGCACTTCACACTGTAGCCACAATAAACAAGATTTACATACAACTTGTGGCTGTTAAGATTTAGGTTAACATATGCAAAGGCATGTTTTATTGCGTGCTTTGCCAACAAATAAAAAATCTCAAAGGAGAGATGAAAGATGCAAAAAGCAATGAAAAAATTCGTTGCAGTTGTACTTACGGTTGCTATGATTTTTAGTATTACGGCAACTGCTTTTGCAGCACCTACACCAACACCTGCCCCGATAACTCCGGGTGGTCAAATTGGTGCGACAGCACAAAGCACTAGAAATCCTCAGACTCCGGTAACCCTAAGAGTACACCACTGGGACACTGAGTTTACCGATCCTCCTGGGATGTTCCCAGGTGCAAATGCAACTCCAAATCCACTTCCTCCAGGCGCAAACACGGTTTCAGGTGCAACATGGCGCGCACAGCGTTTACTTCCACCCGCAAACTGGGACGGCGGTAGTGTAGCAGATCCTGGACTTCCAAGTGCTGTTATTAACTATATTGTTAATGGCATAGGAGCTTTGCCTTCTGGTTGGTCTACAAACAGTGCAGTTGCCTATGGTGTTGAAACAACGCCTTTTAATCCTGGCGCTGGCCCCACTCCAATCCCTACACATGGCTCTGGTATATACTACTTTAGTGCAACAGCGCTACGCGCTGCTGTAGACGGAATTTCAGGTGCTGTTTATGACGGCTCTCAAGGTGTTGCAGGCACATACACAGGTCCAGGCACAGGCCCAGGCCGCGCTCAAGGTCTATGGATTGTATGGGAAGTATATGTAGCTGGTGGCCCGCATACTGGTAACCAAGATGCGACTATCCACGAGGCATTTGCAGTTAACATGCCAACTTTTGTACATTTCCCAACCCCTGGTAACCAGATGCAGCCAACCCCAATGCCAACTCCAATACCAGCTCCTGGTGTATGGGTATATGACCTTAATGTATATCCAAAACCACCAGTTCCACCAATCGTTGAAAAAGATTATGTAGGCTCTCATCCTGCTGTAGACGTAGATGGCGAGCATACAATCCTTAATTGGCAAGCAAGATTTGGTATTACCAATGCCCTTATTGCCTATAATGATGCAACTCCACCAGTTTTAATTAGAACTGGACACGGTCTTGCTTATCCAGTTAACAACCCAACTCCAACATTAGCAACAGAGCTAGGCAACAACTTGCCAAACTCTCTTACCGGTTTTAGTGGTGCTGGTACTGCTCCACGTAGCAGCCCAGTTCACGGTACAATTGACCAAAATTCTTTCGCTGTTATCCGAGATATCTTGGACTTCAGAACAAGACTTGTTGGTGTACCTGTAAATCACAGTGGCGTAGTTACCACTATTGATCCTTCTTTCACAATTACGTTTGACCACGCAATTCCGACCGCAGGTGTAACTGAAATTCCTCGCGTAGGTACTGCCGCTCCTTTTGTTGGCGAAACACTCTGGGTTCTTACGGTCCATACCTTTACCCCAACTGCACTTGTTCCTACTGTTACTCTTCCTGACGGCACAGTAGTAACATATGATCCTGCTAAAACAGCAGCAGGCGTAGCAAGCCAAGGCGTACAAGTATTTTGGGTGCATTTCACCAGCAGAGGTTTAGACTTTATTGCTGCGACCGGTGAAGTTTTTGATCCAGATCAAAACGTACCTCCTACCGCTGGCCATGTTTATCGTGGTTTTGTACGTGTTAATTTCTCTGTAAGAGCAGAATTGGTTTACACAGACAACTACGGTGCAAACCCAACTCCAGGTGAAGTTGGTCAACTTATTCAGTTAGGTCCAATTAACAACGATTTCACCTTTAACTTTGGCCGTGACCCCGCAGTTGATGTCGGTGACATCCCAACCAATGTTCCAACATCTGACCAACTTGGTATCAGAGTTAACAAAGTTAACCCACAAGGGCAGAACTTGGATGGCGCAGTGTTCTATCTGTTTGCAGAACATCAAATGAATCCTGAGCGCACTGGCCCAAGACTTGTTACTTCGGCTGACGTTACTGCTGGACTCAATAATGGTCTCCTACCAGGTCCAGGTGTTTACCACCGCCCAATCCGTCGTGCTGTTACAGGTGCATACCCAGCACTCCAAGCTGACGGTGTTACACCACTGACTACCTTTGTAGCTCCTGTTCCTGCATACGACCCAGGTGGTGGTCTTAACGCTGCCCATCTAGTAAACACAGCTCAAACCACAGGTGAAGCTTTGTTAACAGGTCTTCCTCCAGGAACGTACTACCTTGTTGAGCATCAAGCACCTCCAGGTGGATATCGCCGTATTTTAACCCCAATGCAAATCGTGCTTGGTATTGCTACCGGCATTTCTGAAACTTCCACCAACTACGTTGTAACCTTCGACATGACCAACACCCGCGACTTCGAATTACCACTAACCGGTGGCGCTGGTACAATCATGTTTACCGCAGCTGGCGTATCCCTTATGGGTGGCGCAGGCCTCTTCCTCTTCCTTGGTAGGAAAAAAGAAAAAGGCCAGAAATAAGTCTCACACTTAGCTTAATAAAGGGGCAGAGCAAACCTCTGCCCCTATTTTTTCTCGAAGGGAGGAGCGATTGTGAGAAGGACTTTATCCACTATCATGCTAGTACTCATGTTGCTAGGCGGCGTAGGGTTTTTTGTTTACCCAGATGTAGCAAGCTGGTGGAATGGCCGCAGTCAGCGTGGAATAATTCAAGCCTACGACGAAGAAGTAGCGCAGATGCATTATGACCGGATAGACGATATGCTTCAGCGCGCAAGAGATTACAATGCCTCCCGCCCCGAGTTGTCCATCTCAGACCCCTTTGCAGACATAGCAGATTTGCCTGATACATATTTAGAGCTGCTAAATGTAAGCGGCATAATGGCAAGGATAGAAATACCTGCAATTAATGTAGACTTACCAGTAATGCATGGCACAAGTTCTGCAGTACTGGATATTGCTGCCGGGCATCTTGCCGGTACCCACCTGCCCGTTGGCGGGTATAGCACCCACTCTGTAATTACAGCCCACTCCGGGCTAAGCAACGCCAGGATGTTTACAGACCTTTTATCTGACCGTGTAGGGCCGGGTACCCTGTTTTTTATCACGGTTTTGGGCGAGCGCTTTGTATACGAAGTTGACTATGTACAGGTTATCTACCCCCACGAAGTAGATGCCCTACGCGTCTACCCAGGCCGTGACCTAGTAACCCTAATAACCTGCACCCCCCTGGCCGTAAACTCCCACAGGCTGCTAGTACGCGGCACAAGAATCCCATATTCGCCAGAACTGATTGCCGAAATAGTCCCATACATCTCTGTGCTTAACACCAACTGGCGTCTTATTTCAACATTGGCAATCTTTACGTTATTCATACTTGTATTCTCGGTTTACCAAATCATAAGAATCTTGCGTGGACGCCACAGCAAGATGCTAGAACGCAAAATAGAGCAGCTAGAGCGTCAACTAGCTGTCCAAAAAGGAACGGCCAATGGCCAAAGAAGCCCTGGCGCAGCAGCGGCAGGCCCCAACTTCGAATTTGATGATCCTTATATATCAATGCCCGCAAGTCATAGCATACAGCGGGCCAACAATACCCCGCAGCGGAAGTACCGTGTTAAGCCTCGCGCAAAGTCCAGTTTCTCTTTCCGCAGGTCTTCGGTGGCTATAGCAGTTGTACTGCTGGTAGCCGGTGCAACTATTACAGTTTTACCACGGGTACTGCAACAGCTATACACGCGCTATGCAACCACAATAATCAACGATTGGCGGGACAGTCTAGACGAGAATCGGACATTCATAATCAACCGCTGGGAAGGCGAGCGCGATGCCTTTTGGGAAACAGTAAGCGAACTACCCATTGCCTACAACGGTGATATTTCTGTAGTAGAAACCGGACACATTTATATACGCAACCTGGCCTTTGGGGCAAGCGGCGGCACCCCTGCCGTCAACCATGAAGGGTATCTTACTCTCGGGGGCGTAACCGTTGGCAACAATGGCTATATAACCATCGCAAACATGTCTGTTGACCCATTTGGTGGCTTTAACATCAGCACCAACGGCAATATCTCCATCAACAATCTTTACCTAGATACAACAGGCAGTATATACGTAGGCAACCACTATATTGGCGATATCGCCTTAGAGGACTTAGACACCTCCGACTACGACCTAAACTTTATATTCAACTTCAACCCAGAAGAAGACCCAATGCAGTGGCTTTACCAAGAGATGATAAACTACAACCACACCCTATACATCACAGACCAATCTCAGCTTGTAAGCCTAGAATCAACAGAGGAAATAGACTTTAGCGTATACCAAAACGCAGGTTTTACAGACGAGATGCTGGGCTACATCTTTATAGAAGCAATGAACAACCTGACATTGCCCATATTTGCTGGCTCTAGCCACGGCAACCTGTTACGGGGTGCCGGACACTTAACTCAGTCTTCGTTGCCGGTAGGTGGGATAAACACCAACTCTGTAATTACCGCACACAGGGGCCTAAGCCGTGCCAGGATGTTTAGGGATATAGAAATGCTAGAACCAGGCCACTTGATACAAATAACCAACTTTTATCAAACCCTGACCTATATAGTTGTAGATACAAGGATTATAGAACCCAACGACATAGACGCCGTAAAAATCCAATCTGGCCGGGATATGTTAACCCTCATGACCTGCCACCCCTACAGGATTAATAGCCAAAGATGGTTAGTTTTTGCCGAGAGAGTTCATTAATAAATGCAAGTACCTCATGGGAGGAGAAAAATAATGAAAATAATAAGCAAAATCACAGAGTCGCAACAACTGTTGCTAAAGATGCTTTTACTCTTATCGGTAATTGCAACTATTACTGTATTGGGACTGGTATCTCCAGGGCGCCAGATGGTGGCCGACCCCCAAACCCGTGACGAAAATGGCAACGGGTACGATAACGGTTATGACAATGGTGATAACGGTTACGACAATGGCGACAACGGCGATGCCCAGATGTTTAGGATAACTTTCCGGATACATCAAGATGATGATGCAACTTTCCGTGATGCACTTGTTGTCCCATGGCATTACCAAGATACTCTTAACAACACCGTAAGAGTAAATAGCCGCGAAATTTACATATACCGGCCTGCCGGATATGTAATCTCTAATGCATATCAACTGCCGTGGGGTTATCCCTCAGCAGTAGGCCAAAGGCTTAACTACCCTATGATTGTCCCCACTGCCGACCTTGGCGATGGGTTTCTTGGCTGGCAGCTAGGCAGCAGCGGTACCGGTGCCATAATGCTTTACTGGGAAGAAATAAACACAGACCTTTGGAGAGTTAATAACAGAATAGTAGATAGCGATTTAACATATTATGCTGTAATTGGGTCAAAGACTAGGACAACGCCACCGCCTACTACACCAAGCCCAACGCCATCGCCTACTCCAGATCCTACACCAAGTCCTGAGCCTACACCAAGCCCTTCTCCTACGCCAAGCCCCACACCATCGCCTACGCCAGCCCCAACTCCTGTACCCCCGCCAGGAGGTACCCTTTATTTCAGAAAAACTACCCAGAGACTCTATGAAAATCCTCCTGTTGTAGTACCGTTTCCTGGTACAGCCACATTTGTACTTGAGCGGCATACCGGAGGCGGCAACTGGCTTCTTGTAGAAACTGCAAGCACGGATGCAAATGGGTGGGTTAACTTTACCGAAGAGTTTACCGCAAGCAGCACCTACCGTATAAGGGAAACCGCAGTTACACCAGTTAGCGGGTGGATACTCCCAACTGGCAGCTGGCAGTTCCAGACAAACGAGAATAGGCAAAGATCTTCTGCTATTACTGCATCCGGTGGAAATCCTCCATTTATATACTTAACACCGGCTGGGCAAGAGTGGTTGCATGTAGGTAACTTCCCTATTGTAACGCCTTCTCCTGCGCCATCCCCATCTCCTTCACCGTCCCCATCGCCCTCTCCTTCACCATCCCCGTCGCCTTCTCCGTCACCCTCTCCATCACCTACACCGTCCCCATCACCTACACCTCCAACGCCTTCTCCTTCACCGTCCCCAACGCCGACACCTCCAACACCCTCTCCTTCACCGTCCCCATCACCCTCTCCTTCGCCATCACCTGCCCCTCCACCAGGAGGCACCCTTTATTTTAGAAAAACTACCCAGAGACTATATGAAAATCCTCCTGTTGTAGTACCGTTTCCAGGTACAGCTACATTTGTGTTGGAGCGGCATACAACCGGCGCAAGCTGGGTCCTTGTACAAACGGTAAGCAGTGACGCAAATGGATGGGTCAACTTTACCGAGGAGTTTACCGCAAATGGTACCTACCGTATAAGAGAGACCGCGGTAACCAGCGGGTGGATACTTCCAACTGGCAGCTGGCAGTTCTCAACAAATGCGCAAAGGCAAAGAGTTGGTGCTATCACATCAAGTGGCGGAAACCCTCAATTTGTATCCTTAACGCCCGTTGGGACATCCCAATCAGTGCTGCATGTAGGTAACATTCCTGTAGCGGCTACTCCGTCACCTTCTCCTTCGCCGTCCCCATCGCCCTCTCCTTCACCGTCCCCATCACCTTCTCCTACGCCAACACCTACTCCAACCCCCACACCGGGGCCTGGACCTCACAACCCACAAACAAGCCCTATCAGGGTTAGCATAATGATATTTGGGTCTGTAATGACTCTGGGCTTAGCCGCCTACGGCATCATAAGCATAGCCAAGAAGCAGGCACTAGCCTCAGAGACATACCGCACCAACGCTGCCCGCTACGACCGTGAGAAGCGTCTCACAGACTGGCTGGACAAAGAAGACGATAACTAAAATATAGCTAAACGCTAAAATACAGGAAGCCCGGAAAGGTTAGTTAAACCTTCCGGGCTTTTTGGTGTAGCTTGGAAAAAATAATGAAATATTGAGGCATTTGTGTCATCCCTTGATAATCGCACACAATTGTGGGATAATAATGCCACAAAGGAGAGTGGTTTTATGCCTCAAATTATTCCAATCCGTGATTTGAAAAATACCGGCGCAATTTCTCAAATGTGCCAAGAATCTCGTGAACCCATATATGTCACCAAAAACGGTTATGGTAATATGGTCATCATGAGTATGAAAATGTATCAAGAAAAACTGTTCATACATGACATCTATGGCAAACTTGCCGAATCAGAAGCGGATGTTGCCGCCGGACGCACCCAAAACGCAAAAGCTTCCCTTCAGCGGCTAAAGGAAAAGTATAATGTATAGAGTAGATATTTCTGACAGAGCCGAATTTGAGTTGGATATAATCCTTTCGTATATTGCTGATGATTTAGATGCACCCCAATCCGCTTCAAATTTTGCCGATGAAGTTTACAGGTGTTATGACAGGTTGGAGGATAATCCCTATATCTTTGAAGAATGTCGCGACCCAAGATTAAAAAAGGAAGGGTATCGCAGAGCTGTTATAAAAAATTATGTTATGCTGTATAAAATTTATGATCATGAATTAGTTATTGTTCATCATTTTTTCTATGGAGGACAAGATTACACAAAATTAGTGTAACATTAACAAAAGGGGGTAAACCACCATGAAACCCATGCTATACACCAAGCGGGAAGAACCTAGCCTAACACCTGCACTATTCCAAAGCCCAACCGCAGAGTACCGCGGCGCACCCTTTTGGGCATGGAACTGCAAGCTAGACAAAGAAGAACTATTGCGCCAAATTGAGATTTTTAAGGAGATGGGCATAGGCGGCTTCCATATCCACAGCCGGGCCGGGCTTGCAACCCCGTACATGGGTGAAGAATTTATGGATTTGGTAGACGCTTGCAATCAAAAGGCCATCCAAGAAGATATGCTATGCTACTTATATGACGAGGACCGCTGGCCCTCTGGTGCAGCAGGCGGCATAGTAACAAAGGATTATGACCATCGCCTACGGTACCTGGTGATATGCCCATACGGCCACGCCTTCCCAGAGGCAAGCGGCGAGCCTTCTTTGGCGCGGTATGTGCCTAGCGGTATACGCCAGCATCTGGCGCGGTTTAAAATTACGCTAGACAATGGCTACTTAGTCAGCTACCAGCGGCTAGCTTTAGACGAAGCCCCATCAGACACCAGTATGGTATGGGACGCATACCTAGAAATAGCCGGTGATAGCGCCTGGTTTAATAACCAAGCTTACGTAGACACCCTAAACAAGCAGGCCATAGACCGCTTTATAGAAGAAACCCACGAGAAATACCGCGCCCGGCTGGGCGAGCATTTTGGCAAGTCCATACCGTCTATTTTTACAGACGAACCGCAATTTTCTCATAAGCAGACCCTTACTAACTCCGATGCCAAGCGGGTAGTATCCCTTCCATTTACCACAGATTTTGATGAAACATACACGCAGCAGTATGGCGAAAGCATCCTAGACTTCTTGCCAGAGCTAATATGGGAGCCTAAAGCCCCTTCCAAGGCGCGCTACCAATATCACGACCATATCTGCGCCCGCTTTACAGAGGCTTTTGCCGACAATGTAGGCGCCTGGTGCCAGAAAAACGGCATAATGCTTACCGGCCATATGATGCACGAAGAGAGTCTTACCTCCCAAACCGCAGCGCTAGGCGAAACAATGCGGGCATATCGTTCTTTCCAGCTGCCGGGCATAGATATGCTGTGCGATAGGCGGGAGTTTTCTACCGCTAAGCAGGCTCAAAGTGCAGTGCATCAGTATGGCCGTGAGGGTTTACTTAGCGAACTTTACGGCGTTACCAATTGGGATTTCGATTTCCGGGGGCATAAACTGCAAGGGGACTGGCAGGCGGCGTTGGGCGTGACACTACGTGTGCATCACCTTACATGGGTATCTATGGCAGGGGAAGCCAAGCGGGATTACCCTGCCTGTATAGGCTATCAGTCGCCCTGGTATAAAGAGTACGCATATGTAGAAGACCATTTTGCCCGGCTTAATACGGCCCTTGTACGCGGAAAGCCTGTGGTACGAGTGGCAGTTATCCACCCGATAGAAGGCTTTTGGATGCACTTTGGCCCCAACGACAAAACCGCAAGTATACGGGCAGAAATGGAAGCAGATTTTGATAATATCATCCATTGGTTGCTTATGGGGCAGATAGATTTCGATTTTGTATCTGAATCGCTGTTGCCGGATTTGTACAAGGATTCAGCTGATAAAACATTTATTGTAGGAGAAATGGCCTATGACGCAGTGCTGATTCCAAATTGCCGCGCTTTAAGGGGTACTACTTTGGAGGCCCTCAAGCAATTTCAACAGCGTGGCGGCAAGGTAATATTGGCAGGTGAGCCTGCCGGGATTGTTGACGGCCAAAAATCTGCATATGCGGCAGAGGCATTGGCTGCCAGCCAGCGCATCCCATTCTCACGTACGGCTGTGTTGGCAGCTCTTGATGCTTACCGCGATATCTCTGCTTGGAGGGGGAACGGCAGCTCAGCCGATTGGCTGATATATCAACTGCGGCAAGACGGCCCTGACCGTTGGCTGTTTATATGCAACGGTACGAGACCGGCCAACAAAGACCTCCCTCATAGCGAGGAGATTACCATCCGCATAAAAGGGCAGTATCAGCCGGTGCTGTACAATACCATCGACGGCAGTATCAGCCCCCTTGCCGCAGAGTACACAAATAAGGAGACAGTCATAAAGCAGCCCATGCATATGCATGATAGCTTGCTGTTAAAACTGTCTCCCAAAAATGCCGACAATGAACTTTTAAAACAAGACCTAAACAACAAGCCACAAGGCAAGCAGGGCGCTCAGATGTTGCACCCCTACGCATTCGAGCTAAGTGAGCCTAATGTACTGGTGCTGGATATGCCAGAATACTCTATAAACGGCGGCCCTTGGCAGCCCAAGGATGAAGTCCTGCGCATAGATAATAAATTCCGGGAGCAATTGGGTTACCCATTGCGCATGCAATCCTTGGCGCAGCCATGGACGCTAGAGACACAGGCTCCTTCTGGTAATGTCTTGCGGCTGCGGTATCAAATAAATTCTCAAATTGCATTGGATGATATATATCTGGCCTTAGAAGAGCGTGCCAACACAATAATAACTTGGAATGGTGTAAAGGTTGATACCCCAGCCAATGGATATTATGTGGACCGCGCCATAGAAACCGTACATCTTAAAGCCCTAGCTACAGGCGTTAATGAACTGATACTAGATATCCCATTCGAAAAGCGTACTAATATAGAAAATTGCTTCTTGCTGGGGCGGTTTGGCGTGGAAGTAAGCGGGCAGTTTGCCAATATAACGGCTTACCCAGATACATTACCCTTTGGTGATATACGTTTTATGGGCTTGCCATTTTACGGGGGCAATGTGACTTACAAGTGTAAAGTGTACTCCAGTGGCATGGCGGCCAGGGTAGATGCTACGTATTTCAGATGCCCGTTGCTTTCTGTCAAGCTTAACGGCCAGCCCGTAGGCAATATCGCTTATGCACCATATAGCGTGGATTTAGGCCAACTTGAAGAAGGCTGGCACGAGCTTGAAATAGTCGCATACGGCAATAGAATTAATACCTTTGGCGCACTTCACAATGCCGACGAGGTTATGGTTTGGCATGGCCCGCATAGCTGGCGTACCGGCGGGGCTGCATGGTGCTATGAGTACCGCACTAAGCCTGTTGGGATAATGAAATCGCCGGAGTTTTATGGGTAGAAAATTGGAAGAAGTCTATAGTACAAACTCCAACACCACTAAGCTTGCCGCCATAACAGCCATACCGGCAAATAACCACTTCATAACCAGGTGATGCTTGCCGTATTTTTGGGCTGTAGGCAGTAGTTGGTGTATAGCCACAAACACCATAATACCCCCAACAGCTGCAAATATTATGCCAAATATGCCGTAAATCTCGTCAAAGAAATTGCGGAAAATAAGCCACGCTGCCAAGGCCCCCAAAGGCTCTGTAAGCCCTGCACCTATGGAGACTAAAAGCGCTTTGGTCTTGCTGCCTGTGGCGTGATAGATAGGGGCTGCCATAGCAATACCTTCCGGGATATTGTGGATGATAATAGCAATTGCAATGGCAATACCCATAGCCGGGTCATACAATGCCGCCATAAATGTTATAAGCCCTTCCGGGAAGTTGTGTATAGCAACGGCAATGGTAGACGAGATCCCTGTACGCTTTAAATCTCCCTTTTCTTTATGGGAGATTTTTTCTTGCTCGGACATGGCAACCAGCAGCTCTGTATGAGATTCATCATCTGGGATGAACTTGTCCACTAAGGCCATAAATGCAATGCCGCCAAAAAACGCTAGAGTCAGAATCAAGTAACCCATACCGTCGCCATAGGTATATTCCAGAGATTCAAATGCCTCTAAAAATATTTCAGCAAAGGCTACATATAGCATTACCCCAGCAGAGAAACTAAGGCAGATAGACAAAAACTTTTTGTTTGCGACTTTGGTAAACAGCACTACAATACCGCCTACACCTGTGGCAAATCCTGCAATAATCGTTAATAGAAAAGCAAATAATACTTCATTCATATGTCACCTTCTTACCCAGCTTGGCCTGGAAAGGGGTTAACAAAAACCCTTGTACCTAGCTCGTTATCCAGAGTCAGAAGCATGTTGCCACCAACCAGTTTAAGCTTGTCTAAAATGTCGGATACACTGGCTTCTTCTTCTACTTGCTCGGTAACAAACCACATCATAAATTGGTAGCAGGCATGGTCGTGTTCTTGCATAGCTATAGTAGCAATCTCGTTAATAAGCCGGGTAACTTTTTGCTCGTGGGCTAGGGATAGCTCAAATATTTCTTGGATGTCTTTGTAATCGGTAGGGGGGAGGTCAATTGCCGCAAAGGTTGGAGCCATTCCTCTTTCTAAAACATACTGGTAGATATGGGTACCGTGAGCCATTTCTTCTTGGGCTTGGGCAAAAAACCAGGTTGCGGTACCCTTTAGGCCCATCTTGCCAGCAGAAGCCGACATTGCCAGGTATAAATACGCGGAATAGTATTCGGCATTAATTTGGTCGCTTAAAGCTTTGCGCAGTTTTTCGCTTAACATAATCATTCTCCTTTGTTGGTGTCGGCACAATTTAAGCAGGTACCTACTAAAGAGGTCACAATATTGTCCACTTTATAGCCGTATTTGCCTTGTATGGTGTCTTTTAACTTTTCGTTATCATCGTTGTAGTCTGTATATACATCCAAAACTCTGCCACAGTTGTTACATATAAAATGGTAATGAAAATCCACGCAGCCATCGTACCGGGATACATCGTTGGCAACGGCAATTTGTAGGATTACCCCTTTATTTGCAAGTTGTTTAACATTGCGGTAAACGGTAGCTTTGCTTATTGCCGGGTGGGACTTATGGATTATAGCGTACAATTCGTCTACCGAAGGGTGCGTATCCATGGATTTTAATGTATCCAAAATGATCTGCTTCTGCACAGTAACGCGCTCACTCAAGATAGCTCACCAACTCTTCTATAGATTTCTTGCCAAATAATACATCATTGTCGTTGATAATTAAAGCGGGGACACTCATTATGCCGTATTTGTCTCTTAACTCTGGGAAGTGTTGGAGGTCTATCATCTCTGCTGTGATGCCGCTATTTAAGATGGCTATGCGCTGGCTGCTTTGCACAACTTCCGGACACATTGTGCAGGATAGGGATACCCCAATTTTAAGATTGATAGGGCCGGGTAATTTTTTGATCCTCTGTGCCAGGTTTTCCGGCATAGCTTGGCCTGGGCCTGCTGCGTTGTATATGGCTAAGATAAAGGACTCTAGCTCGTGACCGCCCGGTACGGCATGAAAATTGACGCCTGTATACTCGCCGTCTTTGTCTATCAGGGCTATTACGGGGTAGAGATGTGTTGCGATTTTGGCTTCGAGTCCGGGGTTTTCGTCTTTTTCGTATATATTTATAGGCATCCTGGTTGTAACTTTTGCAAATTCCTGCAAGAAGCTCCGGATACCTTCTGAAAGGGGAGATTCAGGTTGGAGTATTGCGGTAATTGTAACATCATTGGCGCAACGCTCCATAACATATCTAATTTGCTCTGCAACCTGTTCTCCTAGAAGGCTATCGGTTGTGTGTGATTCCGTTTCCTTTATCGGTTCGCTTTCGATTACAATCCCTAACCTGCTTTTTGTATCGCAGATATATTTTTCGGCCGCTGTTGATGCAATTGCACCGTCTGCTGTAGCGGTAACAAGTTGGCGTAGTCTTTTAGGGCGGATATCTCCGGCTGCGTATACCCCTGGTATATTGGTTTGCATATCTTCGTCGGCCAAGATATATCCCCAATCATCCATTGATACGTGGCTTTTGAATACGTTGCTTTCCGGCTGGTACCCTACAAATACAAACACACCAAAGGTGCCTTCATCAACTTTGTGTACCCAAGTCTCGCCGGTTTTGTTGTTTATAAATTTGGCTTCTTTTACTACATTTGTGCCTCTTACATATATAATTTCTGAATTAAATTTGACTTCTATTTTCTCGTGAGCTAGTACATGATCCGCAATAGTTTGAGAGCAGGTGAATGCAGGCTCTCTTGCAATCACGGTTACTTTGCGGGCAAAGCGTGTCAAAAAAATGGCTTCTTCTGCTGCCGCAAACCCGGCACCAATTACAAATACATCCTTGCCTGTAAAAAACTCTCCGTCGCAGGTAGCGCAATAAGCTATACCACGCCCTGCAAATTCTGTTTCTCCTTCAAAACCAAGCAGCCTTGGCTTTGCGCCGGTAGCTATAATTACACCCAATGCCGAATAGGTTTCACCGGTTTGAGTTGTTACGGTTTTGATGTCATGGCTAAAATCTACTTGAGATATATCTCCTGTAATAAACTCCGCGCCAAAATTAACGGCTTGTTTTTTCATCTCGGCAGAAAGTTCTGCCCCGCTGGTTGAAAATACACCGGGGTAGTTAACCACCTCTGCTGTAATCTTTATTTGGCCGCCTACGCCGGATTTTTCTAGCACTAAAGTCTTAAGCTTAGCGCGGCCAGCGTAGATGGCGGCGCTGAGACCTGCAGCCCCAGCGCCTATTATGATTAAGTCGTACATATCACTCATAAGAACCACCTATATATTAGAATTTAGATTTTGCCAATCAAGTCCAAACCGGGTTTTAATGTTTCGGCGCCTGGCGTCCATTTTGCAGGGCATACTTGGTCGCCATTTTTTGCTACAAACTGAGCTGCTTGTACTTTGCGAAGCAGTTCATCAGAATTTCTGCCGATTCCAAGATCGTTGACTTCATATGCAACTATTTCCCCTTCTGGGTTAATGATGAAGGTCCCCCTTAACGCCAAGCCTGCGTCTGGTAAAAGCACGCCAAAATCTTCGGAGATTTTGTGGGTGGGGTCGGCCAACATAGGGTATTTAATTTTTTTGATAGTGTCAGAGGCATCATGCCATGCCTTGTGTGTGAAATGGGTGTCTGTGGATATAGCGTAAATTTCGCAGCCGATTTTTTGGAACTCTGGATAAGCATCTGCTAGGTCTCCTAGCTCTGTAGGGCAGACAAAAGTAAAGTCTGCTGGATAGAATACGAATACGGACCATTTGCCTTTTAGGTCCTCGCAGGTTACCTCTTTAAAATCACCGTTTACATAAGCTTGGGCTTTGAAGCAGCCAACTTTTTTACCGATTAATGACATTTGTGTTGCCTCCTTTTGATTTTGAATAGTTATTAGTATTAAATATCAATTACAATTCAATATTATCAATGTGATAGCCAGTTGTCAATAGCTGATTTAAAAGTTTTCAAAAATTAATCATGGTAATTAATGTAATTATTGCGGCCAGAAAGAATAATAACCGGCACGCCAGAACAGAATATTAAAAGGATTATGAAACAAGAAGGGGATGACAATAATCAAAAAAAATATTTTTTTGCGGATTACATGCATATTTACACTTATAGCAATGCTAACGGTCCAGGCAAGCGCTTCGCCTGTAATGCGCTGGGGGCTTAGATTTGATAAACCTGGGGAAGTACCTGTAGGAAACGCCACTTCCGAGTATCTTAAAGCTTTTAACTCCTACTATCACAGCACGCCGCAAGACGGTGAAAAAACACTATTTTTAACCTTTGATGCCGGATACGAAAACGGCCATACCGCCAAAATCCTTGATGCTCTTAAAGAAAACGGTGTCCCAGCTACATTCTTTTTAGTAGGCAGTTACTTGCGCAACAACCCGGAAATAATTAAGCGCATGGTTGACGAAGGCCATATAATAGGCAACCACTCTATGAAGCACGCCGATATGACAAAAAAAACAGCCGAAGCCTTTACTGCCGAACTTAAAGAGTTTGAAGACCTATACAAATCTATTATTGGCACAGAAATGCCAAAATATTACCGGCCGCCGGAAGGGGTTTTTTCCGAGGCAAACCTAGTAACTGCCAATGAGAACGGATATAAAACTATATTTTGGAGTGCAACTTATGTAGATTGGGACAATAAAAAACAGCCCTCGCGGGAGTATGCTTTTGAAAAGCTCCTGCCAAGGCTGCATCCTGGGGCGATAATACTATTGCATTCTACAAGCGAAACCAATGCCAAAATCCTGCACGATTTAATTGCAGAGTGCCGTAAGATGGGATATGAGTTTAAGGGATTGGATGAGTTATAATTGTATCACTAGATTTCAAACATGGCCGAGGGTATAAAAACTCTTGGCCTTTTTATTGTATAATACCTCCCGCTGCATACGAAAATTCTCAGGAGGAAAGCAATGCAAAATATATTTATGATAGCTGGCGGCTTAGGCCTGTTCTTATATGGTATGAAAATGATGATGGATGGCCTAGAGAAATTGGCCGGAAATAGGATGCGTACTATTGTAGAGCGTGCTACGTCCAATAGGTTTTTGGGTATAGCAGTGGGGGCGGTTGTTACTATAGTTATCCAAAGTTCTACAGCTACGTCGGTTATGGCCGTTGGGTTTATTAACGCGGGCCTGATGTCTTTGTCCCAGGCCATCAGCCTGATTATCGGCGCCCATATTGGCACAACTTTTACGGCCCATATCTTTGCCTTTAGGATAGACTCATTTGCGCCCCTGTTTATCTTCTTTGGTATCGTGATTTA
>Ga0131853_10010684_pt1 | contig 16788 bp, 10 predicted proteins | sample TergutLab28metaG_FD_92764 | JGI IMG/M metagenome (GOLD analysis project Ga0131853, IMG submission 92764) | Labiotermes labralis P1 segment gut microbial communities from Petit-Saut dam, French Guiana - Lab288 P1 (version 2) (version 2) | ecosystem: Host-associated > Arthropoda: Insects >...
CTGTCTTCCTTTTGTGTTTGAATTAATTTTTTTTTTTTGGGTTTTTGGGGGATTATGCCCCCCACAGAGGCCCCCCCCCCCCCCCCCATTGCTGTGGGACACACCTTGTCTGGTTCCTATGTTGGGACCCGTCCAGCTTGGGTGGCCCTACCAGCATAGCTCTCAACTTCACTGTAACTTGCAAACTTCCCCACCTGGCACCGAATGTGCCTAGGAAATGGCACTGTCCTCTGGGGGAGGTAAGTCTCTTTTGTACCTCAAATTTTGCCACAGCTGATTATCTTAAATTTCTTTCCATTATATTCTATACAATCTCAGCTACTGATGTTGAACCACACACACACACATAACAAAGCTACCAGTGACTGTGCATAGCTGTTGCAATGCAAACAACCATGCAGGCTGTTGACACAGAATGGGACACTGTTCAAGTTACCTGTACAGTGCCATTTCATTGAGGACTACAAGATCATTCTGTTGCAGTAGACTCACAAGAACTTCAGGCTCAAAGTTGCCAAAATCAGTTGTTTCCGCCACCAGCTCAAGGTTCCATTTTACAAAGTTCTGGCACACCTGCAAGTCATAAAGGCAATATTAACCCATTAATGCCTTGTGGTAATATCTGTAAAGTTGATTTAACACTGAGCTATCTCTCTTTTATCCTCCCAGTCTATTTCTGTGTTTCAAACAATTCAAATTTCTCCACATAGCATTCGATTGGTCTTCCTATGGAAGCATATTGTTATCTGTGAGGTATGAACTGAATCTTTACATGCAATGAAGATTAAATGTAGTCTCTTATAGGTTACTATACTAATCTGGTCTGATTTGTTGCAGAACCTGTTTACAGCAGGCCTGAGTATGTTACACATAAGTTACAGCAAATTAAATGTTTGGCTGTCTAGATAAAACAACTAATTATTAATATTTATCATTCATGAACGGCCATTTCAAACCTCCTGGTACTATGGGTTCATGAACAGTGTTTAACGTAAGGATGACAGTTCATCACCCTGCAATAGTGCATTTGAAATCCTCTGGTACTAGAGGAAATGACAGCTAGTACTACTACTGAAAAATGCAGTTCTGGCCAACTGTTCTGTATATATGCTGTGTTGCAACATTGCAACACACAGCCAATAAGGTTTAAATAAAAATCCAACAGTAAGTCATATACAGACCTTAAAAAGTGCAAAAAATTAGACCCTACTGTGTGCAGCTGTAGATGCAGCAAGTCATCAGTGTGGGTTACAAGCATGTACTACATACAGTAGATATGTCACTATGCTAAGAAATGACAAGTTTTGCCAAACCTGTCTACATTACATCAGCTAGTAAGATGTTCTTGAGGTTTTCATAACTCAACTAAACCGGCTGCACTAGAGCTGTGCAATACAGCCAGTAAAGTTTACACAGGATAGTTTCATCATGTGTACATTTATCCACACCTTCACAGAGTACAACCAACAACATGCAGCGTTTCACAATTTATTTATTTCTGTAAGACGCTCTACATGTTTCAGACGGTTTTTCCATCCATCATCAGGAGCTCAAAACTGCACAAACAGCGTCAGATATTGGTCTGACAAACACATGACACTGTATGTGCAGTTTTGAGCTCCTGATGGTGGGTGTAAAATCCGTCTGAAACATGCAGAGCATCTTACAGAAATAAATCAATTGTGAAATGCTGCATCTTTTTGGTCGTACTCTGTGAATATATTAGCGATGCATGGACCTATGAATGTTAAATATCCACACTTTCTTCACAATATGCACACACACTGGTATCCTTGCTAAACAGACCATTGGCTAAAAAAGTGTAATTAACGCAAGGCAAAGAAGAGCCACATACAAACAAAAGATTAATAACAAGAGATTGGTATAACGATACCAGCTGTAAGCTTGTACCACTTGCAGTTTGGGGCTTAAAAAACTTCAGGCAAGTGCTTGATTCATTTTGCATACAGTGTACTGGTCTACCTCCACACCACAGGACACTGCTTCCCAAAACGAAAAAATTTTTAGTGACAGAGTAATGAAGACGTGTGTCTGTGTTCATGAACGATATTCCTTGTCTGTGTAGTTTCCCACTCATGATAATCCCCCCCCAAAAAATTAATTAATCAATAAAAGAATGTTAATGTCTAATTTGCAGTTTACAGGGAACAAGATGTTAAAATCAAATTGCGGGATGCAGTTTAGCCCTTTCTCATTCTTATTTACACCCTCACTCCTACCACGCAACATTTCAGGCCTTCCACTGTGAAGTAAAGGGGCCCCATGTACTCTTCTGGAATTATCACTCTGCACTCTGTACAATCCCAGAACAGCACAGGTCTCACTGCTATCAAGTACAAATTACTTTCTGTTAAAAACAGAAATAAAAGCACTTTAGCACAGAAAAATACTGGCCTCCTAATATCTATTGCTCCTATATAAACTAGATGAGAAGTCAAGAACACAACTACCACTTGACCATAACAGGACAGTAAATCTGATAGGGTGGTGGTACAATGTTTCCAGTGGAGGGCAGGCTGAAAACCAAACTGCCATACCTGAGCAACTTGGTAATGGCCACACGTTAATGTATATTGCAACCATGAGATAAGCTGATTGTTCGCAGCAGCATGCGCTATGTGCTCACACATGTACTCAACACACAGTTTCACGAGGTCCTGCAATTAGAGAACATACACAAATTGTAAGAAATGTGGTACATTGCTCTCTTACTGCTGCTAGGGTTTCAGTTTTAGAATATTGACTTTCACAGCTCTCATATCAACAGCACAGAACTGATTATTTAAAAACAATAACATTGACAAATGCATTTCAAATGTCTTTCCATTCATTCCAAAACAAACATACAAACTAAAAATACAAGTAAATACATGACTTTTAACTTTCAAGTGTCTTCAAAAATCATTGCCAAATTTTATTTACCAGTATGCAAATCAGTAAAAAAAAAAAGAGTAAATCAGTCCCATTACAGGCCCGAGGTACCCACAGGGTTAAGGGTTAAGGTTCCCAGATTGCGTGACAATGGCCCAGGATGGTGGTAAGGTTGTCAGCCTTACACACCGGCTGCTTTTACCCCCAGGAAATGCTCCTGGTACTCATTTCTGTTAGAGGCTGAGTCGACCCCAGTGCCATAGTGTGATCGGAAGGATTATGTCAATGAAAAATTCCAATGGCACCATCTGGAATCGAACCGGCAACCTTCTGATTTGTAGCACAGCACCTTAACCACCGTGCTACTGTGGTTCCCATGCAAATCAGTGCACAGATAATATTTAGGAAACTTATGCTCACTTGTTTAATTATTCTTGACAGACACAAGGCTTACAAAACACGGGACACATCATAAAGCATGGGACACACCATAAAACACAGGACACATCATAAAACATGGGGCACACCATAAAACATGGGACACCATAAAATGTGGGACACACCATAAAACATGTGTCTCATTCTTTTCAGAACTTGCTGTTTCCTTGATTTCTTTGTTTTGTTTTTTTACATGCATGCATTTCTTTTTCATTCTGTTTTGCAAAATGTAACAATGCTTGGCAATTAAAAATATACTCAGCCATGATTTACTGGAAGACATTACCTACCTTAACATTATATTTGTCTGCCAAGGCAAGTATTGGCATAACTCTGAGGTGGTTGATGCGTATCTGACCAGTATAGAAGTAATGTATAAAATCCCCAAAAATAGCAGCACATGCTGGTGTTTCCTGAAGTACCACGCAACTTTCCTGGGATTCACTCCATTCAGGATTCATCAGCATCACCTGGTTCATAAAATTACACATCAAGGCTAAAACATTTCATTTTCTGAGCCTTTCCAATTAACAGAGCTGTAAAAGAAGCAATTACAAAGGTCTGGTCACAAAAACAATGGATACAATAAGGATATCAAAAATAACATGAAAAATGCGAATTAAAAGGGAAGCACAATGGGATGACACAGAGCTACTGTGTCAATGCCTGCCTGCTTCAGGAACTTACACATGACTTATGTCACATCCTGCATTTCTTGTTTAAATTCAGTTTGGCAGACACAATATTTGTCACCGATGGCAAGTGAAACAAAGCTTGGCAGAGCCAACAGACAACAAGACAGGCATATGTATAGCATAATATTGATGAGTGTTCGCATAACCATTGTTGCTGTGAAAAGCAGTGGGTAGTAAATATAATTAGTGTGGACCTGCATTCTTTACTTAGCTATCCTGCATGCAAAGCATACCTTTAATGTACAGCATCAAATACTGATCACAAAATGTGTGTTCTGATTTTCTCTACAACTTTTGCCTTAAATTTCTCATACTAAGGATTCAGTGAGATATTGCCATCATCATACATGTCTTCATGTAAAAGTACCCATTATTCTTGTCAGATTTTAATCAAACTTTAATTTTCTTGACAAATTACTGAAAAATCCCCAAATACCAAATTTCATGAAAATCCATCCAGTTGGAGCTAAGCTGTTCCATGCGGACGGGGTGATAGACATGACGAAGCCAGCAGTCGCTTATTGCAATTTCTCTGACATGCCTAAAAATTCTCCAATCACATCTTTCTATTTCTTACCAGCTTTTTTCCTTTCATTGATGTCTTCCAGAACCTAGCCGAACCATCTTACTGTCGGTCCTCCCACATACGCCTTTCCTTTAAAATTTAATTAAAATGACCACCACCTCAGCATCACTATTTTACATTTTTATTTTTTCCACATGACCAACCTACTTAGTTGTCTGGCCCTCTTGGAGTTCACAAATCCCAGATTATGTTCTGACTGCAACAAATAGCACAAAAAAAAAAAAAGACGGGTGGAGGAATAGATTATGAAAAAAGAGGAAAATAATATAAAAGAGAAAAAAAGGGAAAAAGAAAAGAAAGGGGGAAAAAAAGTAGTGGCAGAATTCTGCCAGTCTTTTAGTGTTACTGGGGTTGGGTAATTTTTCAGCCAAGTTCCTTTCTAATTTTCTGATAGTGAGTGAACCCTCGACAATTAACTCCATGTGGAGAATCTTGCAAATGGGGAAAGAAATAATAATTTCTTACATTATGATATAAGGCACATCGGCAATTCAATAAGGTGAATGGACAGGGAATGTTAGGGGTCATTCCAAAAGAATGCAGAAAGTGCCCAAACACTGTTCCTATTCACCTGCAAAACAAATGACCAAGAGTGGTTAAATGTACTGTTCATAAATTTTGTGGGGTGAAGGGGTGCAAGAAGTTTCACATTTATTTGGTGAATAAAAATTTTAATCTGGTCACTGATCATGACATCTTGGAAACTGCTTCTAAGCCATGATCCTAACTGTTTTCTAATAATAATAGGTGGATCTTCCAGTTACCTTCTTACAGATAAAAACTGAACTATAAACCTGGCAAGACAAATTTGGTTGAACAATTACCTTGACTCTAGAATACGTCACATGAAATGAACAAAGAAAAGACTGATGGCAGATCATATCTGCAAAATACTGCAAGAGCTTATGCTCCTGTGTGACAGAATAAGTAACAAAACATTTGAAAGACCAAAAGCTGAATGATCTACAACACAGATGACCTCTAGAACTGAGAGAGCTTCAGATGATAAAAGAAATGTGTGTGGTATGGGATATGGCACTGAGAGGAACAGGAACTATTTTACCAAAATCACTGTACATGTATGCATATGAGGGGCTTCTACCAGTAAACAGAATGAAAGCCAGGCTGTGTTAGCAGACCAAGCGCAGAGACACAGAAAACTGCTACAAACATGCTGGTGGTAAACCTCCACCTGATCCATGCAGTGGAAGACCATGAGCGATCAAATCGATAACTGACTAGTCGTCACCAATGACAAATTTGCCGTTTTCCTATATGTAAGATCAGACATGAAGGAACAACCCCACTATAGCATCAAGCTAACAACAGAGTGGAGCAGCAAAAAAGTCTGTGCTGAAATGAATGTGTACAATGAAGGCTGAACATATATCTCTCTGAAGGCCTCTCTGCAGTTTAATCCACAATCAAGTTTATTATTTAAGTCTCAACTCTGTCTCACACCAAAAACAAACACATACATTGATCTACCAAAATAAGCAGCTTCAACATGATGACAATAATTTTGTAACATCAACAAATTAGATATTCTTTAGCACATTCTATACAAGCAGCCAGGGCATGGGGCTAACCACCCACCTCCATCCAGTGCCTACATTAAGAATGACTGGAACTATGAGTAAACTCCACATATATTCCTTTGTGGCATGTACAAAGACAACTTTACAGTTTTTCTCTAACTGTACACAAGGCTGTCTTCATGTATACATTACAGACACGATACAAAACTATGCTCCATACCTGAAAAACTTCACTTGAAACACAAAGAATAAGACGATGTGCTGGATATTCATTTCCTCCAACCACAAGACAAATATCACTCATTAATCGCTCTGCATACAAAGTGGCAATCTTGAGTAGAACAGTAGATGAATTATCAACCTGCAAACAAGAATAACAAGGGGTTATTCTGCACAACAGGCTGACACAACCTTTTCGCGGTTCATTTACAAATCATACGTGCCTCGATATCTCCAACTGAATTTGATGTTGCAGCATTATCTGCCTTTGAGTATCCATTATTTTCCATTTTCTCTGGAGTAGTACTCTGATGTGTATCTCTAGATGTTGACGGAAACATTCTATTGCTATGGAGCAAAAATTGAAGCCACTACATAACACATTTACCACGGTTAACAAAAATACTTCAGGCGTTTACAGGTACGCAGAACTGTCAGCAGTGCACACAGGATAAACCCCCAAAACGCCGAATAATTAATAACCAGAACAGACACACATCATACATTTGGTAACAACGTACCTTAGTCTAAAATGTTTTCTGTACATTCTGATAAAAGTATCCAGTTTTTTAAGCGAAGTTGAAATCACCACACACCTTCGGTCACCTCGAACACAAATTATTCCATCGATGACCGACTTCATTTATCCGTGACTCGGCTCAATGAACATCATGGAATACCGGTCATTGATTACACAACCTACCTGTGATATATCCCTCGACAATTGTTCCTTATCAAACATGTCACACATACCTGCAAACAACGCCACCACGGATTACACAGACAGATGAGTGTCTCGAGGGGCTAGGCACAGATAATATATGACTGGGGCTGGGTGACAGCAACTAGCTTTACAGATATCCGTGCATGTAGGGGACTACCTCAGTACGCTGAAGATTAAAGACGTCTGTGATGTTACGCCTTGTCGAATGGTGTAAATAGGCCTCTTTATCGACATTTCGAAGAATGTAAATTCCTATCAAAGCACGTGGCGGAACATTCCAGAGGACTTAAAGCTACTGCAACAACGTTCTGAGAACTTCAAATCTCACATTATATCTTTCGACTCACAAACTAATGACAACATATTAAATACACTTGTATAAACATAGTCTGATTTGCTAGAGATGTAGTCTTATCACTAATAAAAGATAAAAACTACAATTAGTTAACTTCGATGACTTCCATTTCATAATGGAATATGGTAACTCTACAGAACCGTAACAAATATTTCATATCCAAAAGTACAGTCGTATCATTCAGTAATTTTCATCTCGTCCTCAGAAGTTTAAGTCAGTATGTAAAAGCATGTAAGCTGCAATTAAACGATTAACAATTATATCATTTTTATTATGAATAAGAATGTGCCTTAGTAGGTATAGTAATTAAGTCGACGGTCCCACAATTTAGTCATTTTTCTCCTGATTGTAAATAGTTAGTTATGGTACTTATACTTGTACTTAAAACAAACGTTGTGTTAAACCATAGATCGTTCTACTTCCATCGCTTAGTTTTCTAAAGTATCTATGGAATGTAAAAAAAATTATTATATTCCACGAAATCCTCTATACCAAATTAGAGGTTGTCATATTTCAGAATATTATAGTCTTCGCCAGATTCAAATTTCAGTAACGCTAAAAACTCTATGGATTTTTATACCAGTAACACTGCTTTGGAATAACGTCCTGCTTGAAACTTTGCATAGAAATGGACGCAACGCATGCTTCCGAAAATTTGACACTTTAAACGGCGTCATATCCAAGAATCAATCTTCGTCACCTAAATATTCACAACCTTTAAATCCCGAATATCTTGTAACTTCAGACTTCAGCCTTGTCATTATTCATGTTTTTTCAATCAAGTGAGGAACAGTAGTCCCACGTTCGTAGGAAAAATCATAATTGGATACTAATTTAACACGACGACTCTCAAACTAGAGTGTGCGAACTGTATTTTTTAAAGTAGATGAATAAAAATAGAATAAAATAAAATAATATAAAATAATGAAAGATAAAATAAAAATAAAATTAAAAATAAAAACAGAATAAAATAATCCATATCTTTGTAAACGAGATTTCGTCCCCCACTTATACCACACTAATATTTGTACTGTACCATGGTATTATATGTAGTTTTTTCATTCGATGCTGTATCCAACCTGACGATGGCCATAAAGGCTGAAACATGTAGTTGAGATATTATATGTATCTGACAATATAGTTGTGTTAAGTCGGTAAAACCCTAGCATATTTCTTACCTTTGATAGGCATCAATATTTCTTGTCCTCCACTGATTGGTAGGCAGCGCCTCCAGCGGAAGAAATCAGACTAACGTTGCACGTGTTTAAAAGTAGTCTGACTTCACTGTACATAGTCAATGATGAAGGTATCTGTGATGATATCCGTCCAAATTGGCGCGAAGTGGGAACTATACTGTTGGTATGTATGGAAAATTGCATGCGGAAGTGATCACACTTTCTGTCGTTTCAGTAACAAGTAAGTGCACTTAGTTACGTGCAGCAGAAAACAGTGTTGGTAATGGAGTATTCTCGAAAAAGAAGAGCTGTTTCGTCAACGCAATCTGTCCAAACTGGAAGTCTTGTGGAAATGTATCCTATTGACTTGCAGTTGTATAAGGTTCCTCCCATTTCAAGTATTTCACTTGGAGAATTTGAAGATCTGGCGCAAGAAAGATTGAAAATATTGAGAGCAGTTGATGATATGAACTCACGAGGACTTAATAAGTATTCCGAAGAATGTAAAAAAGGTTTGACAGCTGAATTGAAAAGGTTGGGAATAAAAGGATTTGCCAAACTGATAAATGGAACTGGTTGTGGTAATACAGAATCAGAATTAAGGTCACGAAAGCGAGACCATATATCTCATTTTATTTTGCGACTCGCATATTGCAGATCTGAAGATTTGAGGCGATGGTTTATCGCAAGAGAACTAGACTTATTCCGACTACGATATTCCTCACTCAGTGCTGAAGGAATAAAGCGTTTTATGCAAATCAACAACTTAAAATATGAAGAGGTTTCGGAGGCTGAGAAGTCACAGTTAAGAGAGTGTTTATTTGAATCTTCAGGAATCATGCAGTCAATTGCTAGTGTAGATACACATGTATTTTACCGTGTTCCATACACTGATGTCCAAGATCTTGTACGATGTCGAAAAGTATACTTGTCTGGTGGTAGTGCGTATGTTCCTAACACTGACTTGGTAGCTGTACTGTCAACAGTCTTCAGAACTAATTTGGCTCATGGTATGGCAATAATGGCTCGCTGGCTTCCCAGTTTGGAGAGTGATGAGCGTATATTACGATTGTTGAAAAACCTGCACCAGAGTTATACTGGTGAAGAATATGCATCCCTCAAAAACAGCAGTGTTGGCAGTATACAATTGGATCAGATTGATCTACTTTCTCGTCATTCATTTCCTCCATGCATGAGGAAGCTAAGTGAACATCTTCGGTCCAATCACCATATGCGTCATGGTGGTCGAATGCAGTATGGTTTGTTCCTGAAAGGCATAGGCGTTTCTTTGGAAGATTCCTTGCTTTACTGGAGGGATGGATTTAGTCAAAAAACTGATGCAGATAAATTTGAGAAGATGTATGCCTACAACATACGGCATAACTATGGTGCTGTGGGGAAGCGTACTAATTATACACCATACAGCTGCATGAAGATAATCACATCAAATGTAGGTCCTGATGATGCTCATGGGTGCCCATTTAAGCACAATGATGTGTCACATCTGAAGCAACAGCTACTTGCATGGAATCTACCAATTGCTGATATAAATAAAGTGGCAGACACTGTGATCCAGGGCCATTTCCAGTTAGCATGTGGCAAGTATTTTCAGGTTACACATGGTGTGCAATATGACGTAGCCATCAATCATCCAAACCATTATTTTGTAGAGAGTCAGAAAGTGTTCAGTGGTAAGCATGATGTTAAGGCTGCAGCAAAAGGGGTGCCTGTGGAAGAAAAACTTGATATATCTGACATGGGGGATGTGTGGGGTGATGATAAGGACCTGCAGTTAATTGATGTTGACATTCAGCAGGAAGTGGCAAAATAATTTGTGAGAACAGGGAATACATTATCCTCTCAGTCTCACTTTCTAGAACTTTAGAACTCTGCTTGCCAACTATATTTACTTAACCATTATGAACATGTGACACAAGTTTACAAATAATACCATGCTTTATTATTTTATCTTTATTATATGTAATTTGTTTAATGCCAGCAAGCTGGTGGGAAGTTTAACCCGAATTAAATTTTATTGCTAAGTGTTATGCCCAGTAAAACTGTCTTGTTCACTATTAATAGTGTTGTTGGTTCATCATCTTTACAAGGAGTCATAACATTTCTGAAACTGTGGTAGGCAGATTAACATTTTTGTCACCACAAAGTAGTGCACCATTACATCACACCAAATGAGAAATTAATTGTCAGCAATTAGTTTTTCAGTTGCCACTGGCAACTACACAACCATATTTATGGTCACTTTACTCTGAAATCATCGGTCTCATGTTCTTGCTACTTCCCTGTCAATCATGTGCGTGATTTCATTTCTTTTCGCGTTGCTGTTGTGAAATGAGCACTAGCACTACTGAACAAGATTCAGTCCTGCGATGTGACACCACATTGAATGGTAAATAGTTACCGTTGTTTTGGAGGAGCTTGCTGCCAACCATATCAGTGAGGATGGTCATGTTTTGAGCAGAGCATGAGACCAAATGACTTCCTAATGATAAATAAATTGCTGAATGTTAACAGAGCTGGAACAGCAGCAGTGACAGTCCCAAGCTGTGCAAGGTACAGGTAGTGGGTAGGAGCTGCCCGACCTGAGCTAATTAACTGTACTGGAATTGCCATGCCATGTAACCTATGGGTGCACACCAACATTTTCTAATACAGCATGCTGACTCATTGTCAGCAGAATAGGAAGCACAAGGTTCCTCCAAAATGCTGGCATGGAACTACCAAACTACATGGCATGACATCGCCAGAACACCATAATCTTGGTACATGAACTGCAACTTCAATGTTTTAAATGTTTCTTTCCTAAAAAGTGATGGCATAACAGATTTCCCACATTGAATTCAGTATTGGTCCATTCAATATTTGAAAGTTTACTGTGTGTATTCTGTGTCACATCTGACACCAGCAGCATTCTGTGAAAGGAATCATTGATTATACTGCCACAATGCATATATTCCGTGCACATGTTGAAAATGACGCAATAGAGTGTAGATCCAATGATGAAAACAATTCTGTGACATTGTTGAAGTATCTTTTTATGTTCATGAAATCTGTAAACAGCAGCAGATACAAAAACATGTTTCTGAGATCACTTTGTACAGGATGCTGGAATTAGAAAATTCTCTGGTGTTCAAACAGACATATTTGAAAATGTCATGTTACCACATATATAACATTAAGGTACACATAATTTGCACTTAAGATCTCCTTCCTTGCTTGCTAATGGAGAACTTTTAATTATAGCATACTACGTATAATTTCACCCAGTCGTAATACCCTATTATTTTCCAAGGAAACTCAAAATACTAACATTCCCTTTGTAGAAGAAAACAAAATGATGATGAATACTTTCTACCAGTGACACCATGTGGTCCTGCAGATATTATCAGACCACATGGTGTCTTACCCCATTGTTCATCTACAGGAAGACCTGAAGATGAACACTTGGGTTTGAAACATGTGAAAAGCATCATAAGTTAAAATATTAGTTTAGAAAAAGTGCATTTGTTGGTTTATGTTGTATCATTATATTACAGTGTATCATGCAAAAAACATTATAAACCCACACAAGAACTAGTGACTTGTTAACTATATATATATATATAGTACTGTAAATACCGAGGAATAATTGTAAGCATTCTCTCATTTATGAAAAATTTAAGTGTAGCTCTGTACTGTGTCTTGTGTTTGTTCTACTGTGACTGTGTGCACGCCAACATGGTGCACATCCTCAACAAATAGGACTGTAACCTGTGTATCTGTGCTAGCAGCCTGTCAACATGACATAATACTATGGACACATACAAAAATAAACTACATTTAATGCATCGTAACATTAAAATATAAACATTATGTAAAGTGTACCACAGTGAATAAAGCATTTCATGTACTTATAATCCAGTCATGAAGCAAAGATTATTTAGCAGGATGGGTACAATGGTAGAATTTTAAAGATATATTGGAGAACTGTTATCAAAATCTGACAGTGGTGTTAAATAAGGATGCCACCGTGTAATATGGAAAATGGGCACCATTGGTTCAGAGGAACTACAGGACTGATGACAGTGGGGGAACAGAATGTTCTTCAGGAAAGCCATTGAGAATATGAATGGATGTGTATATAATCAGCATCTGATAATTTCCTGACAGAATATCTAAATGAAGTAATCCAAATACGTTATTGTAATTAAATGAACAGGCAGTCAACTTAGTATGACTCGAATCTTCACCCATGTCCGAAACTGACATATAATTGTTCTGTCAACAATTTCTATCATGACCGACACAGTGTCGACCCCTTGGATACAGAAACTGAAGACGCTCACACCCTTCCACACTTTGTTTACTGTCCTGTTTCCCTCCATCCCCCTCTTGTGTATGTCCACCAGCATGCTGTGCTTGTTGCTAATAAAGGTCATCAAAACATTATCCATATGAACAGACCTGCTGGCCAGCTATAGGTAATTCTAGGCAAGTACAGTGGAACGGGGTCAATCCACAAGACTTCTTTTTGTGACTTCAGTACAGCATGTTCATAACCCGCATTATTATACTTGATTGGAGAATTGAGAATTCCACTGGTGCCTTTCTAAAATGTGACAGTCTTCTCCACGTCCAACCTTTACAGAGTGGCAATTGAGTTACCAAAAATGCTTAATTAAATTAGGTGGCAAACCCTCTTAAGGGTCTGAATATCAAATCTGATGTTTATTTCAAGTGGCTACATGTTACGTACTGTTGTCAGATGAAATGTATCTTTACAAGTTTGCCTAATGAATGTTAATGTAATGAATGAAATATTCTCACACATGTTCTTATTCAAAGTGCTATTGTAGTTAGAACATAATGTCTACATAAATATATCAGTACTGTTATTGGAAAGCGGATTTTTCTGGACGAAAATTTTCCCATTTCCTGAATCATTCCTTTCCCTTATCCTTATATAGGGTGAGTCCTTCGCTAGAGGCCCCAAACTATTGTCTATAAAAAATTATGTTATTGAGATAATGACTTGAAAATTTATATACACATACTGGGAATAATGCAAAACAGGACCTGCTCATAATCGATGCTGAAACTGGTCTCCTTTCATGTCCAAGCACACTTGAATGTGTTTCTGCAAATTCTGGAATACTTTTCCCAAAGTGTTGATGTTGACAGCTTGAATCTCTTGATATATAGCATCGTTGAGTTGTTCGATTGTGTGGGGTGTATTTTTGTACACTTTGCCCTTCAATAGGCCCCAAAAAAAAGTCAGCAGGTTTTAGGTCGGTTTCCCTTTGTCTCTAACTTTTTAACCAATTTCTGGATGGAACACTTCGATGGTGCATGTCTTTCACCAAATTCCTTTCTAAATGCCGTCTGGCATGCTTTAAATGAACCTGTTTGCCAGTATTTACGAACGAGAAACCCGCTATGTTCGACTGTATACATTTTCACTCACGCGGCATTTGATTCACAACTGCCGAGATGCGGGAATGCGCAACACAGGCAAATGCAAGTCATTGGATCAGTCCAAATCACTGGGAGGTCCATGCTGTTTTCCACCGTTGCCGGTATGTGTATACTGTATAAATTTTTTATTGGGCCTCTAGCACAATTGAACAACTCAAAGATGCTATACGCCAAGAGATTCAAGCTGTCAACATCGACACTTTGGGAAAAGTATTCCATAATTTGCAGAAACGCATTCAAGTGTGCTTGGATGTGAAAGGAGACCAGTTTCAGCATCGATTATGAGCAGGTCCTGTTTTGCAACGTTCCCGGTATGTGTATAAATTTTCAAGTCATTATCTCAATAACATAATTTTTTACAGAAAATAGTTTGGGGCCTCTAGTGAAAGACTCACCCTGCATAAATTTCACAGGCTACACATCTTTAGTCGTGTATTTAATTAGGTAAGTTTGCGTATGAAGAACATCACACCAATAACCTGCTGCACATTTCCTGACAAGCACATAAATGTTCATGAAATTATGAAAAGTTCTTTTAATTAATAAAAGGAATGATTGCCAGATACATTGCGAGCTTACTGCTGTAGTTTCCAGTACTGCTCTAAGGATGCCAACACACGTCTGCCATTTCATTTTCATCATTGCAAATGTATGTAGGATATTCACAGTTATTAAAAGTTTTAAAAATGAGGACCTCCAACATAAATCTCTCCAAAAGTAATGAATCAACTTTTATGAAGCAGCCAAAGTCACTTAGTAATAACAAGAAATGCTGCGAGGCCATAACACTATTGTTGTGACAGAACAAGCCTGCAGGGATGAACCTGGCTTCATATTGCAAGACTTAGATATCCATTTGTTGGCAGAGGATTGTGACACGCTGGTGAAAAGAAAAGTGTACCATGCCTACAATGAAATAAACAGCCGCTGGTTTATCCTGGTGTACATATGCTAAAACATTTGAAAGTACACTACAGTGTCATAGTATGATTGGCACAAGTCACACGAACACGCCACGTTAGCGCTGTGCCCAAAGAAATAAATGGAGGTTTTGCTGTACATTCCATCTGCAATCTGTCAAAATTACATTATTCTGGGTCTTGATACAGTAACAGCTGCATTAAATGTAATAAGTTATGGAATGTTCTGCACAGAAGCTATAAAGCCTCTACCCTATTGCACAGACTTCCAGTCCTACAGATCTGCTAGTAAATTACTGAGTTGTGAATTTTATTGAAGGAATGGAGATAAATCAGTCAGTACAGTGACGAGGCTTAAAGGTCAAAAACCAAGGAATCAAACCATTTTTTGCCTTAGTTGATCTCTTGTCCAAAGAATCCCATTCCGCTGTACAGCCCGCTCAGCCTTCTATTCAACGGGTACCAGGCTAAAAAAAACCCAGGAGTAAAGCACTGTGGGGCATGAATATTTACTACGATTTTACAAGTAAACTCTTCATACAGACAACAGTTCTGTAACAAATGACTCTTACTGTTTGTCTCACACATCTATTTCATGTGATTTTCTGGAAACCCACAAACACCCTTGGTGAGATGAAAAATTATTAGTGAACAAAGGCGACTTGCTCAGCGAGATAAAACCCTATTGCCATGCTTGTGTGCATATAAGAATGTAATATTTGTAATTCATCTGAAAAATGTAATTTTTTTTTGGGGGGGGGGGTGGGGTCCCCTTGCAATCATGCACAAAATTAAACACATTCTGTGTACACATTAGACTGGCCCTGGGGCCCACCCAGCCTCCTATACAGTGGGTATGAGGTATCATTCCTGGGGGTATAGTGACCATGGTGTGGTGCTGACCAACCACCCTGGGCCTTCATGGCCCATTCTAGGGTGAACTCCACCTTCTGAATATGCATCTTCCTGAAAAGTTAACATTGTGAAGGTGGGGGGGGGGGGCCTTATTCCATACAAGATCATCCTATATTTGAGTCAATAAGATACCTGGGCTATTCAGGCCCAATGCAAATGCTTGTAGCACAGTTACTATCACCTTTGATGCTATCTTTCTCCAACCACACAGCAGAGGCAGCCAAAACCTACTATTTACATAATACCCACAACAGATGGAGAAAAATTAGTATGACTTCCTCTAGATTGGGTTCCAGGGTGTGTCACACATGCGGCTTGTCTGCACACATTTAATAAGAAATAAAAATAAAGAATATGGATCCAATGACTTCAATGCTGATAAAAAAATACACATTTACATGTAAGAATATAAGGCTCTTACTTTATCTGGTGATAGCTGTCAGATAAAATAAAGGATGCACCTTACATGGTGATGCATTTGAAGACACAAAATATAAATTTCTCATAGCTATAAACGCTTCTTTCCTACAATTAACCACTTGCACAGAAACGCAAAAGGCCTGCTGTTTCACACAGTCAGTACAACCTTACATTTTCAAAAGGCATTTTGCATATGCATTCAGAGATTTGAGAGCTAAAATTGAGGAACTTGAAGCTATCAGCAAGATTAACAACATGAGGGATTTGTATAGGGGCATCAATGACTTTAAGAAGGGATACCAGCCTAGATGCAATATAGTTAAGGATGGGAAAGGTGACCTGGTTGCAGACTCCCACAGTATTGTGGTTAGGTGGAGGAACTATTTCTCCCAGTTATTCAATGTGCATGGGGTTAAGGATGTTGGGCAGGCAGAAATAC
>Ga0131853_10010687_pt1 | contig 16787 bp, 20 predicted proteins | sample TergutLab28metaG_FD_92764 | JGI IMG/M metagenome (GOLD analysis project Ga0131853, IMG submission 92764) | Labiotermes labralis P1 segment gut microbial communities from Petit-Saut dam, French Guiana - Lab288 P1 (version 2) (version 2) | ecosystem: Host-associated > Arthropoda: Insects >...
GTATTTAGTTACGTTAGAAGAGATTTTTTAACGGCAGAGGAAAGTCGTGATGAGTTCAATAACCACCACAGGCTTGGTAATAATCCGCCCACTACGACTACCAGTCTTGAAGATGAACATTTCGACGGCCGTTACCACTATACTATAATTGAAGGTATAGTGGAAAGTGTAAGGCACTTTATTTTAGCCGATGGCAGAGGGCAGTTTTTATACAATTCCAGTAATAGGTTGGTTTACCCGGTAGATGCTAATAATAACCCTTTAGCTAATACCATTAGCTGGCGTGGTATTAGAATTAGTGGCAGAAGGAGAGGTTAAATTTTAATTAACAACCTGTACCTTAAAGGTACAGGTTGTTATTGCCCCATAAAGCCATCTAATCGAATATTAGAACGAAAGCCAATAATATTTTGTTCTGTCAACACTATTCTTCCCCCCACTCCAATAGCCATTAAATAAGCATTGTTACTTACATCAAGGCTTGTTACTCCAGTTCCTATTATATTAATAGAAATTAATTCAGAATTATTATTTATATCAATATGAATTAATCTAGAATTACTACTCACATCAAGATGAGCTAAATTTATATTATGGCTTACATCAAGGCTGCTTAAACTATTCCAGTTTACACTAAGACTAGTTAAATTAGAAAGAGTGCTTATATCAAGATAAGCCAGATAATTCCAACCCAGCACAATATGTGTTAGATTAGGATTATAACCAAAATGAATACTGGTAAGTGAGTTACGAAGTGCCCCAATTGAAACTAAATTACTATTATTACTTACATCTATAGTTTCTAAATTATTAGAACTTACACCAATAATTTTTAAATTTATATTTTTATTTACGCATAAATTTGCTAATCGATTTCCGCCCATATTTATATTTATTAAATTAACATTGCCGCTTATATCTATATAATCTACAAGATTATTCTCTATTGACAGATTAGTTAGATTAGTTAGATTAGTTAAATTAGTCAGACTAGTTAATCTATTAAATCCTAAATTAAGGTGAGTTAATCCTATTAAGTATTCAATTCCAGTAGCATCGCCAATACCTCGACTTATAGCATTAAAAATTTCCACTCTAGCTAGTCTATCACTCAACGCCTGCCCAGTAAGGCTAGCGTCCCTTCCTAATACCTCCGCCACCACTCTTCTCAAATTCTCATCTGGGAACAAACTGGTCAGCGTAGCGTTAGCCGGCACCGGCAAGCCTTGCCCCTGTGCATTTATGGCTATTAGTAATAAAGCTATAGTTAATATTTTTTTCATAGTTTTAGTTTAGCATAGCTTGCGGTTAAAGTAAAGTTAAAATTTAAAAGTTTGGCCTGTGGGTATAACTTTGTGGTAAATATTTGGTAATTATAAATTGGTAGCTACTAGAGGGCGGCTTACCGCCCGTGTTAGACCTTTACTAATTAATAAAAGATAACCTTTAAGGTTATTTGACTATAACAAAATTTTAGCGTATAATGAGTAAAAATGAGTGAAATAAACTTTAAAGTAGGACAAAAAATAGTTTACCCCATGCAAGGCGTAGGCTTAGTTAAAGCTATCGAAGAACGGCTCTTTAAAGGCAAGCTAATGCCTTATTACAACATCTATTTAGAGTCGCTGGATATGACCAACCTTATACCCATAGATAAAGCCGCCGAGTTAGGTATTAGACCTATAGTGCCGGTTGAGGAAGCCGAAAAAGCCCTTAAAATTATCTCGGAAGATTTTGAGCCCTTAAGCGGCGATTGGAAGGCGCGTTACCAAGTAAACCACGATTTACTAAAGCAAGGTAATGTAATAGATATTGCCACTGTGGTTCGCGCTTTGTATCATCGCTCTAAAATTAAAGAGCTGCCTATCCTAGAGCGTAAGCTTTATGACGATGCCCTAAAACTGTTAATAGACGAAATTTCTTACAGTTTAGGTAAAAAGAAAAGCGAAGTAGAAGAAATAATTTTTAGTAAGCTGGAGCCCGCCGAAATTTTGCTTAACGATGATTGGCAAAATGAAGACGACTTTGATGACGAAGAGTAATTAAAAAATGCAGCGAATTGGGCTTGGTAACGATACGCACCGCCTAATAAAGGGGCGGCCTTTAATTATTGGCGGCATACATATCCCCTTTAAAAAAGGCAGCCTTGCTCATAGCGATGGCGATGTTTTATTGCATGCCTTAATAGATGCCTTGTTAGGAGCCTTAGCTTTAGGTGATATTGGCGAATTATTTCCCAATACCGACAGTAACCTTAAAGATATAAGCAGCGTAAATTTATTAAATAAAGTCCTTAGCTTGCCCGCTTTAAAAAATAGCGTTATTAATAATGTTGATTGTATCATCGAGCTCCAAGAACCAAAGCTTAGCCCTTACAAAGAAGCTATTAAAAAAAATTTGGCCGCTTTACTTAATTTACCTTTAACGGCAGTATCGGTTAAAGCCAAAACCGGCGAAAAATTAGATGCCGTAGGCAAAGGTAAAGCCATAAAAGCCTTAGTGGCCGTACAGGTGGTTTTATTGTATGAAAAATAATCCTAAGGTAAAACGTGCCCGCAATAAAAACCATTTATTATTTTACACCCCGCTCCGCAATGCTGTAGGATACTTTACGCCGCTGTTGGCCTTTATCCTTACCTTACCGGCCGTTATGGAGCAAGTTACCTTTGAAGAACTATTTATTTTTACCTTTGCCTTTTTTTTAGTAGCTTCGTTTTGTTTAACGGCTGTTATTCGGCCGCGTTTACGCCTGAGTAACTCGCATATTTTAATTTATCATTTAAAACGCGGACAAGTTACCAATATCTTTTTAAACAATATTAAATACCTTGCCATAAAAAAACAACGATTAATTATTGTAACTAAAAACGAATTAAATATAACTTTACCGGTTATCAGCAAAAAAAATAAAAAAATATTAGAAGAGCAGCTAACTAAAGCCAATATAGAAATATTAAATTTAAATAGAATAACTGATAATTAAGAATTAAGAAGTAAAAATTAAGGATTGAAAAATAAAATTTTTTACTTCTTAATTTTTATTTCTTAATTTTTAAGTTTTTTTTCAAAAACTATTGACATAACCGCATAAAAAAACTATGGTCATTATTAAAAAGTAAGCCCTAAAAAACAAAGATTCTTTGGTAATAAAGCTTGCTCTTTTATTAACTTAAAAGCTAGCCGCTAAAGCTGCTAATTTTATGATGTTTTTAACAGGAGAAGATACGGCATTGAAAGGAAGCGTTATTACTATTCAAAATGTCAGTAAGCATTTTGATGATTTTACGGCATTAGATAATGTTTCGCTCGAAATTAAAGCGGGCGAGTTTTTTTCTTTATTAGGCCCCTCCGGCTGCGGTAAAACTACGTTACTGCGCATGATTGGCGGTTTTGATAGCCCCACCAGCGGCGCTATCTACCTTGATGGTAAAAATTTAATAAGCCTGCCCGCCAATAAACGGCCCATTAACACCGTTTTTCAAAATTATGCTCTTTTTCCTCACCTTTCGGTGTACGAAAATATCGCCTTTCCGCTGCGTATGCGTAAAGAGAGCAACCAAATTATTAAAAGCAAAGTTGGCAAATACCTCGAGATGGTGCAGCTAACCGGCAAAGAAAATAGCAAGCCTAGCCAGTTATCGGGCGGGCAAAAGCAGCGTGTTTCCATTGCCCGGGCCTTAATCAGTGAACCTTCGGTGCTATTGCTTGATGAACCGCTTAGCGCCCTTGATGCCAAGCTGCGCCATAAAATGCTTATCGACCTTGATACTTTGCACGACCAAATTGGCATTACTTTTATTTTTGTAACCCACGACCAATCGGAGGCGTTGTCGGTCTCCGACCGCGTAGCGGTAATGAATCAGGGTGTGGTGCAGCAAATAGCCCCGCCGATGGAAATTTACGAACGGCCGGCCAACAGTTTTGTAGCCAGCTTTATCGGCGAAACCAATATTTTTAATTGCCGGGTTACCGCAGTAAACGATTTAATGGTTACCACACAGCACGAAGCGCTCGGCGAAATTAAAGTAACGGCTTACGCCGACGAACTGCCTAAGGTAGGTGATACCGTTAATATTAGCGTGCGTCCCGAAAAAATTAGGGCCGAACTATCTAACCCCAGCGGCAAAAAAGATATTAGTAAATATAATATTTTTCATGGCAAAGTACAAGACTTTATTTACACCGGCAGCGAAAGCCGCTGTTACATTAAACCCGATAAAGGCGATAAAATTATTAAAGTACTTAAGCCGCACTTACACTACCAAGAAGACGACGAACCGGAGGTAAGCTGGAGCGATGAGGTATATTTTTGGTGGCAAGCCAACGATGGTTATATAGTTGATATTACGGAGAAAGGTAATGCGTAAAAAATACGGCCTGTTATATAGCTCGCCCATTTTAATTTTTATGTCGCTCTTTTTTGTGGTACCGCTGCTCATTATTTTTTTATACAGCTTTCGTACCAATATGGTAGGCTCACCCACCAGCTATGGGCTAGATGCCTACCGTACCCTCTTTAGCCGCGACTTTATCTTAACCACCCTTAATACTTTGCGTATAAGTATTATTGCGGTAGCTATCGCTCTTTTTATTGCCTTGCCTTGCGCTTACTTTATGGTACGCAGCAGTAAAAAAACTTTACTGCTCTTTATCATTATTATCCCCTTTTGGACTAACTTTATTGTGCGCGTTTTTGCATGGCGGGCCATATTAGAGAGTAATGGCTTTATTAATATGCTTTTAGAGCGTTTAGGATTAATCAGCGAGCCTATTATCTTTTTATACAACCCGGTTGCTTTAATGGTAGTACTAGCCTATACTTATTTACCTTTAATGATATTGCCGCTTTACAGCACCATCGATAAATTTGATTTTTCGCTGCTGGAAGCCGCACGCGATTTAGGGTGCAGCCACAAAGCCGCCCTGCGTAAAATTATGATACCTAACATTATGCCCGGTATTTATGCCGCCATCTTATTTGCTTTTATGCCTATTTTTGGCAACTATATTGTGCCGGAGATGATTGGCGGCGGCCGCGAAGGCACCTTTATGTTAGGCCAGCGCGTGGCCAATGCCTTTTTCCGTGACCGTAACTGGGCGATACCATCGGCCTTTACCACCCTACTCTCCGGCGCAATGATGCTGGGAATTATCGCTTACAAACTTTGGCCGCATTTAACTAAAAAAGTAAAGGGGGTAACCAATGGCCGCAACACTTAGCACACCACGCGCTAAATTTTCGCGCATTATTTTTATTTTAACCGCTATCTTTTTACTGTTGCCTTTAGTTATTTTAGTAGCCACCAGCTTTAACGATGGCCGTAATAGCTGGACTTTTTTTAGCCTGCGCTGGTACCGTATTTTATTTACCAGCCGCCCCTTTTTGTGGGAGGCCTTTTTTAATAGTATTATTGTGGCCCTTATCTCGGCGGCTATTGCCACCATTATCGGCACAGCGGCAGCTATTGCCATTAATTGGTATAAATTTAAATTAAAAACTTATGTGCAGTCTGTAAACTTAATTGCTTTAGTTATGCCCGATATTGTCATCGGTTTAAGCCTTGCCATTTTATTTAGCTCGATGAGTTTAAATTTGGGGCTTTTTAACATTATTTTGGCGCACATTAGTTTTTGTATCCCCTTTGTAACCCTAATTGTGCTGGCGCGACTGGCCGAGTTTGATGTTAATTTATTAGAAGCCGCCGATGATTTGGGGGCTAACGAATGGCAAACTTTAAGCCGCGTTATTTTACCAATGATGGTGCCGGCGATTATTGCCAGTTTTATTACCGCCGTAACCTTAAGCCTTGAAGATTTTGTCGTAACCAGTTTTGTAGGGGCCGTTGGCAGTACCACTTTACCGGTGGCTATTAACAATGCTATTCGGCGCGACCCCGATGCCAACGTGGTTTATGCCCTATCGGTTATTATGATTGGCGGCACTATCTTATTGGCCTTTTGCAGTAAACGTTTTTTAAAACAATTAGTACAAAGGTGATTAACTGAAAGTTGAGAGTTGAAAACTGAAAATTATTTGCCATTGCGAGCCGCTTCTGCGCGGCACGGCAATCTAATAAAATTGAAGAGGGAGTAAGTTGATGAACGAAGTTATGCAATCAAAATATTTAACTGTAGAAGATTATTACAATTTACCCTACAAGGAAACTGCACGCAGCGAGCTAGAGCAAGGGTTGCTGCTTATGTCGCCCTCACCCAGCGGGAAACATCAACAAATATATTTTGGACTTGGCCGGCAGCTTCAGAATTATTTTGATAATAAAAGTTGTGTTGTTTTACCCGATTACGATGTACAGCTTTTTGAAGACGAAGATACTATTTATCAGCCCGATTTACTGGTACTATGCGATTTAAGCAAATATACCGACCAACGGATAATTGGCGCCCCCGATTTTATTATCGAGGTAGCTTCACCCGGTAGCGAAAAGAATGATTTAGGCAAAAAACGCCTTAATTACGAACGGGCCGGCGTAAAAGAGTATTGGGTAGTGCGTAATCCTTATTTAGTACACGTTTATTTACTCAATGATGGTAAATACACCGAAACCGTTTACCGTAACGAACAAATTATTAAAACCACCGTATTTGCCGATTTAGCAATCGATTTTATACCGCTACAAAATTTACGTTTTATTTAAAATTAAACTATATTTTATCGATAGGATTAAAAAATGAAAAAATTATTTATTTTATTTTTGGTAGCCTTTTTAGTCAGCTGCGGCGGCGGAGAAAGGCTTAACCTTTACAACTGGAGCTATTACATTCCCTTTGAAACTCTAGCCCAGTTTGAGCGTGAATATGGGGTGCGTATTAACCTTGATACGTACGACAGTAACGAAATGATGTACGCCCGCATAGCCGCCGGCAATGCCGGATTTGATATTGTCGTGCCTTCGGCCGATTTTACCGGTATTATGATAAGGCAAAATATGTTACAGCCTATTAATCACGAATGGCTGCCCAACTTTAACGGGATTAGCCCAAGCGTTATCGCCCAAATGCAAAGTTTCGACCCCGGCAACCGTTTTGCCGTGCCCTACTTTCAGGGAGCTACCGGCATTCACGTTAATACCAACTTTGTGCCCAACTTTGAAGAAAGCTGGTCTATCTTTAACCGCAGCGACCTGCGTAACCGTATGACTATGCTTAACGACCCGCGCGAAACGTTAGGAGCAGCTTTATTAAGTTTGGGCCTCAACGTAAATACCACCATTCCCAGCGAAATTACCGCTGCCCGCGATGTTGTTATGGGCTGGCGGCAAAACCTGCTAAAATTTGACAGCGAAACCTTTGGCAAAGATTTTGCCAGCCGCAGCACTTGGGTGGCGCACGGTTACGCCGAAGTGGTAATGAAAGAAATTGAAGGCGAAACCGGCATTGCCCACACCTTTTTTATCCCGCAAGAGGGTTCGGTGTTGTATCTGGATAGTTTGGTTATTTTACGGCAGTCGCAGCGTGCCGAACTAGCCCATCAATTTATGAACTTTTTACTAAGGCCCGATGTGCACGCTTTTATTGCCGATTACTTTTTTTACCCCGCTATTATCCCAGCCGCCAATAACTTGCGCACCACCGTGCCGCCTTACACCATAGAAGAAGCTTTGGCCAAAGGTAGCCAGCTTAAATTAGATGTTGGCGAGGCTATTACTTTGTACAATGAAGCATGGAACCAAATATTGGCCAATTAAAATACAAATTAATCTCCCTTTGCTGACACTAAGCTTGCAAATTGTATGGTAGTGGAAAAACCACCCTCTTTTTTGGGGGTGGTTTTAATTTTATCTTCAACCTAACCAAAAACCCTTATTTAATTAACATACAGTCGCCGTAGCTAAAAAATTTATATTGCTGCTCAATCGCTTCGCGGTAACCTTGCATAATTAAATCTTTCCCGGTAAAACATTGCACTAAGGCCAATAAAGTGCTTTCGGGGGTGTGAAAGTTGGTGAATAAAGCTTTAACTATTTTAAATTTATAATCGCCATAAATAAAAATATTGGTACTTTGGTTTCCGGCCTCTACGAAACCTTCGGGATTAGCAGCGCTTTCCAGCAGCCTTAAGCTGGTGGTACCAACGGCCACAATCGGCCGGCCTTCTTTAATGGCTTTATTGATGGCGGCGGCAGCTTCAGGACTAATTTCGTAATTTTCGCTGTGCATTTTATGATTGGTAATATTTTCTTCGCGGATAGGAGCAAACGTACCCAGCCCCACGTGTAAAGTTACAAAGGCTTGCTCAAAACCGTTAGCGGTAAGTTGGGTTAATATTTCGGGAGTAAAATGCAGACCGGCGGTGGGAGCAGCGGCGCTGCCCAACTTATCGGCATAAACAGTTTGATACCGCTCTGCATCACTTTTACTATCTTGCCGCTTAATATAAGGCGGCAGTGGTATATGTCCATAATTTTCTAAATAGTCATCTGTTAAATTATCAAATTGCACCAGCTTTAAGCCGGCGTCTTCTTCGGCAATGATTTGCCCCGTAACACCGCCTTCAAAGGTGTAGCTTTGACCAAGCTTTTGCCGGTTAGCTTTACTTACTAAACATAACCAACTATTATTCAATCTTTTTTGCAATAACAAAAATTCTATTTGTGCACCGTTAGCGCTTTGGCCAAAAAGGCGACCCTTGCGTACTTTACTATTATTAAATACTAATAAAGATTTAGCGGGCAAACAAGTTACTAAATTATTAAAATGATTATGTTGTAACAGTTTATTAGCACGGTCCACCACCAGCATACGGTCATCACCACGTTTATCACTGGGTTGATTGGCTATAAGATGTGCCGGCAGGTCAAAAAAAAGTTCACTTTTATTCATAGTTTACTATAGCATAAATAAAGATTTAGTGAAACCATCATTTAAATAATTTTTAATTTTTAATTTTCAATTTTCAATTTTCAATCTTTAATAAATATGTTATGCTGCCTTATGCGTATTTTATTTTTGGGCGAAATTATTAGTAAAAGCGGCTTAGAGGTTGTTAAAAAATTATTGCCAGATTTAAAAAGTGAATATAACATAAATTTAACCTTAGCGGCAGCTAATGCCGTAAGTTACGGTTATGGTCTTACCAAAAACCACGCCTTGTACTTGCGTAAGCTGGGCATAAATATTTTACTGGGGAACGAGGCCATTTTTTATCGCCAAGAGCTAGAGCTTAGCACTTTAGGTTTTGTGTTGCGGCCGGCCAATTTGCCGGCTAAAGCTACCGGGCGCGGTTATTTAATCCATAATGTAGATGGAGTAAAGATAGGCGTCATTAATATGCTGGGTATGGTTGGTTACAACCGTACGCATGCCAATAATCCCTTTCCTTATGCTAATGATTTAATTACCAATAAATTAAAAGAAAATAATTTTAATATATTAATTTTTCATAGCTTAGCCACCGCCGAAAAACAAACTATGGGGCACCTGCTGGCCGGCAGCGCCGCCGCCGTTATTGGTTACGGCACGCGCGCTCTTAGCGCCGATGGCGGTTTAATTGATAGTACGGCTTATATTAGCGATTGCGGCCGCATTGGCAGCCGGCATTCGGCGGCGGGGTTTGATGCCGAACTTAGCGCCGAAAAATTTATTACAGCCCGCCCGCTGCGCAATAAAGAGGCCACTTTGCAACCCGAGCTTAACGCTGTAGTGCTGGAGGTAAATGCCGAAGGCAAAGCCACCGGCCTAACCACAATTAGACGGGCGCTGGAGTAATTATTCATCGCCTTTATTTTGCTGGGTTTGCTGCCATTTAGCTAAGTTCTCCTGTTGTTCGCGCTTTTTACGGCGGCGCTCGGCTTTGCCTTTGTTTAAAAGCTCTTCGTCGTATTCTTTTATCACCGTAACGGCATCATACTTTAGATAAACAATAAGTTCGTATTTATCGTTTAAATTATTATAAGCCAGCACATCGGCTCTTTCGTTGCTAACATATTCCTTTGTGTAGTAGTCGCTGGCTTTATCGCCGCTGTAGCCTTCTTTAAGAACATTTTTGTCGCCTTTACCGTTAAGGCAGGTTTCTATTAATATACGTTTAGCCACCGCCGTCATCTTTAGGTTGGTAAGTATAACCGTTGTCATCTTATCGGAGTTAGTTGCGGCATCTTCCTGCTTTTCGGCCGCGCTTAAACGCTCGTTATGTTGCCGCTTGGCCTCTTTGGTTTGTTCTTTTTCTTGTTTACTTTGGTACTTTATTTTAAATAAGCCTTTATTAACCAACGTAAAAGTAAAAATATTTAAAAACATTATTATGCCTACAAAAATATCCAGATTAGCTGTTCCATCAAACCAGCGGCGTACCATAACAGCAAGCATAACCATAAGAAAGGCTACAAAATAAGAAAATTTAGTGGCTTTTTTATGAGATAATACAAAAGGCAGCCAATAATAGCCGCCTTCGGCGCCAAACAAACTTAACCAAACGATAACGGCGGCCGTTGTAGCCCACAAATTTTTAAGGTAAAAGCCGGTTATCATCAGCGGTACCGCAAAAAAGACCCAGCCGCCGGGTTGCAGAACCGGCTGGGGAAAATCAAACGTATGATTGATGGTAAGTGAAAAAGTTATAAAAAGAGAGATAGCAAAGAGAACCAGCCTAATATCTCTTTTTTGTATTTTTAGTTTTTGCCGGTAAGCAGTCGTTAAAATGTCTTTATCTTCTAAAATAAAAAGATAGCCGCTAAGATAGGTGACTACCACTATAACTATAGTATTTACATTTATATCTAAAAGAATATTCTTAACTATAATACTAACTAAAATTAAAGTAAAAGCGATATGGTACCGCTTTAAGGCTTTGTCTCTAAGGGCTAACACAAAAGGCAGCCAAAACAGACCACCATTAGGCCCAAAAGCAAAAACCCAGCCGATAGCAATGGCGGTAACCAACCATAACTTATTAAAATAAAGGCTAGCTATAAAAACCGGCACTAACACCATTTGCCAATCGGCGCCTAAATAAATAATACAAGCTGTAAAAAAAGTTATTATCAGCAATAAAATTAAGTAAATGGCTAATTTATAGTTCATAACCATATTTTACTACAAATAGTTAAATATTGAAAGTAAAAAAGGATAATTTTTTATTAATTTCTTGGTAAATTAGGAGTTTGCAGCATCCAGCCATCACCTTTACCCGCATTAAAGCGCGGTTCGCGGCTTAACTCTTCGGCGCCTAATACCCCGGCAGTTAATAAAGCCAGCACTAAAACAGCTATTAATTTTTTCATAAACAATCCTTCCTTATTTGTTTTTAATTTTTTTATTGTAACACAGTTGTTTTATTAAAGCAAGTGATATTGGGTACAATTTTAAAAATTAGGTGCTTTTTAAGGCCGATATTAGGTTTTTAACAATTTTCTTAATAATTTAACCATAATCTTAAGTATTAAACGGTTTTTATGATTAATTAATTTTTTATTTTTAACGAAAAATGAAGTAAGGTATTTTTAATTTTAAAGAGAAGGAGAAATTTTTTTTATGGAAGAGAAAAAAAGATTTAATTACAAGGTGGTAGCTCAGCCCGTTAAAATAGAGCAGCCGCAATTAGACATTAAAACTAAAATTGTAGCCGAAAACGAGGATATGGTTACCGTACAGTTTACCATTAACATTATTTACCACGATAATGCCGACGATTACATCTTAGATTACCACATCTACGACCTTAACTACGATGTACAATCTTTTAAGGCTACCGGTTTAAGCCGTCAAACCAGTTTTGATTTAACCTTTAAAGAAGGCGAACACGGCCTAGCTTTTAAAGCCATTTTTACCAACGGCATAGAGGTAGTTAAGGCCTTTAATTTAATTATTGCTCCTAATATAGGTGAGTAATAAGTCCTACACCTAGCTGCTCGTTAAAATAATAAAAATAAAGCCGTTCGTTAAAAAAGAGCGGCTGGCTACGGTAGCTGGTATAAGGGATAACGCTCAGCAAAATATCATCGCTATAATACAGCACAAATAAGTTGCTGGCGCTAACATCATCGTTCGGGCTAGCGGTAAAGGGTAAATTGTTAATATTATAATTGGCATTAAAACTAAAATCGGCCGTTAAAGTGCGGCCGCCGCTTAACCGTGCTACCAGCCGGTAATCGCCGCGCGGCAAGCTGGGTAAAGCATAAACCAGCCTGCCTGCCGCAAAACGGTTATCGCCCACAAAAATTAAGGGCCAATAAATAGTTTTGTGGTATAAGCGAACACTTTCTATCATATTAATAACATCGCGGCCGCTAAAAACGGCTTCTACGCTAATAAACTCGCTAATCCCATTTTCATCTTTAAGCACATTAACCTGAAACGAACTGGAGTTAAAACTAACATTTACCGGCTGGCTACAGCCATAAACTATTAGCCAACCTAAAAGCAGCAGTTTAGTAAGCACATTCATCTTCATTTAGGTTATAATAATCGGTATGCAAGCACTTTGTCTACACAATGCCACCATCTTTACCGGTATTACCACCATCGAGGAAGGCTCGCTTATCATTAAAGACGGCCTTATCGACGATGTGGTAAGCAGCGAACGTTTAAAAAGAAAAAAATTACCCAAAAATTGCCGGTTAATCGATTTAAATGGTCATTACATAGCGCCCGGTTTTATCGACACTCACATTCATGGCCTAGCTGGGTACGACACCGCCGGCGGCACGGTGGACGATTTTTTAGGCATAGCCCAACATTTAGTTAAATTTGGGGTAACCAGTTTTTGTCCCACGCTTTACCCGCAGCCCAAAGAGGCTATGCTTAAAGCCATCGACAGCGGCCAGCGAGCCATAGGCCGCGAGAGCGGCGGCGCACGTATTAACGGCTTAAACCTCGAAGGCCCGTTTATCAGTCCTCAGCGGTTAGGAGCGCAGCGGCCCGAAGCCATTTTAGAGGTAGATTTAGCTTTTATGCGCCAAATGTATAAAGCCGGCAAAGGCGCCATCAAAATAATGACTGTAGCCCCCGAGCTTAAAAATATGCGCGAACTGGCTTTATACTGCCTGCGTAAAGGCATTATTTTAGCCGCCGGCCACAGCGATGCTAGCTACGATAATATGCTAGAGGGCGTACAAGCCGGTATTTTTCATTGCACCCACCTTTTTAACGCTATGCGCAAATTACACCACCGCGACCCCGGCCTTGTCGGGGCTATCCTTATTCACGAAGACCTTAGCTGCGAAATTATCGCCGATGGTTTGCATGTACACCCCGCCCTTATAAAAATGTTGCTGCGTGATAAAGATTATAAAAAAGTTTTACTTATTACCGATGCTTTAGCTCCTACCGGCCTTGAAGCTAACCAAAAGCCTTTATTTGCCAATGGCGAAGAGGTTTACTTAGGCCCAGAGGGCCTATGGAGGCAAGTAAAAGACGATGTAATAGCCGGCAGTAATTTAACTATGGATAAAGCCGTCCGCAATATGGTGAGCTGGGGCTACCCTAAAGAGCAAGTACTGCGTATGGCCAGTACCGGCGCCGCTCATTTGTTAAAGCTAAATAACCAAATTGGTTATTTACTGCCCTCGCACCGGGCCGATATTGTAGTGCTAAATAAACAATTACAGGTTAAGCAAAATTATGTCGATGGTAAATTAGTATATAGTAATTAAAAGGAGAGTTTTATGGAAGAAGCAAATAAAGAAAATTTAACACCTGCTATTAAGGTAACCGCTATACCAGAACCGGAACTTAACGTACAAATGGATATTTTGCAAGAATTATCCGACGGCATAACCATTAAATTTACGGTAACTTTATCTTACGAAGAAATGGCCAAAGAGGTATTTATTTTAGATTGTTACAGGTTTACTTTAGATGGTTTTACTATAGCCAATCCCAAAGAAGAAAACACCTTTGTTAGGCTGTTTAAACCGGGCCATTATAAATTAACCTTTATGGCTATTTTTAATGGTGGTTTAAAAATAGATAAAGAATTTGTCTTAAACATTCCTCCGCCTAGCCTTAAACGCCAAGCTAGTTAATAAAAAGGTGCTCACGCACCTTTTAAAAATTTATATGCATCTTTTTCTACCTGCGGTTACCTAAAATACGTATCATAAAAAAGAGTAAGTTAATAAAATCTAGGTACAAAGTTAGCGCTCCCATAATGGCCAGCTTGCGGTAATCTATCTCGACACCCATCGTGCCCTGGCCGGCAGCCCTAGCCATATTTTTAATTTTTTGTACATCGTACGCGGTAAGTAAGGTAAAAACCACCACCCCAATGTAACTAACAATATAATAAATAAAAGGACTGCGCATAAAAAAGTTTATCACGCTAATAATGATAATAGCTAACAGGGCCGAAAAAGCTAAGCGACCAACACCGGTTAAATCTTTTTTGGTAAAAAACCCAAAAAGAGCCGCACTGCCAAAAAAGGCGCTGGCAGCCACAAAAGCCATGTAAACCACATGTAAACCATAAATTAAAGTGTAAAAACTTAAGGTAAAACCCATACTGGCGGCATAAAGCGTAAACATTAACATCGCCGCACCGGTGCTAAGCCTTTGAATAGCTCCCACTAAAAACATAACTAAACCAATTTGAATAACGGCAAACAAAATAAACCCTAAGCTGCTGCCGGCCATTAAGCTAAAAATTTGCATCATTAAGGCATTACCGGCGGGGGTAGCCACCAAATAAAAAGCCACCGCGGCCGTTACCGCTAGGCCAAAAAACATCCATAAAAAAGCCCCGCGAAAAATCGTATTAAAGACGGCAACCCCTTCGCCGTCATCAAAGGTAACATTACGATAGTCTCCATTATTATAGTTAGACATAACACATTCTCCTAATATTAAATTAATAATTAAGAAGTAAAAATTAAAGATTTTTTATCCTACATTCTTAATTTTTACTTCTTACTTTTAACAGTAAGTATAACTTAAAAATGCTTAAATGACTAGCTCTTTTTTGGTTTATTACAGCTTTTTTACTTGACGCATTTTGATATTTAGGCCATTATATAGGTAAATGCGAAAAATTACTTTGCCTGCGTTATTAATATTATTGCTGTACGCCTGCGCCACCGAGCCGCGTACTTTAAACGACATATCCTCTGACTTACCGGTAGAAAGGTATTTTAGATTGGCCCAAGAGGCCGCCGATAGAGGCCGCTTTAACTTGGCCATTTTGTACTACCAAAAAATTTATGAACTTTTTCCTACCGATGTCAGGCGCATTACCGCCGCCGAATACGGTGAGGCTCTTATCCATTTTAGGCTTGGCCGCTTTGATGAAGCCGAAGCTTTATTTAGGGCCATTATCGCCCGTTTTAATAACCCGGTTTTTGGGCCGCGTTTTGGCCCCAACGATAGATGGATTTTAGTGCTCTCCCAAGCCCGGCTGGCCGATATTGAAGCCCGCCGCTAATTTAAAATCTATTTAAGCTGCCGATAATTAAAATATGCCTAAAATTAAAGCCGGCTTATTATTAATTTTACTTATTAATCCCCTCTTTGCCATACAGCAAAGCGGTGAGGTGTTGTTGGGTGATTTTTGGTTCCCGCTCGATTTTTTCCCGCCCGGTACCTTTAATATTATTTACGAAAGCGGTTATGCTAACTTAACGGCCCAACAATTTAATGCCCTAAGCGGAACAAATCAGCAGCTGGCCATTGCCGCCGCTCATATTTTTGAAGAAGCCCGCTTTGTTTTTAGCGGTATTTTATTTGGTTTTACTTATAGTTACACACCCGGCGATATTCGCCGGCAAGTGGCCGAAGAATTTACTTTAACGCCGCGCCAAATTATCCCCATCGGCGACCCGGCCTTGCAAATTATCGAAACCAACCTTGATAATAACACTTTTTATATTCGTATTAGGTATCATAATCTTAACACTTTCTTTTTTGCCAACCGTAATAGCGTTGCTTTACAACGGGGGCAAGGACGTGGTTATGCCAATATTGCCGGCTTTACCGGTGATGAAGCGCGCCTAGCCGCTCTACAAGACAGCGCCCGCGCCGCTCTCGACGGCCATTTGCGCCGCCTGTTACCCACTCGGCCGCTTAGGGTAAGCGGCGAACTTTTTTTAAACGATGTACCGCGTTTAATGATAGAAAGCGGCCGTTATGTTGCCGTAAGCCGCGTAAGCTTTACGGTAAACGAAGTAACTCCGCACCGTATTCATTAGCAGTTGTATCAATTTTAAATAAGTTTTAACCGATAATTTGAGCAGGAGACTAGCTGTGAAAAAATTACCGATAAACGAATTAAAAACCGATGAAATATTAGATGGCGAAATTTATTTAACAGAATCTCATAGCTACCTTATCACTGGGTTTGCCTTGCCTTTTGAAAAAAATACCTTAGAGTTATTACAAAATTGGCAATTTAAAGAACTTTACACCGATGGCAGCGGCGCCGTTATCTCCAGCAAAGCCGGCAGTGTTAGCGGAGCCATTGGTATGTTAGAAAAAGAGGCCAACAACCGAGCCGCCGCCCAAGCTACCTACACCGAACTTTGCAAAAAAGCCGCCGTTATTTACGCCAGCTACATTAATAAAGGTGAGCTTTTAATGAATAATGTGGTAGATTTAATTAAAGAAATTGTTACCTTATTAAAAAAACACAAAGCCTTTATGTTGCGTTTTAACGATTTTGAAGGCCTTTGCAACAACTATTTTATTGCCCACGCCGTAGAAACTACCATTTTAAGTTTAGCACTGGGCGAGGCTTTAAAATTTAACAACCCCAAACTTAACGAATTAGGTTTAGCCGCCTTTTTGCACGAAATTGGTATTTTACGTTTACCGCGCGAAATTCAAAATTCTTTACAAACGAA
>Ga0131853_10010688_pt1 | contig 16786 bp, 10 predicted proteins | sample TergutLab28metaG_FD_92764 | JGI IMG/M metagenome (GOLD analysis project Ga0131853, IMG submission 92764) | Labiotermes labralis P1 segment gut microbial communities from Petit-Saut dam, French Guiana - Lab288 P1 (version 2) (version 2) | ecosystem: Host-associated > Arthropoda: Insects >...
GAATTCGTCCTGCATTCTGATCTCGAGACATGACCATGTACTTAGTTTTATCAGCACTTACTTCCAGTCCAGTCTCCCTAGTAGCAGCTACTAAAGCTTCTGCGTTTTCCTTTAGAGTATGTACGTATACTACCTCCCAGTATGTTAACATCATCGGCATAAGCCAGAAGCTGATACATGTATATTACACAATCCAAAAACCAAAATAATCATCATCGGCTGCAGCATGACCGCCCGGCCCCCTGTGTTATCGCCCAGCAGTATTTCCCCGCCACATTCGTCTCGTCGCGCTTTCATTGCCGCCAGTAAAAATTCAGGTCGATTTTCAGAAACGTTATTTAAAATCGTTTTGCCTTTTTAAAAACTGCCTAAATCGAGGGGATCTCTAAGGCAATGTTTTGTCACTTAATATCGTCTATTTCTTTAAGATGGATCTTAAATATTTCTTCTGCAGATACGAAATAGAGTGAAATGGCTACGGATCTTGATGGAGGTCGGTATTGATACAGGGTGTGTTTAAACGTCGGGTTCTGTTAGCAGAGAATAAATGGAGGGAAGTGTGGGAAATTACCTACAGTCGCTGTCCCCTTTACTGTCATCACTATCATCAACATCAACCAGACATTTAATTGAAGAAAATTAAATAGCCATTCTCGGTCTACGCATTCTTCAATTGGACCTTGGCCCTCAGTTTTGCACAGATATCAGCTGTCATGGCACGATTTGTTTTGAGTCATAACACGACAGGCCAATTTCAATAACAATGACAGATTTTCATACAAAGGAATTATTTAACGAACACAATTCTACACTGGAAATCCTCGCTTCGAATCTTGGTCTGATTTTCCACTGCCTTGACCGATATTTTACTCTGTAAGCATATCCAAGAATAGCAACTTTACCAAACGACACAGCACTCTCCTTGTCTATGTACATCACTGATATCGCTCCAATCCATTCTATAGTACAGATGAACCGACTCATGATTTGAAATAGCATCGTTTAAGAACATGTGAACTTTAAGTCATTTGAGGCCTACTCAGATTCCGCTGAATGACGCCATAACCCATTAAAAGAAAAGATTATTTAAATATGTACGCAGCTGACGCCACTCGAACAGACGCCTCACAGCCGCCCCAGTACTCCAGAAGCTTAATGCTAAATTTGCTCCCCAGATAAGATTAGCGGCAAGTAGTGACACAGATAGTGAAGTAACAATCATGAAAAGTTATTAAGTCGGGTTTTTTTTTAAATTAATTTCATGTATATATATCCGCCGGTGAAAGATCCGGGCGCATTTGCTGATCGTACCTTGTTTACAAGATGGCGGCTATTTCATATTAGCAGTCATAATCTCAAAATACGCTCACTGTAGCTCTGCTTCATGTAATCACTTTAAATTACAAAACTTGTCATCCTCTAATTTTTTCCACCATCCTGTTACCTCGTGTCAAGGATAACTATTATCTTCACTTATCTGTTCCGGAAAACTCTCTCTTTGGGGTAAGACACCAAGTCTCAGAAGGAACATAATATTTTTTTTTTTTAATTCGAGGACAGACCACCAACTAGGAATTGTGCTAGCCTCTTTACAGGGGCGAGGACGAGGAGCAGCGATTCTGCAAGTCCTGGCAAATGTCCCGCCTCTGCGGATGTGACATAGGCTGGCTTACAGATCGATACAGCCCGCCAGTTCCAGATCCAAAGTCGCGTCGTCTTTCTTAGTCACAAGGGCGCCTTCCATCTGACTACGAGTTAGTTTTATCCATCTGACAAGTTACTTTCCAAAATGCTGAATACCTACATAATTTGCATAATTTGAGCACACACAATTATAGTCTCACAAAAAATCTCGCAAATTATTTGTGTTGTTCCCAAACTCTGGTCTCGTCTGTATGCTGTAAACACCATACAGCCGTGCCGCGTGTGAAGCTTATTAATTAACTACAGCCATCAAAACACAACTTAAATCTGAAATATCAGATTTATAACAACATCGACATGTTTCGACTAAGGTTAGTTATCAAGAGGCAATCATATTCAGCTCACAAAGCATAACATTTTACTCCGTGCACTGCCAAGGCTGTCAATCATTACTGCCTGTAGAATCCCTCAGCCTACATAAAATTTGAACCTTTAAAATTAGTATTTAAATTACATTAAAAGTGATGGCATAAGTATTTTAAAATTCTTAATGCTTATGCACGAGACGGCCACCTATAGGTGCGATGATACCAGAGGCTGTATAATGCAATTTTGACCTCCTGATGATGAGCACATGTGCTCGAAACACGTAGAGGCATGAAATAAACTTATTGTAAAACAAAAATTTTGTGCATCAAGTTGGTTATTTACTGAGATAAATACAATTTCTACATTAAAATACACGTGTGCTACACACAGGTCAAATGATTAATGTATTGTTTTATACGTCAGTGATATTAAAGTTACTACTCTGACGCTCTTCACAATTCTAGTATACCGCGGTAGATGTACGTAACGACAAGTGGTAAAGTCAGGGATCTCTTCCTAAGTTTTGCGGTTGTATGTCAAAACTTTTCATTTTGTTTCTGTACACCCCGACGATGGTTACTAATGTGGCCGAAACAAGAAGCTAGCTATTGACATTATTATAACGTAGGATGTGTGATGCATTGACGGATTATTTGTTGTTCAATGGTTAGAAGTTTCTATATTTGATACGCAAGCATATTTTCGTTCTTTATATACACTTGGCAGCTGATTGTCACGTCCTGAACCCTTCACTGATCAGTTCTCATCTCTAATATTTAAATATGGGTTTTTTCCCCAGCAATCGCATTGTACAATACAACATACATATTTACTTTAAACTCAAAGCACTTTACTCATAAGACATCACTTACAACATGTATATATACACTACATTCTCTAACCACTTTACCTGACGAATATATTATTAGTTTCAATATAGATAACCGCTGGACAACGAGATCTCGTTGAAACCTCAGAATAAGCACAAAAACTAATGTTCTTATACTGCATATTTTCTCATTATATATTTTTGTGACCTGAAGATGGCTCACAGTGGCCGAAACATGTCGTCAGCCTAATAAATAGGATACAAAGACAGTTGTGTTTTTACGTACCCACTCCCTACTAATTCAAATATAGTTATTAGGGCCATCACATAAAAATGAATTCTAATCTTATTACATTTTGGTTTTAAGGTGGCACTATATTATGTCGCTCATCTCCTCCATTGAACCACTATATAGCACCAGATCACAACTGGTTGCAATGTTCAGTTATAAATTGCAGAATACCATTACTTATTTTTATCACATTTGTTTCCTCTGCGGCGCTTCGGCTCAATTCCAAGTCATGGCTTCCCCTTACCGAGCTTCGCGATCACACTCACTGGACACCCCACACTAGGTAGGACTCTTCTGGACGAGTGATCAGACCGACACAGAGACCTCTACCTCACAAAGCACGACACTCACAAGAGACATTCATTCGAACCCGCAATCCCAGCAAGCGAGCTGCCTTAGACCGCGCGGCCACTGGGATCGGCACGTAATGTTACAATGTTATATAATTACTACACTGTAGTTTATAAAGTTCTATAGCCTTTATCGCTTACCCCCATCCCAGTCATTATGCGATACCGTGGCACAGAACGTTGCAGTACAAGCCGCAACCAGCCAAGTTTTATTACTCTGTACCCATGTTAGTCACATCACATCACTACTCTTTCAAAGTTCTGCCGCGAAAACATTCCGTGTCAATTTGGAGGTCCAGTCAAGGCTGTTACACTCATCATACTCTTGTTTGTCTGTTAGCCAACCTTGCCTTTTCCTTTCTTGTTACACCGTACATACATGCAGCTTCATGTTTCATATTTTACCCTTCTTGTTATGTCTCCACTATTTACATAAGCGTTACTAACTACACGTGTGACTTATTTTGGATCATTATTCATTACATTATGAATGTATTCCTTGAACCTTGTCTATAAGTTTCAACTGTCTGTCCTATGTAAACTCGGCGATAATCCTTACAACTAAGCTCACAAACGACTAATAAAATCCAAGACTACTTCTGAAAGCCTTCCCTTCAGAAGGATTACTAGATGTACTGGCGTACAACACAAAAACTGGCTTCTAATAGGTTAGGACAACCTCGTTCCAAGTCCTTGCCCACTACGATTATCTTCCCACCTCATTTGACTCTAAAACTTTTTGTACTTCAAACAAAGACGTTAATATTTTAAACCCCAGTGGTTACTGCATGCACCACCAAGTTTTATACTAAAAATTCCCACGTTCTCTCCACGGACTGCATTTATGTGTTTTGTACGGATGTAATAACCAAAAGCGATTATTTCCCTGCACAGCTTAACTGACTGGTTTTTATAAGGGAATTGATTACTGCGCCGGTTGAACTGAATCTAGATCAGTTCAGTCGTAGTCTGTACTTGGCCGTCCATTGATCGAGTCGTTAGTCGCAGGCCTCTCAATGCGAGGGTCCACGTTTTGATTCCAAGTCGGTCCATGTGAGATTTGTGGTGGACGCAGTGGCAGTGGGTCAGGCTTTCCTCCGTGTACTTCGGTTTTTCTCTGACAGTATCATTCCACTAATTCTTCATGTTCATCTTCATCTACATGCTGCTCTTACGTGTACCACAACGAGAACCGGGCGAAGCCTGACAGTTTTCCAAAAAGCAAAGCTCTTTTGGAAATTGGAATGATTGAATAGAAAAGTACTTTCACTGTTAAGCTTTAAAAACTTCCAGAACCTACAAATTATACACAAACTCTCAGTACATTTATTAATTAGACCCATTTCCTTCTTCCTTGTTTCAATGAAAGCAGCCAGTTCAGGAGTCTGAACTGCTGCTTCATATTAAAGACACTTCAGGATTGGATTCTGTCCAAAAAACCAGCTACCAGAGTAGGCGTTTCGTAGTTTTCCTGTCATCACAGGCAAAAGATGGAATAACACCTTAACATAACACACAGCCACTTCATTTCGTAGCATACCCAATCCATCATCCAGTCTTCTACTTTTCAATACAGTATAAACTCTGCCAGAAGTACTGAAAACGTGCTTTCAGGGTATCCCGCAAGAACATTTCGTTTATAACGAAACTGATAAATATATTTTTTAATAATTTTTAATAGCATTGTTTATTTTTCTCACCACCTTTGTACACAAACAGGGGGCGTTGGTTTATTTTCACAGTGTATCACCAACAATAAATACCATTCTGCAATCCACTGGACGCTAGCTGTGCATGTGTACCCGCCATGCACCGATCACTCAAACCAGAAAACTCCCTCTTACGAACACACACGCCTTCTGTAAGATGCCATGTACACCCATCATTAGTTACCGACGTTTCGGGGGAGTTTGCCCACTCCATCGTCGGGATAAAAGAAGTCGAAGAAGAGCAAATCTTCAGCCAATGTTTTCTAATGTTACCACTGGGAGGCAGGAGACCTTCGTATGACCTCTGTGACGACTACACACACTAAATCACACAACAGCGAGGACAACGCTGTCCCTGCTCATTCCATGCAGATGTATGTGGCAGTGGCACTACATCGGGGAGGGGAGTCGGGATAGTTCAGTCGGTATAGAAACATGCTATGGACTCGACGGTCCGGGAATCGAATCCCAGTGGGGTCAAGATTTTCCGTACCGTCCACATCGGCCCCGATGCCCAGCCAACCTCCTTTAAAAGGGGTATCGGGTCCTTCCCACAGCTAAAGCGGCCGAAGCGTGTTGTTGACCACCCACCTCCTTCCATTGCCGGGTTGTGAATGGGTAGGAGCTATATCTCCACCTACCCCTACATGCCTGCCTAACAGTATCACTGGATGGCCTTTACCTTTTACTAGATAAAGGTGCGTCGCCAGCTTCCCCGGGGACAAAACCTCGGTACTGACTGATTGGGTGGAAAGAGAAAAACGCTCGCCCCTGCCGGAAATCGAACAGTTAGTGGGTTTTACAGCCCATAACCCTGTCATTACTTTGTCATGGCGCGACAGCCCCTAGCAAGCCATGGCCTCTCACTATTGGGGCTTCGCGATCGCACTCCACTCGGTAGGGCTTCTCTGGACGAGTGATCAGCCCTGCGCAGAGACCTCTACCTGACAACACACAACATTCACCAGAGACAGACACCCATGCCCCGGCCGGATTCGAACCCGCAATCCCAGAAAGAAAGCGGCCGCAGACCCTCGCCTTAGACCGCGCGGCCACTAGTTTTTACGTTCAGTAAATAAAATTAAAACCGGAGTGTCACTTTGGAAGGACTACAAGTGTGTTTTACAAAATGTCACACCCTACAGATTGAGTTCAAGAAAAATTTTAAATATTAAATTTCACATAGTGCATAAACATTGGGGCCGGCACGCCCGGAAAAAATGAGACCACTACAACTGCCAAAATTTACGGTTTTATGAGGCGGCTCTTTAACCTTTCAGACCAGGGATGTAACTACCAGGCCTATCCCGCGAAAGTAAACAGTTAAACCATGTTAACAGCAGCTTTGGCTTCCACAGCAGCCATAAACCTTCTCAGGAACTTTCGCAAAGTCACCATAAAGCCCCCCGTTAGTTCTGCCATGTCCGTCAGCCAGTCCGTCTGTCTGCATGTATCACAGCTCAACTCCCTCTGAACCAATTTTTCACAACATATGACTTAGAGACTTCTAAGAAAATCTGTCAAGAAACTCCAAATTTGATTAAAATTTCACAAAATATATCATGCACTTTGCATGTAGACTAAGTGCACTCCGTACTGCTGGCACTGACATATGTAGCGCAACAACACAGAAAATGCACGTGTGTGCCTCCATGGCAAAGTGGCAAAAATTTCAAAATTTATTGCACTGTTGACAGCAAAATACTCTATGTATAACAATTCAAAGGGAACATACCGTCCTCTTTCCATAGCAACAATCGTTACGCAAACATACCACAATGTTACAAGTACATTGGCTACCTTGTTTCTTACAAACTGACCAGCTGCAGCTTAATCATTCTAAATGTTTGATATCTCAACAGAAGAAACAAGACAGAAAATGTGTGTAAAACATTACCACTGGGGTGCGTTTGGATCATTGCACTGTTATGACCCTAACTGTAGTTATGTTATGTACCTGTCTTGAAAAGAAATCATGTTCCAATCAATTCTTTGCACATTTATTCCTACATATTCTACCAACTATGGAACCAATGCTCATTCATGGTGTCCTAGTATAGGTAGTGTGAAAGAACAGATAGAAATGATGCACAATTCACAGCACAATTTTTCAGGTCCTGGACATATGATCACCTAACAGACTGTATGTGTCATTGCTCATTGGCCTTAATTACCTGGCACACAAACTGCCCCTATGTGGTGCCCTGTCAAGTTTAGTTTGTTCACAACGTCCTTGGCCTAAGTGTGCCATATTCCTTACGACTGTCTTGTAAAATGTACAATTTTTTAGAAGAAATTATGTCACAAAGGTGTATTAATGCCCTCCATTAATTTTTCTGAAGCTCTTTTCAACCAACAGGAATTTCAAAATACATCATCATAAAGGTACATAGGTCATGCAGAGCGTTACTTTTGTCAGATTTTGAACACAAATGAATTTTCTTGACAGATTTTAATAAAAATAACTACCACAAAATTTCATGAAAATCCATCCACTGGGGACTGAGTTGTTCCATACAGATAAATGAATAGACATGGCAAAGCCACTAGTCTCTTTTCAAAGCTGCTGTTTGAATAAGCCTAGAATTCAAGTATCCCAGATGAACATGTTGTTGACAGGTGACTCTAAAACCTGTAACACATACAATCCAAACCGCATTCCAATGTACAGAACAACAAAAGGCTAACAGCAGGTTTAACATAAATCAGCAATATTATTATAACAAATACGACTGTGATGCCTCAAACTAAGCACAGGTTAATAAAAACAAAATCTCTTCCTTTAATTTCATACATTAAAAAAATCATTACACTGTCACACAATGATGAAAAGATATTGAAGAACGACTAGATACAACTGGCAGCAAGCTTGTGCATGCTTCTCAATTTCAGAAATGAGAAAAAAATTAGTGCAATATGTACACGTCATGACATAACGATGTTAAAAAAGCTGATGTTGCAAAGCTTTCCACATTCAAGACATGCTTTCACCATGTGAAAGACAGCAAAACGAAACCCACAAAACACACTTCAGCACCATCAAGTGTCCTGCATGTCACAACTTGCTAGCAAACCCAACCTAACCCCATTACAATGTTCATATAAATATGTTCCCACCTCTATATAATAAAAACATCAGTCTGTAACACACAGGAGAAACTTCCCAGAAGTTGCATCTGCATACATTTCTTAACCTTAGGCCTATACATTAAAATGCAATGTGCTGGAAATCCTATGGGAATGTTTGGCAGTCCAACTGAAGCAATCTCTTCATGCTTGCATATATATATTGCTTCAGTTAATACTTCCCTTAACGTGGCAGTGTCCCACTGACATGTGTCTTCGCAGTCTTTGGCACTTTAAAGTGTCTGTCACCAAACCTACCACCCGGTCCAGTGAATTGGAACATTAAACAAAAACAGACAACATAAAGGGCATGACCAACAAAAACAAGCCAATGCACCTTTTCATGTTTCCACCACACTTTGAGATTTGCAATGTGTACAGTAAACGCTTTACCTTCCCTCAATTAGAAGCAAGCACACGACTCTAGATACACTTGATATATTTTAACTATAAGAACCATGGATGTCAGTAAATGCTGGTAAATATTACCATTTGTTGTAAGGACTGTGGCAGCAGTAACTTGAACATAACTGCAAAATCATGACACAATTACTCACAATTGCATTGGAAGTTGAATGATATTCACACTGAACTTTTGGGTCCATTTAGATCATGAACATTTATTCACCACGTATGACTTTATTAGCGTTAATTACTAAAGTAATCTCGAACCAATAATAATGTGTTCATGCCTCACTGTTTGATACAACAGTTCTCAAACAGTGCAAAAACCTTCCTGCAAAATAGAGGCACACAACACTTGCATTATATTCCTTACATTGTACTTCCACATCACTTAATCTACACTGATGTTATAAGCACCAAATAACTGTACTGTTACAGTACAAAAACAATGCAATACAACTTTCGGTAATGTAAATTCAGATACATTCGGAATAACATCTTTTTCAAATAAAAAATTGAAAAATGTATACCCTCTGTTGAAACTTGCATTCATTTCAGGTTGAGCACATCAGATCCGTCTTGTAAAGCAATCTAGCAATTTTGACATTAAACATTCAGTACAATAAAAAATCTTATGTTCTCAATTCACGGTCTCAAAACATAAGCCAAATTACATGACACCAGGGGCAACTCTTCCTGACTTGAATATTGGTGCCATAAATACTCCATCATCATATCATATGAAGTCTACTTATGCATGTTCCACTCAAGTTTCAACAACATACATAAATAATCATTGGCACCTAACACAGATACTGTGATCAAATAAAGGAGGGTAAGATGGGATGGAAATGCACCATGCATGAGGTGACACTAAAAATGAATACAAAATTCTAGTTGTAAATCTTTAACATACAATAATACAATATTGCTTGACATGACTGAGGAAAACCACACAAAAACCTCAGCCAGAAAGGTCAGTGTTCCAGCCAAAATTCAAAGCCGGATTAAAATAATTCAGAACAAGTGGATATAGTGAGGAACATCTGGGGTCAACAAAGTCACAGAATTTCTTGAACCTGATTTTTTTTTTCAGGTGACAAGTGTATGTTAGTTCTGTGTTCATCTTTGCAGTTTCACGGATAAGTGGGTGAGGAAGGAAGTTGCAGTTAAAGTATATACTACTATGGGTATCATATCAAAATTATAGAATAAAAGAGGCTGGTATGGTAAAAAAAGATGCTGGAGTAAAGTGTAAATTGAAATTTTTTATAGCTTCTACATATTTCTCTAGCTAACTTGGTGATTAGGCAAAAAAAAATTGAATATACTCTCTGTGTAGGTAAAGACTACTCTCTCCCAATTCCTATGTACCAACCCCATGAAGGTCTAGAATTGCTGCCAAGGTCATACACAAAATGCAGCCAGACATGTTTAAATATACCTGAATTTGGTTTGGATCTGTGAGAAAAGGCTGCTGGCTGGAGAGAATCTTTGGGCCTAAGAAAGAGGCTGGTAAAAACGGCATAAAAAGACTCATCTTCTCCACCAATAACACCAATACCGTTTAGGGTGATAAGAGAGATGAGGATGAGATTGGATGTGGGGGTGGGAGGCTTGTATCATGCCAGAGATTGGAAATGCCTACAAAATTTCCATAAAAAAAACTGTGAAAGAAAGGGCCTGCATGGAACACATAGGCATATATAGGAGGATAATACTACAACAAATCTTAATGCATAGGGTGGGAAGGTGTGGGCAGGATTCACCTAGCTTTGTGCAGGGGCCAGTAGCATTCTCTTTTTTTATTTATTATTAACTGGTTTAAGATTGGATGAAAATTACTGAACAGGAAAGAATGTTAAAGGTGGCAAGTGTGGCCTACTAAAGGCACTATCACAGCACTTTTCCAAACAGATGTAAAAAACACACAAATCCTCAGGAGGCTAGCTAGTTTCTGGATGAGATAGGAACCATGCCAAATGCAAACACTGAGTGCTCACTACTTGACTGACAGAGACATTTGGTGGAAGGGCTTTTGAATGCAGTAACAAGCCTTCAGGTTCCAAAAAGTTGAGGGATTTCTCAAGCTAAACGACTATCAGCGTCTCAGTTAGGACTCAGTTCCACATAATTAATGAGTGTGTGTAAGCTATGAGCAATTATGTTTATCACCTATTCATTCCAGCAAGTTACATGAACATATCTGTAGTCATGGTAACTGTAAACATTTTGTTTCAAATATGTAATTATAAATACTACACATTTAATTGAACAGAAGACAAGTCGAAATTCAACTTCAGTTCAAGATTTTTTAAATTTTATATTCAGATCATAATGTAAGAATCTTAATGATGCAAAAAAATATTAAGTTCATAAAAATATAACCTACTGAGAAGAAATATATTTAAGATCTGTGGCTACAAGCCATTCCTCTAGCAAGTTATTCTAATATCAGTTAGTAATACACTTGGCACTTTAATTGTCATGTATAAATTCCCAAGACTATGTTTACAGCATTTCAGAACCATAAGTTTCATTTTCAGTGCAACATAATGCTGACACATTAAACATTAATGTTTTACCTCTTTGTGAGAGACCGAATTTCATGCCATACAAAACAAGACAAGCATGCACACTCACAGTTTCTAGTCTGAGTACGGATTGCTTTAAAGTGCTACAGCAGCTTGATCCTCTAAACAAAATAAATTAAAGACAAGAGTTATGATGTGATTCAAACGATTCAGAGTAATCTGGAAAATCCAAAACTACACCCTGGGAAAGTCAGATTTAACCATCCACAGGACAGTAACACTTTTTCACAACACGTGAACTTCAAACCAACAGACAACATGCACATCAGTTAGCACGAATAAGCATGTGTGCATGTGCATGCGCATGCACACACACACACACACACAGCACTTGGTCACTGACAGACATGTACTACAGGCCATATCATACGTCACCTTGCTGTGCAATCTACCACTGTCACGTTACTGTGCAATAATAAAAAACCATGAAAATATATGGTGCAGTCTGGGGAGAATCACTGTGATATCAATCACAAGGATTAATGAAGATTCCTTCTCCATTCTGACTTACACATCTTCTTGCCCCAGGGAGGTACAAGAGATTTTTCTCTACTACAAAATGTCCAGACTGGTTCTGGCACCCAGACAGCCTCCTGTTCAACATGACCTAGGATCCTAACCTGGGGGTAAAGTGCCCTGGGCATGACCTTGACCACTCACCTTCATCTAATGCCAAGGTTAAGAATGAGTGGAGCTATACCTCTTTTCTGATATGCCTTCACAGCATGGACATGGACAATTTTTCCTTTTTTAACTTTCATTTGGTCTATCCCCCTAGTCGTCTGCACCAACCACATGGACTCCTCGTCTATCGCATCTCCATTCTGATTTACATATCTCCTTACATTTGATTTCTCCATATAGTCCTTGACCACTCAGGCCACTTCAACTCAATGCATTCCTTCTCCATTCCCAGTTATGTATCTTCCTGCACTTCGCCTCTCCAATGACTAATTCACATGAAGTATTCCAAAATATTATATGATCAACCACACAAAACACAAGTCCATGTCCTTACGGTAAGCCTAATTTCACCATATATCAATGAAACAATCAGACTATATGCAATGGTTTATTATGGTAATCTAAAAAAGCTTTATATATCACCATAATAGAGCATTGCGTACAGACAGATTGTTTCATTGAAATATCTGTAGTGACACAACAGGGATGACACACATTATAACTAATTTCACCAACTTTTCTTATCTTGTTACTAATTTCAGATCTTGTCCAATGTCCTGGTTTCATGTTGTATCCCTTCTAGTTTACTCCTTAATATTTTTTAGAAACTTTATCTGCAAATCTGCTTCCATCTCTTGTAATTGATTTCAACATTTCTGGTCCACATGCCAAAAGAGGCAATCAGTATTACACATACACACACAAGCACACATGCATGCACACACACACACACACACACACACACACGCGCGCGCAAAGTAAGATTTGTTTTATCTAGACACTGATACTCCAGAAATCCTCACAGTTCAAAAAATGAGGAAAGTAATACCAAGCCTGGAAGCTCCACCAGTTATAACACTCACTACATATATAGATTCAGTGACTTTCTTTTGTGTTATATGGCCTTTACTGAGCACAATGAGCTACTATTATAATGGCTTCAAAATATGCCAAGGTGAGGAAACAAGGTACTGTTGGCAAGAGGAAACACGTAACATACACGAATCGTCAGAAACTTATAACAATTACAATAGTGAGGAGACTGGAAAGTGGCTATAGCCAAAGTGTGGTTATGGCTTCTTACATCAGATCATCAACTATCTATGACATAAAGAAACTCAAAGACCAATTACAATCATTTATGGTATCAAGTGAAAGCATGAAGGACCTTTTCAAGTGACAGACTTAAAAAACAGCCTAAATCATTGCAATTGGAGAAGGTGTATTAAAATGGTTTACAGCAGCGTGTTCCAAATGAAAACCAGTGACTGAGGCTACAATTACTTAAAAAGATTAGCCTTTTTATGGTGAAAAGAAAATACCTGACAAGTGCTCATTGTATTGCGGCTGGCTGAGAAATTTTAAAGAATGTCATGGCATTAGAAACCCGGATAATAGTGGTGAAGTGATGTCTGTTGATGCTGAAGCTGCAGAAGAATACAGTATAGTATAGGTCACTATTGGTAATGACTGATAATCCTCATCATTAGATAATCTGGCACCTCTCTGGTCCTGTGGGGGCCTGATTACAGGAATTCTACAGCAGTTGGTCATGGTGACCATTGCTATTTGTTATCTGTGGCAATCAAGCATGTGTGTCATGGTTACAAGGTGCATTATGAACATGTTTTTGTGCACTTAATGATAAAAAATAATCACATAATGTAGTGTTTATGACAGCATAAAAGAGGGCAGTAAAATAGTCATTATAAAAAAAAAAAGTAATTTGAGCAAATGCCAGCAAACTAACACTTCTGTAAGTCATTTAACATTTTGTGTGTTTCATTTCTGTAATCATATACATCAAGCTACATTGTCAGATTACTAAGCTTCAGTACATTAGTAGTTTCTGACAGTAAATAGCATGTCTAAATTTCATTAAATAGAGAGCCGACTGCTGAAGTTTACAATAAAATACTTCTAATAATAAGTTGAGATAAATAATTCAATAACTAAAATTTATAACTTGCTCACAGCACTAACACATGTATGCACAACACATACAACACACACATGCGCATGCACACACATTCACTTCTACAGTAATTACTGCTGTCACACACTTCTGTGACTTTGCTCTGGGTACTCAGTCAGCTTAACACCATGGCTGCTTTACCCCAGGGGACAGAGGCCATAGTATCCATTGAATAGGAGGCTGGGTGGGCTGCAGAACCAACACTTAAGATTAGAAGAAGAGAAAAATTTCTTGCCGCTGCTGTGAAGTGGAACCATGATTCTTTGGATGATGACTTTACCAACTAGACTATCCTGGCTCCAACACTACACATTTTAAGAAACTACGTTTATCATTCAGTCTCAACTAACACCATGCCTGAAGTAAGGTATTACAAGCAAGAATGGTTGTCTGAAAATAAAAGGTCCTCATTCGAAATGCATCTTACAAAATAACGGAAGCACAGATCTGTTTGAGATTCAATAATTATTCCACGCACTTTCAAATAATCTCACACTTTTCTGAATATTTCCATGTATACATCAAGTAAATATGTTGGATTTGTAACAATCCTGCAGTTCAGACCCATTCAGTGAAATCTCATAGTTGAGATCTAGGTTTTACTTCAAACTCTAATTCACTTATATTGCAACACACCAGACTAGACATTAAATGTGAAGTTGATTAAAATGTCAGCATGAGGAACCTCACATAAAAATGGATGTATCAGTCAAGTGCTGCTCACATGATTCTTAATTATTCCATTTGATGGATAATTTAACTAAAAAAACAAAACTGACATCCACAGTTGCAATAAATACCACTAACTTACAAAAGAATTGTGTTAAAATTTACACATAAAATGGATACATACTTCAAAAATTAATTGCTAATCAAAGGCAACTTTTCTGATATATTACATTGTCACCAGTCTTGCCTTGGTGCCATTCACACTTAAAGGTCAATAGATCAGATCACATCCATATGTACATAACTATTGTATGCATTACAACACAGAAATTTACAATTACAGCACCTCCTTTAATACAAAACTATAAATTATTACTAAAAAAAAAAAGACTCAACAAACAAGGAACTTCCTTTGGCATCTAAACACATAACAATTACTTACTGCATATTCTAACTGATGGATGACAGAACACATACTTTGGAATGTGCTCTTTATGTAGCAGTTCAGCATTAAGTAACCTCATTTAGCCAAATGGGACACCTGTGTACTATCACGGGGAACTCTTCAAGGACGAGACACATAGCACTGTCCTACACAGGTGCAGGCATGGATATTTAACAAGCAAAAACAAATTCAGCTGTTAAAAGCTACACGGGGATTTAAAGACTAGATGACAAAGGTTAAACATAAATGAGGATACTCCTTATGTTTATCCTTTGCATCATGCCAATACATCATGTGTATACACTACACCATCCAAATGTAGAAAATTCCCATAATAAGCAAATCTTCTCATAACCTCCACATACTTCAGATCAATTCAGTCATTACCATTCTCTCTACAAACACAAGGAAATATGGTCTTCAATTTAACATGTATAATACATATGCAATTCAGATCATACTCAACTGCAAGATGTAGTAACTCACATGTGCATGCATTAAGCCAACAGCCACTTAATATTCACAAACACTCTATGTATACACAGCTGTTACACAGCAGTATGTATTACAATACAATTTTAATACAGTCTAATAACAGTGACAAACACTATACATAAAGAGTGTTCAAATATAATTATTTTAACTCTACACTTTGTAACAGCTTAGCTGTAAACATTATTTAACAACTATGTGCAAGTTCCTGTCTAATTTTACACTTGCAAGTTAGTACATCTTGAAATTAGTCAGGATTTTAATTGTGTTATGTGCATATATTTAAAACCAATGACCATATTCCCTTGCATGTGTAAATAGGCACTTTTCAACATTTGCTGATCTTACAAGCAAGTGGTCCACTTTGTCAGGTCATGAACTCAGCTGCAATTTTAACTGCTGTTACACTGAGAAAGGGTATGAAAAAATTGCTCAACAACTTTTCTGGATATCTTCCATTATTATTATGACACTGCCTTTCATGTCAAAATATTGTATCTGAGAGACTCAAATAAGAAGACTGGCAATGTACGTAAAACATAAGAGTGAGGCGCATTTGTGCAACCATTACTGCAGTGGAAAAGCAATGAGTATTACATATTTTGAGTGTGTGTTTGTAGCCTTGGGTATCCAGCATGCAATGCACAAATACCATATTGTCACCTGTGGCCTGTCCAGCACAGCAGTATTTTTCCACATTATCTCATAAACGGCACAATTTTTTTAAAAAAAATGGTACTGTACATAAAATGTGTGTTTTGATTTTATCTACAATTTATGTCTGCAACATTTCTCATTCTATGCAGAACTAAGTGAGATTTGTTAAAAAATGTACACTGGTCTTCATATACATTACCAGTTTTCTTGTCAGATTTTAATGAAACATTAGTTCTTGACAGCTTTTCAAAAAATACTCAAATATCAAACATCATGCACATCTGTCCTGTGGGAGCTGAGTTTTTTTGTATGGACAGACAAGACGGACAGCCATGACAAAGCTAGCAATCGCTTTTTGCAATTTTGTAAATGTGTCTAAAAACATGGCCAAGGAATAATGAACTCCAGTAAAAGGAGGTTCTTTTTAGTTAATGAAAAAAAAAAAAAAAAAAAAAACTTAAAAAAAAAAATAAGAAAAAAAAAAAAAAAAAAAAAAAAAAAAAAAAAAAAGGAAAAGTAAAAAAAAAAAAAAAAAAAAAAACAAAA
>Ga0131853_10010689_pt1 | contig 16786 bp, 9 predicted proteins | sample TergutLab28metaG_FD_92764 | JGI IMG/M metagenome (GOLD analysis project Ga0131853, IMG submission 92764) | Labiotermes labralis P1 segment gut microbial communities from Petit-Saut dam, French Guiana - Lab288 P1 (version 2) (version 2) | ecosystem: Host-associated > Arthropoda: Insects >...
TAGCGTACGTGGGATTCCATTGTCTTGATCACCACCCTATTGTCCGGATCCCTCCCCGTCGGACTACCACCTGTTCCCTGGTCTGAAAAAACAATTGAAATGTCGCCATTTTTCGTCCGACACTGAGGTCATTGCTGCCGCGTAGACCCGGTTGGACGGACAAGTTTTTGAATTTTTTTGAGTGGCTTGCAAAAGTTAGAGCAACGGGCTAAGAAGTGTATTGAGCTTCGTGAGGTATATGCTGAAAAAATCCCGAGTTTGGTCGCTGTAGCTGGTTTCCTTTCTGGTCTAAGGACTTGTCAGCACCCCCTCGTTCTTAGGAGATTCACATCGAGGCTGTAATTTGTTAGTGATAGGTTGTTATGAATAGTGCTAAGGTAATGCTGGTCTGATATTCTGTAAGTATTTCCATAACTGGGAATAAAAATGATAAATAAAAGGTCATTAGTAACATCACAAACTTTCACAAAGACTTCTTCCATTGCCACTGATATTCAAAGCAAAATATTACTTTTTCGGAAACTATTTAATTCTTTTCTGAGGTGACACGAACTAATACTAAGAAACAGTTCGTTAGGTGGATTCACCTAAGGACGGAATCAGGTAGCTTTCGAAGAGTGGTGTTTTCTTTTGAATTTTGGTGGCAATGGAGAAAGTCCTGTGAATTTTGGTGACATTACACATGTAAATCTATTGTCAAAAATCTGTATGTGATAACTGACAGGACAGTTTATGTGGGAACTAGAGCGAGTATTTAGTCAGTACCTTAAGTGGCTTACGAACATTCTGTTAGCAGATTTTAATACAAAACAGGCGAGAGGATATTTTAAAGAGGGCAATTTGGAATTAGATTTTACGTGATGGTGATGATGATTGTGTCAGAGTAATACAATTTGCATCATCAAGAATCCAAGCGTCAATAGCACAATATTCCAGCATAAGTAGATGGAAATCTGCTGGGAAGACTCACAGTCATACTGATCGCTTATTGGTAAATGGGAGATAGCATTCAAGTGTAGGTGATGTTTGGTCGTTTAGAAGAACTGATTGTGTTACTGATCGCTAACTGACGGGTGACCTTTTAGGGACAGACTGTTAGTCAGTAAACGAGCAGCAACGAATTTTGATTTGGAGACACTCATTCTCAAGAAGCTAAAGAAGGTGAAAGTTTTAGAACATTATGGGCTTAAAATGTCGAAGAGAACTTAGATGATAGCGGGTGCATAAATAGGGCTTGGGAAAATATCAGAGAAAATATCAAGATCTCAGATATAGAGTTTATAGATCATTGTGAATAGGAGAGGTGTAAACAATGGTATGGAAAAGAATGTTAAAAATTTGAAGGCCAAAGAAAGCAGGTTAAACTGTATTGGTTACAGGATCCCAGCTAAATTAATGCATTCACTCTGAACAATATAACACGTGAAATGATTAAATGTGTCAGTCGCAAGAAGAGGAAATACTGGAAAGTCAGATTAATGGACTTGGAACCAACAGCGAGAACAGGGATATTAAGGACTTTTATAGAGGCAGAAACGAATATAAGGAAGGTTAAAAACCCAGAGCTAAATTAGGAAATGATGCGAAGAGCGATGTGTTATTAGAATTATACTGTACTTTGAATATGTGAGATAATCATTTCTGCCAGTTATTGAATGTACATGCTCCCAATGGTGTTAGGCAGACTGAGATATACACAGCTAACCCACTAGTGCTGGAGGGTAGTACTGTTATGTTTGTGATGGCTGCTGAAAAGCTGCAGATGTACAGATCATCAGGTATTGACCAATTCAATCATGACTAAACAGTTGGTATATCATTACGTTGTGAGATGAATAAAATTTTTAATTCTATTTGGGATAAAGAAGAACTGCTTCAGACAGTGGAAGGAGCAAACAATATCGTCCATTTATAAGAAAGACAAATTGTAATAATTGTCAAGCTATACTGATAACAAGTACGTACAAAATTTCATCCAGCGTTATTCTATCAATGTTAAGTTTAGTTGTAGATGAAATTATTGGGGGGTCATCAGTTTCAGACAAAATATTGATTGTGTATACTGCATTCGTCACATAATTGAGAAAAATAAGAATACAGTAGGGCAGTGCGTTAGCTGTTTGTAAACTTAAAGAAAGCCTCTGATTCAGTTAGGAAGGAATTTTTGTATATTGTTCTCCCTTACATTTGTTTTCGAATGAAATTATTCAGGATAACAAAAATACTTTTAAATGAAACCTGTAGTAAAATTTCGGGGGACAAATATTTTTCTGATAGATTTCTTATGAAGAAGATGCTTTGTCGTCATTGATTTTCAACTTTGTTTTGAATGTACGTTTAGGAAGCTACAAGCCAGCCAGGAGGGAGTGAAATTGAATGGAACACATCAGCTTCTGGTTTATGCTGATAGTCGTACTTGACTGGGCTGCAGCATACACAGAACAACGAAAAACACAGAAGCTTCATTAGTCGTTAAAAAAAAAAACTGGTCTAGCAGTAAATGCTAAGAAAACGAGATATACAATTATGTATCGTGAGCAGAACAGAGTAAAATAACAACATGAAGCTAGGCATTAAACTCTTTAGAAGTGTGGCAGGTTAAAATATTTGGGAAGAATTACAAAAATAAAAAAGGCGTTTATGAAGAATTTAAGAGCAGATTTAACTCAACGAATTCCTACCACCTTGTGGTCCAGGATCTCTTGTCTTCCCGCATAATACATAAGAATATGAAGATAATAAGGCACAGAAATTTAATTTCATCTATCGTTTATATGGGAGTAAAACTTCGTCTCGCACATTGAGGGAGAAACATACCCTAAGGACTTACGGTATTAGTATGCGAAGGAAAATATTTGGGCATAAGGGAGGTGTTAACAGGGGCATGGTGTTAAATTCACCATGACGAGCTTCATCATTTGTATTCTTCTTCAAATATTTTTCGGGTGACAAAATCAAAAAGAAAGAGATGAGAAGGGCATGTGGTGTGTATAAGGAAAGAGAAATGGATAGAGGCTTTTGGTGGAAATTCTGAAAGAGGGAGACGACTTGAAGTCCTAAGCGTAATTTGGATATTGTTATTACAATGGATCTTAAAGACATCGGTTGAGAGGGCGTCGACTGGATTGATCTGGCTCAGGGTACGGAAAAGTGGCGGGATGTTGAGGTCGCTGTGCTTTATCTTCGGGTTTCACAAAATGTGGAAAATGTCTTCAATTGCTAAGGAATTATTAGTGCTTTAAGAAGTACTTTGTTCCATGGACTTATGTACCTTAAAGAAAACACAATCTTATGTTTACTGGACCGTGCATCATTGTAATAGTTGAAGAATAAAAGACCAACTTGATTTCACTTCTTGTGGTAATTCAACAGCAAAGTCGCAAGCTCCTGATGATGGATATATTAATGTCCGAAACATGTTGAGCACATAAGAAGTGAAATCAAATAGCAAGTGACATCAAGTTGGTCTTTTATTCTTCAACCAAAACACAATCTGTCTAGAATGTGACAAACTCTTTTATTGCTGTTCACGAAATTATCATTGTTTGGTCTGGGAATATTAAGATTCAAATGAATGCTTTGTTTAGGACAATATAGAATTTTTTAATGTTAAAGCAGGCGGCACACATAATATATACTGCACTTTAAATTTTAACTATCCATTTTTATGTCAGTTGTTCTTAGAGTTTAAAGCGGGGACTAAGAAAATCGCACTGAATTTTAAGTAAGTAGACCCACTAGTCGTTACCAAGGAGGTGCTGCTCTGGAAATAAAAATGGTGGAAAACATTGGATTTCATATTTTGTATGGCTATGCTGCAGCCCAGACTGTGATTCGCAGACTTCTTAAAACTGTTTGTTTTATGAACTCAATGAGCCACATAAACAGACACAGTGCATAGTCTGTCATATTATTTAACATTTAAACTTTATTTATTGTTATCACACGTCAGCTTAGGCAGATTTTAGGTACAGATTGAAACCGATATTCCTTGAATACAGTGCAGAATTTTACCTGCTCAAATGCAAGATTCGGCGAATCTAGTGTTATGTTCTTTTTTTTTGGGGGGGGGGGGGGGGGGGGGAGGGGGAGAAAATATATAATTTTTTTATCGCTCTTTCTACTCCCCGCTCCCTTCAACGTGCTTCACTCCATTCATCTAGCAATTTTATTCGCACGAACGGTGGCAGAAATAACTACGTAATGACCATCTCTAGCACCAAGCGCTTTGGGCTAGTTCAAATAGGTTGCACGGTCTGACACAAAACGTAACATGAGGCAGAAAAGGGAAAACCAGAGCGACGTTATCGTAACCGCCCGCAGACCTTATATCTAATGCCAAAGTGTTGTTCAGATGACAGTATTATGTGACACAAACTGTGAATAATAATTTGACAATACTTGGTGAACCAGACAGTAAGTTGCTGTGTTGAAATATGATTGTATAGACCACATGGCTTTAACTCGTGTTGTTAATTAAGTAATTTAACTGTGTGTTACCCGTAGTAACAGACTAAGGCAGAACACAACTTATCGTACTCTGATGGCCCCTACCTTACGTCGTTCAGCGTGCCAGCGACATCTGCCGTATTTCCTGAGCGATGTCTCTGGAACTGACGTCGTGGTACCAACCGTACACATGAGCGGGACGGCAAAGAAGCTACAGGTAGAACGCCGTAGTTGTTCGGACGTATTACTTTTAGTGAATCACACAATAGTCGTATGACAATAATAGCGAAAGGCAGTGAGTTTTAACTTCAGAAGTTCTGGCCAGACATGCTGAGTGAGATCATTTCAACTTGAGGAGGAAGAATATTACTAAAAATCGGTGAGAATAAGTAACCACAGTGAGTATTATGTCAAATGGTATGTAATTTAAAGTGTCGAAAATAAATGGCCTGAAGAAAATAAGAGCAGATTGAATTCGTTGTCCGTCTCTGTTCAGAATTTTTGTCTTCCAGCAGACAATCTGAAAATATATAGAACTAAAATTTTTCCTGCTGTTTCGTATGGATGAAGATCTTGGTCTCTAACATTGTTGACGGAACATAGGTTGAGAGTTTTTGAGAATAGGGTACTGGGGAAGATATTTGGGTCTAGGAAAGACGAGGTAACAGGGAGGCGGAGGAGACTACATAACGAAGATCTTCATGATCAGTACTCCTCATCAAATGTCAGTGAAATTAAGAAGAATGAAATGCCCAGAACATTTGGCAGGTATGGTGAAGACGATGTGAGCATACAGGGCTTTAGAGGGGAAATCTGAAGGATAGAAACCATTTGGAAGACCTAGGCCTAAATGGAAGAATAATGTTAAAATGGATTTTAAAGAAGTGGGATGGGAGGCATGGGATGGATTGATCTGGCTCAGGGCAGGGGCAGTGGGTAGCATTTTGTAATGAACCTCCGGGTTTCATAAAATGAAAGGAAATTCTTGACTAGCTGACGAGTGGTTAGCTTTTCAAAAAGGGCTCTGCTGTATGGGGTTCAGTTAAAATGAATGGCGTGCTGTTTATTTATTCGTTTTAAGTTGTTCGAGAAATAACTGGTAAAGTTCTGTGTCACCACTCTCGTTAGAACATTTGCCATATTTCCGCTAGACACTTTCTGATCAGAGAATTTCTTCAGTAAATTTAGGTGCTGTACTGCATTATAATTATCCAAGTTGCTGTCACTATCTCCATCTCTAATCAAGCTAACAATCATGATTTTTCAATTCGAAAGTCAAAAGCCAGGAACGAAACTCCCTGTTGCTAAGTACCTGCATGCCTGGCAATTACAGAATTATTATTATTATTCAGGAAATTGTGCTAGAACACATTGGAGGTCTTTGAAAGAAAGGTACAGGCTAGAGGTGTAAAAGATTCCACTATGTAGTTCAGTGCTTTGTACCAGCTGTGGAGAAGAAATGACAATATTTTGAACTAGTGCGATTTGTAAAGCATTATGTTTCCCTCCGCGTCACATGAAAGGGAATTTGGGTGCAGCAATCCTATGGTTTTGGAACAGAGCAACGATGAGGACGATGAGCGTGGTGTTGATGAGAGTGAAATTCAGCACATTATAGGCAATCTTGAAATGTCACAGCTATACCAGCATTGTTTCCAAGCACACCGCTGGAAAATATGTCAGGTACCTCCCAGTGCACATATTGAATTGGTAGGAGACAAAAAAATTTGATATCAACGCGAATTTTTTACAGTTGGAGAATGCAAAACTGAAACTGTAGTATAAATCAATTAACAGTAGAGAATCTGAAAATCCAGCTACGAGATTTATTTTTATTTTAATGCCGTAATATGGACGAGTTCATTCCATTGGAGAATCTTCAGGCGACAAAGTCAACAGAGGCAATATTTCTGGATCGCTATTCCAGCAAGCAAGAGCAACGGACAGCTCGTCAGCAGCTCGTTTCGTCTCACCGGCTCTTCTTCCTCAACAACCCAATCGCTGAGCAGTCATATTCAGCACACCACACGTTTGCTGCGCAAGGAACAAGTTGCCACAGTTTTACATTTACAAGCTTAGAGGTTCCGAAAATTTTCTTATGTTTTTAATCTCCTAATGTTATAAATAAAGTTTGCCATTATGAAGCCTAAATTTATTATAACGACCACTCTGTCAGAAGATGATATGAACTGTTTGCTTTTGAAGCCGGCGGCTCACCGTACGTAGGAATAACTCAAATGTTGATATCTACAATATCTGAAAAATACTTTTTTGGTGGGATATTGAAAGTAGGCCGATCCCGGTGGCTGCGCGACCGTTCGCTTGATGGGAATGCGGGTTCGAATACCACTGGATCATAGATATATGTCATTTGTGAGTGTTGTGTGTTGTCAGGTAGCAGTCTCTGTGACGAGCCGATTACTCATGCAGAGGAGTCCTACCCAGCGTGTGTGTTCCATTGAGTATAAACGTATGCAACAATAACTCTCTACACGTAGAGTGAATAGGTAAAAGATGTCGGAATAAGAAAGATATTGAATGTCTGTAACATAAGACATGTACGAATTGTACTAAACTGAAAGACTTACTGTAGTGTTAATCATTTGTACTTTCAGGAGATAATAGTTTTGTTTTCTGGTTGGTTTGAATGTGAGAGTGACAGCCGAGAAAGCCCAAAGAATTTAAATATAATAAGTGCAGTAAAAGTCGGGATCGTCAGATCCCAGTATGGCAGAAAAGAGTTTCTATTCACCATTATTCTTTCTATATTCCAGAAAGCTTACGTTTATTTTTTTCACTGCTATATTCTGTGGGGGTGAAAAAGTTAAATTCTCGCAGCAGAGGGAATATCGAGAGAATTTTTATGACCTGAAAAGTGGAAATTGCGAGAAAAGTTTGTAACTTGAATTTCAATAAATCAGAAAATTTAATAAATTTAATAATGGAACTTTCTGGTAAACATTCTTGCACTGCACTACGGAATTAAAATCATTCTAGGTTATTGAATACTTTTTTGGAAAGTACAAATTACTTGTGAAATAATGTGGAATGCCAACTTGGTGCAACAAAGTAATTTTATTGGCATATTCTTAGCTCGACATGTTTCGGGTACATACGCCCATCATCAGGAGCATTTGATGTTGAGTTGCGGCATACGATTTTCTTCACCGAGTTTCTGGATGGGTGGTGGTCTTGAGAGCCGCTGTGTGGGTCGTGTTTACGGTGCGGATGGTGCCGTGCAGTCGTACGGCACCATCCGCACCGTAAACACACAGCTAATAATATACCAATAAAATTACCTTGTTGCATTCCACATTATTTCATGAGGACGATGCACGGCCAAACAACCCTCAGGTTTACAAAATACTTGCTGGAGGATTAAATAAGATAGGGATTTTGGCGCAAAAATTTCACTTATCCATTTTGAAATATTTTCATCCCCTTGAATAACCACGTAGTTCGCAACGTGCATCTGTATTCATTCCTTGTGTACTGTTCAGCGCACATGTAGAAGTAAATGTAAATATTTTTTTAGAAAGAATAAATTCGGAAGGAGAGTGGAAAGTTGGTAGCACAAACATCTTCTTCTGCACCTGTATTCTTTAAGTAAGCCTTCAACTTCTGAAAAAAATATGTCGCTTAATGCACAGTGGGCACTATATGTTAGCATTACAGGACTGTGCCCTTAGAAAACACAATGTCTACTGATTAGGTTTCTTATGTATCTCATATAAAGTAATGGTTATTTCTTTTAACAGCTTTAATTATTTGATCTTATAACGGAGTGTTGTCTGTTGGGTAGGCTTTTGAATGCTTAACCTTTTAAAGCGTACTGATTACGTGATGCACTAACAAGTTGAACATCCAAGAATTTTACGCTGTGCCCACACTGTACAGTATTTATGTGTTTTGAATTTATCTGAGAGCAAACAGCAGTTTGTGCCACTTACAGCATAAACTGATTCGTTTCTATAACCGAGATGAAAAGTGTTTACTGCGCAGTACGAACTGAGAATTTAAATAAAACAGTCTGCGCTTCGTCTTTAAAGCGTTAATTAAATAATTTTCAGATTAAGATGTAATTACCAAAGCAGATAAAATACAAAGTACTGAATGTTCAACAGTAATGATTTATTTCCTGTTGTTGTAGTTATTTGTAGCAATACCAACATTCCATCAGTTTTATAATGCATTAGTTGTATAAAATTGTTCCTTGTTGTAGCTTACAACGAGGGATATTACGAGTTGTGTTATCTCATGTTTCATGATTTCATTTTCATTTTTAATAATTGGATACTTTATTAATGTATAATATCAAAATTGTTTTTAAAATGCTTTTAGTATAGTGTTCTGTGTTTTTATTTAAAGCTCTCGGCTACACAGAACTTAAGAACAAGGTGTTAGCTTTCCTGTAAACTTGATATTCTGGTGTTATCTTTCTCTTATTGATACCAGTTCAGTGTCTTGTCTTTGTGAAACATATGTGTCGACCTTGAAAATTTATGCAGTGGATTCATCATTTCCTGTAACGACAGTGCCATCTTCTTGAGACTGAAGATACAGGCACTGAAGTTCTTCGAAATGTTGGTAACTGTTTAACAGCTGACACAGCACCACATCTATGGAAGCTAGAATATTCTGCAACATAGCGGTGTTGTGGTGTCTACATTGAGCTAAGAATGTAGAATTACCGAAGGATATACAAAATATACAGAGTGGGAGTAATGTGTCTGGTGGTTGCAGTGTGTGTGTGTGTGTGTGTGTGTACTAAAGAAAGTTTCAGTAGGTGGGACATTGTTTAGTTGTTGCTCAGCGTGGAGTAGGAACCTATCCGTGCCCCATTTGACGTAACTGGGCACACGAGATGCCAGTTGTGGACAGAGAAGCGCATGCATGCGGGCGATCCTTACAGTTGTGTGCTGGCATGCGCCGGAGCCGGATGTGCGCCGCCTGTGTCCCGGGTCGGCATGTTAAGACGATGCGCCGTATAAGTGAAGTAAACGTAAATATTCATTGTGCAGGTCTTGACATCTTGTGTGTCTCGTGGTCGGACCGGTTCTGCATAGGTGATAGTTCGTAACATGAACTTAAAAAATATTTAATTTTGTAAGAAAAAAAAACTATCTTATTTCGGATACCCCTGAGAATAAGGTAAGTTAGTTTGCATGCAAGGACATATCTATCCGTCCATGCATGTTTGTGTGTGTGTGTGTGTGTGTGTGTGGAGGGAGGATGGAAGGAAGTCGAACGCGTCATTATCGATGCTTGTACGTGCCTCTCTGTAAAGCATGTATAGATCAGGTACTCACAATAACGTTGGTAGTCTAAAAGTAAATTTAGAAACACAATGTAGGGTCAAAAGACGGACGTCTTTACAAACTGTACAATACAACAAATGTCAACGCTATATTTGTTGTGTACGATTCCGCTAATAGTTGTAAATTAGTTGTGATTAGTGTACATGTGATTAATATACCTTTGTAGCTTAGCCTCTTCACATTGCTTCAATTCTGGAATACATATTGAAATTAACCTTTAAAACCCTGTGGTACTAATATGAGCCATCAACTGTAGTATGAAAACCACTCTGCAATTTCCCCTCATAATGTATGTATATGTTCCTCATGATTCGCATAATAAACAGAGCTAATTGGTTTAAGCGTCATCAAACCGATTGATTTTGTAGGGGAACACAGTGTGTAATGCTGGATAGGAGTAGGATTTTGAAATGTCATTTGGATGAAAGACCGTGCTTACCCTGGTTTTGTTACCCACAATCCAATTGACATTCCTGCTTCCAATGCAGCCCCTCCGCCCCCAACTTTCAGCATCTTGTCAGTCCTAATACAGTAACAAACCTGTCTGCAACACTTACCACGATCTACTTTCGTTCACTTCCTACCTTTAGGCTTAAGTCTAAACTACTGTTAACGGAAGGTCGAGCGTGGAAAACCTCGGACACTTCAGACCCGTAAAGTTTTTCTGTGCTCCTGTTATTTACACTCGTCTCTCACCAATTTCCCCTACGCGCTTTCTTCTTTTATTTCCCTATCTTTTATGTGCTTCTGAAGTTTAATACAACCGGACTGTAGAAGACACAAGAGAGTTTATAAACGTAACCTTGTCACGTGCAGTCAGAACCACCTAAGTACATCAGATAAGCTGACCACATGTCATTCCTGGAACAAGAAATTTGTAATGGATTGCTGGCGGCCTGTTGATTGTTTGATTATTACGAAGGAGTTGAAATGCACCATAATAGCGTTGTGTTTCTATAAATGTTTTTTACATTGGCTTTTGTTATGTAATTGAATATTTGTAAAGAACTAACTGACTAACGTCAAGGAAATTAGTCCTTCTTGATATGCTAGTATTTCCTTCTGTTAGTGAAAAAAATCCTTGTATTTAATGGAATCTGAAAGGTACTTATTATGTGTAAAATAACCTGACAATGGTCCTGTTCTGAACTAGATTCTTTCACTCCAAACTGTGTCCACCTGTAGTTTTGCTGTCATTTTTAATATTAAATATCCATCCAGCGTAGGTCTTCCAACTTGTCTTTTTATTTCAAAATTTTCACCAACATATTGTATTGGATAGGGACCGCGGTAGCACAGTGGTTAAGGTGCTGTGCTACAAATCGGAAGGTCGCTGGTTCGATCCCAGTTGGTGTCAGTGGATTTTTCGTTGACATAAAATCCTTCCGATCGCACTATGGCCCTGGGGTCGACTCAGCCTCTAACAAAAATGAGTACCAGGAGTATTTCCTGGGGGTAAAGGCGACCGGTGCTTAAGGCTGACAACCTACCACCATCCTGTGCCGTTGTTACGAAATCTGGGAACCTTAACTTCCTAAGAACCCTCTGGGCTTGTCCAGGCCTGTAATGGGACTGCTTTTTATTGTATTGGATATTCGTAATATTATCAAAATTATGTAAGGTACGTACTAAGTGTAAGTTTAACCTGAACGTGTTAGCATACGTACATAATTATGTAACGTGCTAACAGTAAGATCAACATGAACAAGTTCGCATACATACGTACATCCATCCATCCGCACATACATACATACATATATACATACATAACTTCTCGCGCTGAAGAAAAGATATGAATATAAACCACCCGAGAACAAGTTCCCAAAAAAATATTTGGATAATAGAAAGCAAAGTGAAAGTAAATTGGAGAAACCTGTGTAATAAGTAAAAGTCATGTTTTTACTTCTCGCTAAGAATTTTGGGAAATCCAGTTTATTGTTGTTGAGATAGACGGGAAAAGCGACAAACAGTGTTGTGGAAACTGATTGTGTTTCTACCTTGAGGCAAGCTGTTACTTCCTTGGAGCTTGTCTCTGCCACTGCATTGCTAAAACAAGACAACGTAACACTGCCGAAACTTACAGAGTTGTAAGAAGACTAGCGGCAAGTCCAGAATATAAAAATTAGAAAGCCATTGCTTCCAAAATTTTCAAAAATATTTTGACACATTTGAAATCTCAAGCTGATATCTATTACTTAACAGGCTAATTTACTACTCATTGCGTCGTCAATACAAAGTCAAAACGGTTAATTTTGATTAGGAACATAATGATTTTTCATCTGGAAAATTAAATTATGGTGGAAAATGTAGAATTTTTAATGCCGAAGAAGCGATTATTTATTTATTTATATGTGGAGTCGGACAGTAGCATAATGGTGACATGTTTTGGAATGAATTCGGAAGGAAACAGTTGTGGACTGTTCCATGGCGGGCCTGAGGAAAGCCACAAAAACCCTCATACGTGTTAGTCAGAGTCCCTTTCGGACAATTTCCGAATATCAGTCAGAAGCGTTACGGGTTGAATCATCCTATTCGTTGGTGGTACATGTGGTAACCAATAACAAAGATTCAAATTTTGTGAGATGGTGTATTCTGTAGACTGGTAGATATTTAGCGACGTTTAGGAGGAGCGTCATTTCTCCATATTCAAGGCCAAGCAGTCAAAGACTTGGGCTTTTTGATCCTGAAGTTGGAGACCCAGCTAAAAAACTCAAGTCTCACACAGTAACTACTCTCCTGTAACTAGTTTACTTACATTAAACTTCGTGAAGTAATTTTCTTGTAAACGGCTTCAATAAATCCATAGATGTTTCTTCCTCCAACAATTCCTTACGTATGTAACAGGGTGTTTAAACTTATGCAGTGTAGAGGGCTTAGTAACGTTAGAATTTGGGAGCAGACAGATGTGTGGTGCCTGTTGACGGCCATGGAAATTGACAGTGTCCGCTCAAGTCTTCAAATTCTTACAACAGTTGCGAAAATTTGACTGCCTGACTATTATTTCAATTTCAGGTTATAAATTTGTGGGCGGTAGTTTGCCTTCTATGATGCACACTGTCAGCAACCAGCAATGCAACTGTTGCACTTGTTCTTCTCTACAATGTGATAAATCGTGTGTAATCGTACAGTTGAATGCAGTAAAGCCGTGTTTGGTGGATAAAATGAAAAATCACGTTTTGTTGGGTAAAATTTATTTACTACCTGCTAGTTTACAATGACGCGAGTTATGTAGAGTTGAGAAAGGTAAAACGTTTCGGGACTTGTCGTTCGATACAAAAACACACGGAGTGAAAGAGAACTCTGCCCTTCTGGGTTATTACGCAGCGAGTAGTGGTAATTTCTTATGGACGTTTCGGGACAACCGATAGGTTTTCATCTACTTCGCGGCGGAAGTCTGAAATCACGCATCGTAAGGTGAACGGACAGAACAGCCACCCACACAGAACTGTGTGCCATATGAAATGACTTTAATAGCACAAAAGGGGTCGGGACGATACACGTAAGAAATTTTTCACTCAAGTATTTTGAAAATTTCTGATTATGGCACATTTTCCGAAAATGCCGTTAGTACCGTATACGGAGCGACTGACTATGGGCTGGACGGTCCGGGATCGAATCCCGGTGGCCAAGAGATTTTCCGCCCGTCCAGACCGGCCCTGTGACCCAACCAGCCACCTGTAAAATCGGTACCGGGTCTTTCCCGGGGGTAAAGTGCGGCCGGGGCGTGCTGCTGACCACTCATCCCCTTCTAGTGCCGCGGTCATGGAAGAGTAGAGCTATACCTCTACCCACCCCCTGGGCCACACCGGACCTGTAGCGGGATCACTTTACTTTTAACGTATACGGATACAGTAACTCATTATTATCACTTTGCAACATTACATTTTGTATTGATATTTGGAGGGAAATAAGTGTTTAATAATTGTGTACATAGAAATTTCTAAATATAAGGAATAAATTTTATTGATGTTTGTAAATTATACTGTATAATTTTCAAACTAACTTTCGAACAAACAGTGGCGTTGTTGTACTTTTTGCCCTGTGTCTGTATTCAGAGGACACGTTTGTTGTAAATATATAGATTTTATTTTCCTAATGGCAGGTACATTGACTGTTTATCATTGACCTATGGAGCAATAAAAGTAAAACGTTAAAATTACAACATAGATACTAAAAAACATTCAAAGTAAATATGAAAGTCCTAATAATAAGGAGTAGTCATAAATATAGTAATAGTAAAAAGGCAAAGTCAATTTATACAGAAATAAATCAGTATAAACAGTTGTCTTACAGTCTGGAAAATCACAGGTACAATTCAAATGTTCCTCTCCGAAAGTCACTATCTTGGAACAAAGAAACATTATCAGCTTCCAAGTTAACTTCTTGGCGTTCTACTTGACAATGACTTAATTAGTACACGTCTATAAGTTAAAGTACAATTATGAACAGTATTTGTTGTAGCCAATAAACTAATTTAATCAGTAATAGTCAGAAGAACATATAGTGTTGTAATGTTAATAGTGAAAGAGTAAGATCTAGTGGCCAGTTACACACCAGACGGCTACAAGGAATAAGCAATACCGAATAATTTAATTTCTTATCTTGATATGACTGGCTAGGGGCTGGATGGTCTGGGGCTCGAATCCTGAAAGAAAAATATATTTTCTCTCTTCGAAAACTGTCCTGAGTTGGTCTGGGGCTCACCCAGCCCCCCACTCAACGGGTGACAGGTCTCTTTGCCGAATATAAAGCCGAAAGGGCGTGAATTTGACCAATTAATCTCCATCTAATTCCGAGGTTAAAAATAAGTGGAACTACAGATCTTCTTCTGCTCCCTGTTTGTTCCTTCATGGAATGGACAGGAACAATCTTTCTTTACTATTATTTCTATGATGGGGTTGTCTGATAATAACAGTAATAACATCATTACGAATGTTAATAGTAGTAGTGAGGAGTATACAGTTTAATCTCTCTTGTACCATAATCCGCAAAACATTCCAGTTGTCTGAGCAGATTCATACTCTGATATCAAGAGCTTAGGAGCCCAGCTGTCATTTGCTGTCAGTTGGTAGCAGAAGGCTTTAACAAAGTTAGTTCTACAGCCTTCTTTGACTAATGACATAATTTGTTTTCTACGTGAGCTGAAAGAAGTAAAGAATGTATATTTATAAAGCAGTTAGCTGTCACTCGATGGTAGAAGCTGCATTCTTCACCTCGATATTTGTTTAAAAAATTTGCATAGCAAATGTACTTCAGTGATAATCTAAAATTACTGTAAGTCAAATTAAGTTCATTATAGGATCTAATGTTCAGATATCTATAAATATGCACCAGATAATAAAATTTCTGAACGACTTGCTACATCCGGTTTCAGATAGTCTGCGAAAAAAATAGTTTTTAGTATAAGGCAAACTTCTATATTTAAATATTTTATATTATTTATTCGTTTCCTTTATACACTTTGTGTCCTGCACCTTATTCTCAAGAATGTTCTGAGCGAGCGAGGGAGAGAGAGAGAGAGAGACTGGGACAGAGAAGTGTTTTATTTAATGATGCCGTACTTTTGTCAAGGTCATATAGCGTCGGTGGTAGATGAATGAATTATTATTAGATATTAATAGTAGAATGATTCTGAAAGGAGAAATACTGCAGTTCTGAGAGAAAACTCTGTTCTAATTCCATGTTGACCACCACAAATCCCACTCGCATTGGCCTGGGACGAAACCTGAACCTCCGCCGTTGAGAGGTCGACGAGGAATTGCCTGAATCACGACAAGGCTTCAGATAGTTTTTTAATAATAATAATAATAATAATAATAATATAAAAGCCATCCAGGGCTATGTTATTAGTGCCAGTAGAAAATTATAAGTATATATTTTGATGGACGCGATTATTACTAGCTACACCCGCAGAAAACATCGGGAGAAATCATAAACCGTCCAACGCATAATTGGAACATGCAGTGCATTAACTCGAAGTCGTTACATACACCGCCACAACCAGGTGACCAATATCGTCCATTTAGAATTGACTATCAAATGAACAACCAATGCCGTAATATAATCAAGAACCACAATCCATGTTTTAAAACTGCAAATATAAGCTGTACTACGACTGGTCCATAACAACAGATCGAACTGTCCATAACAATAGACCGGATAGAGTTATGCTTGACAAAACCATCAAAGAAGCATATTAAATAGAACTAGCAATTCCTGAAAGCCATAACCTTTAGAGCAACTTCACTGAGAAGCTCCAGAAATAAGAAGAATTGAAAGAAGACCTAACAAGTATGTGACAACTGAACGCGGTCTGTGTAGTATTATTAGTGTTATCCACAAAGAATATTACCCCAAATAAATTACACGAGAGTTAAAAATGTTTAGTCTGCGACCTGATCTGTGTATTCTAATGCAGAAGGCAGAAGCACGTAGCACATGACATATAGTTGTAACGTTTCTGGCAGGATAATGAATAAGTAGGGCTGGCTTGTTGGCCCGTACTACATGAAAACCAGCGAAACTGCTATGACTTCATGATGATGATGATGATGATGATATTAATCACAAATTTCACATGGAACGTAACGTCACAGGTACCATAAACTGTAAATACAGAATAGCTGCAAAACTATATAGCATAGAAACGTGGTTTTTTGAGGTGTGTAATTGTAAATACCTCACATAGGGTGATAAATAATAATAATAATAATAAAATAATAATAACCATTGTGATGAATACAATCAAAGTTTAAGTTTTCAAATCTCGTGCTTTAAATCGAGTTGTTTTGCGCCTTGCCGTTTTTCAGAAGGCGTCCGTATACCGCCGTTCGTATACCGCCGTCCATACACCGCCGTCCGTATACCGCCATCCGTACACCGCCGTCCGTACACCGCCGTCCGTACACCGCCATCCGTACACCGCCGTCCGTATATCACTGTCCGTATACCGCCATCCGTACACCGCCGTCCGTATATCACTGTCCGTATACCGCCATCCGTACACCGCCGTCCGTATA
>Ga0131853_10010690_pt1 | contig 16784 bp, 9 predicted proteins | sample TergutLab28metaG_FD_92764 | JGI IMG/M metagenome (GOLD analysis project Ga0131853, IMG submission 92764) | Labiotermes labralis P1 segment gut microbial communities from Petit-Saut dam, French Guiana - Lab288 P1 (version 2) (version 2) | ecosystem: Host-associated > Arthropoda: Insects >...
AACGCAGTATAGTGTAGGCCAGTAGCCAGTCATAAAATTTTATGCAGAATAAACCAGAATAAGAAATCCTATAAATAAATAGCTTGTTGGTTTACGCTGTAAAGAAGGCAGAGTTTGCGTCTGTGTGTGGCCTATACCCGTTTACAGATTTGTTAAAGAGTTTATCTTCTGATTAAACTTTAAGTCAAAAGTTTGTATGTGCTAAAACATTTAAAAATGAAAAGTTAGGCTTAAACTTTTCTCTGTGATAAGATATGTTATCGCTTCTGGAATGTTCCTGGATTTATCTCCAAGTACATTGTCTCTCGCTTTCTCTAGAATAAAAAAAAATTACATTTTCGGAACTATACATACAAATAGGTGGGACAGTTCGGTTGCTGTATTAATATATATATATATATATATATGTATATATATATATATATGCTCTTACTTTCTTCCTGAATATAATTTTGATTTATTAATTTTTTTTCCAAAGTACATGAACTCTTACACCCTTTCCAAAGAACTATTTTAAGTCTTTGTAATGTGACTTCGTCCTGCATTCTGATCTCGATACATGGCCATGCACTTAGTTTTATCAACATTTACTTCTATTCCATTCACCTTACTAGTAGCTATTAAAGCTTCTATGTTTTTCTTTACAGTACGTATGCTTCAGCCTTATATAGCAACATCATCACCATAAACCAGAAGCTGATGTGTGTGGCACATGCAGGTAGAAAAAAAGGTGTATAAAGAAAAACAAACAATCATCGTGCTCTAAAGTAAAAGGAAAGCGCACGGTGATTTACGCAGTTTGCAGGGGGTGCACGGCGTCACAGGTTTGTTCCGTGCCGTTAGTTTAGTACACTCTCGGCACTGTCCTAATTTTCAGCCAGCCTAAGAGCGCAAAACTTAAAACGAGAAGGCGTAAGTTATGAAGTGGTGTAAATTAGCAAGGCGCATTAAAGCAAAACGTCGTTAAAACAGGCCAAAATAAGAACTACCTTTACATTTATTTGTACTTTTGCCTACACGAATACAAGTACAAACTTTAACCCTTATCCTGCTAACGTGGAGAATATGGTGAGCTCTTAATAATGCCAGCAGATTGCAGATGAGATTTAATTTGGTGTTTAAAGAGTTAATATTATTTTGTGAAATTACTCTCGTAATTCTTTTGGATAATAAATAAAAAGGTTATATAAGCCTACTGTTTTTCTTACTGATAGCATCTCTGGATTCCCTTCGCTGTTGTGGGAAACAAACGGTTGCTTATTTCCGAGATGTTTAACCTGCTGAAACGATAATTTTGTGTCTGTCACTCCAAGACTCAAGATAAGATTGATCACTTCTGTTGTGGGGTACAGGTTCCTTTCACTAATTCCCTGTTTTCCTTGTACTGAGGTCATCTATCTTTACCAGGGACCCAGTTCATTCCAGAGAGGTCAGAACACGGAGGAAGCAATCAGGTGAACTTTCATTAGACAAACCGTTCGCTCACAATTCCTCCTACTCCAGATTCCACCACTTCGTAGTTAAGAATCCGAGCAAACCCGGCATGGCACACATCATTCGATTTCGTTCTTAGAGTTTGTAAAACCTTCTTAATCATTTACTCCGTATTGGATTTAGAAAGGTAAAGACAGAAGTCGAAGCCACACGCACAAATAAGTACCAAAGTTTAAAGGCGTTTATCTCCAAGATTGAAAGTTTACTGACAAGCAGGCGTGTCTGTAAAACAGCTGGATAAATATTCTCTTATTCATGCTTTTCCACCTCTCTCTTCGGACGAAAAATTTCAGCTCCCATTACAAAGATTAAGTGAAAATTAATAATGAGAATTTTTGTTAAAATTTTTCAGCGCAATCGAACTTATGCTTAAATCGCACAAGCACAACCTACACTTTTCGCTGGCTCCATTCCAACTGGTGTCATTGGAATTTTTTATTGACATAAAATCTTTCGATCACACTATGGCCCTGGGTACGATTCAGCCTCTAACAGAAATGAGTACCAGGAGCATTTCATGGTAGTAAAGGCGGCCGGTGGGTAAGGCTGACAATCTTAGCACCATCCTGTGCTGTTGTCATAAAATCTGAGAACCTTAACTTCCTGGAACTCTCTGGGCCACTGCAGGTCTTAACGAGACTGCTTTACCTTTTACAACCTGCACTTTATATGAATATCTACATTTTTTTACTAATGTTAACACATATTTCTGGTTTCTATGTTTGCGATATTTCCGTTTTTGCAACGTGTTTGGCTATTTCCATTGTTATTATCTTTAACCGTATTACCAGTATTCCCATGATTATAGTTTTTACACTCTTTACGCTACACACGGATGCCCTAAACATTTTTATGTTAGTAAAATATAGAGCACAAATCAAAATCCAAAGTTACATTTTCAAGGATTTCATACTTGACTGTTCGAAAAATGATGGTGCTAGTAGAAAGGGAAGAGAAATATACTGTATTAGGGACGACGAATCACTTGCTACAGCATCGAACAGCAGCGAGAGCAGCACCAACGCCAACGACCGCCGGTGAAGGACCCAGCTGAACGTCCATAGATTAGACTAACGAAACACAATATTTTCTGTTCCTTCGAATGAAAAAATTAAGGTGGGTTATAGAGAAGTTAGAGTTTGTTCAGCACATAAACGAGGTAATAAAATCTATTTTATCTATTCGACTTGCACTTTGACACTTTGCCAAACTGCGTGTTTCGGGAATATCACACGAAAAAAATTGACTGAACCGTATGCAAAAATTTAATATTATTCCAGATATGTAATTTAATATTTCGTTCAAAAAGAAGTCATGAATTATTACTTGCTTTGTTGTAAAAAAAATGAGTTCATGCTACCTACATTTTTGACTTACATTCTTTAAAAGGCCTGCCAGAGCGCGGGTAATGCACCGCTGCCAACAAAAGGGCTACTACAGATCACACTCTACACTCTTCTCGTGCAACGAGATCTTTTTTTTCAGAGCGACTTATTAGGTCGTTTCCCACTTCTCCGTCCCCAGCTAGAAACTTTCAGGTCTCCTGGACCACCAAAACTTGGGGAAGGCAACAGCTAATTGGATCTATCACCAGTCAGGTCAACAAATGGGCTCGAGCACACAACGTCCCCACCAGCGACAAACAACTACGTTACTAGACGGGTCACATTCCGTATTTGAGAGTACTTGCTGCCCACCTAAGTTTTCTACTGATGGCTATCGATGTGCCTTTGGTGTTGATTCAGCATTAGAACTCACCGTTCCATTGTTCTCTTCTATTTCTTTTGTATTTCTCTCACTTCCAGTTTAGTGCACAGTTTGTTTTCTACTTATAAACGTCAGTGACAATGAGGTAAAGACGAGTTATCATGTGTGTGCACTTGGAATTCAAATGGTAAGGCTCATGGTTAGGCCGACTTCGATAGGTTGGCTTGACGCTTTCGTGTGGACAGGTGTTATATCACACTGTTTGAAAGTATATAACGCTACATATACATATATATAGGCATATTCTGACTTCGTTTCCATTTTATTAAAGTTACACGATGATTTAATTTAACCCCAATTACATACAGACGATATCAATATTGTTTCCGCGGTTGACTGTATCATACAATCTTCCGTGGCCTTGAATACTAATTCTGAGTTAGATAGTCTGATGATTTTGAACTAACTAAAGAGAGTCTGAATTTTTAGGACACATGCATATCATGCTTTTAAAACACAATGAAATATAAATTATGTCTGTTATTCTTAGTAACATAACCCTTTCTTGAGACGTATCGCAGCAGGAAAGTAAAAAATTTTTATTACCTGAATTCAATAGTTACTTCCTCTTTTTTAATATTTACGTTAAAACCTACAAACGAAGATTTAATATATTAACGTTTAGAATACTACTGACATTAGTTTCACGTTTATAACCTGAAGTAAAATTATACCACTATTTTAATTTGAAAATTAATAGGGAATGTTTTTTAATGAGCCAAAATCGTATGTTCGTACAGAGTTGGAAAATATTTTTAAGTTACTTACAATCCCACGTACGTTATAATGTATTGTGCACAAAGGAAGAAAAATTACGACATCTTATGCCGTTAATTTCACGCATTCTTTAAGTTAGTGACCAAAAAAAAAGAACTAGGCACGTTTATTTTCACCCTTGTCCAAAGGAGATCCAACAAAGGGTGACATAAAAATCCAGCTTTGCTGCAATAAGTACATAAATTTACCTTTCACTTCAGGTCCAAGGTAGGTAACACATTTACTGTCTGTGGAAAGTAACGATACATAGCTTGCATTCTGCATGTTAGATTAATATTATTTGTAGTGTCATTTTGACATTAATTGTCGCTTACTACACGCAGTGCCGCGCAATGAGACGCAGCCACGCGAGAAGCATTTTGACGAATTTTCGTGGACTACACTTGCTATAGGTTGGCAGCCTGTGAAATTACGAGTATGAACGAAAGTTGTCTATGTCTGCAAAACTGGTTATTCCTCCCCCCCCCCACCAAAAAAAAACTGGTGTCACGCAGGTCCTCGCCAAATATCGTAACTTCACGAACAACGAAATAAGTGGGAAATGCAATACGCAGACATGGGAATGGGAAAACAGAAACTATAAAAAGGACCTGAAGAAAGAGACGTGTTAGCAAAGATAGTCTGATTAGGGGAATGATTTTAAAATGTATTTCTTAGAGTTGCGATTTGAGCAGTCAACCTTCGAGATACATAAATTACAACGTACTTCTCTGGCTAGGTAAAAGTACATTAATTTGTCAGAAATGACGAAGTTGTACTCTGTAATATTTACTTGATAAGCTACAAAAAGGATGTTTAAAAATGGCAGATTGCGGAACGGTCTCCAGTATGGACAGTAGCTTTCGAATATATTCAATAAGCAGTCGCCGACAAGGGGTGGTCTTCTAGCTTGGGTGTTAGGCGAGGTGCTGACAATTTCTCATCTCAAAAACAGGCTTTGTTATGAAACTTGAACACGTGTCTCGGACATGGAATGATATTTTGTTACGACCTAAACAGTGGAAAAGGGACATGACTTTCAGTACATGGATTGTTAGTAGCCTGTATACGTCAGGTTCACTTACAGCATTAGCCAGGGAATTAGCAACGTACAAATTAGATTTAGTGAGTATACAGGAGATTAGGTGGGGAAAAGGGGCATGGTAAGAGCAGGGGATTATAATTTTTTCAATGGAAACTTTTTTTGTACACCACAGAAGAGTATCAGCAGTTAAAAGAGTAGAGTTTTTTAGTGGTAGGATGTCATATATAGTTCTGAGAGTTTGCTGGTTTAATGTTATTGTTCTGAATGTGCATGAACCAACGCAGGAGAAATGTGATGATAAAAAAGACAATTTATATGAGGAATTAGAGCACTTTTCCATCATTTCCCTAAGTACCTTATGAAAATTCTGTTAGGCGATTTCAATGTAAAATTGTCGATAAAGAATATTTTCAAGCCGACAATTGAGATTGAGAGTCTACATCAGGATAGTAATGATAATTAGTGTTAGAATAGTAAACTTTGCCACATCAAAGAATCTGGTTGTTAGGAGATGATGTTCCCGCACCGAAAAAATTCATAAGTACACCTATACCTGTCCTGGTGGGAAGACTCAAAACCAGGTTGGTCACATATAGACAGATAGGAGATGGCCTTCGAGTATATTCGATGTACGATTTTTCAGGGGAGCTGATTGTGACACTGATCACTAGCTGGTGGTTGCCAAAGTTAGGGAATATTGGCAGAAGCAGAAAAGCAGCACATAAGTATGATGTGAAAAATCAGGAGACTCAATAAGCTGGAAGCTGGGAAACAGTATCAGATTAAGATATGAAACAGCTTTGCGGCTTTGGAGGACTTAAATAATAGCGAGGCCATAAATGGGTTTTGGGAGAACATTAAAGAGAATATCGAAACCTCATCTAGAGAGATTCTAAGTCTGTACGAATTGAAGCAGCATGAATCAAGTTTTGGTGAAGAATGTTTACGCTTTAGATTAAACGAACCATGCTAAAATGCAGTGGTTACAGGGTCCGAAACAAAGCAATGTAGATAAGCTAAACAGTGTAAGACAAACCTAACAGACGTTTCAGGAACAGAAGAAAAATATATATCTGAAAGCTAAAATTGAGGAATTTGAGACTAACAGTAAGATATAAAATATTAGGTACTTGAATAGCGGCATCAGTGATTTTAAGGTTTACCAGCCTACAACAAATATAGTAACGGTTGTATAAGGGTGATTTTGTTAGACTCCTACAGTATTTTGGCTACGTGGAGGAAACATTTCTCTCAGCTGCTCAATGTACACGAGTTAGTGATGTTAGGCAGACAAAAATACATACAGCAGAAACACTAGTGCCTGAGTAAAAAGCCTTTTGAGTTTGAGATGACTATTGAAAAGCTAAAAAGACACATATCACCACCTATTGATCAAATCTCAGCAGATTTGATTGGAAAACGGAGTAGAACAATTCATTCTGAGATCCATTAACTTATTAATTCTATTTGGAATAAAGAGTAATTATATGAGTGGCGGAAGAAGTCCATATTTGTTCCTATTTATAAGAAGGATGAATAAATAGACTGTAGTAATTATAGAGGCATATAACTTGTGTCAACTACGCACAAAATTTTGACCAACGTCCCGCTGTCAATGCTAAATAAATGTGCAGAGGAAATTATTTTTTGTCATCAAAATGGATTTTGACACAATAGATCAACTACTGATCATATATTCTACATTCATCAAATACCTCATAAAAATGAGAATAAAATGAAACAGTACATCCGCTATCTATAGACGTCAAGAAGGCCTATGATTCAATTAGAAATAGGTCTTGTACAATATTCTTTTTGAGTCTGGTGTCCGTATGAAACTGGTAAGGATAATAAAAATGTCTCTGAATGAAAACTATAGCAGATTTTGTGTAGGCAAACAGTTGTCTGACGCGTTTACTATTAGGAATGGTTTAAAACATTAAGGTGCTTTATGGCCATTACTTTTCAACTGTACTTTGAAGTACGACATTGAGAGAGTTCAGGTAAACCAGAATGGCTTGAAATTAAATGGTAAAAATCAGCTTCTGGTTTATGCTGATGATGTTGATAAACTGGGCGGAAGCGTACATGCAATAAAAAAACACAGAAACTTTGTTAGACGGCAGTAAGAAGATTGGTCTTGAAGCGAATGCTGATAAAACTAAGTAAATGGTCATGTCTCGAGATCAGAATGTAGGACGAAGTCACAATAGAAAGATTGATAATAGTTCCTTTTAAAGGGTGGAAGAGTTAAGATATTTGGGAACAAACTTGACAAATGAAAATTCTATTCAGGAAGAAATTAAGACCATTCAAGTCAGGGAATGCTCTCTATCAATTGGTGCAGAATCATTTGTCTACCAGTTTGCTACCCAAAAATTTAAAGATGAAGGTATACAGAATTATAATTTTGCCTACTGTTTTGTATGGGTGTGAAAATTGGTCGCTCATATTGAGGGAGGAACATAGGCTGAGGGTGTTTGAGAATGGAGTAGTGAGGACAGTATTTGGGCCTAATAGGAATGAGGTAACTTGGGAGTGGAGTAACTAAATAATGAGACGCTTAATGATTTCTATCCCTCACCCAATATTTTTCGGATGATGAAATCGAGAAGAATGAAATGGGCTGGGCATGTAGCGCGTATGGAGGAGAGTAACGGCTTATACAGGGTTTTGGTGGGGAAACTGATGGAAAGAGACCACTTTGAGCACGAAAGCTTAGATGGAAGGATAATATTAAGATGTATCTTCAGGAAGTGGAATGTGAGTTCATGGACTGGATTGATATTGATTAGGTTAGGGGCAGGCGGCGGACACTTATGAATGCGGTACTGAACTGTCGGGTTCCATAAAATGCGGGGAATTTCTTGACTAGATGTGAGCCAGTTAACTTCTCGAGAAGGACTCTGCTCCATGGAGTAAGTATTGAAGTAACTAAATCAATCAATGCAAGAAACGAGTACAGTCATACCTGCACGAACTAGATAAACATTTAACGGCATGGTCTGTCTGCATAATGGTCAACCAGTACGATAAGCAGGAAACAATTTATTCAGGAATCTACACGGACTTAAGGATGGAACTGTAATAGTAAACTTTAATGCGGCAAAATATGGGCTGCTCGCACTATTGACACAATATATATTCTGTCTCAGTCTTCGATAATCCCTGCCTACAGCCTACGCATAGCTAGCAAGGATCCAGTAGTGGTAATTGTATTTTATGGAGAATTGGACGTTGTTCTTACATTTAATCTATTTAGTAAATGCCTTAAATTAATTAATTTACATATTAATAGCTAAAATTATTTAAGGAAGAAATTTCACCATTCAGATAGATTTCAATTGAAATGTTGAAAAATGAGTTACTTTCACAGTACAACAATATAAATAAAAATGTAAACCTTCTCTCAGTTTTGTTTCTGTACCCTGTTTCCCCTGTTGTACCTTGCCACTACATGCTTCTCATGTAGCCCTCCCGACTTAAATCTAGTAGTAACCAATTTTTTTATTTTCTATACATGTAAAATAACCATTTCCACCGGGTGACAATCCAATTGCAGTAAATGAATATTTTTATTATTGCAAAAGATTAACCACCGAAATCATGAACTCTACTTGCATCTACTGGCTACTCCATTCAGAACCTGTGCTTTCTACAGATTCATTCAAGTGCTGCGCTATAGTGCAAAGAAGCAACACCAATTGCCCTGCTAAAATATCTTTCTCATTACTTCAATAAAACTACATTTTTAATGAACTTATTAGTAGTGCGAAACGTCCGCTACTACGAACAAACTGCTCTACTGGGTAAAATGTAAATATATTCCGCAAAAAGAAATAATAAAATTTAAACTAAATAAAAATCGTCGACGCTAAAATAAAATACCAGTTTATTAGGTTCAACAAATGTATAGTGTTTTAAATTATTATACAGGATGGGGCAAAATAACCTCCATAAATTTTATGGTGAATAATAAAGAAACTATTCGAAATACGAAACTTTTATTTTTGGATTCTGAAACTACAACATGGGAAGTTTTAAATCACATAGTCTTAAAAAGAATATCTTGCAAGTGATGGCAGTTGTTTGCGTGGTGTTTGCGTGCAGAGCGCCTGGGAGACTGCAAAACGGATCGTCTGACAGCCTCGAAGTTCTCTGGTGTTCGAGAGGTCCGTGATCTTCCTCATCTTTTTTCAGACACACTTCCCGTTTCCCTGAAGTTCTCAACCCACAACAGAATGGATTTTCGGTCCGGTACTCGGTCCCGAGGGGAGATTTGGTAGCGAGTAAGAAACGCACGCTGCACCGCTACGATAGAGTGACTTTGCGAAAAGTAGGTTTCGACGGCAAATGCGCGCTGCTTGTTGGACCACACCATCTTTACGACTGCGGAGTGTTGTAACGAGAACTTCCCAACTACCTGCACCTTTCGAGCCAATCCCACTCTTCTACGGCCTCCCCTCCCTTCACAATGCCCTACTGAAATTAGGGAGGGTATGTTGCCCCACCCTGTAAATTTACTGACGCCTACAAACAAGTGTGAGCAATTACCGTTTTACGACGTACCATATCTTCTTAGTATAATGTTGCTAACAGCTTTCCTAAAGTCGAAACCTATTTAAAATCCTTTCAATTAAACTTTCAGATTATACCCAACTCCTCCGTAAATGTTTCGAGTATATATCGAAACAATCAAGGTGACAATATTCTGTGAAACTTACGTTTTGCACGTACATATTTTCTTTCAGGACAGGGGAACAGGCTATGTAGAATTATATCATCCATTTGGCTTTTCAGTCTTACCAGAGTAATAACTTTTCTCTATTAACTTCTTAGTATGTTAAATTATTCGAAGTATCTGAGTGATTATATGCAACGGTACTAACAATCTGGGATTTAGTTGCTGCATATAAATGGTTTATGGAATAAATATTGTTTCTGCACCAATCTATGGAAATTTACTCTTAACTGCTGCACTACAGCGACTAGTCTGATGGATTCTGTTATGGCTTTATAGTGTTTGTATAGAGCAGGTACCCTGATTAGCAGCACATTATCTTCGGTATGTAAATGCGACTGGGGCTGTTAGTTTGAAGCAAATTACAATAGACAGTAGCGCACTAATTAGTAGTATATGCTCAAGTCGACCTACAATTGGAGAGACAGAGTATTTAGGCCTGCTCTGAATATCTGTGAATTGCTTGAACTCATTTGTCAAAGGCACATACAAACCAAGGAGCCTCAACAGCGCAGAAAAAAATATGGGTGCTATGAGTATATATAAACTGGAAGACTACATACTTATAATTCAGAATGATTTTTGAATTGTAATTGAAATAAGAGAGATCGGTTTCAATCTTTATTTTGTTTTCGCACATATAATTCGGTAAAATTTCGCTCCTATTTGCCTGGCCTATGTTTTATATGTTCATCCATTACGATTTCTCTTTCGACGATCATATGATCAAGAAAGACTCACAGCCGTACTTAGAGGAGAGAAGAATTAACGGGCTATCCATACTACATTTTCAGTAGGAAACAATACTCGGAACAAATCACTTAAAAACCATCAAGTGCTTTTTCCGTCACTTTCACAGTTTACTGAACCTAATACGGATAACCTTTCAACACCGACCCTGCCGAAATTCGCCTCTGTTAAATCTATTACGAATACTTTACAATGTCCACTCACACACAGTATTATACTTCACGTATTCCGCTCCAGATTAAGGTGGGGAAAAGAGGACTGGGTTCGTGACTGGTGAAGTTGAATCAACATAGACTGATTCTTACTAATAGTGACAAGAACTAGGGCAGTAAAAATGAAAATATCTGGGATTTTCGAACAGAATATTCAAAACCCGACAAGGTACGGCCATCGTGATCCAGTAACATGGTACTTCTTATTCTATAGGCAAATGCGATAAAGTGATGTCGCTTTAAACTGGTTAATTTTTATTAATAAACGTACTATAGCAGAATAAATTGTATCTGAATCGAAATTATTTCGATATATAAATAGGAATTTATAACACTACATGAAATAATGACTGTTTCCTGGTAGGGAATTAAATTCCACATTACCATTTCCTACAAACGTAGCATAATTACAAATAAAACCCCTTCTCAAATTCATTTCCTTAGATGGACAATAACATATAACTGGGCAAAGAAAGTGCCTAATAACGGAGTAGTACTTGAAAGATGCTAGTATAAAATGTCAAGACTGAAGAAATAAAACCAAATTTAGCATATCTATATGTCTGTAGTTTTAAACAGTAACTATCCCTTATAATAATTACTGGATTCCCTTGGATAAGTAGATAATGCGGTAAATGATCACTGCATTTGCTCATATCTGAGTGACGTTTACTGAAGGACGTCTTGAGTTTACTTCTCTAACAGAGTACTGATATAAGAAAAGCATGGAGCAGAGTTCGAAAATAAATCACGTGTGACATCTAAGGTACAAGGAATTCTTAAGGTAAACCAGTAGATATACTCGTCTGGTGTCATACTTGGTTGAACCACGTTTCTTATTACTTCTTCGATTACTATTCTTTCCTAGGCCTATAGGTCGTTTTGTGAATGGTAGTAAACCGAGCATTACGAAGTCTACTCTCTCCTTTCTAACAAATCTATGTGAACTTTAGGAAACTATATGCAGCACAATGTACCAATTAAATCAACAGATCTTAATTATTGCAAGTTCCCACTTACAGGGCGTACAAATTAAAATTTTAAATAAGAAATAAGAATGAAGCGTGTTAACAGGCAGAGTAAAAGTTCATTTTGTTAAGTACCAAACTATAACCGAGTTTACAGTTACATCCTAATATACTGAAGTTATGACGTTTTGCTGACCGTGCATCTCAGTATATTTATATAGTATTTAACCAAATTGATGTACAAAATTTGTTTCACAATAAATTTTATTTCATGCCTCTACATGTTTCGAGCACTTGTGTTCATCATCAGGAGGTCAAAATTGCATTACACAGCCTCTGGTATCATCACACCTATAGGTGTGATGATACCTCCTGATGATGAACACAAGTGCTCGAAACATGTAGAGGCATGAAATAAAATTTATTGTGAAACAAATTTTGTACATCAATTTGGTTAAATACTACATAAATATACTGAAGTTAGTTTAAATTTCTCTTATATACCTATAAAAGGAAAAGACGTTTCACCAAGTGTACAAAAAGAACAAAATATGGAATCCCATTATAAGTGCCACAACCAGAATCCGCACGACTCAAGACGGTTATCAAAGGAATAACAAATTAGATGGAACTACAGCTTGTGCAGCCTGAGAATGTCTGATGAAAGAGTCACTGTCTTTCCAGTAAATACGAGAGGAAGAGAAAATTATTTCGGAGGAAAGCCGATGCTTTACAATACATACAGAATGAAAGAAATGACATAAAACACAAACACACGCACACAAAATTTGAAAAGCCACGTCAGATTTTTAAGTAATTAATTGGAAAGACACTGATGGAAATTATTTCGAAGTGTTGATTTGTTTCATTAATTCGTTCTTCTTTCAATAATAGAGAAATAACCGTAAATATTATAGCTCCATTTTACTTTGCATAGGGCAAAAATTTAAATATATTTACCTTCACGTTTTTGTAATAAGTGTCCGCATATATGTTCCACTTATATAGTTTCACGATACCTCATTCTTTAGACACATTACCAAATATTTTCTGACTTACAAAGTACTTAATTTCTAAAATAAGTATGGAGAGCGTTTGATGATATATCCAACTCCCGATTTTCAGAGCATATCCAGAAGCTAAACATAATTTGACACATCTGTCATATGACAGTTCTGAATTTTAAGAAAATTATATTAAAACATAAACTAGACCCTACATAACTGACAATGATATCACAACACAGGAATAAAACCTCATATTCAACAGCACTACTTTCGTCCTCTTTTACACCAATATCGTGCTGGTATTATTGACGCCAAGAAATGTGTACAAAGAAGTAGGTGGTATCTAGTGACACGCAGTAAAATGTCAAACAGTATGTCACTTGTGTTACAAACTTAACAGGAAAACACCGAGGCTTTCAGTATTTATCCCTGAGATTTCGCAAACACTATTCAAAGGTAAACATTATCTTTATTGTAGCTATTAATCATAAATAACCTTACTGCTATCAAATTAAGCTTCAAATGGAATACCAGCCCACATCTAAGTTTGAATTTAGTGGTTAGGATGACAGGTTAAACAAACTTATAATGCTCAACCAGTGTTTTGAAGCAGAGACCACGAGAGGAAAAGGAGAAATTTGGAAATTGTGGAATGTGTTGAGTCCAAGAGTTGGATGGGTTTGTCTCAGGTCACTGATATTGAACCGCGGAGTGTATGACTCTGCCAAGACTCGCTTTCAGCGCCTTTGTTGTAGGAGAGGGAGGGAGGAAGGGAGAGAAGAAAGAGAACAAAGCATCTCCACTCCCTTCGCCAATCTTGGCGTATAATTCTTTGGCCATTTTGTAGAAGAAACTCGAGAAAAGTTGGGAATAAAGTGTATTCTAGGGAGACTACCGGTCTCCTAAAAGACACTCCTCACATGTGGCACGCTATAAAAAAGTTGAATGTCCAGCTGAGACTTTTATGTTTCGTACATTTACAAACAACAGTCTGTTAATGTCTGACACTGATAAAGATTTGACTCTTTATTAGAGTATCGATTTCCGTCTCGTCCCATGCTTCCGGATTGTCTGTGGGGCACACGCAGCCTCCTGTTCGATGCGTAAAGTTGTTTTTCCTCTCCGAGATTAAAACAGTCTGAGCGTGAATCTGACGGCTCAGCTCACCTAGTGCTGAGGTTAAGAATACGTACACAAACTTCTCAGCACCCCTGCGTATTCCCTTGAGTGTTGCTTAAATAACCACAGGACAAAATGTTTGTAATTACGACTCATACTGGCTAGAATACCTGTGATAGGCTTATCTCAGTAATTAACCAACATGATACACAAAATATTTGTTTTACAATAAGTTTATTTCATGTCTCTACATGTTTCGAGCACATGTGCTCGAAACATGTAGAGACATGAAATAAATTTATTGTAAAACAAAAATTTTTTGCATCAATTTGGTTAATTACTGAGATAAATATATTGAGATGCACGGTCAGCAAAACGTCAAAATCTGTGGTAGCCTGTTAGGACCCACAATACTGAATATTTACATAAAACATACCAACCGTACTCAGTGAGAACAAAATTGCTGTCTGAATGTCCGCTAATGGCATAAAAAGTGCGGTTGCTTCAGATAGTATTTACCTAACTATGAAAACTTAAATACGTTATAACGTACACATCACTGTTTAAGAAGCTGGAGAATTAAGTCTAACATCAATAAATGCTCAACAAATTTTTTTCCAGGTAAAACAAGAGACAGATCGTCAAATCCAACTGCAGTAATTTGATAGCCTTTATTTTTAAACTATTTGCCATATGTTTCAGCTAGTAGAAGGTCAAACTGTCAAGTTTTTAAATGGAAAGTTTTAAAAAAGATTTCCAGGAAGTACTGCGTCTTCCAATCATATTAGTATGTTTCTATTTCTTTTTTTCAATATGGAATAATTTCATTCACTCTTTCAGCTAAAACGAAGAAGAAAATGTACAAATTTAATATACAGGGTGTTTCAAGAGGAATAGCAAACATTTTAGAAGGTGGTAGTATGAACTATTCGGAGTAATTTCATATAAATATGTGCCCATTTTTTAATGGGTGTGGAGATACAGCTGTTTGGATGTTACGCATATAAAACCTTACAAAAGGTATGAAGTAAAGACAAACGACGTGTTGATTGCATTTATTAGTTACGTAAATTATCTCATAAATTGCAATAATTCAACGTAAGTGTTCAAAAATCCCACCATCGACTTCAATGCAATTTTCAACCGTCTTGGCAATAGTACGTGTAGCTCTCCTGAGGTTTTCTTGGCTTTCTTGTTTTATGAGGGCAGCACTGTTCATAATGCGAGCTACCAATTCGTCTCTTGTGTTTACTTTTTCTTTGTAGACTTCGCTTTTCTTCCATCCCCACAGACAAAAGTCTAATCTGTACCCGCCAAATTCAAAGAGCTATATTTTCACACCCACTGAAAATTGGACACATGTTTATATGAACTTGCTTACTCGGAATATTCCATACTACCACCTCCTAAAATATTTACTATTCTTCCTGAAACACCCTGTATAATACTTGATAAAATTGATATTTCAACGACTTTTATCTGAGAACTTAGTTATGAAAGTATTTTTCTGTCCTAGATACTCATATAAATTGGTGTCTGATGGTGGCGTTTACAGGAGAAAATATTTAACCCGTAGTTTAACTCTAAGTTTTTCAATACTTACAGCTGAGATTAAAAATCTGTCTCTTTTGTACACCTGGTAATGTGTACAAAAACTGGGTGTCCCTACATATAAATTTGCTTTTCAAGCGGCGAAATCACTGCCTTATTAAACTGCTCTAAATTAAGACTTTACATGTACATATTAATTAGGCAATCGTCATCAAATACGTCTCGGTTAATCTCTACTAACAACTTCCCTGCAGCTCTTGTATCAGTATCGGTAGACCACTGCTGAAGCTAATCATAGATTTAGGAATCTCTCCACCCCATCTTTAGAAATGTCCCTCCCCCAATATAAAAAATATTCCACTCCTAACAGTTTACACACAATTAATCAGGTCGATCCCAACATTCATAATCCCAAAATGTGCAGTCAAAACATACTGCAACACACAACAAATCCTCAGGATAAAAGAATTAAGAATTGTCACTGAAATCTGGACTGTAAAGAAACTAACATTTTACAAGAGAACACTTTCAAAAAATTACATGATTTCTCTGCTTTATAAATTGTACTTTCAATTGCGCTTACTGATAATGAAGAAGCTGTGAAATTTGACAATTTGAATCCTATATATAACAAATAACATGAGTCACGGTTCGAAAGTGAGTGACCTCCTATTAATGCAAAGAGAAGTAACTCCGACGAATAACTCCTACACAGCAATGATCACACTGTGTAAATTACGGTAGGTATACACGCCTTCGCAAAATAGCAAAAGGCGACTATTGACTTCGTCATGTCCATCCGTAAGGAACAACTCGGCTTCTACCAGAAGTATTTTAACGATATTTGAAGTTTGAGGATTTGTTTCAAATCTTCTCAGAATACGAGTAGTCAAGTGACATTAAAATATGACAAGAAATATAGTTACTTTAGATAAAGACATGAGTATGTTTATGTTACGGGTACTATCTGAACGCGTCTTAGAATGAGAAATATTTCAAATTTGGAGTGAAATTAGAAGCACACAATTTATATTCAGTTACTTTCTTTTCGAAAAATCTTGCCTTTTATGTGGCAATGTGGAAAATATCGTACAGTCGGGCAGGTAGACAATATGGAGCATTCGCATTGAATGTTGGTTACCTAAGTCTACAAACACACATTCAGAACATACAGGATGTCCCAGGAGGAATGTGTCAGACTTCGGGAGGGTGTTCCTTATGTTAAAGTACACCGATGTAACCCAAAACACCTATGTCCAAAGTTGAACGGTTACGGAGATAATGACCAGAGAAGTTTGAAACTTTGACAGCTATTACACACTTACTGATCACCAAATACATATTAAAACTGGCAGAAATATGTGGTTTCTGTAA
>Ga0131853_10010693_pt1 | contig 16781 bp, 10 predicted proteins | sample TergutLab28metaG_FD_92764 | JGI IMG/M metagenome (GOLD analysis project Ga0131853, IMG submission 92764) | Labiotermes labralis P1 segment gut microbial communities from Petit-Saut dam, French Guiana - Lab288 P1 (version 2) (version 2) | ecosystem: Host-associated > Arthropoda: Insects >...
TGTTACGATAATTTGCAGCACCTATTACGTGTCTGTATTACAAGCAGACATTTTTTAGCATTTTGAATAAATTAGTGCTGAGGAAATTGCTGTACGCACCGAAATACTTAGGAGAGATTTGGTAGCAAATGTATGTATACAGTTAAATGTGACTTTAGTTGCAATTGTAAAGATAAAATTAATATAGGATAACCCACGTTATGAAATATTCGCAACAAATACAATTGTTTTAAGAGAAAAAAAGTATGGAGAATTGAAAAATGTATTATATATTTACACAGAAAACATACAAAGAAAACACAGGGAATCATTTTGAGAGAGACACTGACAAAAATTACTATTTTCAAATTTCATGAAAAGTAAATATGCAATTCTTCTCTAACATTTACTTATAAGCAAAAAACAGAAAAGTTTCTCATAATAAAATATTCAAAAAAATATTAATTGCTTAATTGTTAATGTGTCAATAAACATTATGTCATCTCTACGTGCCTCATATAAAGTATTCCGAAATTTTGAGTTATAAAACCTGCTATACAACATAATATTCAATTTTGTCACTTTTGCATCTATGTGTAGTGAACAAGCCTACTTCACAGGAAACGACTACAACAGTTACGCCGTTTTGATGGACTGCTTCTTAGATTAAACAAACGTAAGTACGTGTCTTTTGAAGGTTTTTAAATGTTAAACAAAGTGAAATATATAAGGCGCTTCGCTCTTTTATTAAAATGACTATTAGTTTTGTAATGGCTGTCCGTACATCATTCCGTAAGTTCGTCCTCCCACCTGCATCGAACAACGTGTTTCACAATAGAAGAATTTGAAAAAATTTTTATATACCAAAACTTTTCCAAATACTGTGTAGAAAATTCATGTTTTCCTGTAATATTACGAGAATAATGTGCACTTTAATGAACGCATATGTTAATTATGATATTACTGCTAAATGGTTCTTAGAAAGGTAAATATTTCCGAACCAAATTGTGGATAAAATATATAAAAGGGTTTTGTGTTTAATTACGTCTTGACTGAAAATTGTGCCATATTTCAGATAATGTAGAAACTCAAGCTACAGTTAGGTAGGGAAAACACGATAACATAATACAGAGCATGCGCTCAGCATGCTCTTTTTATAAGGCAAGAAAAGCACACTCAGTATATGTACAACTTATTGCTTTTTGAAGGTAAAATTTATTTACGCAACCGTGCCACAATATGACGATTACGCATTTGTTGCCTGTCTTGTTTTTTGGTGGAAAATTGTATTGTTGAGCTACATTAAACTATAAATTGCCAACGCTATGTAAAAACGCATAGTTTTAAAAAATATATCTCCATTAAAGCTATTCATCACCTTAAATTATCTGCAGCACACAAGCTAGTAGGAAACTTCAATATTTCCGCTATCCGATGTAATCTTCTGCGTTAATTTAAGGCCTATTTCAATCATTAATTGGCGCTACCGAACGCTATGTTTATCCACGGTTTATATTTATACAGAATGTCTGTAAGAAAGGAGAGGATTATAGGAAATTTTACGGTATGTGGGAAAAGCTGGAGGAAATGCAGAGACGGTATACTCGTAAACATGAGAAATTTTCATTAGACTGATGTTCATGAATAAATGAAATTTAGGTCTCTGAACCACCGATAATCTTCTTCAAGTGAAAGTTTATGTGGCGTTTCGAAGCAAACACCCTGATGAAGCGACAATAAAGGACGTGCTGAAGGAGTTGCAAGACAACAACATAGATGTCAGCAAGCTGGCGATTTCGAGAACAGATCACTGTCAGAAAGAAGAATCTTCAACATCAGGAGGAATTAGTGAGATAGTTGCAAGAGAAATGGAACGCAAACTTCTGCTATTTCAAACATTGTGGGCGAATGAATAATAAATTTTTATGAATTTCGTTTTATGAGAACCAAACATGCACCTAAAATCATTCATCCTGTTAACTTTTTCTCACTTTGGAGTTATCATGGGAGGATAAAAATATAAAAGAGCATGCTCTGAATTCGATGAAGCCCATTGTACACGGTGAGCTCATTTTGTGGTTTACTCAGCTACATTCTCGACGAAAGTGTTTCGTTTCCCATTAATTGCCCAAAGACCATTCCCTTGTCGAATCCTTCCATTCTCACCCTCCCTTCATGACCTATGTTCAATACCTAACAGTCTTTATTATTGCGCGGAAACAACTGTCAGTCAATGAAATTAACGGCATATCTCTACCTAGTGCCATCGTCAAGAATACGTGGACGTATATGTCTACCCCCACAATATCCTTCGTCAGGAATGCGGAAAATTATGGTAGAGCAATACCGGCCAATTACGAAAAAATTGACATAGCAGGCAGAATAACAAATGTTACAAAAACACTCTCGTAATATTTCATAAATATTACTTTTCCACTGCAACAATCGTTACGAGAACGCCCCACGGTGTCAGGTATTTTGAAAATGACTACCGTTTTATAATTAATTTTACAAATTTTGCTGCTTGATGTGCATTAACAGTCACATTTCCTCACGCAATGCAGAAACGCAACTATTTTAAAGAGAATACTTGAATAGAAATCCGCTTCATCACCAACAGTACTCCACAGCACACAAACCAGTAAGGTTAACACCAAACATTCTACTGTCTGATGTATTCCCCTCCACTCCCCTTCTCCTATATCAACCAGTTCCTAACGCCTGTCACTACCTAACGCTATGCACTGCCACAGCGTGTCATTGTAGTGAACGGGTGCAAGATTGGATCGGGTTATATTGAAGTGTATTGGTGGGGTTACAGCTGTAGGGAAATGTGAGGGGTGTAGAAACATGACAAATTTTCTTACTCACAGTTTATTCAACTACACTTTTGTTGTGTTAATTCATGCAACAATCGCTACTTTGTTTGAAGTGTGTATTTAACTCGAGTTTCGGAAATACCACCCTGAAGCAGCGATAAGATCATAGGTGCTAAACGATTTGCAAGACTAGAACATAAATGTCAGACATTTGGTGGTTTACATACCAGATAACTGTCAGCAGGCAGGATAGTCAATAACAGTAGGAAGTTCCGCACAAAGACCCTTATAAGGAATTGAAAGGCACTTTCATTTCTTGATTTCATACGGATTTGATTTCAAAGTTTCTAGGCCATTAAATATTGACCATTAAGCAATACGATATATACTATACGCAGGTGTATAAGAAGTGGATATTATATCAAATTCACTTAGAAATAAAAAATTCTCTTTCCTTTTCCTCACTTCTAACCTACTAGAAATGTTGTTATTACTACATCAAAAATGATTCTAAATTCTAATATAAGCCATCACCGTTGTGTGTGTATAAACAATAGGTTTGGATGTCAGTCAATAACTCAACAATATCTAAAAAGATGTTTAATGAAGGATGAAGTTAACTACATGTTTCGGCCTATTGTGCCCATCATCAAATTTTCATCCAAAAGTATGTTGGTAGTGCTTTAGAGGATTGGTATGGGTATGTCATGATGGTGAGATCTCAGCAACAGAGATGTTTGTTATATGCTACTTTAATGGGTAGAGGGAGAGGGGGTGTTTCTGTGATGTGAGCTATCCTGGGGTGTGCAACTCATGTATGTGTGCTCGCTGCTGTCTTATGTGTGTCTCCAGTTGGAGACTCACATAGGATAGCAGCGAGCAGACATACTTGAGCTGCACACCCCAGGATAGCGCATATCACAGATCCCCCACTCCTGTGCCCCTTAAAAGTAGCATATAACAAACATCACAGTTGCTGAGATCTCACCATCTTGACATGCCCATACCACTCCTGTAAAGCACTACCACCATACTTTCGGATGAAACATGATGATGGCCACATTAGTCCGAAATATTTAGTTTACTTCATTCTTTATTATATATCTTTTTAGGTATTGTTGTGATACTGAATGATAACCACACCTATTGTTGCTCTTACTGGAAGAACATATCTTGATGCATGGAAAACTTCTAAGAAAAATACACTCAGATATCATGGTGCACTGGAATCAAATATATTTTAATTCACTCTTATTGGGTTCAAAACGCGGTGATTAGAATATTATTGAGTAAAAATTCGCATGTATTGTCGGCTGCGAAATGTTTATTGAAAAACTTCGCACCATCCGTTATACTATTATTGATTAAAAAAATCTATCGAGGTGTTGAATGAATCCAGAATGATACAAGGTTGTGAAATTTTGGACCTGGAAGAAAGATGAAAGAAACTGACGGAACCAATAGAATCGGTTTTAAGGAAATAAATTGCACAGAATTATTGCAAGTAAGTTGAGGGAATGAGAATTTTGACTGATTAGTAAGGAAAAGTGTTTTTAGGGAAAGTGAGGTGCTGGTTTTGTTTCCTACCCTGGATGCTGAAAATACTGAAAGAAATATTTCGGTATGCAATAAAATAAATCAAATTTGGACAGCTGGAAAGAAGAAGTCAAGGAAGAAATAGAAAAATAGGATTGGCAATTAGTTAAACGAACATTACTAAACAAGTGTACATATGCACGTCAAAATAATTCTCTACATATGACGTAGTTACGAAAATGTTAAACACGTTAAAATGACGTAATATTGCTGCTTTAGGGAGGAAGGGAATACAAGATATTTGATTAAGTTTTGTAGTTTAAGTTATCTTATATGCAACGCACAGTCGTCAGGTTATAGTATCATCATTACCTTGTCTGTGTCTAGCAAATCTTCCACATTAGCTCTTCAGTGTCACGATTCTCCCAAATAGGTTATTGACCGAAAAATATTTTTCCAAAACATTTGTGTCAAATATTTCATATAACAAAATTAACCTTTAGATTCCTAATGTCAACTATCGTGGTCGTACCGCACCATTAACCTCTAAAGTTTCATTTTATATATTTATTAAAAAAATATAAGTACTGAATATTTTAAACATGGTATATACTCTCCGTTTTTTTCTCTTCAAAATGCAGTTTGCTTCATAATTCTAACATATTTGGTTCCTGTATTATTCACATTTCGTTTACAGGGTGTGCTAAAATAAAAAATAATTCTGGCGCCAAAATTTAAGTGAACGAAATATTATCTAAATTGTACATAGATCTCCAAGTCAAGGTCAAAGTAGATTTTTCGAATTTTAATGAAACTCTATTTTTCTGGAAATATGATGGAAACATTACTCAAAAGTCAAAATTTAAGAAAATCCTTCCCGTGGGAGGGAAGATATTCCATTCGAGTGGAAAAATATTTGCATTAGCGGAAAGATATGAAGAACGAAATTCTTTCCTTTATCAACTTTACCAACGCGTCTAAAAATTATTATACTTATTGTAAAAACAAAGAATCACTAGACTCGGCGACGACTTGTTATTTTCGCCACGTAGCTGAATATGTAGACTTACTGAACCACCATGAACAAATTAGGATGCGAATATCCTTCTTCACGGTCACACTAAGAAACATCACTTCCTCTAAATGATTTTCTTTCAGTACTATTAGAGAGTAAATGTGCAAATTACGTAAGGGTTCTTGTAGTTTCTGATATTTGACATTATGTGCACTTCTCAAATTGTTACAACTTTTTAATGCACTCTGTTCACAATATGTTGCTCACAACTGTGATCATGCTACCTTTAATGTAGACGATTGTTGCGATATTTTGCAGCACTTATTACGTGCCTGTATGCTCACTAAGTCATTTGTTATATTTCATGCCATATATTACAAAAATTGTCAAATATTCAAAGTAATTTACAATTGCTAACAAACAAAACAGCGTGTCTTGTGTGTCGGTCTGTAAGGCTGTTGTGTTCTGGATTGAAGGACAGAGGTAATGTAACTACGAGTTTATGTTGCGACTATCTCATTCACTTAAGTTTGCGTGTAAAGGGATCAGGTGTCGTGATAACAACCTAATAAATGGAATTGGGAAAGGGTGGGAGATGCTCTTCCTGGTTTGGTTAGAGGAGTGGAATAGATGGACCTTTAGGCTTTATTTGCCAGATTACCCGAAATAAAGTTTTAGATACAAAATTAAATTATATTCATCAATTTGTTACCAAAATGTTCTTCGTGCAGTTTACTTAATGTCTTTATCTCAAAACCAGAAAAAATATCAAGGGACTTTAGGATAGTAAATGGAAAAACGAAGCAGCAGATGTAATCAGAATTTTTTTAACATAATATGAAATGGTTACTGGGAAAGTTCTTGGAAATTTGACATATAAAAAGTGATGAATGACTTGAAAACGAAGATCATGCGTCTGTCTGTCCTTAGCGATTAAGACGTGTGGAAGAACAGCCGATATGTCATAAATGTGCGTCACTATGTTCACTGTGCGAAGGGAAAGAAAGGGAAAAGGCAATTCACATGTTTTCATGAATTGCAGAATTTAAAATCAAGTTGTTGTTGATTATCTCCTTATATTTATAAATTCCACAAAATTTCTGAAAAACTTGTTTGGTTATATCCGAGTGCTCTTTCTGTGGAGCAGCCTAATGTTATGATATATATTGAAGATTCTTTGGTATTGTCAAATATCTTTAGCTTTTGTCCAACTATCGCATAAACCGATGCAGATGGAGACTTGTTCAAATATACTTAATGCCCACCAAAATGCAATTTTATTACGATCAGAGAGCTGAAAATGGAAAATATAGCCGCGAGTGTGAGTGAAATATATAACATTGCTAGCAACATTGCGAATTATGTAATATATATATATATATGTGTGTGTGTGTGTGTGTGTGCATTTAATTTTGTGTGTATATTTCATATTTGGATTCGTTATTAAGGCCGCGTAAATGTGAAATTATCAGAATGGAACAACACGCTAAATACAGCAGAATGTTGTAACATTTGCGTTCTGGTGAGTTGTACTAGAAAAAATACATTTATATAAGTCTGATAGGACTAACAATGAGTAATCGCAGAGTTCGTCCGCTTCTCTAACACCTACGTAAAAACTGTAAATCTTAGGTTAATATGATCCATTGAAAAATGTCACGAAATTTCAGCGAAAATTTAGACGCAACTACATACATTCAGACAGAATATTTTACAAGAAGAATTTAAATAACAATTTTAAATTAAAAATGCCGTAAACAAATGTTTTTCAGCAAGTGGTGTGTAAGACTTCTACAACACGTTCGTCTAACTTAATCCACAATTTCCTTAAAGTTACAATGAAACAAACAAAGTACTGTGGCACCTGTCAGCTGTTCCTGTTAAAATATGTTTGTCTTCGACACGCAAACTTATTTGGCAATGTGCTTTATTAATGGACCCACACGGCTGAAGCAGCCGCACTTTTGAAGAACTGGAAGAAGACGCCGACTAAATTTTTAAATTCTGTAAGTAAATATTTTGTTACATCCTACCTGTGGAACCAAAACTAGCGCTAGTTGTCTTTTTGTTGATGTTTCTAGATCACACAAATTAGACACACACAGGCGTCGTTATATTCTAAATAATAAACACCTGAGTGTTTTCATGCCACGGCGAGGGTTTACTTCATTTAAAATATGATGTACAATATAATGTTCGGGTCGAATATTTATTGACATTAGAAGTTAGAATATTGTTAAAAATAAGTCATGCATCTAAAAAGTTTACCGATGGATGTCAAACGTTTCTTCAACACATCACATAATTAGAAATGTTAAGCACTTTTAAATTAACTAAAAGTTAAGCATTCGGAGCCAACACGCACAAACAGAAAACTAAATGCCAAAAAGTCACGTAATGTATTTATAACACAAGCTTGAGAAACGTCTCAGTGATTATTCCTTCATAAAATATTGGAATGAACAGTAGGTTCTCTGAGTGTCCTTAGCCTTGCTTTTTAATTATGGAATAACCATGCGATGTTTAAATTGAAGGTCCGTGTACCTATGGCTCTACATACTCTTAAACTTTATTTTAACACATAACATTGTTCCAGAATATGTTACTGAATAAGAAATATGTGTTATGTGCTATTCTAAAAATCCTTTAAAAGTTCATATCTTAAATATAATTGATGTTATATTCTTACAAATGCAGTGTTCTTCACGTAAATTATCTGCAACTGTTGACAGATTTTAATGACTTCAGAATTCTTGGGCTTATCTTCAAAAAATACGTTTAATTAAAACCATTTATTTCGCACAAATTTTTTTTTTCGGAAAAACTTTGGACGGAGAGACAGACAGAACAATTTGTTAATGTTCCAATTTTGCAGTTTGTTTTCAGACATTAATGAAACAGTAATTTTCTGGAGAGATTTTCAAAATATCTCAAAACATTTCCTGATAAGTTTTTCATTGCAGATAGACAGTCAGATGGAAAGATGGATATGATTAATCTGACAGCCGAATTACGCAATTTTGTTACGCTATTTCAAATGCATTTCAAATAGACAGAAAGTCTGTGAAAAGCCTGGCCTTTTTAAACGCAGAGAAGCCGATATCACTTTACTATATATTCAGTCAAAACAGCAATACACGCGGTCCATTGGCTAAAACAAACAATTTGAATTAGGAAATTACCAATTTCAGTTGACAGTTTCCAATTTTATTGTGGCATTGTCTGTTATTATTCACTTTTACGTCACTAACACACCCTTCTTAATGATGCAATTTGTTACAAGCTACAGAATTCACAGTGAACTGATGAAAGACAGTGTGCATAAAAATCCCAGTTTTTTTCTTCATGGGTGATCTGCATGTAACTGTGAATTTCTACAGAACAGACTGCAGATTGTCTGATTCTGAATCACTTTTCTTCACAAAACAGAAGAATTCCTTTCGTGAAGTTAGCGCAATGTCTGTACCATTGAGCAACAATACACACGTACAAATAATGTGTTATCACCGGAAAAATGAAGAAAGGGATATAAGGCAATTTTGTGTTATCTCAAATTAAATAGTGTCTGTGCACTTGCTCGAAATATACTCTGTATCCATAAGTTTGAATTAGAAATGTGATAGACGAAAAAGCTTAGAAAAATTATAGAGTCTTTATGTTTTCCGAAGCGTGCGTGGTGATATTACTATGTAAGAAGAAACAAAAAAAGTTCAATTTTTTCATTAATTGTTTAATACAATTACACTGTTTACGATATGTTTCGAACAACTAAGTGTTCTTCAACAGGAAATCTGTTCAAACAGCTTTACGGTATTTTACCTTGCATCTATATAAAGAGTCTAGTCACTGACAGGATGTGTTTGATTTTTGTGTGCATCTTGTTGGTTCTGTTACATATTGTACAGACGTCTTGCCGACGTACAGATTTCTGTCTGCCTTTAGCCATTAAACGCTCTTATAGTACAGCGGATATATTATAACTGTGTGTCGCTGTGTTCACTGTGCGAAGGGGAAGAATGGGCAAAGAAAATTTACATATCACTTGTTTGAATAAATTACAGGAATTAAAATCAACATGCTGCTGATTATTGTTTTGGGACAAATCATTACGTCATCGTTGGTTTCGGGCGAATGCGACCATGGGAGTATTAAAATGATAGATTTTGATTGGAATAAGGTGGGTATTGTTGTACTGACATAATTTCTACAACAAGCAGTTCTAAAAACTTCTGCTTCGTTTTATATTTCATTTGTGGTTACATTAACAGACTTACAACAGGATATATCAGACAGTACTTTCGAGTATTTGAATGAATCATGATTAATTGTTAAGAAATAATTTGAAAGGAATTTATAGTGTTCTGATTAAAAGTACATTTTTGTAATTCCAATAAGTTTCTTATGAAATGGCAGTAGGAAAAGAAATCGGCCTTTCATACGTGTTTATGTACTGCGAATTGCGAATATTTGCTTCATGGTGGAATTTCGGGAGATCCGGGTTCAAATGTCTACTTATCCTAAAAGAAGAATTAATCTAGTTAATAAAGTTACAACCCGTAATAACTATGATGTTCAATTCAACAGAAGTTGTCACAAATTTCGTATTCTTACAGTATTCAGGCCATCAACCTTGGTACGTTCTCTTGCACACATTCAACAATTTTGAAAACAAATTTGAGACTTTTAAAGCTTCATTTTCAAGTCCCGTGGGAAAGAAGAGCTATATTACCGTCGACGTATATGACAAAAGGTGGGTTCAAAATATAGAATCTAAGTTTATGCATTTAGTGACGATAAATCGATATGGTTTGTAAGATGAGATTTCCATTCAAAAGGTTGTATGGTCGATAATTATTGGTGCGTTATATTGGTGTTTGACTTTTTTGACTCTAATTTTTCCAAATTTTGACTGATTATATATTTGGCCCTGCAGTCTCTTCTTAGGCAGAATTCACAGTTGTTTCGGCCATAATATACCGAAATGACAGTAACATTTTAATACAGAGATGATTTTAATAACCGTAAAATAATTACACCAATATGGAGATCCATCAACGGACATGAGCTAGAACACTTGAATGAATGTCACCAGATAATACCGTATGGAATCTATAGGATTTATAATGTAGCAAAATTTAGAATTCAAACGTGTGGTAATAAAATTAAACAGATCGCAGGGCAATTATTGGAGTGTATTACTACAAATTATGAAGTGAAAAATTTAATAGAATAAATATAATTAAATATAGTTTAAGGCAAATACTTGTTGCCCATAGCAATTTATTGGTATAAATACATGTCCGACCCTGCACTACTGTGAACAGTGTTCACGTTTCCAATAAGATCATTACAAAACTTTAATACTTGTTAAAGAGTCTCATGATATTCAATGTGTTTTCATGCTGTGTTAAAAACGCCACGTTCGCCAAAAAAACTGTTATTCAGTTATACTTATTGCACTTAAGTAGCAGACTTCCAACTGTTACATTAAAAGTTGTAAACATACAATAATACACGTAGAATTTCATCTCTATCTCTCGGCATATAATGCCTAAGGAATGGCTAAAATTATTCTGATTAAGACAGAAAAATAGAATTCTTTAAATTTACAGAGATTTGAGATATTATTAAATACAGAGGCACAGGGAACACTCTGCACCTATATGTGCGTGTCTAAGGTATTGCACAGAACGTTAATTTTTTCGGCCTACTTAATTTTCTGTTATTCAGTACCGTCAAACAAAAGAGGAGACACCTTCACAGCAACTGGCCTATCTTTATTTTTAATATACGTAGTGATGTCTAATTCTCAACTTCTTGTGTTCTACAGTGAACAAGGTAACACCGAAGTCTTCGGCTATGCAACCAACTGGAACAGTACCGGTTATTACGATATAAACTGCTCTGTTCGTAAGTATAGGTTAAACGTTATGTCGATGAGCGCAATAATTCACAAAGACAATGTAACAATTAATTATCAAAATTCTTCTTGTAAACAGCTGACATTTTGGGGATAATGTGATATACTGATCTTGATAGAGACACTGTCTAAAACTTATCATTTTTCCAAGTTCATAAAAAGTAGGATATGAAAATTTACACAAATATTTAGATATTAACCAAACAACCAAATTTTTTGTTATAATATTATTTTCCACAACATGGTAATACTGAAATTGTTAATGGGTCGGTAAATATTATGGAATTTCTACCTGCCTCACGCAGAAAAATACCAAAATATACATTTTAACGAAATCACTTAAAAAATTAACATTAATTTATGTCACATTATCAGGTATGTGGAATGGGCGAGTCTACATCATAGCAGTTGACTACAACCGTTACGCCATTGCCAAACTTTGTTCCATCCATTTAAATAAAAGTAAGTGCACGCCTTGTGAATGCTTTAAATGTGTAACACAGTGAACTATATAAGGCATTTCGTGCATTTCTTAAAATTGAGCAATAGGTTTCTAATGGTTGTGCTTACATCCATCCTTTCGTCCGTCCTCACACCCAAATCGAACAACTGGTGTGAGGAAAGAAGTAGCTTAAAAACTTTTTATATTCCAGAACTTTTCCAAAATCTGAGTGGAAAATTATCTTCATGGCGCCGGAATTATTTTTTTTAATTTTAGCACATCCTGTATATAAAATGTGAATAATACAGGCACCAAATACTTCAGAATAATGAAACAAACTGCATTTTGAAGAGAAAATCTTAGAATATATACCATGTTTAAAATATTCATTATATATATTTGTTGAATAAATACATAAAATGCAACTTTAGAGGTTAGCTTTGCGGTACGAACACTATAGGTGACATTAGGCTTCAAAAGGTTAATATTTGTCTGTAAAATGACAAGAATAATGGGTACCGGATTGAACACAAATATTTAGATATGGTGAAATATTGCCGAATTCTTCTTACAAATAAAAATATTTCCGAATCAATAAAACCACTTTTTATTATGTGATTCAGTTAACACAGCCACATAAATTAATAGAATAGGTTTCAGCGACATGTTTCGACCTATATTGTCATCATCAGGGTAAGCAAAGAATCGTGATTTTTATTTCAAACTTTCGCCATATTCTGAATATTGTGTGCACTCTTCTCGGAAATTACCCGGCGTCTGAATTTTATATTCCGAAGTTTTGGAATACTCTGTTCCATCTTGATGGGCAGGTAGGTATGATGTATGACTGGAATTGTCAAGCCAAGCCAAGCAAAGTCAAGCCAAGCTAAGCAAAGCCAAAGTTTTATCTGGGGGCAGAGACATGCGCGAAACGCAAGTCTATGTCCCCCTCTCAGTTGGCCATTCATGTGTTTGTCCACATCCCTGGGTTCAGTAACATCCTAAATTCTAACAGGTGAATATTCTTACGCTAACCATTTTGAAGTCAAGTTGAGGATCTTGAATGATCGTGCCAAAGACTAGGGGCTAGTTTACACTGGACTAAGTATGGGAGGGATAAACTTTGGTTGTTTGACTGTCTGGATTCAAGGCCCATCCTGGTTCTGTCGCAAAATGCAAACATGCGACTTTTTCAGGCGCTTATGTGAAGCCGCCGAGCGTAGGGCAGGGGAGTGCGGACCGTGCCCCGACTTTGCATCGAATACCGTGGTATTTGTTTTAAAATTGAGGAAAAATCATGGAAAAACTTCAGTTGGATTAACCGAAGGGCTCTCGGCTTTTCAGTGCCGAACGCGATTCGATTATTCTACTTGGCCATCGCGGAAAATGGCCTCGACTGGCCTGCTGTCCCCTGCCACCCTTGGCTTTCGCGCCAGGCGAAGGGTTCAAACTTCAGTCAGCTTGAGTATACGTCGCTTTGCCGTACTAGGGTGTTCCCCACAACAGATAACTTTGAAACGAATTTCTCGATCAGGCCAGTGATGTGGTCGGCAAATATCGGAATGCTCAGATCCTCGTGTATGTGCCTGTTACTTGCGTACCAGAGGGCACCAATATCGAAGTCAAGACTCTTGGATTGTTACACCTGTACCCTCCGGACAGTGGTGAGCGCAGCGGACCTCGACATGGGGCATGCATACTACATCATTGGGCGGATGAACTGCTTATATAGCAGGACTCCGTTCCTGACGGATTTATCAAACTTCCTATTCAGGAAAGAACCCATCATACCCATTCTTTGAGCAGCCCTCTTCCTAATATGATCGATGTGAGGCGACCAGGTGTGTCATGTGTCTGGAGTCACCCTCAGATAATTATTCGTGTCACACATTGCATTGGTTCCCGAAGAGCGTTACTGGTCGATGCTGGATGAAGCTCTGTCCGGTACGCGGGAAGATTAATGCGGTACTCGTAGGAAAAGTAATGTTGATTTTCCATTTGCTCACCCACCGTTGAAGATTGCTGACCTATGACACCAAGAAACTGATGCGGGAATTCAGCTTGCTGGACGTGCCTAAGAAATCAGTGTCGTCAGCGTAGGGGGCCAAATCGACGTGGAGCGAGGGTGAGGGCATTTCGTTGAAATACAGACTGAAGAAGACAGGGGAGATCAATCCACCCTGAGCTAATCCAGCCCGCATGTACTGAAAAAATGACGTGGACTTCTGTGTGGATACTTCGAACGTCCGACCACTCAGGTAGGATGAGATTGTATGGAATATGTAATATAGGAAGTTGAAGATCGTTAGCTTGTAAAGGACGCCATCGATCCTGACGGTATCGAAGACTATGGCCACGTCGAGGATAACTGCGCTTGTAAGTCATTTTCGCCGAAATTCGTTGTTAACCTTCAAAGAGGTGGGTCAGCGACAAGGACGTGCTCTGCCTGGGTCTAAACACAAACTGCTCGTATCACATTAGTCCCCATTTGCCTCCTACAAGTCAGATCGTAGCTAGTAGGATCTTTTCAAATAATTTACCAATCTTGATGAAGAGTTTAATGGGCCGATAGGAAGAGGGCAGTGGATCGGCAGCTGACTGAAAGTGAGCTTCAAGTTTCTCGGCAAGGGCGTCGCCTTTCTCAGAGTCTGTGAGAGTGGTTCCTCCGAGGGTGACCAGGTGCAATTTGGAGTAGTAACTCCCATCACACGTTTGGTCATCCCCTTCAAGTCACACAAACGAAAGAACTTGTCTTTTGAATGTTTAAATTGTTCGATAGAGACATATAGAGGGTGTCCCAGAATGAATGTGCGAGACTTCGGAAGAGTGTTCCTTATGTTAAAGTATATCGGTATAACAAAATCACCTATAACCAAAGTTGAAAATTTACGGAGATAATGGCCAGAGAATAGTGGCGTATTCTTGCAGTTCCAAATAATGCAACCTGCACAGTGGATGCGTCGCACTACAGTGCTAATGTCCTTGAGACTGGAATGCAGTGTAAAATGAGCCTGCGTTATGGTTAGTCCCTTGAGCGAAGTTGCAAAAATGCCTTTTGTGTTTTCCTACGTGGAATATTATGACATGCATTTTGTGTATGACTTTTGAAACGGCGATGCACGTGTTGCTATTGAAGAATACCAAAGGCGTTTTCCCGACCGAAGGATTCCGTCTAGAGGTGTTTTTACTCGTATTAACTAGACATTGCGTGATACTGGCTGTCTACTAAGTGTTGCTGTGCGGTCTGAAAAGGAGGTGGTACGAAAGATTGACACACGAGAGAACATTCTTGAGATGGTTCCGAGAAGTCCACGTCTGTCCACTCGTAGAATGGCCTCTCGCGTCTGCGTATCACGTATGCAGGTGTGGCGAAATCACATGAGGAAGATTTATATCCTTACCATGAACAAAGGTTACAATATCTGGAACGAGGCGACCATGTTCAACGTATGGACTTGTGCCTCTGGATAACAGCACATCCCGAACTGTTAAGCGCCGTTTTATTCACAGATGAGGCGTCTTTTACCCGGGACGGTATAAATAATTCACGGAATGTGCACACGTGGTCTCATGACAATCCACATGAGTCATATGTATACAAATTCCAAAGGAGATTTTCTGTGAATGCATGGTGTGGTGTGCTTGGTAACAGGTTGAACGGACCTTTTGTGTTTCACAACAATTTAACGGGAAACAAGTATGAAGCTTTCTTGAGTAATGAGATAAAAGTTTTGTTGGAAGACATAACGTTAATAGTAAGGAGACAAATATAATTCCAGCATGATGGGGCTCCCCCACATTACACTCGGCACGTGAGGGAGTACTTAAATGAATTCTTCACTAACCGCTGGTTAGGTCGTGGTGGGCCCGTTGCATGGGCACAGGAGTCGCCAAATCTTACAACTATTGATTATTACCTCTGGGGCCACATGAAGTCGTTAGCTTACGAAACAAAGGTCGAATCAAGAGCAGCACTGCACAATCGTATTTTTGCAGCGGCTGAACACATACGCAACCATCCAGACAACGTTGCTTCTGCTACTCGATCCCCTCCTAATGAGTGCCGAAAAAATGCTTAGAAACTGGAGGAGGACAATTTGAACAATTACTGTAAAGCAGGTACTGTATTTTAGTACAGTTATGTAGTAGGCTTATACCAAAATGCGCAGTCATCAAAGTTAAATCATTACTTCCACACTGCTGAATATTCATGCGCCATGTAAAGTTCTTGGAAACCTAAGGTCGACTATGGCGTTAATGCGGGTGTGTATGTAGTTCAATTTAATGGCTTTATGTCACTCATACATTAATTACATGTTAAGTAGAGATATTAACTTTAGAGAAACCACATATTCATGCCAGTTTTAGTATGTATTTGGTAATCAATAGTTCTGTAACAGCTGTCAAAATGTCAAAATTCTCTGGCCATAATCTCCGTAAAAGTTCAACTTTTGATATAGGAGTTTTGGGTTATTTCGGTATACTTTAACATAAGAAACAATCTCCCGACATGTCACATTCCTCCTGGGACACCCAGGAGGAATGTGCCAGACTTCGGAAGAGTGTTCCTTATGTTAAAGTATACCGATATAACCCAAAACACCTATATCCAAAGTTGAACGGTTACGGAGTTAATGGCCAGTGAAGTTTGAAACTTTGACAGCTGTTAAATACTTATTGATTACCAAAAACATATTAAAACTGACAGGAATATGTGGTTTCTGTAATGTTAGTATCTGTACTTAAGATGTAATTAACGAATGAGTGACATAAAGCCATTAAGTTGAACTACATAAACACCCGCATTAACGCCGTAGTCGTCCTTAGGGCTCCAAGCATTTTACATGGTGCTTCCAACACCTGTGCAAGCAACTAAACGTCACGCAGGCACGATTAACACTGCATTCCGCTCTCAAGGTCATCAACTCTCTCGTGTGACACATCAGATGTGCAGGTTGCAGTATTTGGAACCGCAAAAAGCCCCCACTTTTCTCTGGCCATTATCTCCGTAACCGTTCAACTTTGGATATAGGTGTTTTGGGTTATATCGGTATACTTTAACATAAGGAA
>Ga0131853_10010694_pt1 | contig 16781 bp, 9 predicted proteins | sample TergutLab28metaG_FD_92764 | JGI IMG/M metagenome (GOLD analysis project Ga0131853, IMG submission 92764) | Labiotermes labralis P1 segment gut microbial communities from Petit-Saut dam, French Guiana - Lab288 P1 (version 2) (version 2) | ecosystem: Host-associated > Arthropoda: Insects >...
CAGGAAGTTGGGGGAGAGAAATTGGAGGAATGCTGCAAGGAATAGGGACAGCTGGCAGAAGCTTCTGAAGAAGGCCTTGGCTCAAAAGAGGCTGTTGTGCCAATGATGATGATGATGATGATGATGGTAATATATAAGTAATACTACTTATATATTACAATCTAGCTTAATGCACCATTTGTAATACTAGTTATTATATATATATATATATATCCACCAAATTTCTTGTACTCTACTTAGAAGAGCTACTTTTAGCTCAATATGTATAATCCAACCGACAACGAGATATCGTTGAAAGTTTAGAATATGCACCTATAGTATGATCATACTCCGTATAGTTTTCCAGTATATATATTTTTGCGACCTGAAGATGGGCCACAGTGGCCGAAACATGTCGTCGTCAGCATAATAAATAGGATACAGACAGTTGTGTTTTGATGTACCCCACCCCCTCCCTAATTGCTTAAGATACAACGGGGATGTTGCACCTAAAGATTGAGATGTATTGATTTATTAACAGATTTGGATCGGATAAAAATCTATAATTCATAATTTTAACATTCAGTTGAGTACTTCAAGAGGGTCCTCTCGAAAGCTTCATTCCTCTCGGAAAATCTGTATGAGAACCGTGAATGTGAATATTGCTACCTTCTGGGAGGTGCCATTCTGTAGTCTGACTGAAATTTTCACGAGTTGCGGAGCAATCTGCTCTCTCCATCTTCACTGTATATTCATAGAAACACTATATAATCTTTCCAATTATTTTTTAGAGGTATTCTTCCTTACGTTCTGCCTAAATGTGACAGTTCTGACATTTAGTGATTTACGGTTTATTTAACGATGCTGTCAAAAGACTGTGCGAGTATTAAATAATGGAAGAAAAAGAACGTGGGAGGAAGCGGCCTTGACCTTGTGGGAGCCTCTATCGAGGCATTTGTCCGAAGGAACTAACGAAAACCACGAAGACACTCAGAATAGTCGGTATCACGGGGCGATATTTGAACCAAGGACTTGGCAGACTCGAAGCAGGTGTATTACTCACTCAACAGCTGCTTTCAATAGATTCTTAATTAATTCTAATGTGCAATATTTAATAAAAAAATGTACATGCTAATATACGTACATGCCAATAAGACACAGAGGGGAAGTGGATGAATGGCTCCACACATTCTTAACCTCAGCACTAGGTGAAGTTGAGTTGTCAACCCCACGCCTCCGGCCACTCCACGCTGGAGAAAACAGCCCCCATTACCCGCTGCATAGGAGTTTGGGTTCGTCCTTGACCCGGTTTGGAAGTTTAGGAGTAGAGATCCATCTCTTGCCCCTTATGGGGTTTGAACTCCGCATCGTAACCTTGTTACTATACTCACTGCGCTACAGCGGCTCATGTACTTTACTTAGTAAAGTCATAAAATCGAACTAAATTACTTATATATCAGTTTATAAGAAACTTATTACGTACCTGACCAAATCGAGCAGCGTGTCGACCGTGGTGACATTTCTGGACTTTCCTGATGCTTGGATTTTAGACGCATCGCCTTGTCCCGGGTGAACAACAGTGACTAGGATCATGCCTAATACGACAGCAGATATAGTTGTGGACAGATAATACACTATAGCCCTGGCTCCAATTTTCCCAGAAAGAGTCAAATCTAATCCACCAATCGCAGTAACGATGGACGCAACAATCAAGGGCAGGATGAGAGATTTCAACATCTGAAGGAAAATGTCACCCACGTAGGACACATACATAATTTCTCGCTCCGTCCATGGTCCATCCCGAGAGTTTCGCAAAATAACTCCCAAAATAACACCACCAAAAACTCCAATAACAGTGAGGAATGTCAACAGATTTCCACGCAAGCAGCTCTTGACCCGATCCCGTGTGGTTTTCGACATGGTTCTTCGAGTGTTGCAAATAGACGCTGTTGGACCAGGGGCTTCGCCGGAGAGCGGACTCCTGAAAAAAAAATATAAACATATATATATTTCTTTTTAATATGCAGTAGGGAAAGGAAACAAAACAGATCTCGAACGAATCTGTGCACGTTTGGTATGGATAAGAAGAAAGCCGTTCGTCTTACAATGGAGGATTTTGAAGACTGAGACATGGTGGAGTGACCCCTGTATCTGGAATGGAAGAAATGCCAACGTAAAATGTTTAAGTTAAAGGTTATTTCGAAAGTTTTAGACTAGAAATTTTCTTGTTTATTTTGTTGAAAGTCGCTAACAAAACAGGAAAATCAGGCAACTTGAAGCTTCAATTTGCATTAATTATTCGTATGATACACATCACATAGTAAGTTTAACGATACGAAAACTGAATACTAACACATACATACCGCTTCGTTCACAAACCCATTTTGTAAAAATATAAATACAAGAATGAGAAATAGGGGTGTACCTAAGTTCTTACTGGATTTCCGGACTGTGTGTTAACCAACTGCAAAAATCACCTTGAATTAAAACTAGAACACTTGCGTCATTTCTACCCCACGACGAGGCGATCGGACCACATACGTCCGGCACTAAACACTGATGAGTTCGGCTGTCGCCTTTCGCAACAACCTTTCTGGGCGCCAGAAGTCTGAAATCTTCCATAAAGAAATTCAGTCTTCGTAGCAACATTAGCACTTAGTTATGAAGACTGGAATGGCTGTAACTGGCAACAGTTAGTTTACAAACTTGTGTAGAGGAAGGATGTTCGTTAAATTGACAATCTTTAAAGTCTCACAAATAAATCCGACGCTCCGGTGTTTGGTATTATTCAGGCACAGGATGGAAAATACACTTAACAACCCCTCGGTCATACGACTCTCGACCAGCCTACCCTGCCATAAGCGAACTAGCTTTCCGATCCGCTGAAAAAGCGCGATTCCAGATGATTTGTTTCTAAAAACTTTTATTTGAACAGTAATGTAACATACTATATTGTCGAATTTGACGTTCAGGTGAACGTGCATCGTGATAAATTCTTATAATAAAACCAACTAGATGCACTAATTTCTCAAATTTATTTTTGGAATAAAACTCTACATGTTTCGGACAGAGGAACTGTCCACTACCGGGAGTTTTTCACTGTACATACAGCAATGGTATATGTCATACAGGTTTGCTGACAGCTTGCGAGCAGGATCAGGACGGAACTCAGAGGAACTGTCCGAAACATGTAGAGTTTTATTCCAAAAATAAATCTGAGAAATTAGTGCATCTAGTTGGTTTTATTATAAAAATATTCTATTGTGATTTTATGGCGGATAATTGTGCAGCCAACAGAACTACATTCAAAGAGCGACGAAATTCATGCTAGCCGCGGTCTAGTCAGACCTACGCGACAAAGGTCAGAACTTGTTAGATGGCGAAAGCTCGTGACACGTAGTTAGGTCTTAACATCTGATTCAGGACTTATTTTCTTATTTTTTGAGCATTAAGTTTTATGTTATGCGGTTTTTTGTCCTAAAATATCGCCTGGCTTCCCTTGCTTGGCTTTCTAAATTCGCACCCATGGCCTAGCCCCCGAAAAATTGACTTAACGGCTTTTCTGACCCAAATAGATCGGAAACCCCACGGTTATCTGTAATATTTGCAACGCATAATAACCCTTTTGTTTCCCTACAAGTCACCGCTTTCGAGGAATGAGAGAACTTCATTACCATGCTCCTGTAATTTGGCTACATCACATTGTTATGAAGCCTAGGTAGGGGTAAAGGACTCCATGGGTTAGGCCCTGTGTACGTTTCCCAATACTATCTCAATGAACAAGATAAGTAACTGCAACACAAATAAATATATTCTAAAATAAAGCAAAGATAACAATAAGCAACGCATCAGAACAAATGTTACATTATAGCTTTTCCCGCCTATTGGTTGCTAACCCGAATTGCCTTGGCTGAGAGAATAAACAACCCTTACTCAGAAAGTGCAGAAGTTATAACCAGCATCTTCTTCTGTCAGCCTCGACCCCCTTGATTGTGGTCACGAATGCAGGCCTCGACAGGATCCCCTCTAGTTGTTTAGCTCGCCTTTTTAGGCAGTCAGAATCGATGTCAGAATGACAAAAGTCTCTTTTCCAAGGGTATTTAACAATTCATACTTCCGCGTGGTCTTCAGTTCCAGACCATCCCCCCTTTTTGGAAAGAGATTATCCATTGGTGGATCAGACCCATATTTACCGAAATGTTTTTAATAAAGGAGCAACCGATTGGCGCTTCTTCATTGTCATCATGTCCCGGACAAACGTCCTGTTCGTCCGTTTGGACTTTGTTTCAGGCTCATGTGCACAGGAAACGTGATGCAGTGAGCTGTGGCGAAAAGGCTCGCGAAATCGCTCTGTGGCTTACCAAGTCCCAGTGCATTCAAGTAAACTCAGCAAACATCCTCACCACAACTGCCTTCTGACTCCACGTGTATGAACAATAATGGAATTACATCAAGTGATTGGCAATATTCAATACATACAGTATTCACGATTTGAATGATTTAACGGATAATATGAAAAATAATAATAATAAACAAAAGGTTAAAATGTATAAACAGGAATTAAACGATAACACATTAATTAACAAGGTCCTACATAACAACATACTGCGGTTAGGGATGGGCAGAATTTTCCAAAATTTCATAACAAGGCGTGCCCGTGTATATTACACAGCACTCATTCTGCATAAGCTATAATGCAATTTTACCTGAATTATGTACACTGCGGGCTAAAATAAAATAATAATTTTACCTGAATTATGTACACTGCGGGCTAAAATAAAATAAATTATTACCTTTAGTCACAATTCCCTGATTCGTTATTTGTTACACGAAAATAGGCATATGTAACACAATTTCACCCAACATGGAAGCGCTGTTAGTATTAGCGTATTAGTATTAAAGAATTTTATAGTTCAGCTGGCCTCTCAATATAATAATAATAATAGTTAGCAACGTGCTTAGTCAGAAGCCAATTTGCTATAATAACAATAACAACCATTCCTAACAATAAATCGCACATACATGTAATCCGCGATAATGGGAACGGAACATGTACATTAATAGATGTTGCAATTTCTGGAGACATAAATATGATTAAAGAAAGAAGCTGAGAAGATTCTGAAATACAAATACCTTACAATAGAAACTCGGCGCATGTGGAATATGAAAGGGTAAGTGATACTAGTAAATAACAGGGGCAACTAGACCCATACCAAAATCACTAAGCCAATACCTGAGCATCATACAAGGACAGCACGAAATCAAGGAACTGCAAAAGAACCATATTGGGCACTGCACACATTCTATGGAAAGTACTAACGTACAAGTACAAATCATATTTAACCTGCAAAATAACATTACATGTAGCACAAATGGTAAACACAGAACAGCTGCAACACTATATAAACTAGAAAAACGGGTTGTTTGAGTTTATAATTGTAAATACCCTGTATAAAAGTGATAACAAACCTAATAATGATAATAAGTAGACGTTAACAGACCTGATACAGTGTCCATCGATAGGGGGAACAAAACAACACTTGTAATAGGTATAGCAATTTCCTTGACATATAAACTTTCCAATACAGAGGCAGGGAAAAGTAAGAAGGATGAAAACGTGACCCTGGAGATCAAGAACGCCTTGCAGCTTCACAACGCACCTATACATGCAGTAGTCACAACAGCGAAAGGAGTGGTCAACAGAAACTTCCTAAATTCTAGAGAACACAGGTTTAACCAAAAGCGTTTTAGGAGTGGGAAAAACAACAGCACAATTACAAAAGTGTCATATAGTACTCAAATTCCTAAGGATAGGGTGTTTTGACAATTGTGTGGGTGTTTTGGTAATATGTGTACTTGTATTTATTGTGTTTTTTATAGTGTTTCGTTTATTACATTTATTCTTATTTGTTACTAGTGTAAGGACTACTGCCATTGAATGAAAACTCAATTGCTTTATATAATAAGAGTAATAATAATAATAATAATAATAATTTCCTTCCCCTAAGTGAACCTAATCTTACTGACAGTCTGGGATAGATGAAGGTTTCCCAGCAGATGGGTGTTTAGAATTGTGATTAAATTAATAATAATAATAATAATAATGTAGCCTCACAATTTGATACTGGAGCTAAATAAATGATTAAAATATGTCTATTTTCTATTTATGGGTCACCTCAAAAAATGCTCAATATAACAACGTGTTTATGATTGAAACTTTTTCCTGGTTACTGTGAGAGTAAAAGATTGAATGAAACCAACTACTGTATACGGGGAAAACAAGATGTAGGCGCGAAAACAAGTTGCATTTGTGTTCGGAGGGTACAGTAATTGATTTTATTATTTATAAGGCAACGGGATGAATCACCTTAACGTTAGCAGTCCAAACGATTCTTGTGAATTCCGACACTCCGGTCCAAATTAATCTTCCATTAAAGCCATAATGTTTACGTTTCAAAGCAGCTCCGGTTAACAGGAGCTAAGGGAAAACCAAAATAAAACACTGTACAACAATGTGTCGATATGAGCTCGGCACTGGACCTGGCACAGTGGACTGCGCTGTAGATTTAGCTCAAAATTGGACCGTTAGGGATTAAGAAACAGTTGAATGTTTAAATATTCTTCACTGAAGTTACGCGGCGATAAGATAAAAATGTAACTGTTATGAGTGGGTTTTTGACAGTTACAAGGACATACACTTATCAAATTTGGTAGGCGCGCTTATTTATGGGCTCTCCTAGGAAGCCGAATAGCCTTCCACAGACCCAGGGCCCAAAAAGCATCATCTTGTAATAGTCGGTATAGCGACTCGCTACGGGCTGGACGGTCCAGGGATCAAATCCCGGTGGAGGAGAGATTTTCCGCAGCTGTCCGGACCGACCCTGGGGCCCACCCAGCCTCCTATACTATGGGCACCGGGTCTTACCCGGGGGTAAAGTGGCCGGTGCGTGGCGTTGACCACCCACCACCATCTGCGCCAAGGTTAAAGAAAGAGTAGAGCTATAACTCTGCTACTCCTCTGGATCTTCGTGGCCTGTTCTAGGGTGGAATTTACCTATTCAAATATACCTATCGATCCCACGTACAGAATAGATGTACACTGACAGCACAGCGATGCATGCAATGTGTGGATTCCAATCGCATATTCTACCATTCTAAAAGTGGAAGAAATGTTCGCTCCTTGAGCTTAATAAAGTCGTAGGCTAGAGATTATCAGAATGTTATCTAACATAAATAGATGAATTTCCTCATGGCGTAACATCTCATAAGCAGTTGTTTAATTGTATCTAACCTGGCTGTTGTCGCAACGTCTTTACACAATATATAGATCATGCAGCCCATCAGCAAGCTCTGAAGATGTCAATGCGATATACTTGCACTTGCTGTAAATAATAAATAAGGAAGTGATACAGCAAGATTGATGTCTTCGTTGTGTAAATTATGAAGGCCATAAACATTTGTTACGTAAACACAAACAACAGTGTCACTATACTGCAACATTAACTAATCCTTAGTAAACAAGGCTCCCAATAATTTTTCAGCTGAGTTTTATTATCTGAAATTGAATATCAAAGTACTTGAAATATGCGTCATTCCTTGGAATGGGTGGATTTGTGTGTGCGTGCGTGCGTGCGTGTTCGCTCTAGTAGTCACAAATCAAACTCAAATCCACATGACGTTAAATTTTTAATTTCGGTTAAACACGTGTAGGTGTATGTAGGTGTACTGTCAGTAAGTGTAAATAAAACTCGAATTCATGGTTAAACTATTTAACCTTACATTATTAGAAAATATCGAAGGTGCGAGGTTTGATAATCCCACGGCTCTCACCACAGCATAATCAGCAACAATTTTAACGAAGTTGCGGCGGAACCTACTGCCACACCTAAGAATACGGTATTACTCAATCCTAAAAAATATTTTTATAATGGATTTGTTATTTATCAGATATCTCTACATTATTAAGCCCAATTTATTTTCCCAGCATTTGTTAGAGGACCCATTTATGAAAATTAAGATTCTCTCTAATGTACAATTACGTCAATATTAATAAAAATCCAACCAGATGCAACAGTATGCAGATATTTATTTACTGGAAAGCCACTTTACATGTTTCTGGTGTCGCAGCACCCATCATCAGGAGCACTAAAAACTGTAACCGCAACCTCCAACGTGGCCTGAGGCCGCGTTGGAGGGAAGTAGCTGTACCAGTATTATGACCTGTACCGGAGGTTTCGGTTACAGTTTTTAGTACTCTTGATGATGGACGCTGTGACACCCGAAACATGTAGAATGACTTTGCAGTAAATAAATATCTGCATACTGTTGCATCTGGTTGGATTTTTATTAACATTGAATTACGATGCACGGAACCATAAGTTTAAAAAAAATAAAATTATATATTATCAAGAAACAAAATGTAGACACATTAAACTGAATGTTGTTGCGACGTAAAAACTGCTACAGTAGGTAAAAAACTGTAATGTAATACAACATATTAAGGAAGACAATTATACGCGAGATCTGATGTTTTCACAGTGGTGCTTCAGCAGAATAAAAAACGTATTAGGATGTTACATGATGTCAGGGCGTATACGTGGGAAACTGTTAATCAAATGACACAGGGTAATGTCCAGAACACTTGAATTTGTAAGACTTGTTTAGCTAATTCTCTTGGTTCGTGTAAATTTTGAGATTCCCTTCAAAAGTACCGTTAAAGGTTTCTAAAAACCAATGAACTTATATTAGCGAATATTATTAAAATCGTCGTTTTAATGTTGCAGTTTACAAAAGTCACATTATCTTCAAAATATCTCTTTTTGTAAATTAGGTATATTTTGTTTTGTGTGTTGTCAGCTCTGATTTCCCTAGGATCGACGGGGCAAGTGGTTGCGTGCGGTAGGCAGCCAAGTTCGTGTGGTTGTGACAGAGGTTAAGTGTTTGATTCTGTTGTGCTGTTTACTTTCATAACAAGCTAAGATGAGTAAATAATATTCCAAATTTGAGTTACATGGTAAGATACGTGTTGGTGATTATATCTTGTGTAGAATACTGGGTTGGAAATAGAATATTTAAAGAACAGTAGTCACTGAAACTTGGGGGTGCTGGAAGAGTGTGACTAATAATATATCTAACTTCAACTTCTGGATTTTAGTAAAAAGTCAAAACTGGAAACAGACTGAAAAAGGAAACAAAGAAATATTAGCCAAATATAATTAAATTAAGGTATTTTTAAAATGTGGCCTTGTATCCCAAATATAAAAGCATTTTACAATTTAAATGAAATTCAACGATAGCTTAAATACTGGAGTAAAGCTGTAAGAAAATTTTCTGGCTAACCCCCCCCCCTCCGGTCCAAAATCCTGGCGATAGTCATTCCTTACAAGAAAGAAGTATTTTTGACACGAAGCTTATGTTTTGGATCAGAGTCAGTAAGGTACAGGATCACATGTAAATACCGAATTGAGCATATTGAGGGTTAGACTAGTGGAGAGCAGAGCAGGATTGTCAAAACTTCTGTGATTATTGTCCAGTGTAGATTGTGTCTGCAGGTGAGACGCCTCACCACATTAGACGAGGTAAATATGAGGTTACTTGAGTGATGTGCAGGTTTGACTAAACTACAATTAGGACACCCTTCAATTGTACCAATTAAATGCACAATGTTCATTCATTACATACATTTATTGTATTTCTCCTACATGTTTCGGTGTCACGTTCGCCACCATCAGGGAGAAATTTTGTGCCTTCCACTTAAAACCATATTTTGTAATGTAGCTATTAACTATGGTTTCTATAGTAGTTACGTCGTAAATTGTAAAATGTGCATATAATGGAGTTACAGTATTTATACAATAGTTAATATTATAGATGCGCTGCAACTGGACTGTTTATTAACCTTTTGGCGCCTGAATTATTTTTTTAATTTTAGCACATTCTGTATATAAAATGCGAATAATACAGGAACCAAATATGTTAGAATTATGAAACAAACTGCATTTTGAAGAGAAAAAAAACGGAGAGTATATACCATGTTTAAAACATTCAATACCTATATTTGTTGAATAAATATATAAAATTATACTTTAGAGGTTAGCGGTGCGGTACGACCTCTATAGTTGACATTAGGCGTCAAAGGGTTAAACGCCTTGAAATCTATTGTTAAAACATTCTATACATTAAACGTATGTGTACAGTTGTGTATTTAGTTAGTATAATTGAAGGGTGTTTACTAAAACTAGCACAGTTTGACATTTACCAAGTTACTGTAGGAAAAATTATCTGCAAAATATTGTTGGGGTCTTGTACAACAGACGGAGACGTCCGTGTATCTTAATGCCCCTCCATGAGGGAAGACATTCGGCATTTTTCTGTGTTGTGTTGTCATGTGTTGCGATGGTTGTCGATGGGCCTGGAGTGTCGTTGAATGAGTAAACATTTGATGTTTATTGGATCGTGCATCACTGTGATAACTGAAGAATAAAAAACCAACTAGATGCCACTTATTGTTTTTTTGTACTTCTTATAGGCTCAATATGTTTCGTGCATTACTATGCCCATCATCAGGAGCTCGCGACTATGTTGTTGATTACGACATTGTTCGTTTCGTTCTTGGTTTGCTGTATGTTGGAGGTTAGGTGCGGTTAGGCTGGAGTAGTGTCCGGGCTGCAGCCCGGATACTACTCCAAACTACCCGCACCTAACCTCCAACCTACAGCAAAACAAGAAAGAAACGACCCATATGTTAATCAACATTAATAGTCGCGAGCTCCTGATGATGGGCATAGTAATGCCGGAAAAATGTTGAGCCTATAAGAAGTACAATAAAATAATAAGTGCCATCTAGTTGGTTTTTTATTCTTCAGACTAAATATTTGTTTCAGATTTGTATATGGAAGAAGATCGAGTATTGACCCTTGCAAGCTTACGAAAGACAAAAACAGAAGAGACAGAAGAGTGAACAGCAACCGCTACAGGTGGCAGTTGCTGCTTTTCACGGATCGCTGCAGCAGTATAGCCACCTCTTTCTCAGTGATACCAACACCATTTCGCTAGATAGAGGTTAGATGTCACTCCAGTCTTTCGAAATATGTTGTTCGCTATGTGCGCAGTGAACTTGATTGCTCAAATGCTCTCTCGATGCAGTCTTAAGCAATACTTGCAAGTGAGAAGATTGACGTTATAAAATTTATTTCACCATCTTATCTACGTTGTTTGTGAATTACGTCGCATTAGAGCGAACAGCTGTATTCGCGAAATAACGCGTCTTTTCTGCTGCTAATTCTAAAACAATGAGAATTTATAAAATGAATTGAGTGAATTCTCGTAAGTTGTCTGTCAGATCCAGTCTCCATAAATAAGAATACTACCTTCCAACATGAGAGGCCGTGTAGAATGTCAGAAATTTATAATCTTTTCAGAGGAAAGTATTGCTTCCATTTCCAGAGTATACGAGTAATTTCCGCCAAATCATGGTAAATTTCAGTCAGGCCTCGCGGTATCACAAGCCAGATGACAGAGTTCATGCAGGTTCGCCTTGTCATAGCATCATACTATAGGGTGTTCCGTAAAAACGCAACCAGACACTGAAAATCATTTACTTTATTTATATTTTTTAAAGGTGTGCAGAATGCCACAAACAGTGTGTAATTACAACATTTGTTGCAAAAGTCCCCCATTTCCCAGTCTCTCCAAAGAACAATTGTCCCACAATTCGTTTTCAAGATCCTGTACACTACAAACCGGTTTGACGAATGCAGAGGATTTTCATGCAGTGTATGTGAGTTTTCAGCACTCCCTGTTGTACTGTTTTGACTACTAATGTATCTACTTTAGTATAACCGTGCCTTATCCAAACCCCTTCCTGTTAAAAAAAAACTAAAAAAGACAAAATGCTGTTGTCGATTACAGAATTACCGCCCAACTGGTGGCCGACCAGACTTAAGCAAGAAAGTGAAATTGTGCTGAACGACTCAGCAAATGTTGGAAATGTCCACTGCAACGTTGGGATGGGGCCAGGTGGAGGGGGGGACAGCTTCTTATGAGCTTTTATTAGTTGATCTGTGTGTTGCGTCTTCTACAGTATACCCTGCATGAAATTTCTTCGTTGTGTTGTCAACTGAGGTGGTTTTAGTACTATTTGATATGATGCAGGAAAATACAAGATTTACATTTGTTTAACTTACTCAGAAGGCACAAGTTTAGCACCGCCAAGTGTGTTCGCCGTCAGTTATCATTCCACCGTTGCTCTACGTTCATTCATGTTCCAGCAGCACTACCTAATCTTGGCTGTTGACCTAACAATTAGCACACTTAAAATTAATTATGCAGTTTACTGGCAGCAGCATATGAGCGTTCTCAGCTGTTACTTCGCAGGATAATTCTTATCCCTGGACAGATTTTATGTGGTGCTTTTGTCGCATCTTCTTCCGTCTCTACTTACACTCAGTCGAACAAAAATTCATGGGCGTGATATTTCGTACGTCCCGCTCAGGCAGTGACGTGCGGTACAGTTGCCATCATAATTCGAGTCTTTTTCTTTCCCCATATTTGCACATTCGCGGTGTTTCTCCGTGTTCCATTCATTACAATCAATCACACCGCATATATATTAACAGAAGACAACAATACATTTGCTACACCCACTGAGATAGTACTTAAAATAGGCCACGTTTGCCCCCATCTCTTGTCAGTACTCACACCCACACAACTCATTTAGTCTAATTAGATATATCAATTTAAATTACCGGTACATCTATAACATAATTAGCCACTGTTCTTTCCTTCATTAAACACCTCCCTGAAGATGATCTTTGCAGGCCGAAACATGCAGGAGAAGTATCATATTTTCATATTTTTTGTTGTTGTGTATTTGTTGTAACAAAAATGGTGTAGCTTATGAAGGAGTAGCCGAGTTCATATACTTGGGTACGCTAATCAGTAATGATAATAGTGTGGAAAAAGAAACACAAAGAAGTATTTTGGCCGGCAATAGAACTAATTTTGCCGCTATAAGTCTCTTCAGGAGTCGACTTTCATCCAGAACTACTAAAATTATATTATATAAGACACTAATAAGACCGGTAGTGTCGTATGGAGCGGAAGCATGGACCTTGACGAAGAAAGAAGAACAAGCTCTCTTAATTTTTGAAAGGAAAATATTTTGAAGAATATACGGTCCTGAGTATGAAAACGGGGAATGAAAAAGTCGGACGAATCTAGAACTAGAAGGATGAGCAAAGGAGAAAATATAGTAAAATGGATAAAAGGGCAAAGGATAAGCTGGTTAGGTCACCTAGAGAGAATGGAGGAGGATAGGATACCCAAAAAGATCTTCACTCAAGAACTGGAAGGGACGAGAAGAAGGGGAAGACCCAGGAAAAGGTGGAAAGAGGAAGTAGAAAGAGATCTTAAAGTGGTGGGAGTAAGAAGATGGAGAGAGGTGGTGGCAGATAGGAAAAAATGGAAGGACATTGTTCGACAGGCCAAAGCCCACAGTGGGCTCTAGTGCCAATAGAAGAATAAGAAGTAGAAGAAGAAGTATTTGTTGTAATAAATATTGTGTCCTGGTGTCTACTGCTTGGCCACTTGATCCACCAATATGTAAATCGGATACAAAGTTTCTTCTAAAATTACGTGCAAATTAAATATTTCTTATTGGTCATGCGTGTATAATGAGCTTATGATGTTAAATACTCCCATAATACACTGAGGACTGTTATTATAAGAAACTGTCCTCCGGTTTTTGTGTGCGCGCGTGTACCGTAAAAGGCATAAATTTTTCGCTGTCCAGTCCACGAGGAAATACAGTGGAGGTGATTAGCTTCACGCCCTTTAAATCTTGGTACTACACGGAAGTGAGTGTATAGCTTCACGCCCCATCCGATTTAAACCCGAGGAATTAGTTGTCGATCTAAGAGCCAGGGAGAAAGGAGAAATCTCTAGCCCTTGTCAGATCTCGAACCACAGTTCCCAGGTTGTTCAGCCCGTAGTTTAGCCTCTTCTGGCGTAGTCATACCGACCCCGCGCGCCCCTGTTTATATGTATATATACACATAACGGTATGTATGTGCGTGTGTATATATGTGTGACTTATATGTAATTCGTTTATAGGCGCGTTCGCAAAATTGCGAAAAGCGAATACTAGCGTCGTCATGTCTGTCCATCCCTCCGTCTTTCCGCAAGGAATAACTATTCCTACACTGAACGAATTTTCATTGAATTTGAAGTGTGAGTATTTTTCGAAAATCATTCAATAAAGTTTAAGTTTCATTAAAACCTGACAAGCATAATGGGTACTTTAGACGAAGACCTGTGTACATTTATGATAATATCCCGCTCATTTCTTCTTAGAATGAGAAATGTTTCAGACAACGCTTATAGAGAAAAACCAAAACACACGTTTCATGTTCAATAACTTTTTTTTTTCGAAAATCGTGCCTTTAATGTGATAATGTGGAAAAATGCCGTAGAGAGGGACAGGCAATAGATAACAACATGGTCATGCGCATTGCATGCTGGATAACTACGGCTACACACACAAACACACACTCATAATATATAATACTTATTGTTTTTCCACTGCAACAATGATTGCACTAAAGCACCTCATTGTTATGTGATACGTACATTGCCTGTCATGACTGTTGTAACAGAAAGGTACTCAGGAAATCGTGTAGCATATTATGGTGTAAGGAGGAAGTCTCCACTTATTCTATCCGAAGGAAATTACGGGATGTGAGTTTAGGAGATTCCCGCTCCTACGCTGTTTGGAGTTGTAGAAAGCGCACCCAGAGCTATCGCGATTATAGCCTTGTGAATGGCTAATCTGAATGGCCAGTTGCCTCACAAAACCAAACTTTCATCACAGATTTTCATATTCGTGGGGTTAAATGTCTTACTTAACATGAAATCCACTGAAAGTGTGTCTGTTCCTTGGTTTGATTTAGTGTGGTTCCATCTGACTTAAAATAACTGAACTGCTCTAAGTAAAGTTTTTATACCCATGTACGTTGTTCTCCAAAGAACCGTTTATTCTGTACACGAAGCCCATGTGTTAGTGTAATTAGGCTTCTGCGGTTATATTCAGTCTTTAATTTTTTTTGTTCGACTGCCCTAGTGGACCGAGGTCTCTTCTATGAGGTTCCTCCATCACACATACTCAACAACACCACAGTCAGTAGGGCTCCTCTGGACGGTTGATCGGCCCGTCGCAGAGACCTCCACCTGACAACTACACGCAACACTCGCAAGAAGACAGACATTCATGCCCCAGGCGGGATTCGAATCCGTAATACCGGCAAGCGAGCGGCTGTAGACCCACGCCTTAGGCCCTGAAATTACTGGGATCGGCCAGTATTTTATTTACTCAGCATAAATGAAGCATGTTGTCAAAATCGCGAGCCGCGTGAACCGACAAGTTCTACAATTATGGGCACAAATATGCAAAGAAATTTTACAACTGAAATTAGGCTGTCTAAACCACAACATTTCAGCTTCTTCTAAACATAGAAACTGGAACGAACTGTCACTACTCCGTACCCTGCAATGTTAAATGTACGTTCTAACTATCTCCGAATTCCGTAACGTGATTTTCGAATTTCGGCCAATTTTGCTGCCATACGTTATTTGTGCCAACATGTTGCACGGAAGAACCTAAAAATGAAACAAGAAAAATGTGCCTATAGCTAAATATTAGCACTGGGCACTGCATGCTCCACTACCATAATTACGTTTTACGACTTGACGTACCGTTTAATCGTTAATAATTTCTATAGGGACAAGGGATAGTAAATAGAGACATACCGTGTCTTGTTCCCGGAACATATGACAAATTTAACACAATTGAAAATTCAGGGTGGAATTTTGTAGATTGATACCGATGTTTCGTTGGGACGTGCTGCTTTCATCTTCAACGATGAGGAATCGTGATTTTAAATCTGTCACACTCCAAAAGTCCCACTGGACCCAATCATAACCAATCGTTTCAAAACTGCATACATAACAAGCACGTTTAACACTCTTAACACTTAACCGTCATTTTGGACCCAAAAGATGGAGGCAGCGTCTTCCTTCGACATTTCGGTGTCAACTCACAACACTCTACAGTGGCAATCTGTTTGACAAGACTTACCGTTTGTTAAAATGTGTCTGGTTTGTTGGTTAAATGCGTTAGCTGACACCAAAACATACAAGGAGAGAACATTAGAGATCTTTTTAAAATAAGATAAGGCATTTCCAAACATGAACTGCCGCGCCAACAAATTCGTGATACAATAAAAAAGACATCGATCTAAACATTTAGGAATAATGGCACATCAAACCTGACAAAGGTTTTTACGTCTAATTTTATCTCCTTAGACATTAGCCACCTTTAAGTGTAGGTCAGTATGCTTGAAATACCTCGCAGGGCTTGGGAAAACTTCGAGAAGTTGGCCGACAGCCACACTTTCTTATTGCCAAGGGTTTTTGTTTTATTATTTTGCTCTCCGTTCACGTAGTTCTTGCGTGCTTTGGATGCATTTCAGCGTATCTTCTTCGCTACGTGCGTGCGGATGGTTTGGATCCAAAGGGAGTAACTGTGAAGTGTTACATGTTTCTCTGTTTCATAGACGTTAGTTTTTAAACTAAAAGTTTCTCCACCTGTTATTTCCAAACAAATACTTCTCCTTCTTCTTCTTCTTCTTCTTCTTCTTCTTCTTCTTCTTCTTCCATTGGCACTACAGCCCACTGTGGGCTTTGGCCTGTCGAACAATTTCCTTCCATTTTTTCCTATCTGCCACCAACTCTCTCCATCTTCTCAC
>Ga0131853_10010695_pt1 | contig 16781 bp, 12 predicted proteins | sample TergutLab28metaG_FD_92764 | JGI IMG/M metagenome (GOLD analysis project Ga0131853, IMG submission 92764) | Labiotermes labralis P1 segment gut microbial communities from Petit-Saut dam, French Guiana - Lab288 P1 (version 2) (version 2) | ecosystem: Host-associated > Arthropoda: Insects >...
CGGACGCTTGTGAGTGCGGTAATGAACCTTCGGTTCCGTGAAATGCGGGGAATTTCTTGACTAGCTGCAAACCAGTTAGCTTCTCAAGAAGGACTCTGCACCATGGAGTAAGTAAGTAAGTAACTAAGTTATGCCAGGAACATTTCTTTTCCGTATCCTTTCCTGTTCTTTATTTATCAATCAGCGTTTCACTTGACACGATGAATTCAGAGCTAAAGACAGCATCGTTAAAAACAAAAATAACACTTTTCTGAATAACGACAATAAAGATGAAGTGCAGAAGGTACATTTCACGCTACAACATGCCATGAAGTCCCAGAGAGGGAGTAGAGGTACAGCTATACTCTTTCTTCAACCTCGGTCCCAAATGGGGGTATGTGATCAAAGCCACTCTCCGGCCGCTGTACCCTCGTGAAAGAAACACGGTACCCATGTCACAGGAAGCTGAGTGGGCCCAAGGGATGATCTGAATGGGTGCGGAAAATTGCGCCCCACTGAACTCGATTTCTGGACCGTCCAGGACAAAAATGATGGTTATTATTATATGACAGTACTAGTCTAAAAATAATAATATTGTTTTTATTACTGTATGATAGCACTAACACAAAAACCACAGGCAAAACACAAATTTCGTCTTTTCACCTGCTCGCTCAACGTGGAGGCCTTGTCAGAAGGACTGTTTCTAATTCGGCCCAGTATACTGAACAATCGTTCAGACGGAGAGCTTTCGTGTTTCATCGTTGTGTTACAAAATGTCTGTTGTCTGTGAGTGGCTGCTTCGTGGTTTGTGCAATTTGAGTGATGTTGTGAACATCATCATTGCTCTTAGAAGAGACAGTCTTTCTGGAGTAAGTTATGGTACATTACATGGAAATTGGTTATCTTTATTTTTAACTAACAGAAAATCTACTGCATCAGGCTGTAGGGGTGGTTTTATTATATGCTTGCTTATTATTCTTGCGTTTTACTTGCGGTCTGTTCTGTGAATGGCAGCCTAGGTTGTCAAAGCAGTTAGCATAGCAGTTGTAAGGATTTTATAAGAATTTGGGAGCTTCAATCCAGTGCTAGATTTCTGTTTACGATACGTTTCCTTCAAACATTCCCAAGAGAGTTTTGAATCATTATTATTACACAAAACAAATGACTACATACGCCGCGAACTACGGATTACAGGCATACTAGACAAGATAGATGAATACAGACGGAACTGGCTTTCAAACTTGCAAAGAATGTCACAAAACCGAATCCTTTTGAAATCATACCACTACAGACCACAAGGAAGGAGAACAATTGGAAGACCAAAGAAGCGTTGGTGCGAGCAACTGTAACTCTGGAGACGGAACGGACCAAAGGGTCCAATCCTTGATGTTTATTATTATTATTATTATTATTATTATTACCAATACTACTATCCACCTCCTCCTCCTCCTCCTCCTCCTCATCATCATCATCATCATCTATGTTCAAGTGAGGATCTTTTGTCTCCTTTCTTCTTTCTAAGACCATAAAGATTAAAATACAGAAGATAAAGTTTTGCCTGCTATCTTGTAAAGCTGTGACACCTGGTCTGTCACATAAAAGGAAGAACTCAGACTGAAGACATCTTGAAGCAGAGTAAACTGGAGAATTTTGTAGCTGGAGGGAGAATGCAAGAGGAGGCTGGAAAAAATTCGTATTTGAAAGTTGTATGATTTGTGCTTCTTGCCATATGTTATTAAGATAATCATAACAAAAGGATGAATTTCGCGGAGCATCTAATCTGCTGAGGAGAGAGAATAAATAAAATCATACACGTATTTTTGTGGCAAGAACTGTACGAAATTATTGGGAAGAACTAGAATTGTAATTATGTGGATTTTATTAAACTGGACTGTACAGAAATGTGGTGGGAGAATATGGATTGTGTTTACCTGGCTTGGGATCGAAATTACTACTAGTAACTGTAATAGTAGTAGAAATTCTTTTGAAAACAGCGTGCAAGTTGCGGTAGCCCACAAAAAGAGTCGATTTTTTAAATTTTAACAGAAAATAAAATGGATACAGCATAATCTACTTAACATGATTTTGCTGTATTCATTCTTCCTCCTGAATATAAATAACTAATATTCTACATAAAATAGCTTTTAAAATATTAACCCTAGACGTTATTTCTCGTACAGAAATGTAATGAAATCTGACACACAAAAAATCGAACCACTTACGCAAATGAAGCTGACGAGCTTACGGAATTTCTGTCAGGAACATTTACAGAAGAACTAGAAAGTGAGAAAGAAAGGTTCATCAAGAAAATTACATAAACAAAAACAATGTAATTTGTCGTTTTCGTCACGTTTAAGGCTGCGAGTATCAGGAAGACGTAACTTGAAACGGTGAGATGGAACGTGAGAAAATACCTTGTGTCAGATTAGATGCAATAAGGTTAGGTTTGGTTTGGTTTGGTTACGTTAGGTTAGGTTAGGTTACGTTTGCTTACCTGATGATGCAAATAGCGGATTTCTCTGAGATTCTGGTATTTATGTACAAGAACGCACGGTGTCATATCCCAAAATTCATCTACTATTTACTAAAAACTGGCAAACTGACCAAAGAGCTAAGAAACAACCGGAAAAACAAAAAACAAACTAACTAAGGAATGAAATAACTTACTAACTGCATGTATCACGGTTATTCTTTAGAAACTAATATTTTAAAAACTGCTTGATACATTGGTTGTTTTATGCAGATTGAAAATTCGTGATTATATTTATAAAAATCCGCCACTGGTTCCCATCTTGCCACAGAAGAATCTAAAACATATCGTCATATATTATTAATTTTTTTTATCCATAATAAATTTATTCTCTCATCCACGACCATCTCGACACAGGTTTTTCTCGGTTTCCTTGTGTCTATAAGCAAATGCTGAGATGGTTCCCAAGATTCCAAGTTGCCACTACATGCTTCTTATGTAGCCCTCCCGACTTAAATCTAGTAGTAACCAATTTCATGTTTAGTTTACATGTAAAATAACCACTGCTACCAGGTAACAACCCAATTGCAGCAAATTATTATTATTATTATTATAACTTCCAATGGACTATTCTTTTCAGGTTTTGCAAGCAGTGCTTTGTATGCACTCACGTTACCATGTGCGTGGTAACTATGCTCCCTGTTCCTTCCCCAATAATTCGACCACCCTTATAACAACCCGGCACATTATATTATCTGAAAACTGTAGTTGGTATTTTCCCTGTGTCATTCCTCAGCGCAAATGGTCGATCGGTGGAGTGAGATACAGTGATACGCTGAAGAAGCCGAAAGGAAGTAGTAACGGTTGCAATTCGAAAAAAAGAAATGATCAGGTAGTGGACAAAGTCTATAAAATGTGAATCTCCTCATTACGCAATTTCGCCCTTCCTCCACTCTCTATTTCTTTCCCGTAGAACCAAGTATTTGGAGCATTCGGTTCCCAAAATCCGTCAGAGGTCTTGTTCATTAACCTGCACTGAGGGAATATATTTCACACTCGAGTGAAAATAAGAGTGTAGCCTTGTTTTTTTCTTATTTATTCATGTATTTATTTATAGTCTGAACATTCTGTCATTAGCTCAAAGTGTATAGCCTCTAATGACAGATTAGTAAATAATGAATTTGAAAAAATGTGAAGGTACGCGGTCGCGCACTAATTTGTGATGCCATCCCGGCATTCGGGCCGACAAAAATTACCAAAATCTGAGATGAGATAATCTGTCGTCTATTTCGCAATAGAGAGCAGCTTGTTGTAAAGGATCCAGCATAACACCTTTTGTAGTATACCTTCTACCTGGCGAAGGAAGGGGAGCCAAATTACGAAACTTTGTGTCTATTAGGCACATCGCAGAAAACGGAGGCCGTTCAAAGTAATAATCTTGTGAAAGACAACCATTTTCACAAAACTTAAAGAATCATTAGCTATCCTTGTATTAATATTTTTATGATACGCCTCGGTTACACGAAAAGATATGTCATTATCATCCTCATCATCATGATCATAATCATCGTCGTCGTCGTCGTCATCGCCACAGTCATCTTCAGCATTATGTCCCCATTACTTCACCTTATTTGCATAAACACTGAATCATTTGCTGCTCCGAAATGTTGTAACATATTAACATCCCTGCTTTATTGAAATATCTTCCTTACCTCGGAGCCTTATTTTCAAGCAGCACAATATACCGATCGATTTTGTACCGGTAAATCTTACAAATACCAAAAAGGGGCACTGAAAATTACACGGCTTCCCCCCTCTCTCTTTTTTTTTTTAAATGCATATTTTGACTGAGTCCATAAAGTCTCCGGCTTCAGGCAGAGCTACAGTTAGCTAGCCTATGTAGGTTCATGTAAAAAGTGGGGAAAGTTGCAAAGTCATGTGCGCGAAGGTCAGAGTATTTCTGCAAGGGAAAATAGTGTCTGCACAACCATTACTTTTTAAGATATATTTGCGTTTATAAATACAGCTTTTTGTTGCAGAATATTTGTCTAAATGGCTTGAATAGTTATAGAAGTTTGTCAGAAAACTGATTCTAAGTACAACGACATTGCTTTAACCACTTGGAGAAATGCGGTGGATTTCAAGACGGAAATTGAACTTAAGGAAGAGGTAAACGAATACATTCTTAAGAGTGTACTTCTAATTTGAAGTGCTGACGATTAAAAGTGTGTGAAATACAAGGGATAATATCAGCGAGTGCAAAAATGGTAATTTACCGGGAAAAGAAAACCGAACATCAGCGGCTAAATTGGGGTTTAAATCACTCGTACTTTAAGCAATAGTGCTACTGTCGACTGCATGGAAGGTTCAGAAGATGTGCTGCCTACCCCACAGAACAAATATGTAGCAGCAGCAAGCTGGTGGGCCGAGGTGGACGCATGACCTCTGATTCGGGGTGGCTCCTATCACATGACTGAGGCAGGAAGACCGTACGGTTTGTGAGACTCGCGCTGAAGGTTGTCATTTAAAATCACGCGGACTCTGTGAACTTGCTCGAGGTACTGAACTTTATTTTATTGTCAGAAGTAGATAAAGTATTAGGTTTGGTGTTGGTGGGGGTTGGATTTATGTGGTTCAGGCTAAGGACCAACGACGGACTCCAGTGAAGAATATATTTTCTATAAAGTATGATGGAATCCTTGAGTTTAGGATGGACTCGCAGTTATTTGACTGAATGTTCTGCTCTAGTTTTGTTAAAACATCTTCAGAATCCATACCCTTTTAATCTATTTAAAAACTCCCCTTCCGTATGGACTTCGAATTATTGACAATCTTCACTTCAGATGCCAATGAAGCTTTTAGGATTCCAAAGTGCGTTTAATCTGTTGGTTATGTTCGAACAAAGACAAGGAAACAAAAGAGCTGTCAGACGGTATTGTTGTCATGACAACACCTTTCAAGTGACCTCTGTCTGAAAGATAAGGCGATAGACGAAAGCAGGGCCTCGGTCGACCTACAGGCACAGTGGTCGGTCGGAAAGAAAGCTACTAGTGAATATATTACACACGTCAATCAAACACAGGATACACCTTAATGAAAGATATGTATATATATATATATATATATATATATTTCGTTAAGGTATATATAAATGTGTATATATATATATATATATATATAACCCTTCTATAGCACAAAAGAAATGCGTTATGAATTACTGCTGGAGTCCTGAGTTTTGAATTGCTATTGACGGTACCTTCTGAGAACAATGACAAATAGAAGCAGGGCTCGTTTTGAAATTAGGGGAAGAATAAATAACGAAAATGCATGTTATTACTTACGTATTTTAATAGAACTAGTTCCAGGAAGAAAAAGATAGGTCAAGGTAAGAATAAACATAGGTTTACGAGGTATCCTCTGCTGATGCCAAACACTACGTATTATTGGTACTGAATGTAAATTACGTGCGTTTGGGAATAAGGCGGTATAGAAATCATATGGGTCTAAGATATTTGAAATAATTGCACATACGTGCGTATATACACGTACGTGCATAAATATACATATGTAGTCTACGTATTTATGTATGTATGTAAGCATTATTGACAGTATGTATGTATGCATATATGTATATGTATGTGTATGTATATATGTATATATATATATATATGTGTGTGTGTGTGTGTGTGTGTGCGCGCGCGCGCGCGCGCGTATGTATGTATGTATGTATGTGTATATGTATGTATATACGTACGTATATACATACATACACACACACACACACACATATATATATATATATATATGTACGTACAGACATAAACTACGTACACACACACACACACACACATGCATATACGTTTTGCATTACCCGGAATCAAAGTTTAGAGTGTCCATATGATGTGACATGAGTCACAAAAATACAGATTGTGCAGTACACTAACATTACACGTATTTCTCACACATAATATTAAAATCTTGCAACATAATCTTTATATGCAGTTCATAAAATACTATGAGTTTTCCACGTCGACTCTTTCCTCCAGGCGTCCGCAGCAAGACGCTAAATTCACTTCTTCCATTTTCTTGCCACATGCCTCGTCCATCTCATGGTCTTGATTTGATCACTACAATAATATTTGAAGAAATAACAAGACGTGAAGCTTCTTATTGCGAAATGTTTATCAACCTCATGTTACTTGCTCTCAGTTAGCCCCAGGTACTGTCATCAGTGCCTCCTCTCACATAACTGCAAGATATATCGTTCACTTAATATGAGAGCCTGTCACATACAAACAAAACAAAACAAAACGAAAAATTAAAGTTATCTAAATTCTACCCCACGATGACATAAAATGTGGTGATTTTAGACAGGCATTACGGACACACCAGTTGGTTAATGCAGGGTTTCCATCTTCTGACCGACCGAGACATCTGGACATAATCCGCGGGAGTTCCAGTTGCCGTGCTGGGTCTGCAAAGTGCGTTTGTGTGTTACTGTTACAACAGTTCGCGCTCAGGCTTTCCTCACCCTCAATTTTTTATCCTTGTTCTTCCACACAACATCAAAGAGAGGCATTTTCCTTATATTTTCCACCTCGCATTCTCTTACTGCTAATCATGAGGTTCGTCATCCCCGTTGTATTCTATGAAATAACTAATGTACAGTGTGTGTACTCGTCTAACACAACTATATTTATTGGTAGAATATAAAGTATTTTCTACATTTTATTTTATTTTTACTTTATTGTATTTAGATTATTCTCATCTCATTTTATTTGTTTGATTTTCGTTTCTACTCACAAACATTGCATTAGAAATGACACGATAAAGAGAATTATAACTCCACATATGGAATGTACTGATGAGATTATTGTGATATTAGCCTGATTTATGTAAAACAGTAAAATACTGCTAACAACTAGAGTAAGTTTATTAACCGAAAAATTATAGTCACAGACGCTACATATTATTGTATATTGTATATTTTATACTTTAGTGTAATTACACAGCACTCATTCACATAATATGATACCTAACATAGATTTAACTATAATAACCTTAGACATAGCTTGGTAACAGCATGGAATCCTCATGTAATCCACACCACCCAATCTTTCTAGCAGATACGAGATCTCGTGCCCACTTTACCCCCTCCATACCCCATATAAACAGCCCATGTATGTTTTGTATAACTGCTTAATAAGTATTTCATGTTCAACCTGAAGATGGCCATTATCAAGCGCCGAAACATGTAGTTGTACCTTATGTAGAAAATACTATATATTCTACCAAAAAACATAGTTGTGTTAGACGAGTACACACGCTGTACATTAGTTATCTCTTACTGTCACTTCGCAATGTCAGCAATCAGCCGATACTCATTTATCTGCAGTACATTTATCTTATTATTGCAGTGTATTTATTAAAGTAACGGAGAGGAATATGGTTACAACGTTCACAAAAAAATCTCGCTTTCTGGAAACCTAAAGTTTATTTGTATTTTCGGCCGATTCCATCGAATGACAAGTTTTCCGGTATGATATGGAAGGTGCAAGTGAAAGGAGAAGACCTCTGATTAACCCTTCTGGTTTCTTAACAGAGTTTACATGCAATCTGGAGAGAACTGCCATGGATATTACTCTTTTCCAATAAAACTATGGGACATTATACTCAATAAGATCAAAATAAGATTATGAACATTAATTATCTATGAATAATTATGTTATCTATAGTCTCAGGCATATTTCACACACACTCGATACTTCGTAAATTGGTTCTGATGCCTTGTACAGGAGATCACTTTTCATTACTCTCGGAGAGTTGTTATTGTTTTAGACGTTGTGTCTAGTGACAACGATGTGGATCAAAACCCACAAATGTCACCTACTAGCACGGTCTTAAGGTCATCCTTCTTTGATTTCAAACGTCGTCACTAACTTTAAAATAAAATGAAATAATACTACTACATTATTATAGCGATAATCTGAAGAAGACAGGAGAGGCAGCCCCGAAGCATGGTGTATCCAACCAAATATTCCTTAGACAATTGGCAGCACGCAATATGTCACTGGTGTACTAAATAACACGTCGTCGGAACGTCGAAACATGTAGGTCCTGCCGTTGTGATCTTGCCATCTCTTTTGAAGTTTTGTGGGCTTAAGATCTGTAGCTGAATCAGACGAGTTACACAACTTAAGGATAAATACTCCCTCTAACTGAACTTTGTGGTAGAGAGTTTAGCCTTCCTCCTTAGGAATCTGGACGTCTCGGTTTCTTGTTTTTGTCCCAGGTCAAATATTTTGATTAAAACATATTGTGGTTTCCTGTATACCCTTCAGACAAATGCAAGAGCAGCATACCTAGGATATTTAAAATTGCGCCTCTGTCACTTTATGCCAGATAGTCTGGAACTTATTATTTATAATCCTCCTACTCTTTCCATACGCAGAGGAAATTACTGGGGATCATCAATATGGATTTCGACACAACCGGTCAGCTACTGACCATATATTCTGCATTCGTCAAATACTTGAGAAAAAATGGGAATACATCGAAGTACTCTTTATAGACTTCAAAAAAGCTTATGATTCAGTTAGGAGGGAGGTCTTGTATAATATACTCATTGAGTTTTGTATCCCCATGAAACTGATAAGGCTAATAAAAATGTGTCTGACTGAAACTTATAGCAGAGTCCGGGTTGGCAAGAATTTGTCTGACATGTTTCCTATTAGGAATGGTTTGAAACAAGGAGATGCTCTATCGCCATTGCTTTTCAACTTTGCTTTGGAGTACGCCAATAGGAGGGTTCAGGTAAACCAGGATGGCTTCAAATTAATTGGTACACATCAGTTTCTGGTTTATGGAGATGATGTTAATATATTGGGAGGAAGCGTTCATACTATAAAGGAAAACTCAGAAGCTTTTGTAGTGGCTAGTAAGGAGACTGGACTAGAAGTAAATGCTGATAAAGTTAAGTAGATGGTCATGTCTTGATATTAGAATGCAGGACGAAGTCGCAATATAAAGGTAGATAATAGTTCCTTTGAAATGGTGGAAGAGTTCAAATATTTGGGAACAACCTTAACAAATTAAAATTCTATTCGGGAAGAAATTAAGAGCAGATTGAAGTCAGGGAATACTTGCCATCATTCGGTGCAGAATCTTTGGTCTTCCAGTTTGCTTTCCAAAAATTTAAAGATGATGTTATACAGAACTATAATTGTGTCTGTTGTTGTGTATGGGTGTGCAACTTGGTCGCTTATATTGAGGGAGGGACTAGGCTGAGGGTGTTTGAGAATAGGGTATTGAGGAGAATATTTGGGCCCAAGAGGGACGAGGTAACAGGAGAGTGGAGAAAACTACATAATGAGGAGCTTAATGATCTGTGCTCCTCACCCAATATTGTTCGGGTGATAAAATCGAGAAGAATGGGATGGGCGGGGCACTTAGCGCTTGTGGGGGAGAGGAGAGGCGTATACAGGATTTTGGTGGGAAACCTGAAGGAAAGAGTCCACTTGGAAGACTCATGAGTAGATGGGAATAATATATGAAGATGGTTCTTCAGGAAGTGGGATGTGGGGGTGTGGACTGGATCGAGCTGGCTTAGGGCAGAGACAGGTTGTGGGCACTTGTGAATGCGGTAATGAACCTTCGGGTTTCATAGAAAGAGGGAAATTTCTTGACAAGCTGAAAACCAGTTAACTTCCAAAGAGGGACTCTTCTCCATGGAGTAAGTAAGTAATTAAGTATATCTTAAAGCAATTCCGTTGGTATGTGAGCAGAATTATCCGGCTCAGTTTAGGGACAAGGTACAGGCATTTGTGAACACGATTTTGAAACTTCGGTTTCCGCAAAGAGTAGTGAATTTCTTAAGTAGTTCGGGAATTATTAACTTAACTGTAAGAGAAGTTAACGTACACGAAACAATAATTCTGAAGAAATACAACGTAGACCTAACTTTGTCGTGACTCAGTGAAATAAAATAGTTTATTTGAATTATATTTGAATCATAGCAACTGGACATCATGATCTGAACCAGTGATATTTCACAAGCAATTCTACCAACAACAATAAAACCTCTCTCTCTCTCTCTCTCTCTAGGTAAATATCTTCACTTGAAATTTATATATCCTTTTTGAATAATCATTAAGAGTTTAACAGAGGATAAGCTGTTCTTAACTCTTACAAAAATTAAAGTTCTTTTTTTACCCGTCGTGCTCACGGCTGTGGCTATATAGAATACTGTCTTCTGAGATATCACGCCGTGTAGTCTGGTATACGTGTAGGAATACTTCGGTGCACCGTCGATAAATTTCTAGCACAGTGCACGACGCCACATCTCAAGAAACGCCAGTTGTCTTTACTGAAATAGTTTATTGCGTCCACACTGTAGACTTCCAACTTCTTGTCGTTTGCTATAAGACATCTCCTAATATACATACATGTGGACTTCATATGGCATCTAGCGGTAGGGATTTAAACTATAGAAGAAAAATGGAAGCCGCGGTTTGCGCACGCTTACTTCAAGATAGCTCGGGGCACTGATGTGTGCTGCGTGGAAGGACGTTTTGTTTTGCAGGATGACGCCATACTTAAATTCGCAAGACGAAAGGTAGATGGGTCATGTGTCAGGCATGGGTAAGTTAAAAAAATAAGTACCAATACTGAGTCGGAATAACTGAAATGAAGAAACCACTTGGAGATTTATGTTCGAAAGCAAGCGTGATGTACTGTAACATGGTTATCGTGTGAACAGCCAAAGAGAAATACAAGCCGTCAGCCAAACGGAATTTATGTCAATTTTGTTGCTTGCTATTTGTTTCTGCTTAGGCTAAAAGCCATCCTCAGGCAATGAAAAACATATAAAGGAAGACAATTAAATACAACCCTTTAACATGACCCTTTTTTAGATAGCTGAGGTCTCAGCTTCACAAAAACTGATAAAGGTATTATCTAGTGATGGTCATGATTCCACTGAGGTGCCTCACGGTGGGAACCACTGGTGCCCTCTGTTGAGCAAGATAATGAATCTTCAGTTGCAAAGGTAAAGCAATCCCTGGACAGGACCTGAGGTTTCCAGGAGTTTGAGACTCCCAGATTTCTATACATTTGGACCATGAAGGTGCTAACGTCGTCAGCCCTACGCTCCGACCGCCTTCACCAGCAGGAGATATTCCTGGTACTCATTTCTATTAGAGGCTGAGTCGATCCCAGAGCTACAGTGCGGCCGGAAAGATTGTCGGTGATCCAAAAGGGAATCGAAACCGTGACTTTCCGGTTTGCAGCGCAGGGCCTCCACCAACTGCGCCACAGCCTACCCCCCCCCCTCCTAATTCCTCGAGTACTTAGTAAATATGATCTGTTTTCAGGAAGAAATTCACACTGTGGTCATATTAGTTTCTCACAGATAAATTGCATTGTAGTTGTCTGCATATTTCGGTAAGACAGCAGTAGGCCATGATAGGTTAGTAACTGTGCAGGCCATCACAACTGTAGGTTACCAAACAAAATGTTCAGTTCCCTTTGAACCACAAGCATTATATTGCCTCTAACGACATGACTATTATGGTTCACGAACTGGTTCTTGACAAACCGGGCCGTCTGACTTAAGGCAAACCAAATATTTCCTCTACCTAAATGGGAAATTCATCAAAATCGGGATAACGGGCTTTTAGGCATACATACGAAGTTGTAAAATCCCTTGTGGAAAGGTGTGTGAATATTAATTCAATACAAAATATTCCGAAACTAACGCCTGGGGATCAAAGGCGAAGTAGCCATATCCCTCACATTCTTGCACTAATATCACTATATGAAACAAACACCGACAAATGCACTCATATATTATCAAGGCACCGCTTTATTAACACTATACGTAATTCCAACATGTTTCAACTTTCACAGGGTCATCTGTTTGGAGTGTATATTTGGTACATTCTAGCAGCAAGCTCAACAAATTGAGTCGTCAGCTATAAAATTCAACTTAGTGAGCAGCGTGTACTGTGTACCGCAGCAGCAATGTGATAAATATGTTGAATAACACAGTACACGCTGCTCACTAAGTTGGATTTTACATCTGATGAATCATTTTGTTTAGCATGCTACTAGATTGTATCAAATATACTCTCTGAAGATGACCTTTTAAGGGTTGAAGCGTGTTGGAATGATGTATAGTGTTAATAAAGTGTTGACTTAATAATATATGGGTGCATTGTCGGTGTTTTCTGATATAACCGCATCTCATTTATACGGGGAGAGAGGATCTGTGCCTTGTCCGAGGTTATTCGAGGTTAAACTCGGCTTCTGCAAAGTAATTCATAACTTTGAACACACTTTAACGTAGAATACGACATTACTAATGCATTGGTGGGCCGTGATAGCTCAGTGGGTATAGCGACCGAACTACGGGCTGGACTGTCCGGGGATCGAATCCCGGTGGGGGACTCGTCCAGACCGGTCCTGGACCAACCCAGCCTCCTGTACAATGGGCACCGGGTCTTTCCCGGTGGTAAAGCGGCCGGGACGTGGCGTTGACCTCCCACTCCCATCTAGCGCCGAGGTTAAAGAAAGAGTAGAGCTATACTTCTTCTCCACCACTGGGTCTTCGTGGCCTGTTCTAGGGTGAAATTTACCTTTATCCTTACCTTACTAATGCATAGTTCATGACGGTTCTTCTCTACATACTTATATCGTGTCCATCTAATGCAAAGGCATAACGCATTTAATTCTGTTAATATGGAAGGCAACGGAAGAAAAATAAGCTTTACAACAGGAGCACTATCCGTGTATCCCACTGGGCGATGGTAACGTTTGGAGTAGCAACGTTGTTGATTAAAGTAAATACCTTAATAGTAAATATGCTAAAGAAGGCCGAACTAAATATTTTACCCCAAGGCTTCTCGTTTTTTTTATTTCAGGGAGTGTACTACGTTATAAACCTTTGTATAAATCAGCTGGCTCAGTACAAGAAGAAGGCACCGACACTTCAGACACTGGATATTTTCGTTGTTTTGTATGGTTACTTTAACTTTTCGTGACCATGGGTTAGATTCACGATGGTGTCATTGGAATGTTTCATAGACATAGAGCTGGTCGCGGGTAGCTCAGTCGGTATAGCGACTGACTACGGGCTGGACGGTCCGGGATCAAATCCCGGTGGGGACGAGTTTTTCCGCCCGTCCAGACCGGCCCTGGGGCCCACCCAGCCTCCTGCAAAATGGGTACCAGGTCTTTCTCAGGGGTAAAGTGCGACTGGGGCGTGCTGCTGACCACTCACCCCCTTCTAGTGCCGCGGTCATGGAAGAGTAGAGCTATACCTCTACCCACCCTCTGGGCCACACCGGGCCTGTAACGGGATCACTTTACCTTTAATCTTACTGGCCACATTATGGCTCTGGGGTCGACTAAGCCTTCAACAGAAATGAGTACCAGGAGTATTTTCTGTGGGATAAAGGCGGCTGGTGAGTAGGGTTGACATTCTTACCGCCTTCATTTACCGGTTATCTCGAAATTTGGTAGCCGCGACCTCCTGAACCCCTCAGAGACTGTCCAAGCCTATACAGGGATTGCTTGATGCTTTATGTTAAATTTTAGTAACTGTGTTGCGCATGTCAACACTACATGACTGAATTAAATTTTTCTTGTTATAACTAAATTACAGACCGTATAGTGGCTATATAAAATTCGGTTGATTTTTGTGGTGTTTACTGGAAGTCCATACGCGCGCCCGCATGTGTGTATGTAGTCTTTGGTACCCAGCATTCATTTCGCATGCGCCATATTTTCAACTGTGGCCTCTCCGGCTGTACAATATTTTGCCACATTATCTCGTAAACGGCACGATTTTCGAAAAAAAAAAGAAAGAAAGAAATATTATGGATCATAAAATGTGTGTTTTGACGTCCTCTGAACTTTTATCTGAAACATTTCTCATTCTAAGGAGCAATGAGCGAGATATGATAACAAATATACATTGGTCTTCATGCAAGGTATCCATTATTTTTGTCACATTTTAATGAGGCTCGAATCTTCTCGACAGACTTCCGAAAAATTCTCAAATATCAAATTTCATGAAAATCCGTTTTAGTGAGAGTCGAGTTGTTCCATGCGGACGGACAGACAGATAGACAGACATGACGAAGCTAATAGATGCTTTTCGCAATTTTGCGAAAAGCTCCTACAAACACTTCAATTTATTCGCATATATTCTTGCGTGCATAGAAATATTAATCGGCGAGTGCTGGAAGGGAACTAATCGGTAGTTTCTGTAAGATAATGCGAAATGTGGGGCTGCAGTGGGGGCATATGCAGATTTTCATCAGTTTACGGCAAATTGTTCACTTAGTAAAAGGGGTTACCTGTAGGCTCTAAATGGTTAAATGCCAGCAGAGAAAGCTCCTTTTCCTGGTAAGTTCTGTCCATGTAGTGGTGTTCGGTGGTGAACTTCTATTTACAACAGCATTGGAAAGGCGTTCGAAATGCCGATCAGTGATGTGAGAGAATGGGCGAATCTCGCCAACGAGGATGGCCAGAGCAAGCAGCCTCCTGCTAACAAGCCTCGCATCCTGACGTGATAGGCCTGCGGACCCATTACTTGTTCTCGGCTTTCATACATTGGCATATGATTATGACAATATCGAAGCACCAACTTAACTTTGGTGGAACATTTTATGCCTTAAGCCTATATACCACAGCCAAGATACAGTGCAAAATCTTAAACTGACTTGCTTGATGGTATGAATAGCCTAAAACTGAAGTCGGATTCACTCGTTAGTTTTCAACAAGATTTTCATCTATTTTTCCGTAATAAACCCTGGAAGATGAGATTTTCCATCTTCAAAATGGTGAATAATCAGACGGCGGCCCTCTGGAAGGTTAGTCTGTGTAGGTTGGTAGAAGTTACAAGCGTTCAAAGGCCATACTATCACCATCCTCAGGAATACTTATACACCGTAAATGGTAACAGGATTTTACCACCGGCACGTTAGTAATGGGTTCTACCAGTTCACACCTCACTGTGTTCCGTATCGTAACACTGAAGCGAATCTTAAAGACACAGGCTACGAACGTGTGAGATGGAATCGTCTTGAGCATATGAAGGGGGCTGTCATGAACCGGGTAATGAACGTGGGTGTTTCGTTAAAGAAGGAGGAATGTTGAGACATACACAGTTTTGACAAGGGATTAACGTAAATTTTGTTAGTAGTGTTTATTATGACTTTTGCCATTGTTACAAAACCACACCACACATTTTTTTAAATGTTCTGCTGATCGTGCATATTGGTACAACTCTGGGCAAATGACTAACTTCATGCACAATTACGTTATATAATACGTTTATTATTATAATCCTCTACATGTTTCGAGCAAATTTATGCTCATCATCAGGAGGTCAAATTGTTTTAATACAGCACCTGATATAGTATTTTCCGTAAGTGACCGTCCGGTGTGCAGGTTGACCGTTGGCCTGCACACCGGATGGTCGCTTACAGAGAATACTATACCAGGTGCTGTATTAATACAATTTGACCTCCTGATGATGAGCACAGGGTTGTTCGAAACATATAGAGGATTATAATAATAAACGTATTATATAACATAATTGTGCATCAAGTTGGTCAGTTACCCACAGTCACACCACACAACGTTTTGGAAAATATGTTTTCTTCACCAGGTGAATTGAAACTAACCAGAAACAACAGCTATCCATTTGTGTTGTGTTGTGTTATGTAGTGATGTGTTCTATCATGTTGCGTTATGTGGTGTTGTGTTGTATCACGTTGTGTCATGTGATGTTGTGTTGTTTTGTGACAATGGAAAAAGTTCTAATAAATATTAGTCATTCAAGGTAAAAAAATATCTAAAAGGAAAGAAATTTTAAACATCACTCTGAAGAGCTTGGTCTTTCAAATGCATGTATAAGTAGAGCTGCCCCTATTTTTAATCGAATACCACGTCCTCAAAGGCTATGGGAGACGTGGGGGCATATCTCCACGCAATCTTGAGCTCCGCACTAAATGGAAGTGATTGGTCAGCTTGACGGCTTGGCTTATATGGTAAGTGGTGAAATTGTCTTCCTTTCCGGCAGAGATTAAAAGTTTTCTCGAATTTTCGATGTCACAGCTTGACTGAGTGCATTAAATTAATTATGTAGTATATAATAATAATAATAATAATAATATATTTATTTACTGCAATTGAGTTGTTGCCCGGTGGCAGTGGTTATTTTACATGTAAACAAAACATGAAATTGGTTACTACTAGATTTAAGTCGGGAGGGCTACATGAGAAGCATGTAGTGGCAACTTGGAATCTTGGGAACCATCTCAGC
>Ga0131853_10010696_pt1 | contig 16780 bp, 17 predicted proteins | sample TergutLab28metaG_FD_92764 | JGI IMG/M metagenome (GOLD analysis project Ga0131853, IMG submission 92764) | Labiotermes labralis P1 segment gut microbial communities from Petit-Saut dam, French Guiana - Lab288 P1 (version 2) (version 2) | ecosystem: Host-associated > Arthropoda: Insects >...
AGGGGCATATTTCTTTCCTGACTGGATGTACACACCTCTCAAAACAAGATCAATATTTTTTCCTTTTTTTACTAATCGCCATTCTCTGCCACCATAATCAAATGGCTCATCAAGTTCCATAAACATACCTGTTGACTTTTTCTTAATAATAATTTCCTCTCCATTGATAGTTAATAAATATTTTCCTATAATATCTCGCTTCAACTCCATTTCTCTTGTTATTTTTTCACAAGTAAATATATATCTTTTACCACCTATGAAGGTTTCCCAACGCTTGATATCGTCATCTAGCACAATTTTCACACACCTTTTTCCAGTTCTCTATTTCTATTAATCGACCTGAAGTTTATCATACCTTATCCAATGTAATATTGTTCTTTGGTTGTTTGCTAAGTTATTAATCACGCATTGTACATTTTCAGCTCAAGATGCCTAAACTAAACAGCATTCCTCCACCCAGAAATAAAATTACTATCGAAAAAAATATTATGAGTATACAAACGATTATTCTGTAAGAAGTCGGGATATTTTTTCTAGAAATTGAAACACATGCGCATGCAATAGGAAAACCTAAAATGGTTGTTATAATTCCAGCTTGTAAATTTCTTAATATCCTATCAAGACTATAGTTGAATATAAATAAGAAATTTATAAATTGGGTAGTAATTAGCAGAAATCCAACTTCTTGAATAATTTTTGGTATTTTTTTTCTAAATACAAAAATACTTAGAAAATTTGTTACAACCCATATGGCTAATATTTTCAAAGAAAAAGGACTAGCAAAAAATAGCGCAAGATAAAAAGATAAAACAATAAATATCCAAAGCCACTCAGGAGTAGCAATATACTGTTTTCCCGAGTTTACGAATCTTTCGTTATAAACTATGTCGATTGCTTTTCCAGTTTTAACAAATCGCCATTCCTTTCCATCAAAATTAAATGGTTCATCTAGGGGTTCAAATATTCCAGTTGATTTCTTTTTAATGACTATTTCCTCTCCATTGATGGTTAACAAATACTTACCTGTAATTTCTCGTTTCATTTCCAATTCTCTTGTTATTTTTTCACAAGTAAAAATATATCTTTTATCACCAATGATGGTTTCCCAACGCCTGATATCGTCATCTAGCACAATTTCCACCTACCTCTCTCTAACTCTTTACTGCTACTAAGCATCGAATTCATTTTATAGTATGTCAAAGTAAGAGAGTACATCACCTCATCACTTCCCCAAATAACCAAACACTAAATCGCTATGCGCCTCAATCCCAAACGCCTCAGCATATTGTTTCTCCATCGGAATCCACATCTCTTTAAACTTCGCGCACATAACCTTCCCATTCCGCTTCAAAATGCGCTCGAGTTGCACTTCTTCTGGAATCGTCAAAAATACTTTCAAATCATACTCTCCAACAAGTTCAGGATGTTGCGAGTAAGACCCCTCTACAATTGTCAATTGCTTATTCGACACCGAAATTGGTGCATCAAATTCCCCACTCGTGCAGTTAAACGGGCGATAGGCAAAACTTTCTCCCATCTTGACTTTAGCCAACACTTCCTCACGAAATCGCTCGTAATCAACATTCCCACCAGGCATAGCAAGTCGTTCTTTGGTTCGTTGCTCAGGGCGCAAGAAGAAGTGATCCATGTGCACAATATTGCAGTCATAAACTTGGGAAAGTAGTTCTGAAAGGGTCGTTTTCCCCGCCGCGCAGTCTCCATCGATTGCGACAACAAGCTGTTCTTTTTCATGCATCAATTGATCGATCGCAGCAAATAGCGATAAAAAGTCACAAAATCTTTTTTCAACGACTCGGTAAGCAGGCTGATATGCAGTTCGAAAAGCTTCGCTGTGGTGAACGGGATTCGTTGGATTCTCATCAATCTTAGTTTTAAATTCGTCAACTGCCTTGGGATCAAAAGGCAATTCGCCAGCTACACATAAGTCTCTTAAAGTTTGGATTTTTTTATAGTAATCAGTGACAGTACCTTGCAATTCCTTTGCGGATATTTCAAAAAATCGCTGGAGAGTGGTGATGGCGAGTGGGGTTTGACTTAATGCTTGTAAATGAAGCCGACAGAGATGGAGTTGTAAAACATCAATGATAGGTTCTTTTGGTGTGTTATCCAAGCGTTCAAATTCTGTTTGCAGGTAGTTAAAGTTTTTCTCTGGATCAGTAATTAAGTGTCCTGGACCAAATTCGCCTTGGTAAAGGAATTTAAAGAAATCTTGTAGTTCAGATTGGGGATAATCTTGGTAATGTTGTAAGATAAATGCTTTCATTTGCGACCACTCCTAATTTTTGTTATAACAGCGATGCCAATTAAGAAGGTTAAGAGAATGGCGGATTAGATGGCTTTTTGTTATTATTTTATAGGAGTGAGCCCATTTTGGCAAGTTGAATTTGAAAATGCCCCTCATTTTAGTGTATAATCTTAGGATAGACATGAGGTGATTGGTGAAAAGTTCAGATGGTCAATTCATAGAGGGGAGTATCAGTAAAGTCGATATTTTGATACAATCCTGATACTATTTAGCACTCGATTTGTGTCAAATGGGCTTTAAAGCAGGATTTTTCTTGAGGATTTGCACTTTTGACTTCTATTAGATGTCTAAAGTATCAGTGAAAAGGTGTTTTTTGCGAAATGCTGATATTCTGGTAGGGTTAGTTATTCGATTTTCAAAATTGTTTACATTGTTTTTCTCATTCGCAAAAAGTTTGTAACATTAGAGCAAGTTAGCCATTGTTTAAAAATATGAATATTCGAGGAGGTAGGTTATGCAGACACTTAAAGAAGCAGCACAATTAATGATTGAGACGATCATTGCTGAGAATATGCCAGAAGCAGCTGTGGTTAATGCACTTAAAGCGCACGATTTTAAAAATAGAAAGGTTTATTTAGTTGCGATTGGTAAGGCAGCGTGGACGATGGCAAAGGCGGCGAGCGAGTATTTGGGTGAGAAAATTGAAAAGGGGATTGTGGTTACGAAGTATGATCATGGGATGGGGGAGTTGCCAAGGTTGGATGTTTTTGAAGCGGGACATCCAACGCCAGATGCTAATACGGTGATTGCAACTCAGAGGGCGTTGGAGTTAGTTGCCAATTTGACCTCAGAGGATGAGGTGTTATTTCTTATTTCAGGTGGCGGTTCAGCTTTGTTTGAAGTACCGCAAGATGGGGTTACGCTTGATGAGATGGCAACGTTGACGAATGATTTGCTAGCGAGTGGGGCGGATATCATCGAGATGAATATGATTCGCAAGCGATTGTCGAAAGTAAAGGCGGGGCGGTTTGCTCAGTTATGTCAGCCAGCACGAGTTTTTGCTGTGGTTTTGTCAGATGTTTTAGGCGACCGATTAGATACGATTGCCTCAGGACCGGCAGCACCTGATAATGCGACAGTAGAGGATGCGCTGGCAGTTGTGAAAAAATATCGATTGGCTTTGACCGAGAAGCAGCTCGCTTATTTAAAGGTGGAAACGCCTAAACAGTTGGATTATGTCGAGACAATTGTTACTGGCTCAGTTAGATCATTGTGTGAATCTGGATCAGCAGCCGCTTTGAGTTTGGGATTCACGCCTTATGTTTTAACGACAACACTTAATTGTGAAGCTTCAGAAGCAGGACGGTTTTTAGCTGCGATTGCGGTTGATACGCTAAGAGATACTAATCATTTTCAAAGACCGTGTGCGATTATCGCGGGCGGTGAAACGGTGGTGACGCTTAAAGGAGATGGGCTTGGTGGTCGCAATCAAGAATTGGCACTCGCTGCTGCAGCTGGTATTTCAGGGATGGAGGATGTTTTGATCTTTTCTTTAGGCTCAGATGGGACTGATGGGCCAACAAATGCGGCAGGGGGAATGGTTGATGGCGGTACGGTTGATGAGTTAAAAGTAGCAGGTTATGATATTGATCAAATTTTAGCGAATAATAATGCGTATCACGGGCTTCAAGTTGCTGACGGACTCATCATCACTGGTCCAACTGGCACGAATGTGAATGATATTTCGGTTATTTTGTGCAAGTAATGAAAAGCACGTTGTGTAAATTTTAGGTAAATAGTGAACAAAATGCATGACAAATCGACTCATAAGTGCTATACTTAGGAAATCCAAATTATTTTCATAAGGAGTGTTATATGATTATGAAACAAATGATAAAGCAAAATGAAACAAGAATGCTTACAATAGGAGCCTTATTTGTCTGCTTAGGTGTCTTATTTCCATATTTGATGGGACATGCTTTTGGTGTTCCTGGAACAGTCTTATTACCAATGCACGTTCCAGTTTTAATTGGCGGTATCTTGCTTGGGCCAAAATTGGGCTTAGCTATCGGGATTCTCTCGCCGATCGCTTCAAGTCTTTTAACTGGAATGCCACCAGTTTGGCCGATGTTACCACAAATGATTTTTGAATTAGGTGCCTTTGGACTAGTCGGCGGATTTATGAGGCGAAAGCTTAATTTGCCACTTTATGTTTCGCTTGGTGGTGCAATGATTGCGGGTCGAATTGTGAGAGGGATTGTTTTTGCCTTCATCATGTTACCAACAACAGCAGGCTTTGTCGTCGAAAGTATGATTGCTACAACCATTGCTGGGATTCCGGGTATTATTATCCAACTGGCATTCGTTCCGATTACAGTTATGTTGCTTGAGAAGCATTTAAAGTTAACGCCAACGAAAAAGAACAGCATCACGCGCGATGAGCAAAGTCCATTAGCATCAAGCTTAAATGAAGCAATTGAAGCCATCACTGCAAAAAAACATTCATTTATCTTGATTAAGAATGATGAGATTATTTATCGCACTTCAGGTCGTGGTGTTCGTCCGTTCCTTGAGTTACTAGCAAAAGAAGAAAGACGCGAGTTGCTTGAAGGTGCTATCGTTGTCGATAAACTGATTGGAAAAGCAGCAGCGATGTTAGCTGTGTTTGGAAAAGCTGAAAGTGTTTATGGTGTGACCATGAGTGACAGCGGAAAAGCCTTTTTAGAAAAGTATGACAAACTACACGGATTCACACGTTGTGTAGAAGTTATTTCTCAGCGTGATGGAAAAGGTATTTGCCCAATTGAACGATCTGTTTTAGGCGTAGAAGACCCAGCAGAGGCGTATGAAAACATTAAGAGTACAGTAGCGGAATTGATGAAAAAAGCGGAGTAGACCGATGGCTGAACCAAGCAGTCATACAAATTGAGTTTGGCTGTGGAGGTTGAGGGTTGTGAAACAAATGAGTATTGGCATGTATTATCTTGTCGTCACCTATTTGCATGAATTAGATGCAAGAGTTAAGGTGCTAACGACGACGATAGTGATGACATTACTCTTTTTTTTGTCGAGCGTTTGGAGCTTTGTGTTAATTTTTTGTTGCCTTATAGGTGTGATGATCCATGCACGCTTACCGCTGAAATTGTTTCACGGGATTCGATCATTGCGTTTATTTTTAGTTTTTACCATGCTTTTGAGTATGTTTTTAGTTCCAGGAGAGCATATCTTGTTTGAATGGCAGGATATTTATGTGACACTTGAGGGTGTTGCTGTCGGGCTGATCCTCGTCATTCGCATCATTTTAATGCTTTTCACGACAACGATTTTAATGATGACGACAACGTCAACTGAACTAACAAGTGCCCTTGCTTTTTGGTTTTCACCGCTACAAAAACTGCGCTTGCCAGTTGCTGAGGGTGCTTTGATGATTAATCTAGCTTTGCGCTTTGTGCCAACGATTATGGAAGAAAAGGATCGAATTATTAATGCTCAGAAAGCCCGTGGTGTGAGCTTTGAGGAAAGTAGCATTCTAAAGAAAGTGAAAAGTCTGATTCCAGTGATTGTCCCGCTTATTATTTCATCGTTTAAGCGAGCGGATGATTTAGCGCTTGCCATGGAGGCTCGTTGCTTCAAAATAGGTCGTAAGCGAACAAGTTATCGGATGATGAAGATGATGCCAAAAGATTATTTAGGCTTAGTAATCGCAGCAATATTTTTCATCGTTATATTAGCATTTGAACTTTTTATTCAGCATATCCTTTAATAAGAGATATGCTTTCATATCCTCTAGTAAGGGAAGGGATATGAAAACATATCCGCCAACAAAGGATGTGTTTTTTTATGCTGGTATATTATCAAAACAACGAATTTAGTACAACAACAGTGCGTCCATTTCATTCAGCAGATGGGCGTTATACTTGCATATTTGAAGGAGGGCTAATTAATGAGCGGATCTTGCGAGCAAGACTAGAACGAACCGGAATTTATATGCAAAGCTCGCGAGTAGAAGAAGTTCTGTTAGCGTTGTATTGTTTCTCTGGTGATCACTTTGTGGAAATTCTGCGTGGCAAATTCGCTTTCATCATTTTTGATCATGAAAAAAAAGAATTAGTCGGCGCACGTGATCGGTATGGCATTAAGTTACTTTATTATCATTTTGCCGAGAGTGGTATCGGGTTGGCTAGTGATGTTGCAGAATTTCAGCTAAATAAAAAAGCAACAACTGATCTGAACAAAGATACGTTGCGTCATTATTTTTCCTGTGGTTATTTCCCAGAAGAGGCAACTTACTTGAAAAACATTCAACATGTCCCAGCAGGTTGTCTTGTGAAATATGATGAAGCTGACGGTTTGAGATTCGAACCATTTACTGATATGTTAGTCATTGAAGGGGCGATGGAGAAAGCAGTAGATGAGCAACAGTTTCAGCAGCTGATTATCGAGAGTATTCAAGCACGAATTTCGAACCAGCAGATGCTTGGGATGATTTATACTGGAGGAGCTAGCGAGCAAGTCATCATGACAACGGTAAAATTAGCAGGTTGTGATATCAAGTTATTCATGGCAGAATTTAATCGCAAAAATAGTGTTGATAGCGCCCTTGAACCTTATCTTGTTCGTCGTCAGGTTAGCTCAAGCGACTATTTGGAAAGTGCTAGAGCTGCAACTCGACTGATAGGTTTACCTTTAGCAGATCCTCAGATGCCTGTTGATTATTTGTTGGCTGAGCTAGCAAGTAAGCATGTTGATGTGATGCTGCAAGCAAATGGCGCTGATTTGTTATTTGGTGCTGATCAGACTTTTTTTGATTGGGCGAGAGCGCTTGGAAATAAGTCAATTTTCTCAGAGAAAGGAAAGGCTGAGCTACTTTTGTTTGAAGGTGCGACATGGCATGATTTGATTGCCGATGATTTGTCACAAATTCTTGATTTGGGTCGGAGATCGATAGGGGAGACGCTTGAGTTTAACACGCGCCTAAAAGGGAGTGATACGTTAAAAACAGAAAAGATGCTTGCTGCCTATGAGCTTGAAGCACGCTACCCATTTTTAGATGACAAAGTTTTAAATGTTGCGACATTTTTGACTGGAAGCGAGAAAAGGTTGATGTCATTGTTAAAGCAAGTCTTTAGTAGCCAGATTTCTAATTTCGGTTTGAGAACGAAAACAAATCCGCATAAAATTCCCCTTTCAAAATGGTTACGAACGGATTTATATGAGGATATCAAAGGTTTATTTTGGGGTGACGTTGCAGCTCAATTTTTTAACCAAGATGTATTGATGAGGATGTTAGAGCACCACCGATTGAGGGTACGTGATTTTAGTAGACGAATTTGGGCGGTAGCAATTTTTATTATATGGTTCGAAGAGGTTATGAACGAGCGGTGATTCTAAAAATAAGGTTTGATTTTTAAGGCTGTCTTTGTTACAATAGGGTGAAGCGTTGAATTTTGAGAGAGCAAACGTAAGAAGGAGACGATAACATGAAAGTAGCATTAATCGCACACGATAACATGAAAGATTCATTAATTGCATTTGTAAAAGAGAATGAAGCACGGTTTGCTAAGTTTGAGCTTTGCGGAACAGGAACGACAAGTTCGAGAATTATGGCAGAAACAGCTTTGAAAGTAGAGAAATTCCATTCAGGTCCACTTGGTGGTGACCAAGAAATTGGGGCTTTAATTCCATCGCGCGGCTTGCAAGGGATCATTTTTTTTCGCGATCCATTAACGGCACAAGCTCATGAGCCAGATGTTAATGCACTGTTGCGTTTGTGTGATGTTTACAATGTTCCATTAGCGACAAATTTTGGTTCTGCTGAGGCGATTTTGGATCTTTTATGTAAGCGAATGAATGAGTAAAAAAATGAGTTTAAAGATAAGGATGTGGTTGAATTGAAAAATTTGGATGCGTATAAGTTAAAATGGATCGCAGTGATTGCGATGGTTGTGTCGCATATGCCGTATATTTTTTGGGATGTGTTGCCGATGCCGTTGAATTTAACACTTGGTGTTATCGGTGGATTGACTTTCCCGATCATGGCGTATTTTGTGACAGAGGGTTATCGGTATACTTCTAATATCAAGAAGTATTTGCTTAGGTTGTTGATTTTTGGAATCATTGCGACGCCACTACATATGGTTGTTATTAATTTTCCAACGTTGAATATTATGTTCACGATCATGTTAAGTTTGTTAGTTCTGATGATATATGATAGGCTAAAGTCACGTGTGCTATTTTGGGCATTTTTTGTTGTGATTGTGACCCCATTGTCTTTTATGTTTTTTGAGCATTATGCTTTTGGTGTGTTGATGGTGGTGCTATTTCATGCGATTAAGGATGAGAAGAAAAGGCGCGTTATTCCACCATTGGTTGCTGGGATTGGGTGGATATTGTTGGGATCACTTGGAACGTTAGGGATTATGGCACAGCGCGCTTTTTATGGCGCAGAAGTTTGGGAACAAATGGTGTTAGAAAGCGGTGGCGGTATTGTTAGATCTTATGATTTGATGCTGAGTGCTGAGTTTATGATGGCAGCCGCGGGAATGGGTGTATTTTTCATTATTGCAGGTCTGTTGTTAAGTCAGTATAATGGTGAGCGGGGGAAGAAAAGCAAGTGGTTGTTTTATGTGGCATATCCGTTGCATTTTGCAGTTTTAATATTCATTGCTTGGCTGATCGGATTAATATAAGATTTCGTGACATTTGTCACCTATTTAGCTATGCGATAAATTTACATAATCTTACAAAGCCTTACAGCTCAATGCTTTTCAGCTTTACCCACTTACATAACATTTTATAACTTTACACATCTTTACAGTCGTTTGGTACAAAAGTGGTACAAGCTAACCTGTGCGATTGGTACAACATGATTATAAGTTATCAATACGCTGCATTTCTTCTGATAATCTTTCTAGGCTTGCATGGTTATAAACGTTCGTCGCGATTGGGTTTTTATGACCCATGAATGCTTGTAAAACTTTTGGATCGATACCAAGTTTTGCTAGTCTAGTACAAGCAGTATGTCGCATGATGTGGGCTGTAAATTTAGGTATTAATTTCGGCTCTCGTTCTTCTCGTTGAGCGTTAATATATTCTATTTCGTTATACACAGCAACAGCGTCATGAATCTGCTTATTAAAAAGCGTTGACTCCCAAGGTTTATTGTTGTCATTCAAGAAAATAAAGTCTTTGCATACTTCATTCTTAACATGACTTTCAACAACAAGGTCATGAGCTAATCCTGAATGTTCCAAATATTTAAGATGAGCTATCTGCATTTCTAAAACTTCAATCGCCTTATTGCTAAGCGGTATGATGCGAATGCTCGTTGGTGTTTTTGGAAGTGACATTTTCATTTCACTTAAATAATCGTCCTTGTTAAGTAACTCACGCTTATACTGTTTATTAATAGAGATTGTCCTACGCTCTAAGTCGATATCGTTTAGAGTTAAAGCGGCTACTTCTGATATTCGAGCGGCTGATTCTAGCATGAACGCCACAACGCTGTATAAATGGTTGAACTTCTTACTGTCGTTTAAGAATGACAGGAAATTTGCTTCTTGTTCTGCGTTTAATGGTTCTCGCTCTTTAAGGTTAATTTTAACAGCCTTTAATGCACGTATTGAATAATTTTTCTCGATATAATCTTCATCACAAGCAAACTCCATGACATTTTTGAGTTTCTTCTTAATCAGGTTAATTGTTGCGTCTCCTGGGTTAGCCTTAAATAAATCGCTAAACAGTTTCTCAAAATGGCTATTTCTCAATTTTTTAATGGGCATGTTGGAAATGGAATGACTTTCCGCATGTTTCCAAGCATTCACATAATTTCGATAAGTGCCAATTTTTATTTTCCCTGTGTCGCATTGATGATTAAAATATTCATGTACAACTTCGTTAAGCGTCGTATCGCCTTTTCTAAGGTCATTTCCTTTTTTCTGTGCTGCAGCTACTTCTAGCATATAATCCTTGATTGCCACTTTATCCTTTTTACCCTTTGGCGTTCTATCGGAAGTGCTTAGCCTATAACTATCGTATATTTGACGCTTGCCCGCATTATCCGTATAACGGTACCTATAACACCCATTGGCTAGTTGGATCACTCCCTTTGGTAAAACTCTGTTTTTATTATCACGTTTCTTGCTCATTGTATTAGCTCCTCTATAATTAAATATAAAAGAACCTCGACAGACATTAATATTTTAACGTGTCGAGGCTCATTTTAAAATGCCTATCATTAAATAATTTGCGCTTTATCTAAGAATTTTTCAAATTTCTGGCGTTTAACCATCTTATGACTTCCCTTTTCCATGACGAATTCACAATCATCTGCATTAATTAACTCACGTATCTTATGAAGTCCAATTCCTGAATACTGGCTAGCTTCTTCAACTGTAAGAAGCCACTTATGCCAAATGGGAATTTTGGGGCTTTCCATTTGAAGTGATGTTATCATGGGTTGAGTTTCCATCTGGTTTCCATTCATCATACTTCAGACCCAAAAATGTTATATTTTTTATCGCTCAGCAATTCCTTCACGCTTATTTTTACTATTGGGAACTCTCTAAGTTCATAGTGGAAAACCCTCAAACATTCAGCTTGATAATCATAATCATCATCTAATACGTCAATTCCTACGTCGCTGGTAGCTGTATGAAAGTCTAACTCCTGATCTCTAGTCATATAATTTTTGATTATTAGATTATCTTCTTTATCGATGTGTAAGAACAATTGATTACCAAGAACATCCCTAAGCACCGTGTAATAGGGGTAATAGGAACTCACAGTAAAGTGAGCCATATTAAACAGAACTTTTGCACATTCTAGTATTACAAATTCTGAAACAAATGACGAGAGATAATTACCCTCGTCTGGCTGTGCGGGTGGGAAGGGGTCGGTGGTTGGAAATCTGGCAGGATTCGGCTCGGTGCTGACTGGAATTTGTGGACCTGAGAATGGTGTTCCAAATTGATTGTATTTATTATTTTGATTTTCGTGCATATTATTTTAACTCCTTTAATTTGTGTTTCTACATCTTAGAAGTCATTCCCAAGCTACGAATTAGTGCAAGTCCGTAGCCTGAGAAACTTCCATTTTCATCAGGGCAGAATTATTTCTTTTTCTGTTCTGGTTCTTGCTGAAGTATGGTGATCCCCTCAGCTCTATAGTAAATTGATGAGTTGTTAATCATTGAAACTTGCAGGTTTGTAAACATACATTGCACACTATCTTCCAACATGATAAATGCGTTTGTGACCTTTTCTTCAGTATCCAATACTTTAACCTGTATAGATTTCTTCTTGTAGGGTGGTTTCATAATGGTCACACTGTAGTTATATCCAATAATTTTATCTGTTGGAAAGTTCCTTTCATTCCCATTTCGGTCTTTAATAATTTCTCCAGCTGCATTTAATCTAGTTTCCATCTCAAACACAGGAGTTACCTCATCTAGTTCAAAGTTCTCTCCTAAAATGTTTACGAAATCGAAACTTCTTATATCCAAAATTTTTGCCATAATTAATCATCATCCTTTTTAATATTTTTTCTAATGCTGAACTGCTTGGTATCATCATGAATCATTTCGATTAAATCCGATCTGTTCCGCTCTACTACATATTTTTTAAGCTCATTTGCCAAGTCAAACGAATACTTAACGTTCTCATAGTCGATTACTTCATATCCTTTTGGGAATACGTCGTTAACAACCAAGAAACGTAATGCCTTGAAAATTGCCAAGCTTCCTCCCTTTTCCAACCACTGGAATTTTCTAAACAGCTCTGTTGTTTGCTTTGGAATACTGATTTTAAACGGGGCACTACTCCCTAGAAAATCAATCCACTTTTTCAAAGGTACTTTGAAGTGCTGGTCTGAGTAAAATTTAACCTTGCCTTTTAAGTATCCCTGAAACAATGCCAACAAGGGTATATCAGATTCAACGTACGCCATGAAGAACGCCTGTGCTTTTTCACGTCTGAATACGACCTCTGTTCTAATCTGAGGCGGCAAATCCTTTTCTCTTACACCTTGTTGTTTCGCCAACTCGGCCGCCTTGTTATAGAATTTAATCCTATCATCAGCAGTCGCTGGCTTAAGATACAGGGTTTGTCCAGTAAATTCATCACCGTAGGTAATATATACCGTACTCTTACCACAGACAAATTGCCTTTTTTTGCATATCTTCGCCAGTTGGGTCGGTGTAAAGAAGGGAGGCTGGTTAAAATCATCGATACAAATGTCCAAGCGAAGGATCGCTATTAAGTCTTCAAAGATCAGCAAGTTCTTCATAAACTGCTTGAATGTTAATCCCAATGGCTCTAGCCATTGCTTGCGATACCACTCACAGGCTTTACCGCCCAGCACCAATATTTTATCGGTCTGTGTATCATAGGTGTAATCGTATATCCTAATGTCACCAAATCGATAGCAGCAATCGTATCCATAATATTGCAATCTCCCATTTTCTAAGTTAAAGTGTTCCTCTGGGATTCCTAAGATGTTGCGAGCGATATCCTCAAAGGATAGCTCGAATATTTGTACTTGGAGCCAGTCGACACTTGCCAGCAAATATTTCTTGCTTGCCATTTGACCACCTCTTTTGTTGAAAACACTCTTGCTAGGTGCCGGTCATGTTTAAATTTTTTTTTACAAAAATCAACTTGACTTAAACCTTGCCGTACCAATATCTGGTGAGCCTTTCGTTTTATGTTAGCTACCTGTGTTACTATAAGGTAGCAACTTCGTTAAGCTGTACTACTCTCTTACTGGTGGTGCTCTGTACTTCATGTAATCATCTCCTCGCTTATATATACAAACTACAGCCAAATGATGCTGGTAGTCTGTTAGACGTGCTGCCTTGAATCCAGTCACAACTGCTACGCAGACCATCGATTTCGCCGAGGCTCATCTTATGTCATGCTTCGAGCTGTGCTGTTATCGTTTCAGCTCATCTGAACGAGCTATTATTTTCATTTAGCTTGTAGTGGAACGTTGCACATAAGCTAAGTTGAAAATTTACTTCTCGCTAAGAATATCAATCAACAAGTAAAATTTGAGCTCAAAAATCGCCTATTTTATAGAATTTAATCTATTTAAAGGTTAATTTACGTAATCAAGAAAATTAATTTCAAATTTTTTTCCTCTTAACAACAACATAGAAAACACTTTCTTAAAAATATTTTTAAAATTTTTGAGAAAATATTTAAGCTGAAGGTGGTTTTGAGAAAATCGCATAAAAATCGCGAAAAGATTTCTTCGATTTGGGCATTTTCGCTTTTTCATCACCGATCAATACTCTAAACGAATAAAATTTCCTAACCGCTTCGCCACCGATTTTTATATAACCCTCGCCAGGTTCCATGTTTTCCAGTTCGTATTCACTTCGACCCTCGGCAAATAACATGCGATAGTTCTCCGGTGATAGATTTCCGAAGCCAATACGAATGGCCATATTGTCCCTGACGCTCAAATCAATACTTCTGCCATCAACCCGCTGCATGCCGATAATCATGTGTACGCTAGCAGATCGGCCTAGTAAGATGATTCGTTTAATCTTGTTCTCTAGCTCTGTAAATTCCTTTTTGTCTAGTTTTAGGCTCAATGCTAGATACTCGTCAATCATTAGGAAAATCGGCTTTTTATCCTTTAGCTTGGTGCGTTGCCGATGTTCCATTTCTTCTAACACATGATCAATCATTTTAATAATGCCTTCAGGTGAGTGTGAGACATTAGGCAGATTAAAATTTTCCTTGGCTACTTGTTCAAGTTCTTCAAATTTAGCGTCACATACATAAATGTTTTCTTTTGGTGTCACATCACTAAGCATAACGAGCAGGGTATAAAGAAATCGGCTTTTTCCTGAGCCTGTATTGCCAGCTACTAACAGCATTGGATGCCTTAAATCCCAGATTTCATGTCTTGATAGTTTAATCATTTTGATTACCTCACTAAATATAAATATCGTCGTTTTGCCTGCCTTGTTTCCAAAATAAGCTATACTCAACATACAAGCGTTCATTTTTAGGGGTAGAACAGTCTTTATCAAATACGACCGCTAAAGAGCTGTGTAGTTCAATTAGTCGGCTATCTAATGAACGGGATGCACATTTCATAAATCGAATGATTAAAAAAGTGTCGCCACTACTCTTGTCTTTGAGTTTTTTAAACTTGACCTTTGTTGAGTTGATAACTCTTAAATCGGATGTCACTTCATCAAATAGCTTTTCTCGCATAAGTAAGTATTTCAACTTTGAGCGAATCCCCAATCTTATAAAGTTGTATCGTGACTGCTTTTTCAGCTTTACCGTTTTAAATCTGTTCATCATTTTTTATTCCTCCTCGTGAATCGTTGCGCTTGTAGCTTCCCATGATATCTTTGCGCGGCTTGGTACGTATCCAATTCCTCTAAGTTCTTCAAAGCTAATAAGTGACGTTTTTTCCAGCCCATTTTTTTACACGCGTCATAATCCCAGGGAATCTTTACGCTAAACTTTTCAAACGTGTTTTCTGGAAATTCACTGTCAATTAAAATCACATGAAATTTTGTTCCTAAAATAATGCTTGAATCTTCTTTGTCTGTCCATTTCGATAACATGAGCAGCTTCATTGTTCCTAATGTTGCACCTGATATAATTACTTTCATCTTGTTTACCTCCGACCCTTTATTTATAAGTGCGCCTTACATTAGTTATATCAATCCAAGCATTTTGTCATTTTCTATTAAAAAGAAGTGTCATTTCTAACATCTTCTTGCTTAAAGTTATTTAATTTTTTACCCGTTCACAGCCTTAACAATTAAATAGTTGACAGCAGGGACCTAATCATGCGCTTTTTGCAGACTTAACAGCCACCCTCAAATCTCTGGCGAGATTTAAGTCTGCCCGGTGCTAACGCACAAGTCTAGCACATGCTTACCTACTGTAAACTAATGAAGTGTTAATGCTGCGAACGGTAGCTTTCTTGTAATCTGTCCAATTCGTCCAATTTAGCCATTTAATGCGCCCGTGTAAGCCAACAAGCCAATTTTAATAATCACCCATTGCTTGCACAAAATTGATTGATGTGGGCTACTTATTTTGACAAATAAAAAAATGGCGACCTTTGAAGGAATCGCCAATTATTAAATTTTATTTTTCTCTCTCTTCTTTTTTTCTAGTTCTCTTTTTAAATATATGAATGAATACTGACACTGCAAATCTAATACTCGATCTATTATTTCCTTTTTATCTTCTGAAACTGGCTCTCCCATTTCATCAAGGTATATATGCTCACTCATAATAGTAATGCCATACTCTCCTTTTATACCCCGCGTTAAGAAGCTTTCCGCACTCTTTGTTAAGTTGTTAAAAGTGTCCTCATCAAGTTTCAGTTTAGCAAATTCCATATACTTCCTACATAGTGATTCTATTTTATCAGTTAACCTAATCAAGGTGGATTTTTCTACATACTCGAGAAAATATTGGCACTGTAAATCTATTATTGTGTCTATTGCTTTCCTGTCCTCCTTGGTAACTGGTTTTCCGCTTTTATAAAGGTATATGTTCTCCTTTGTAATGTTAATACCATGCTTACCTTTTAAGTTTCTTATTACGAATTCTCTTACATCGTTAGCCAATGAATCAAATTCATGCTTATTTAACTGTTTCCCATTTTCTTTCAAATGCTTGTTAAGCTCTTTTGGTACTTTATCACGTAATCTCATCTAATTCCTCATTTCTTATTTTGAATGCTTCATTAGTATTATACTGAAAAATGGGATGCTTTTTTTGAGAATTTTAAAAAAGTTCAAATTTTTTTTAAAATGACCTTTCAAACAACATTAAAAAACCTGATGACCGGGGGTAGTAGCCATCAGGTAATTAGGGGTAGGGTGAGAGCTTTAATCACTCTCAATAACAATTATAACGTGGTATCTGTGGTTTGTCAGCGGGCTAATTTAGTTTTTTTGATAAAATTTTACAACTGGTTATTATTGAGCTGATCTTTCTGTATTATATAACTCACTTCCATACCTAAGATACACACCATCGGCAGAAGCTGTACCATCTATCACTAGCATGTTTTCAGACAATGAGAAGCCGACGTTTCCGTCAAGACCACCACCAACTAAAGCCGTTGCAATGATATACCGACTATCTTCGGAGAGCGTGAATGTTGAAACGCCGCCACCAATACCATAACCACCTTGACCAATCATTCCGAATGTTAGTTCATTTCCTGTAATTGTTATATGAGTTTCATAGCCATCACCAAATCTAACCCATGTGCCGCTAAGAGTGCCAGTATTAACCGATGGTGCATTAGGTTGTTCAGCTGTTTCAATAATACATTCAGGATCAGCTTGACATTCTGCTTCAGCTAATAATTCCGTTAAAAAGTTTTCGTCATTTGGCGTTCTGTTATAAAAACCAACCATTCTGCGGTGAAAGCCATCAACAGTTGGTAACCAGCCAGAAGGGTCGGCTGAAAATACATTTCCCTCTAAGTCAGTTCCATAAAGATTGAAAGCTACTAATGATG
>Ga0131853_10010697_pt1 | contig 16779 bp, 12 predicted proteins | sample TergutLab28metaG_FD_92764 | JGI IMG/M metagenome (GOLD analysis project Ga0131853, IMG submission 92764) | Labiotermes labralis P1 segment gut microbial communities from Petit-Saut dam, French Guiana - Lab288 P1 (version 2) (version 2) | ecosystem: Host-associated > Arthropoda: Insects >...
ACTAGAAATTTTAACCACACACCGAAAGCCCCCAAGGTTAAAAATTACTGGTGATGCCCCCCCCCCCCCCCCCAAAAAAAAAAAACCCAAGCCTCACAATATGCTGTGCAGACAGTGTACCTCAGCAAACAAACCATGCACCAAGTAACTGCAGTATAATCAACAAACCAATAATAAACCAAAAAAATTAAAGGTAAAGTGCACCCTTGTACAGGCACTGAGGCTCTGTACAGGCTGTATGGCCCATAGGGGGAGTAGAGGTATAGCTCTACTCTTTCTTGACCACGGCACTAGAAGCGGGTGAGGAGTCAGCGTTACGCCCCAGCCGCTCTTTAACCCCATCCCCAGAAAGAACTGGTACCCATTGTACAGGAGGCTGGGTGGGCCCCAGGGCCTGTCTGGACAGGTGCGGAAAATCTCGCCCCCACCAGAATTCGATCCCTGGACTGTCCAGTCCATAGCCAGTCACTATGCCGACTACGCTACCCGGCCCACAATCAACCAATACCACATACTAAATAATAAAGATTATGGTATAAACATTCTACAAGCCAAGAATATTCCTCCTAAGGAATCTGAAACTTAACCATTTCAGGTTTGTTTTCTTGAGACACTACCGCAAAACTTTAAAGAACAATCATAGCCCTTCCATATAGTCAACTCTACTTCCTTTAATGTACTGCACAATTAATATAAAAACAAGAATTACAATATCTGAGGACCTCTTGGTACTGATATTAATACAGGCAGACCTTGCATGCAATTTTTATTTGCATGATTTTACTTTAATGCAACTTGCAAATTTAGAACACTCTCCAAATTTGTGATAATTTTTTGTTTAACACCATTTGGCATAGACGATACACCATATTTTTCGGTTTAAAACAATTTGGCATAGACGATGCCTGGCCACATCTGTCTTGTGTTGTAGGATAGCTGAAGTGACACCACTGTCATGCCATCAGTCACGTATGTGGACTGATTACATTGGTAATATAGTCACGTGGCTCATGTAGTTCTCCCTTCAACAGCATTGGCTTTTGTTACCAAAACGAGCAACATTAACATACATCACCCAGTACACTCCAAGTGAAAAAATCAGAGACAGGCAGTCACTACTGAAGAGAAATTAGATGCAATAAGCCAACTTGAGAAAGGTGAATGAATTGTTGACATATGCCATAATGTGAGAGTCTCTCATATTAGCATATGTACAATTTGTGATAATTGTGACAGGAATTACAGAAAGTGCTAAGTCAGTAACTACAGCGTTTGTGTAGCAAGACCAACACAGTCCTATAGGTATGAACCATGAATATCACTTACATTTTTACTGCATTAGAAATAAATAAATACGTTGTACAGAAAAGTATGTATACTGTCTAGAAATGTATATCTAATGTACATACAGTACATATATACTCTACAGGTCCATATGTCCACTACTGGTACAGTTACACACTATGTCAGGTAAGGTTCTCAATCCTCTAACCCCCAGAAAACACACAGTTTTAAGCTGGGATTGTGTTTGATTTGCACAATTTCGGTTTGCACAACATTTTGCAGGAAAATAACCCTGGTGTACAATGAGGCCTGGCTGTATTACAATCTTCTGAAATACGACAATGTGTAGGCTTGTGGATAAGAAAAAAAGCATGGAGGAATGTGCTATCCCCACCTCCAAGACAGTGGCATACCCAGGAATTTTGTTCGGGGTGGGGGTTCAACAAATTCAGTTGAGGACAGAGGACAGAGAAAGGGGATCTGGGGGCAGTAGCCCTCTAACCCCTAGTCAAGGGTTCTGGAGGCAGCTGTAATTTGGTACAAGAATTTTCATTTCATATAGTAAAAGTTTCTTAATTTTTTGTATGTTAAGACTATTTATGACGACAACCAATTTATTTGTCATTGCTAATGTAAAACAGTTGCGAACTTAGGTAGTTTTAGAAATTTACTGCCTTTTTTCCGAATATCTTGGAGTGCTGGAGTCCTAAATTCAGCAATTTTTTAACAGTTTTCACAATCGGGTTGAGTTTGGCACGATTTTGGAGGGCCTTCGGAATTTGGGGGGGGTTGAACATCCCAAACCCCCCCCCCCTCGGTACACCAAGTAAATCCCCCAAAAATGATAATCTTAAGAAGTATCATCTTGTGCACACCAGTAATTTGTGAATCATTCAGCAGCATACAACATATCACAATCCACAGAATGTTACGGAAATAAAAGTACACATTGCATCACACTTTACAGAAACTACTGCTAACTGCTTGTAAAAAAATGTAATTTTCACATGTAATACACAGCTAAAAATATGGTAGTGTCTTGTACTTTGGACTGCTTGACATAAAAGAGTACAAACTCTTCTGCCTCAACCCACAAACAGCTGCATTGTGGCTGCATAGAGGTTAACCCTATGATTCAAAAACTGTATGACTTCCAGTTTTCCTAAAATACTCTTTTCTCAGAAATGTTTATTACAAAGAAATTCACAATACTGCTCTCCTGGTAAAAAGCAAGTTAAATGTCCTTCAAGGCTGCAATACAAGCCCTGGCCACCTGTTCCCACATGGAGTAACATACCTCTACACTCATGCTTGGCTAGACACAACATAGCAACCAGGAAGTCACACTTCAGCATCTCAGCCAAGATAACAGCCGGCTTATCCATCATGGAGGCGAGTTCAATTCCGCCATTCCGGAGCTCTGGCAGATTCTTAAGGGCATGTTGCATGCAGGTTAACAACCACTGGACTATAGATAACACTGCTGCTGCTAGCAAACCTTCCTCTGGCTTTCCTCGGCATGTAATGCCACCCTGCATACAACAAGAAAATACTGACACATTTATTTCTGTATATGGTGAAATGTTGTCTTTGGATGTCCGTGGTGCATCTTCCTTACTCCCATTCACCTTGTGCAGCTGCAGCAAATCACTCACAAGGGGTAAACACTGATAGCACAGGATTACGTACGGAGTCAAAACCCTGACAAAGCACCAATGTCCATTCACCGCAATGTGTAGCAGTGTATCGACAGTGGTGGTAATCAAAATATTGTCTAACAGGAAATCTCTGTCCAGACTTTCATAGCCACTAAGAGGGGGTGGCACTACATAGTGGGGAACTATATCAAGATTTGATTGTACTCTGACAGGGTAATAAATACTAACAGAAGGAATAACAAGTCCCTACTTACATAGTTCCATCCCAGGTACCTGACAAGTTCTGAGAATTGCACAAGATTATTTTCTCTGTACAGAATATATGCAAAAACTCATTCTATGCAACTCCACAAACTTCCACAGCACGTGTGAATAAACGAATGAAGAGGGAATAAAATGTATTTCAAACAGCTGTGGCAATGTCAGCACACAGCTTAACGTATTACCTAAACACCTGTGACAGGCTGGTAGTCTGCATGTTCACTAGTTTCAACTATGAGGAAGGGAACTCCGTATCCTACTGCCACCAAAATTTCATTTTTACTACAATCTCATCATCTGCAACCACAGGAACCACCTCACACATGCTATGATTTAGAAATGGATTTCATCAACTTACTATGTAGACAGTGGTCACTCAGATTAACAAGATCTGCAATGGAAATATCTGATTGACTGAATTATCACACACAAATAAAGCCAAGTTTTTTTTAAGATAGTTATATTACATTCTGAAGACATCTGACACCTCCTACTTCACTTTGTTCTATACACTGCAACTACAATGTCGATTTTTAATTTTTATGCATAGAGTTACATACATCAAGATATATATATAACTATAATTTTGCCTGTTGTTTTGTATGGGTGTGAAACTTGGTTGTTGACATTGCGGGAGGAAAGGAAGCTAAGGGTGTTTGAGAACATGGTGTTGAGGAGAATATTTGGACCTAGGAGGGACGAGGTAACAGGGGAATGGAGGAGACTGTATAATGAGGAGCTAAATGATCTGTACTCCTCACCCAACATTGTGCGGGTGATAAAATCAAGAAGAATGAGATGGGCTGGGCATGTGGCTCATATGGGTGAGGAGAGGGGGGTGTATAGGGTCTTGCTGTGGAAACTGGAGGGAGGGAGACCACTGGGGAGACCTAGGTGTAGGTGGATAATATTAGGATGTATCTCCAGAAGGTGGGATGTGGGTATATGGACTAGATTGGGTTGGCCCAGGATACAGACAGGTGGCGGACGCTTGTGAGTGCGGTAATGAACCTTCAGGTTCTGTGAAATGTGGGGAATTTCTTGACTAGCTGCAAACCAGTTAGCTTCTCAAGAAGGACTCTGCACCATGCACTTACTTACTAAGTTATTAAGAGTTACATACCTGAATAGCTTCAAGAAAGTCAAGAAGACTGATAATGCAGTGAGGTTTATGGAATCCATCATATTTACTGATTCGCTGCAATACAGCTGCATATGAAACCAGCTGTGAAAATAAAAAAACATGAGGCAGACACATAAACATGAAGACACACCATGTGGCAAACTGATGAAAAAACCACATAAAAAATGTACATTTTGAGTGAAGATTCATGATTATTTATTTATTCATTCATTCACTAGTTGTGTCCTGCCCACCACATGACAGGCGCTACTCCATGGTCTCCTCCATTGGTTGTTTCTTTATTCTTACAGCAAAACAAGCATCTCTCATCTATCTGAGTGTTGCCATGAATTTTTTTTTCGTTGTTACACCGTGCATGTTGTTGAGTTACTCAATTATTATACCAACCACTGTACATATAAAAAATTTATAAAATTTACACATTAAAACATTAAAAACGCTCTGACATGTTTCGGTCCTAGGACCATCATCAGGGAGCCATATCGTCCTTGCTAAAGTCACTATATAAAGTCACGTTAATTTCGCTGTACCAATTGGGTATTGTGGCAGCATGCAGCCTGATGATGGTCCTAGGACCGAAACATGTCAGAGCGTTTTTAATGTTTTAATGTGTAAATTTTATAAATTTTATATATGTGCAGTAGTTGGTATAATAATTGAGTTGTCATGAAGTTGTAGTATAATGTACTATATACTCAATACACAATTTTTCTTCAACCAAAGCCTTCACCTCACATGGCTCATCCCCTGTATAAATTCTAAAGACTTGTTTCTTTAGTCTCAGCACACACCTCACACAGAACACTGATCCTCTCAACCACCATCATAAGCATTAGATGTGGCACCACTGGTAATCATGGCAATGGGTGATGTGACTCAGTCACTTGGTGTATCATACAAGAACATTATACAAGATGGGTATACAGCTAGCATAACAATGTTCAACAAATCAAGAAGCAAATTAACAATGTATGACCACTGGTGTTATGAGTGAGACATATTTTCCTCTATCTACTGTAAACACCAAACAGAAAAACTCACTATACTGTATCTGACTTATATTCATATGGCAACTGCTTCCAGTCTTATATGTGACCAAGGTGTTCTTGACTGAACCTTGTCATGACTTCTCCTCACTCCTTTCAAACACGTGCAAGGACTGCTTCTCACACCTACACACTGCCATTCAATGTCTCCCCACATTATATGGAAGCCAAAGGTTCATTACCACATTCACAAGCGCCCACCACATGTCCCTATCCTGAGCCAGACCAATCCAGTCCATGTCCTCCCATCCCACTTCTTGAAGACGCATTTTAATATTATCCCCCATCTATGCCTAGGTCTTTCAAGTGGTCTCTTTTCATCACGTCTCCCATCAAAACCCTGTATGTGCATCTCCTGTTCCCCATATGTGCTAGATACCCCACCCCACCCATTTCATAAGTGCTTTTACCACCCAAATAATATTTGGTAAGGAGTACAAATCATAAAGTTCCTCATTATCAGGCCAATAGTAACACAATTTCCATATCACATATACACGTATGTATTTCCTAAAAATTGCCAAGCTTGGCCAACACATGTAAGAAATGTTTATGTGAAAACAATCTTATCTAAAAAAAATCTTATCTATGTCCTCGGTTTACATTTGATGATACTGATTTGATATTTTTATTAGAGATATATTAATTTTTGAAACCAATATTCAAAGTTCTCATGGCAGTGAGTATTACTATTGTAGACTTCCAGAACTGACATTGCGCAGTAGGTACACAGGGAAAGTCATATCCCATTAGACCATAACCCTGAAAATACATCATACAGACATGACCTCTTACACAAATTAATAGACCATACACATTTTATTACCTGAGAACTGAGTGAGTGTTTGAGGTACGAGACAACCAAATGGTTGGGACCAGGGCCCACCAGGGCTTGCTGAAGGATGCAGTCAGCTAGATTGTACACATCACCGCTGACTCCTCGTGGTAAGATCTAAAATTGGAGAAAAACAACTTTGCAATTGCACAATAAAATATATAGGGTACATGAATAGTATTAAATACAAAATACCAGCTTTAATAAATGCACTCAAGTTATCAATACATGTAACACAATTGGCTTATAGATACTGTGTCTAGTCAGTGATGTAGGCTGTACACCCCACAATCACTGCAAATGTAGTAGTAGTAGTAGTAGTATCATCATCAGTTCCTACACCCCAAAACCGACTTCGAACAAGTCAAACTGAGGAAAACAGACTTCAAATTTTTTATTCAACAAATGTTAACAAATACTTGATACTTATTACAAAGATTCAATAAAACTTTACATCTAATAGTTTTAGTATGTTCTTGGTTTTTATTATTATAATTACTATCGAATTCCTCACTTCTCAGCTTTGGCTGGGAAATATTCACCTATCCTGGGATGGAGTAATCAACAGGATTAGGCTCAGTGGTCTTATTTGTAGTTTAAAAAGTTTCTTACAATTGAACATGTGCCAAGAATTACAGATTTTTGCAGTTCTATATATGTATTGGGGTGCAAGTTAAGTCTTGTTAGACTTTGTGACAGTGACTTTGGAATTACTCCTTTTAGATGATATTACTATCGGGATCACTAGTGCTGCCTTTTGCTTCCACATAGCACATATTTCATTCGCTAGTTCTTGGTACTTGTTTTTTTTGTCGATTATTGTTTTGGCGAGATTATGTGTATTTGGGACAGGTTTATCTATCAAAAAGGTGTTCTTTGTTTTCTTTTTCATAAAAGTTATGTCAGGTCGATTAAAAGTTATTGTTGTGTCCGTAAGTATGCTGCAATTCCAGTACAGCTTGAAATTTTCGTTCTCCAGTACATTGGCTGGTGTGTACTTAAAATATGGACTTTTATCATCAATCAATTCAGCTGCTTCTGCCAGTTTCTGATGGACAATTTTGGCTAGTCCATCATGTCTCTTTACATACTCGGTAGGTGCTAGTTGCTCACATGCTGCAGTAATGTGTTGGATTGTCTCCGATTCTTTTCCGCATCTTTGGCATAGCTCATCAGTGTCTGGTTGCTTCAAAATATATTTCTGTTAGTTTTTTTTAGTATGACTTGGTCCTGTATTGCTGTTAAAAAGCCCTCTGTTTCGGCGAACAAATCCGCGTTTGTCAGCCATTTGTTCGATGCTTCTACGTATTCTTGGCTGAGTTCATACGGATGGCAGCCATGCAAGGCTGTTTGGGACCACTGTCTCTTGACTTTGTTATTATATTCTTCATCTGTGGGGAGTTCATCTGCATTTGCGCGGACTAAGTCCAGTGGCGTATACCTATAATCCGCTTTTACTACTGCAGCATGAAGAGACAACGTGACCCGTTTGTTTAAGAAGTATGTCTGAAGGAACTTCACCTATTTATCATGTAGTCGAGTTATATCAATCAATCCTCTGCTATCCATTTGCCGTGGCAGAGTAAGTCTTTCCCTTGCAGCACGCGGGTGGTGAAATCTATATGTCGTGAGTAATGTTCTCATTTTGGTTTGGAGGTTTTCTAAGTCTGTAGGTGTCCATTTCACTATTCCGAAGCTAAAAGTTAGTACTGGGGTCGCATAAGTATTGATAGCTTTCATTGTATTTTTGCATTCAACTTTCTTTAATATGCTTTCTGTGCAATTTAAGTATTCTTTGCCTAGCTTCTGTTTCATTTGGGCACGCTTAATTTGTTTAGCTTGCATGTGGCCCAAGTGTCTATACATGGCATCCTGGTTCATGGCTTCCATTGTGTCATCATTCTCTGTTGTGAAGTTTCTCATTTCTAGTTTCCCCTTTGCAGTACATAATGTTTTGCACTTTTCAATCCCAAATACCATTTTAATGTCTCTTGAAAAAGTTTGAGTGAGCCGCAGAGGTTCTTGTAGTTGATTGTTTGTAGCTGCATACAGTTTAATATCATCCAGGTACAAAAGAAGGTTCAATTGTTGCATTTCTTGGTTACCAGAGTGTATACCAAAACCATAGTTTGTTCTGTTGAGCAGATAAGAAAGGGGGTGCAAGGCAAAACCATAATGGGCTAAGACTATCCGCTTGATATATTCCTCATTGTATACAGATCGGGTCACTCATAATCACTCATTATTATCATCATCATCATCATCATTATTATTATTACTCATTACAATTGTCACAGTGATACTGCATTGGATGACAAGAAAATCAGTCAGAAATGAATTTGAAAGGATACAGAAGAAAGTGTCCATGACCTAATATAAGATACCAGCCTTGTGTAACTGCAGAAAATCACAAGAAACCTCAGCTGGGATACCCAGCGCCTTGGCTTAAAATTTTAAAAGTGAACATACCAACAGCAGTACTAACCACTCATATCACCACACTCATTACGCTCCAATTTTGCTTTTCAATAATATTTAGATTCTAGACTTCAAGAAGTTTCAAGTTAAATTTCTGGCCAAGAAACCTACCATCCGAATAGGTTTTCATGTTAACCTCAGCTTACCACAACAACCATACCTGAAAACAAGCCACAAATGTTGCTTCTATAATTTTTTTAATTCATCCCATCAGTCACACCCACATAAATGTGACACTGACATGAATTTTATATATGAAATTCTCAACATATTACTTTAGATTCAGTTCTTAGTTGTTAATGTCGCTTAATTATTTCCATAAACTGGAGTGCAAAGAGGGTTTTGTGTACACCACAAATTGATTTTGTTAGTATTTTTTAAAAGTATTTCATGCTTCAAAGTGTCACAGGGTTAAACTTTCTTTTTGTATTTATAATCCCACGACCCATTTGTAGCACAGAAATTCCTCTCACCCATCAGCCTCCAACATTTACAGGGCAAAGGGCTACGCCCGTTATTGTAGGCTGGTTTGCGAGCCCCATGTGCAAAAATATGAATAAATGATATGCCCAACTGCCTAAATTAATGCTTGTTTTAAAGTCTATACACAATTTAAAAACATAGTTATGGCATGCTGAGCCTATGCGAGAAGATAAACATGCGAAAACTATACAAGCTGAAAACAAAGAATCATTTCTGTATGACTCTCATTATTGCTGCTGGTACCTGCACACAAGCCCAATGTGCTGTATAATCTGTAAGGTCAACTACCTGTACTTTCAACTTGCCTTCCCTTCTTCGTATGCAACATGCAATGGTGACATTTGTCCAACCTACGCCACAATTCAAGCAACGGAAGTCACACATTTTCGACTCACTGTTTTGATGTGGATGCCCCACTGCAGGTCCGACCAACGTTCCCGCCAGGCTCGTAACAGCAATGCCTTCAAGCTGCTCGTCTTGCTGGTCATACTGGATAATGGACCCCTCATACTAGATGAAGTTTTTTGCACACAGGTCTAATCTTTTCATGTACATTCCCTTGCACCTTGTACATCAAACAAGATATAAACACTATATTATGAAGCTGGAAGAGCACGAGCACATTCAGACAACATCATATTTGAATAGTATGGATTACTGTTGCTTTGTTTATTAGATGTTTTAGGTTCAGTTAGTAAACGTTACAGTAGTAAGGCATGATGATTGATTATAACTGTGAGATTTGAAGATCTCACAGCAGTCTTGAAGAAGATGCAAGTCATTTGGGATGCTCCACCATTTTAACCAGTACATACTTGACATTCCAGTGCTGTTCCCTCAATCTTCGAGGACTCCCAGACCCTGAAGATGGAGGCAGTACACTCTTACAAAACGAAACTATTTACTAGCCAACACAGCATACCATCACAAAAAAATTTAATCTTGTTGATCATAATCGTGTCTACAATTTTTATAGACACAAGGTGTTCTTCCCACAAAGTTAAAAAAAAAATCTATCCATCTCTGGCTCAGCATCGAAAATTCCTTTTAGCAATTCATGTCCTAATTACCATCTTACATGCTCATCCTACGTGTCATTAAATGAACTCTTATTTCTCTGAGGGTATGTAATTTTTACGCCTGACTCCCCCAAGAGACCTCCCTCTTCTCCAGACTTCCAAACTGACTCATAGCCCCACACAACCTCCTACTCAAGGCTATGGAGTCATCATTCCCTCAGAGAAAACAGAACAGGTATGAAGCTCACCGCTCACCTACCCTAATAATGAAGTAAGATGAAGAGTGGAGTATACTTCCATATGAATTCGTGTCATACACATGGGCGACTTTACCTTTTAACTCCCCAAAAGAACTTACATGTCACATGACACACGTCACATTCAAACTTCAAAACCTCTGAAGACTGCGTGTATGTGAACGATAAGTTGCTTACGGAAATCTTCAAACACGCAACTCCCATTCAGAATAATGATTGCCAAAATGGATACTACACCAAACTCTCATAAACTGCTTTGGTATCATACATACTCCCATTCTCTGCGATAGTACAATTCTAAGCATTCTAAACACACAACCCCTATCTCATTTAAATGTCAAGACCGCTGTTTCATACAACCAGAATTGTGCAAAATTATTTCCATTTTCCTATGAGAATTCAGATCTTCAGGAAAGCAATGCATGAAGATCTCCTTGGACAGCTTCGCCCTTGGAAAGTGATGGCACTACTCTCGTGCACAACGTCGGGAATCAATCGCTCCTATCCCAGAAACCTGAATCCCCAAAAACACCGCTGGAAGAACTTCAATTCTCGCACAGTTTTTGCTCGCTGTCACACTGCATAGCAACCACACATCTTCCACACACTTCAAGTACGGACTGTCCGTGTCTCGCAACACTCACACCTGTACATCTTACCACTGTCTTTTGAAGCGCAACATACGACGCGTTATTTCCTACTCGCACTTAATTCCAACACCAGGACCGCCATGTACAAAATTATGTCACCGTCACCTTCCGTTAACATGGGTTACAAAGGTGTACTTATGAAATATATTGTCTAATGTACTTATAGCCTGTAGCATTACGCAATATTCGATACGGTCCTTCCTTAGCGACAACGAAGTAAAAGTGCTGTACGGTATTCACCAACATGAATCATGTTGGCATCACTTATCACACGGATTACAAGTAGGCCTACCTCTAATCCGTGACCACAGGAGCGCGCTCTGTAACATTGCGTGTTGGACAATATTGTCTGTGGACACAATTGTGGCCGTCTTCATGGATTGTGCCTCGTAAAATTAAGCGTGAAGGAGCAGCGCTGCTTCCCCTTTCGATACTGACTTTCATTAAATTGAAGGCTTCTCATTATTTGAACATCAACCGGCAAATTCAGCTGTCCCATATAGTGTATCCTAATTGAACTGTAATGCATTTATGCAACTTACAAATGCATAAAAATGCCTCACAAAGTCGATATTGTAGGTCATCTTATCTACCACATACAAATGGCATCATATGAATTCAGTCACGTCTTGCTAGTTGCTAAATTTGCATATAATTACCACAGTTTAAGTGAAACCAAACCACAAACTGAAATGCTTGTGAAATATAAACCAACAAAATGCACCTTTGTGGAACTAATATTTTAATTTTTACAGTGCCTTCTACATGTTTCAAAACGAGGATTCATCTTCAGGAAGGCTGTACTGCTAATACCCTTGCATGTAAACAAATTATACCATACCTGTACATACCACCATCTTACTGAACATGAACCCTCGGGTTCAAAACACGTAGAAAACATCATAAAAATTAAAATATTAGTGTAACAAAGGTGCAATTCATTGGTTTATGTTACACAATTATATTCCAATGCACAGTGCAAAAAACATACAAAATGAAATACTGTTTTCCTAATGCAACATTATTGCAGTATGCCTCAGATCTTCCAAGTAAAACTTTTTCCTGAAGGTGTTTCAGAAACATGTCACAATTCTTGACCACTGTAACATGTGTGTTACACACATGTCAATAGGTAAAGTTGTGTATTGTGGTCCAGTCACTCTTATGAACGTCAAGGATTCCCAGTGCATCAGCATTTCAAATCCACAGAATTTCTTCTCAGGCTTAAACAGCTGGAAACTTCAGACGTACAAAAATAAACAAACCCCACTTTCCTTCATCTTGTTGCTGAAGTGTATACACATTGATACAATTCCCAGATAAAGTATGTGGTATTAGAAATAACATGCCAGGTTGGGGATATAAAAAAGAAATTCCATAAGTCAAATTCAATGAGCCTCAGACAAATCAGTAAGCACAAGTGTCAACAGACTGTCACTACATGCAGAGTTTCCTGCATATTTGCATGGCATCAAAAGACAAACAATCGGGCAAGAAGTATAAAAATAAAACGAACGCAGCATTGCCCTGTCTGTAGTACTGTACTGCTAGTTCAGTAGGCAAATGCAGCTTGCATTTTATAACCGATATAGGGTGTAAGTCTTTTATTAAGAGACAAAATTGTACATTTAAAGCCTAGGTAAGAACTGTTTAAAAAAATTTGCTGGTTTGGTTTATGATGGGGGAGAAATTGGAGAGTGTCAGTATTACAGCTTACGGGGGACGAGAGTTTTATGGCAGGTGTAGCAAGCTAACAATTTCGACTCTGTCAGAATCAAGCATATGGGGTAACAAAAGTTGGAAAGAAAAAAAGAGAAAAAAAGAAAAGAAGACTGGCTTTGAAAACCTTGACAGCTTCTGGGGCTCTTTAAATCGTGTGGGGAAGATTTACAATGTTAGGCACACTTTGACTCTAAAGAAATTAGTGAGACACGTGAAGGAGTTCACTCGGGTGACAACAATGGAAGAATGTTACACAAATAGAAGCCAATGGGGGTTAACGTATTCAAAATTCTGACTTTTGGACCTATTTGGGGGCAGCGAAATTTAACATTCAACCATTTGGGTACAATTAAAAATTTTAAGAAAGGGGTGAACTTAAAACTTGCGAGTTTTGGGAAACCTAACGTAAAAGGAGTCTGTTCTGTAACTCGGAAGTGACAAGTTGTCCTCGCGTACCAAAGCTAACAGTGGATACCTTTTCAAGGGCTCGTTCATATGCAGCGATCTGTAAATGTTAACATCGGTAGTTAAAATAAACAACATCAATAGTGAAAAGTGTTAATAATATCACCGCCCGCCACTTAGACCACTTAGATTCCATGAGAAAAAGACATGCCTACCAATTGAATAGCCGGGTGGGTTCTAATTTTCTATTGTAATGTTCACTGCATAAAAGCTGTAACACTGGCATATACTTGGCAAATTAAAATGTACGAATCCAACTCTTTTGATTACACCACTGTAAATGTTTCAAGGCTCAATTATATTGATAACCTCTATAAAAACAATATAAAAAAACTCATGGCTACTTGCTCAGCAATATTAAAAGTATAGAATTACTTATTATTTAGATTTTGTGTTCTCACAGCAGTGACATGATTGATGGTATTTTGGACACAAAACTGAATTAAACTTTTGACTTCAGTTAAGGCCTAATTTAAGCTCTTACAATTGCAAGCAAAATTTAAAAATTATTCAGTGAGAAGCCTTGCATGCATTCTTCCTGTCTAATAATAATGACGGCTGAAACAGTAATACCTAGTGCTACCAAAAAGCAGCACAGAAGACACCCAAGCATCATCTTGTTTCAGCATACTACCAATGTTTTTTCCTTTACTCAAAAATGATGCAAAATGTTCAAACAATAAACATTACTTTTCTTGCATGAAAAGGACCATTTCACAAAAATCAAATAATCGTACATTCAGTTATAGCTACAACCATCATTGTGCTAATTATCCTCTGTAACTGTGAACAGTACTCGCACAAGTGTTAATGTCAACAATGGAATGGAAAAATTTGAATTTCCATGTACTGTTGTACAAACACAAGAAAGGTGACTGAAGTCTGTTTCGAACACAATTCAAGCTATCTGCAAGATCCATTTTTTGAAGCCATCCACATCTGCAGATTCTTCAGGATCCCTTTGCACTGCAGTGGATTCAGCAAAATCTACTTTGAGTGGATGAAGGTGTGCAAATTCAAAGTCTTTCTCCTTCTTTCCTAGGAAAGTGTTGTTATTAGCAGTTTCATTCATGCTTTCCAGTTGGCTCAACTTTGTCATGCGTAGCACATTCCTGGCAAAAAACAAATATTGCAAGTAATCACCATCTTTATTATGTATTTTAAGATGAAACAGTGAAAAATAAGTGAGATTTGATGTTCTTATGGCAGTAAACATTAAGAATATAGTCTTATGCAACATAACACAGTGTAGTTTGGTAGACAGGTACAAACTATGTAACAATAAGACAAAGTGTCCATACATGACACATTATTATAGTAATCAAAAAGCTATACATTTCAACTGCACTAGACAACCATCATTAAGCTTTACATTTCAGAAATATGAAAAAAGAAATTCATATAGCTGTAGCTATACACACGAGAGTAAAAACATGGCTATCTAGTGCAGCTAAATCATGTAGCTTTTTGGATTACTGTAACAAAGTGTTGTGTATGGACAGTTTGTCTTATTTTTACATATTGTATTAACACTACGGGGGGGCGACATATTATGATTGCAGTATGAACTACATGGTGTCATACCCCAGTTCTCAGCCTGTCAGCAGAAAGAAATGATTTATCTAATTATGATAAAGGATCACATTCAACACCAAACAACATAATTCCTTCATGAAAATAATAACTAATTAGCAGTTATGTTTAAGAGAAATTATGGTGTATCACATTTACCATTTTGATAAACTACATCAACCCGATCATGAGATATTAAGACAGATGGACCCACAGATATGATAGGCAGGTCTCATTTTACACCAGGGTTATGTTCCTGAAAATGTCATACGAATCCAACACAAAATTCCCATTTGAAACAGTGTATTTCCTGGGGGTTAGGGGAATGACAATCTCATCCTTACCACTAATGGACATACGGGCCTGTACAGCATACATGTACTATATAAACACTACACATTTTTATACAGTATACATACATTTCTATACAATATAGTTATCTATATCTAATGCAATAAAAATGTAAGAGACTCACATCTATACCTCTCATTATGGTTCATTCCTGTAGGACTGTAGTAGTCTTGCTACACAAACACTTGCTTTTTCAAACTGTTGGCATTTTATGTAATCTCAACACTTAGCACTTTCTTTAATTCTGTCAGCATTATAACGCACTGTACATATGCTACTATGAATGAGCCTAACATTACGGAATATGTCAACAATTCATTCACCTCTTTCAAGTAGGTGTATTATGTCTAATTTCTCTTAAATACTGACTGTCTCTCACCAGTTTTACACTTGCATAGCACTAGGTGATGTAGATGTACCTCTCTCATGCATGTAGTAAGAAAAGCCAATGCTGTTAAGAGGAAACTAAGTGAGCCGCGTAATTATATCATCCACACAATCAATCCATACATATGAATGATGGGAGTGACAGTAACGATATTGTCTGCTAGCCTCCTACAGAAGACAAACATGACCATAAATACTCTATGGCAAATCACATTAAACCCAACAACCGTGGCATAAATTTGAAAACTGGCGTAAATTTTCAGTTCACATTAAAGCTAACCTGGGCAAAAAGAAATTGCATAAAACAAGACCTGCCTATATTCTATAATCTGATCCTTGGCTCGCACATAATCTGCCATTAGTCCTTTGGGCCGCCGAACTCTGTATTATTGACTCTCGTGGGGTGTGATTAATACAAACGCCAAAGCAATAAATACAAAACACATAATGAAATAACACTGTAAAAATATATATTAATAAACTCAACATTAAACAAAAGGGGAATAAGAACAGTAGCAATCAAAATAGTAGAATGTCAACACTATGCTTGGAACACACAGCCGATCAGTAGACAATACAAACAGTACAGTCATCAGCTGAACGTAAACTTACAATGCGCACACTTAGACTCACAACCAATCAGTAAATAAGTAATGCAACGAACATAGCCATTGGCTGAATGTAAATTTACAATGGGTAAGTTATACTTAAGAAAGGAAACAACACTTCAAAAAAATACATTACTTTGACTCAACAAAACATTGAAGAAAATAACCCAACTTATGGGAGGTGAGTCTGCAGCTGCCCTTCCCGACACAAGCACTAGACAGACGCCGGGAAATGCCCCAAAACATGACCGGAACATAAATTTGGAATATCAAAGCCAAAACCAAACTTTACCTTACTAACATCCCAGACACCTGCGTAGCCCTGTTGAAAAAAAACTCAAGAGTGGAGACTCCTGCTCCTCCAGGATGCCTGGCCCAGCCAGAAAGAGAACCCAGATGATAACTGAACGAAAACTACAAGACAAGTCCCGGACACCTATGCTGTAGCCCACAAAGAAAACTTGGGGGGGGGGGGGGGGGGGAGAACCCCCCCCCCCTCCCTCTTCCCAAAAAAACCCAAGCCGCGCACACAGACCGAAAAGGGAAGGGGGAAAAGAAA
>Ga0131853_10010698_pt1 | contig 16779 bp, 11 predicted proteins | sample TergutLab28metaG_FD_92764 | JGI IMG/M metagenome (GOLD analysis project Ga0131853, IMG submission 92764) | Labiotermes labralis P1 segment gut microbial communities from Petit-Saut dam, French Guiana - Lab288 P1 (version 2) (version 2) | ecosystem: Host-associated > Arthropoda: Insects >...
ATACAACCTGATGATGGCCCAGGAATAGGGCCGAAACATGTAGTTGTAAACCTTACAATAATTAACCAATAAAATAGTTGTGTTTGACGGTAAGTGCCACGCACATATATTGCCATACTAATTATATAACAGTGTTGTTGCAGCTAATGTTAATAATACGGGTTTTATTGTTTATAATACAGTATACTTTTAAAAATATTATTTTATGGACAATTTGTGAAACATATTATTAACATTAGCTGCAAGAATTACTTCTGTGATGTTATATTTTAGCAAGTTTTAAATGACGCCGAAACCTGTAGGGGTGATACAAGACTAATATATATATACATATAATATATATATATGTATATATATATATATATTTATATATATAGCACAGGTGCATATGTTGGTTTCACGCAAGAAACAATTTATTTCAATCAAGAGCACGGCATAAATATTGTCTGCAGGCCTATCCGTATTTCTTAGAGTTCCCTTCATAACGCCTCAGACGTCTGAGACACGGTCGGAAGCACTATTCGTATTCAAGCAACATAAAGGTACAACACATACGAGCAACAGAAACGTATGCTAGTAAGAGTAATGGTTATTTACATAACAATACATCATCTCGGTAGCTGGTACGTTGGACAACAGTGCCGACTGCTGTACTAATGAAAGGTATAACCGTTTACTGTAGACCCGCACGATCAAAGAGCAGAATATTTCTCTCAAAGGGAACGAAGGTGGTAGGGGGTTCTAGGAAACTTGACAAAAAAAATACAATACATATGCCTTGACTGTCGGAAGGTAAAAGATAAAGGTTGGAGACGGGTAACCAGGTCGAAATTGAACTGGTGCGTTTATTTTCGAGGGTGGAAATTATTCAGGGCCGAAGCAACGCTCAGTAACCTGGATTTTCACAGAAAGGATCTGTTAATTCGCGTTTGATCGTAAGTTGTGTAAATTTCCTACGAGAGAAAGACTATATTAATAAGTCCACCCAAAAAGTATTTAAAAATCGAGTTCTCACATTACAACAAACTGCATCTCAGTTACAAATATCGAGGACTAATGCTGGTGAGTAAAATACGCTAAAAGCTGTTCATTCCGAGTATCATACAAAACACACAAATACAACACGAAGGCAAAATTCTGAGTTTGTGAATGCTGAAGCGGGTAGTAGCCTACATTTAGTTATGGTAAAGTTGTTCCTATAATATGCCATGAAGGTACAAAGTGGGAGAAGTGGTATAAATCTATCCAGTGTGAACCGCAACAGTTGACTGGGGTGGGTGGTCCACACCAAGCCTCGATTACTTTACTCCTGAGAAACAGCTACGGTACCCATTGTAAAGGAGGCTGAGTGGACTGGTACGGAGAAAAGAAAATATATTGCCCCCACCGGGTTCGAACCCCGAACCATTCAGCCTGCTATACCGGGCCCTAGTACATTTAATATGCTCAGACTGTTGTACTTCATACGGTTAAAAAGTCGCGCCATATTCATACAACCTTAAAATAACACATTTATGCTCTGAAGGCTAAAGCTTCGCCGGTTTGTCCTTCTGATACTAGTACAAGGTAAAGCAAACCCTGCACAGGCCTGGACAGGCCCTGAGGATTCCAGGAGGTTGAGGCTCTCAGACTGCAAGACAATCGGCACATGAAGGTGGCAAGGTTGTCAGCCCCAAGCTCCGGACGCATTTAACCCTCAGAAGATACCCCTGGTACTCATTTCTCTTAGAGGCTGAGGGCGGCCGAAAGGATTATGTCAATGAAAAATTCCAACGACACCATCGGGAATCGAACACGCGACGTCCCGCCTCAACCAACTGCGCCACCGCGTGCCCCCTTCTGATGCTAGCATTATTAAGATGAGTACGGAGTGGGATTATACTGACAGGGGAAGACCGAACTACTTAGACAGGAGTCAGTACTAGTGCTACATGTTCACAATACGTCTCCCATGGACTGGGATCGAACCCGGGCCTCTGTGGTAACAGGCCTGCGACTGAACACTTGGGCCATGAGTTCATCTAACTTAGCCTCAAACTCAATTTGCACCTAACACACAGCGCAGTACATGTCGACCACAAAGACCAGTAGATTAATGCTGTTTAGGGAAACGAGGCTGGTGATTCTGCACTCCGTTACCTACTGCACAGACTGTGGCAAGGTGCTCTTTACTTCCAAAATGTCATACGATTTTAACAGAACTCGCGTACACCTGACAGCATTACCGCGCCTAAGAAAAATACCGTCTCCCTGCGCCGATTTTACCAAACTCACACACACTCAAAAGCATTAAGCGCAGACCTCTTATACCGAATTTCACCCAAATCGAACACTAAATATGGAAAGTATGGGTAGAAAATCATTTACATCTCTAAACAAACTATGGCTTTCACTGCACCGATTTTCGCTAAACTCAAAATCACTCAATAAATTTTTGTAGACATTTTATTAGCCGAATTGGACCCAACTAGGACGAAAAAAGTAGAAAGCAGGCAATATTTCACTTAACCTCTCTATGCAAAATACGTATGATTGTCAATGAGGTGTTCTTCACGAAACTCATAGCTTCGTTGACAACTTTTTGTAAGGGACTCCTATAGGAAATTTCATGATGTCCGGCAAACGGGACAGCTGTGTTACATCACGGACGGACGTAGTCTCCGCAAAAGTCCACTACGTGACGAACATCTAGTAATACGTAGTGACTGCGAGAATCACAGGACAGACACAAATGCGCTGTGACAAAATGCACAGTTGCTTAACCGTTGCAGCAATTAGCGCATAACTTACAGTTATCGCTTAGTTTTAAACGGTTAATCCTACAGATCTTTAGTTCAGAAATGATGCTTACATAAAGTTCGTGTCTGTCATTATTTTAAAATGTCGCAGTTGTAGGGACCTGCCTAAAAAAAGGTACCACACAAACTGCAAGCATGTAATTACGTACCAGCTACTAACACCGGTACATCGGCATATCGATACCGGAATTACGACACATGAAACAACTGAACGATGCAGTCGAGTGGATGTCCTGAGTTCAAATCACGACCAGGAGACCGCCTATCCTGACTTAGATTCTTCATTGTTCTTCTCAGGACCTCCAGACAAATGCTGTCATAGTACCCGAATAAAGAAACACAGCTTCTTTCTACACCCTTTCCAATTCATTATTCACAAACCAAAAGTTTATAAAAAAATACAGCCTGAGCTACTCAGTGTCGATAAATAAGCCACAATAAATAAATACATAAATAAAAGGAAATACACTTCTGTATTCATGAACTTATAATGAGCGAGGTACAACCTTCAATATGTGTTGTATTTACTTATTTCTTCCAATTTGCCACCTCACAATACAGCGATTAAAATATAAAGAAATATAATTCTACTTGTTGGTTTGTATGGGTGTGAAACTTGGTCTCTCCGATTACGGGAAAAAATTCAGGCTGAGGGTGTTCACAGAATATGGTGTTGGGAATCATATTTGGGAGTAAGATGGAGAAAGAAATAGAAGGATGAAGCAAAATGCGTAATGACGAGCCTCATGATTTGTGAGCCTGCACCCCAACAAATCATATTAAAGTGGTCACATTATGGAGGGTGAGATGGGAGGTGACATGTGGAGAAGAAAAACGTACACAGAATTTTGGTGGGGAAGCCTGAACGAAGAGAACCACTAGAATATCTAGGCGCAGATGACAGGATAACATTAAAATTGATCTTTGGGATGGGGAACGACAGGGCGTTAACTGGACTCATCTGGTTCAGGATATCGAGAAGTGGCGGGCCGTTGTGCACATGGTTATGAACCTTGGGATTCCACAAAATGTGGGAATTTTCCGACTAGCTAAGAAACCATCATAGAAAGGACTGTGCTATATGCAGTTAGTGATAGGCATAGGTTTGTAACATTTCATAGGTATATAACATTTCATAGTTCTTTAACATTTCATATGTCTGTAACATTTCATAGTTCTTTAACATTTCATATGTCTGTAACATTTCATAGATCTATAACATTTCATAGGTCTATATCATTTCATGGGTCTGTAACATTTCATAGGCCTACAAGATTTTCGTAATTCTACGACCATGCGAAACGTTCAAGGCCATTTGGTTCATTGGTAATAACAAACAATTCTATTTACGTACGAACATTATTCTAAAGAACTCTACCAGGGCTGAGGTTCTACAGAAAAACAAGACACCGGATACGAGGTGAAGATCTGTCAACTACCTAAAAGAAATTATGGTAAAACACAAGTACAATGGGTTAAAACGGGCGATCCGCGATAATAACCAGTCTCCTCCATCTAGTGTCGAGGTTATGATTGGCTGCAGTTCTACCTCGTCGATTTAAGGCCCACCTTAGGCCGTGATGCACAAATTTGTGTGACATCGTCCCGTTACGTATTTCTCAATAAGGCGTTGTGTTTGGTCGTATAATTAACATTTTATTGTGATGACCAAATTTGAGTCAAAATAAAGAATGGGAGTAAGCCCTTCGTAATGTGAGAAATATGTAACTGACCGCACAACGGCGATAATATTAGACACAATGGCATACAGTTTTGTCTAAAATCTTTCAATTCGTCTGTTGATTATTACACCAAAACGCAGCTTTAAGTTTGTGAAACACCCGGTAAAAATTTCTCCGAGACAAAATTCTGCTTTGTCGAGAAATGAAATGTATCTCGCTAAACACGTAGTATGAAAAGAAAGAGAGGCGACAAAAAAACGGCCATGCTCAGTGACTGCTATACAACGACTGTAGTGAACCGAATAATCTTGGGAGGAAAAACTCCAAAACAGTGAATCTGCAGCCACTCTGCACCCACTCCTAAAGACTGCAGCACTCGTCAATAGAAAGTCGCAAATCGATTCATCTTTTTATGCGGCCTTCTATAGTTCTCTTTTTCCAAACAATAACTAATGGTACTTCTTATTTCCTCAGTAATGGACGCTGTCTTCTGTTCTCCCGGTACAGTGACCAATAACTAAATACAGCCAGTGAAGTGTTCAGGCTACGAGGTAGACGACCGAAGAAGCGGGGTTCTATTTCTTGGAGGGGCTGAACTCAGGTTCAGCCCCTGGCACATGTTTTGAGAACCAGGAGCTGTGTGTGCAAGCATTGCTGTCTGAGGCAGATTGTATCGTAATAGACTTGGCATTTTAAATGTGTTCAAAAGAGTTTGCGTCCAGATCGGCTCAGGAGTCCACTCGGCCTGCTATCCAATGTGGACGGTCTTGTTTTTTTTCCCCCTGAGGGTAAAGCGATGGGGCATATAGCTGAACACACACTTCCATCTAGTACCAAGGTTACAAATGAGGGGCGTCGTACCTCTACTCCCCCTGTATGCCTGCACGGCGTCCATAGGGATAACTTAACCGATCCCAATTACGAGTAAATCGCGGAAAAATATACTTACATAGGCTTTTTCAAAAAAAATCTCAACATATTGTTGACATCAGCGAATAAAGAGACATATGAACAAAATTTTTGCTACCGTTGAGGGCGCTGGCCAATAATTTTAATAGTAAGGCGTTAAGGTGAGGTTTACCTGTTTCAGTTATTTTATTGGCGCAATTCAGAATACTCGGGAGGTAAAAATACAAGCCCCGTACATCTTCGTTGCCTTGCGCTTAGGAATATAGGCCTAATTCATCACAAGGCCCTCCTCGGACTAACGGCATCCTGGTGTCCGGACTGACTATACACCAGTCAATGGCTTCTAGCACTGCTGCTCAGGCATATATTTTGGACAACTTAGAACGGAAAACAAATTTACGAACACCTGATGCATGAATGCAATTAAACTATCTGCTTCCGTGCTTAATAAACAAAGCCCTGAAGGGGTACAAAGACCTCCGGTAACATATGGATCGTTATTTGTGATTAAAGATGATTCAAACTTACTGGTTGTTCGCGACTGTCAAAGCATTAGGAAAAATGAAACTTCTCACGTCTAATTCCATTTCTGGCCGCGCAGCATCTGTCAGAATCGATTGTGCTCGAAGGGCTAGATACGATTAGTGGCCCGCGGCTTTACGTCGTCTGTGTTTCGGTGGGATTCAGTACAAGACGGAAATACCCGTCATTTCAATACCCACCAGTCAAACAAGCATGCCACGTGGAAAGGAATAAACGGTCTTCAGTGATGCCGGCTGGTATCGGAGGGCGCCCAGCAACACGGAGATTGAGGGCAACTTCGTGATGCCTGTTACTCGTAATATCCATCCGCTGTATAAGACTGACATATGTATTTAATTCCGACAGTCGTTTTGAGGCACGGAGACACAATAAGCCTATTACGAAAACAAAGACAAGCAGCATGAAACAGACGGCAAGCCGCAGGACAGCTACGGATTCAGAACTTGGGGTATAAACCAGTCGGATAATCGACATCATGCTTACGAACGTAAGTAAACTTGCTGTCCACTTGACACGAACGATTAACATGACATGAAGTGTCATTTGTACACGGTACGTAGAAGATTATGTCGTTTCTGTCTACATAATCTCTAAAATGAAGTTAAAATTTTTGTTGGCAGATTGTGAACTTTTTATCACTCCACCTCTGTACATCACACTGCAGAGATCGGGATTCGCTCCAATGGAGCGGAGAAGTAGACAGCTCACAAAACAGCCATCGCAAACTCAAAGTGGCGAAGTGACTTCAAAACTCGAGGACTGGTAAAGGCAGAATATGTCGAATACTCTCGAGAACTCTGAATGATGTAACAGATTCTTTATGCATTATACGAGCTGGTTATGGTTATGTCATACAGGAACAATGTGCAAGGAAACAGGAATGCGGTCGTATTTGCGAACCATTTCTTTGTGACCATTTGGTCCTGAAGGCTTTAATGGCGCAATGCACGTAACTTACAATGCATCATGACAAAAACACACACACACACACACACACAAACACACACAATCTCTCTCAGGAACAAAAATACTCAACACGAACAACAGTGCCGCTGAAGATAATTTGCGTGACGTAAGACACACTGTAATGGTCAGTTCCTTTATCTCCCGCTTCTCAGACACATCACTGGTGCTTTCTATAATACAAAGCAATACATTTTTGACAGAAAAATCAGTATTTTGTATAAAGGTCTAGAGTTCTCTGCCACTGGGACCGCTCTAAGTTTACCAGAGCACTACTGAATACAAGTTCAAACACTAACGAAAACTTTACATTAGTAAGCAATTCGGCTGATGAAGCTTTCAAATTTTTTCCGTTCAGAGCGCACACATAAATTCCACTAAGCCTTCCAAACGTTTCGTGTAATCTCACACAAACGCGCGCGCAAGCATACGTACATTTGCAGTGTATAAAATGTTTACATGGTGTCTTATGTGCATACAGACACCCTCCGACGTACGCAATTTCACGTTGACGCAATTTTAAGGAAAATAAAAAAAAAATGAAATATCTTTTTAAATAAGCGCCAAATTATTTCTTGCGAAGATGAAAGCGCGGTGACACGAAGGCCGCAGGAGACTACTACTGGGCGACAATACTGACGACGGGGTAGTCGTGCTGGGGACGGCCTGATTCCAGGGTAGCGTAGTTTGTTTTTCAGCTGAAATATTCTGTACATGCATGTTTGCTTGACCATATGTATACTCAATTCCGACTTGCGCCCGAGCTTCCGGAACATAACTAGTGCTTAAGTCGACGAGTGTGTGTACACATAAAAAAATCGAACACAGCTGTCCGTAGTGTGATGCATTGTTAACTAAGCAACACATATTCTGAGACGTTCAGGTTCTGAGATGCACGTCACTGTCAAATGTGTTTGTTTTTTGTTTTCTATTTTATGTATTCTGTGTTTTTTTTTTTGGTAATATTTTGTGTACTGTTTCTCCCTTTGTGCTGTCTCTTTCCTATTTTGTACAAGTCTACCGGCCACTGCCATCGGATAGAAAACCAATTGCAGTAAATAAATACCAAAATATCAATATCAAATAACGTATAAAAGACCAGAGTATGGGTGCATCGTAGTTACACGGAAAATAAGTGTGAACGACGATCGTTTGGTAACAGACGCGCATTCCGCCAGTAGCAGCATGGATGCAGTTAGGTGTCAAGAAATACTCTGAGGTCCCTCGACTGGAGAAATCTCAATTCTCGTGAGAATCTTCATGGCTGTCATTCCACTGCTGCAAGTATGGCATCTTAACTGGCCGGTGTTAGTACAGTCTGTGTGCGACCTCCACTCAAAATTACTATCAGTGTTACACTTCGTGTCCCATGTGGACGCTGCTCAAATCGTCGAATACACGGTCTGGATGACGCCGACCAGGCCAACGCAGCGCGTATTTTTGTACATCGCTATGAGCTCGAATATCGTAGGCATCGAGCGTTAATAGCAGGTCGCAGTATTTGTTGTGAGTATAATCTAACACGCGCTTTATCGTCATGACAAGTAACAGGGCTAGGAAGTGTGTTACCTCATGTGACGACTACGTGTATCTCGAAAACAAAAAGTCTAAGGATACTCGCTGCATAATACTTTCGACTTACTTTTTGAATATAAAGCACATTATGAAGAGTATGTGTCCGAATATCCTTTCATCCTGCATATATCGATACATAAAATGCATTGTTTTTCAGGCTGTGCGGAATTAGTATAACAGTACTCCATGCAGCTGAATTATTCTTGAGAAACTGGTCAATTTTTCAGCTGGCCACAGGATTTCCAGTTTGGTACGGGATCCACTTCTCCATTACCGTGTCCACAACACGCCGGCACTGAATCCAGTCCATACACACTTATCTCAGATAGTCTTCAATATTCTCCTCCAGTCTACGTCCAGTTCTCCCAAACGTTTTCCTCCCTTCAGGTTTTCTACAGAAGTTTTGAGAGCAAATACCAAGTCTGAAGCAAGTTACATGTCCCGGACATGTCATTCTGGATCTAATCTTTCTAATGCATGGCAAACAGCATAAATTATGACGCTCTTCGTTTAGGTAATTATGTTCTGTCTACCGACTTCCTATCCCCAGGGTAAAACATTTCAGCACATTGTTATCAGACGATAAAACTTGCCGAAGTATACGGTATCTTCAGAGGGACGTCTCGTTGTGATAAAGATACACAAAGTGGAAGGGTAAATGGCGTCAATCAAAAATAAGTTTTATGTTATATTATTATAGAAAGTTAACGCAACATGTTTCGGCTTCAGGACGTGCAAATGAACTGTATACAAGAGCTCACATGTTGGCGCAACGTTGCGGCGGTAAAACTGGAAATAAGAAACTTGAAAAACTTGAATTTACCTTGAGCGGATGCAGATGTCGGGTGTTCCTTTCCGCGCAGGTCAGCAATACCACGGAACACGATTTTGTTCGGTGTTCCGCAGCCTACTGGAGGAGATTTCGCAGACATTATACCATAAGCAACGTTTTCTTGCAAGAGGCGGTAGGCATTTCAACCTATATGGAACTGCTTGTGACAATTCTATAGTATCCGGAGCGGCGTCCTTCCATGTACGTCAACGAAAAGGGCAGCACGGGATCGGATTATCTCAGACGTGGACAGAGGCATTCCACTTCAGAGCAGAACACACTGTCGAATTATACAAACGGAGGTAGCCGTAACGCTGACACAAATCTTCATCTGTACGTCAGGGTCGAACTACAGCAGACTATTTCACGAGACGAATACCTCTATCATGGACAGATCCTGCAATACAATAAAATTAAAAAAAAGTTAGCCACATATCAAATAATAATTAAATTATTTACTATTAATAGGTGCAGACACAACAAACAAAACGCCAATAATTGATACAGCACAGGAACGTGAGACAACACATGACACGTCTAACCACAAACACACAACACATGAAAAATAACATAGCAAACTGAAAAATAACAATACAATCACAATAAATCTTAGAACCTATATGTGGCATAATTTCACGATCAGTGGTTCCCTGCCACCAGGGCGTGGCGCGTCCTCAGGCAGCGGATCGAGGGACGGGCTTCCAATACGGACGGAAGTTGCGAATATACTGAATACGCAGTCGCGGACTGCCGATAAGGTGTGGTCTTCCAGCTTGACGGTCGGGCGAGGTGCTAACAGCTCCTCAGCGTAAAAACTGGCATTGATACGAAACGGGTAAGTAGCAGAATTATCGTAACAAATCATGACTCAAACCGGTCCTTCAGCCGAATACACCAATATCCCTAACGATGGCACTGCCGTTGAATCGCATCTACCGGAAGGACAGTTGAGACGTTCAAGGCCAACATCAAAGTAAAAACTCCGAAATTTCGATTGGGCACACGAAGGCCGACAGTTTCCACGGAGAGGGAAGCATTTTGAGCCAATGTAGACATAAAGCGACAAAGATTGTCCAGGTGACGATTCCGAACACTTAGGTATAAAATTTCGGTTGACTTCGGGCACAGACATAGTTGTACTGTAAGTGGCTGTAGAAAAGACGATGACAAAACACTGGATGCGCTCAAGCTTACCTCCATCATTAGTAGTAACGGAATTCCATGCAACAGAAGCATGTTCTAACTTAGGTCTAACTAATAAGGAATCTACAGATAGCGCAGAATATGTAAACATAGGCAATATAAATGTATTATTCAACTCAGGTTACTCGTAATAAACAGTTCCAATGCGAACACCGATCATGGAAAAGTGGCAGAGCTCTATAACTGTATTCGAGAGATTCTCGGTTCGGTTTCTGTTTCAACCGAGATAGATTATTCAGATTTAAACTTATGTGATATATCTCAACCTCTCCAGGCAAATACCGTGGCAGTATATTGATTATGCTACAATCGTCATTCACCGACCAGCCTACCGTCGACATTATACAGTCTATGGCACTGACAGCGTCGTAATTAAACAAAACGGATTCTGAAACGGATGGAAAGTTGTCATAAAAATTTCTTTTTTGGAAATAAACAATAACAACAACGTGTCTAGTACCAAGTTACGAGGACATCAGAAATGTGGGTAAGGAACCACATAAAATAGAGTGCACTAAGAAGTTCTGGGAGTAATCCTGGAAATCATATTACAAAGGACATAAAACTACAAATAAAGAATAATAAAACCTTGATACCACCCAAAACCAGCTGCCTCTGGTCCTGCACTGCTGGTGAAGGGTGGCTTGTCAATATAAATTACCTGCTCCGTTAACAAGTGTTTGTTCACCGCATGTTATGTGTTCTTGTTCCTACCACGCATTGATACCTCCCACGTCACTGTTAAGCGCAAACACAAGAAACTGGACAAATGTTTGCATGGGAAAAATAAATTAAAAAAAAAAAGCTCTACAGACAATAGTGAAAAAAAGACTCGCTCAAAATAAAAGTGGCGTAAGTATTAAGTCATGATTTTGTTGTTGATATGACATAAGTGTAGGACACGCCACAGCCGCAGGCTTTACAACTCCATTGACACAGCCATCAATACGTTCTATTTTTCTACACAAAGGTCGTAATCCTAAAACTGATTAAAGAGGCCTGAAATTCGGCCAACAGGATTTAAACCACACTTTAGGCGTAAGAAGTTTAAGTACCGTAACGATCCTTCACACTGTCAGATATCACCCTGTTTATATCTGTAAGTCTACAAGAGAGCTACATACCACAACAAATGCAGGACTCATTACAACGTTACTGATGCCACACAGTGGGCAACAATATAATGAAAGACGATCTTCCAGGCCTCTCTTCTTTAAAGTTCGTACGTACAGACCGTTAAAAATTAGCGTTATTTATTAACTCCGAAGAGAGAGGACGATGAATACACAGTGACAAAACAGAATCAGGGTAAGAAGTAGAAATTCTATATTCTAGAAAACGTTTCCGTATCTTCGAACATTCATCCATTCCTTAGTCTGCGGTGTGATTGATGGACAACCATAAGTTTTAGCGGCCCATAAAGTGCTCCTGATATCCCGACAGAGCGGTATATAAACAAAATGTGCAAAGTCACATTAAGGGTCGGCAACCTTTTAAAGAAATAGAAGTCACCTCCAAATTCGAGGAGCCAGAAAGGTGAGACGAAGAAAGTTCCAAACTGAGAAACAAAAATCTATGGGTGACCTGTGCACCTCACTCTTTCTGCCTGGTGCATGTGAAAAGATACACGTGTCTGCGTGTGTGGAAGGAAACTGCAATGATTATGCGCAAAATATTAGGTGTCACTGTCAACATTTTGTTGTCCGGGATGTGTGCATCCCTGTGTTACATCACTGCATTTTCGGAACATCAATGTAAGGATGCGAAAAAAATAATTCAGTGTCATTTTCTTGCAGTGCACTAAGTTCATGTCTCAGTTAACCGGCTGACATACAAAGATGGACATAATTACACTCGCTTAATACAGTTTATTTCAACCATCCAACGCACAGGGGTTTCTACGTATATGGGCAGCCCTTTTCAACATTAAACGGCTGCGTTTTGAAGGCAGTATGTTTGTCAAACTATGGGTCGTAAAACAGTTTCATCAATCGACTCACACTACTTCGATAAGTGTATTTTAAGCAGTATTTTTAGTAAATGTAAGCACTTGCAGTGACCCTGTAGTAACGTCGGCTTGACCGCTATGTTATAAAAAAATGACAAACCATTGAAAACCAGGGTTACCAGCCTCTCAAGAAACAATGTCGTATCAGCAAAACAAAATTGCCGCCTTTCGCCAAAGTTATGGCGCAGGTGGCAAAATGTTCTCAATTTGAGCAAAACCTCGCAAAACACGGAAAAATGCAAATCTACAAGATCACAAAGCTAACTCTGGACATAAGAGCCAAACGAGGAGTTACAGTATTAACCTCAGGCTCATGAAGAAATATGTAAATGCATATATGATTATCTTCATCATCATCGTCATTGGCTCGACAGGCCCTGGCCTTCTTTAGAAGCTTTGCCCATTCGTCTCTGTCGAGGGCGACCTTCTTCCAATTCTTGACCTCTAATGTTCTCATATCTTGTATGATTATCTTCACTTAATTAAATCATTAAAATGCCACATTCGTCATACCAATTCACGTTTTTTTTTTTTTTAAATTTTACACCTATCTTTATTTCCGACTCCTGACGTCGTGAGACACAGCTATTGTCCCAGTTTGGGCGTCGGCTTAAAAAGTTTGGGGAACACTGGCTTAGACCATAAAGACGGAAGCAACGGGCCCCTCCGCCACATCGGCAATTGCTTACCAATACACACGGTGTCACAGTCCAGAACACTTGACTTTTCTAGATGTTGTATGTTTATGATGAGTTCAAAACTGAGTTGTTACATATGATTCAGGTGGGTATCATGCTTCAGAGGTTTAACAAAACCTCAACCAAAAACAGACACTTTCGCTAGTTGAACATAAAAAGGTATCTGATAAAGCAGCCACAACTACAGCTGCGCAGCAGGCTGCGCAAAACGTAAAGTTTGTGGTTTGGGAAGAATCGTGAGGAAATGCACAAAATAAGGCAATCTGGATTATATTGACGAAGGCGAAATCATCCGTGAACTGTAAAAATTTCAAATAAGACGCCTAAGATATCACAAAATACAGCTGAATAAACCTTAAGCTGAGGTTGAGCGTATGATTCAGTCGAACAAAAAATACACCGAATTACGTACAAAGTACTAAGTAAGTACACGGAAGTGCCTGAATCAGCATGGAAAGCCGACCTTATCGACTCGGAGGAATTATTTTAAAAAACAAAGGAAATAAGATTAAATCAGTAAAGGCACAAACATACAAGTGTCTATAGGGCATAGAGGTATAAAAAAATTTCTGATTTTCAATATTCCACCATGTGCTGCAGGATGAGAACGCTGATTAAGGCGAGAATGTGTTTAGATGAAAACGACGTTCCCTACACATAAGATAAACAACCTCAACCAACTGAAATATACTGCGCAAGTTCTGGACGAAAAGGGAAGTTCCACTGACCAGGAATTTCGCAGAAGAACCACAAGCCTACTTTCCTACGGCACAGATTTATAGTTCTCCATAAAGGCCTATATTAATACTATCATTATTTTATTTCACCTTCATTAGAAATACGCCTTACAGGTTCAGCAAAAGTTAAATTTGTCCGACAAAGCTCAAAGTTTCGCAAAGTTGTCATGTTTTTATTGTGGAATAACAAACAATATTCCGCAAATAATGTGTAAAAACAGACAAATGAAGGTTCCCGTTGTTTGGGCGAACAGAATGTCAAAAACATATTGTTGAGCTGTGCACAAAATAGAAAATGGAGAAAGCAACTTTAAATAACAAGACAGTCAACGTACGTATAAGTAACAATGAAGTGCGTTCGCGTAACCATTTTACTGTGTAAAAGAAAAAAAAAGGATTAAATATAGTGAGTGTCTGTATTCTTACTTTAGTAATCCTGCATGCAAATTGCATCTTTTCTGCGTCGTATTATATTATTTGTTGCATGTCTGGCGCTTCCATATTTTCCACATTATTTCATAAACGGCACGATTTTCGGAAAAGAGTTATTGAACACAAAATGTGTGTTCTGACTGCATCTACAACTCGTGTCCGAAACATCTGTTATTCTGAGAATAAATCAGCGAGACACCATAAACGCACATAGGTCTTTACTAAAGTATCCGTTATTTTCGTCAGATTTAAACGAAACTGGAATTTTCTCGACACACTTTCGAAAAATTCTCAGATATTAAATTTCGTGAAATCCGATCGCAATAAGCAAAGGTAAAATTTAAGTTATATAAACAACAAAGCTGCAAACCAGGAACTTGGGTGTCGTATTGAGCCTTAAGCTCCCGAAGACCTATAACTCACCTTGACCAACACCCAAGCTACAAGGCAGTCATTTCTTATTTACATAGTCCTACCATAATTTCTGCCCAAAATTTCATGTAGTCCGTAGCTGGAGACAACGAGGCGAAGGGTTCAAAGGTTGGTTATTTTTGGACGATTGACCCTTCAGGTACTTCTGCCAGGACAGTCTGCTCACGTCTCTAGCAGTGGAAACATGGAGTGGGGTTTCAAGGAAAACCGCGTGGCTGTGATTACCCTTCACAAATGCGGAAAATCAGATTCTAAAATTTTCAAACTCTTGAAACCATTGGAAATTTCGCCAAATTTCGTTTATCGGGAAATTAAACGTTATAAGGAACTCTGGGGTGTTGAAGACAGGGCTCGGTCAGGACACCTGAAAAGTGTGAGGGCTGAAGCCGCCATCAAAACAGTACGGGAGCGGATTCACCGAAATCCACTCTGGCAACAGAAGATCATGTCCTGAGAACTGAACATATCGACCCAATCAAGTCGTGCCTCATCAGGGACGATCTACACATGAGAGCGCACCTCCGCTCAAAGGGGCGCCACCTTACTCATGCTTTGAAGGAGATCCGACGTACAAGAGTAGAGCGTCTCCTCCAGTGGCACGCTGAGAACGGGAACGAAAACGTCCTCTTCATGGACGTGAAATTTTTCACAATCGAGGAGCAGTACAACAACCAGAACAACAAGATTTATGCACAAACGTCCCTTGAGGTGCATTCTGAGGGCGCAGGGATGCCATCACCCTTCCTACGTCATGGTTTGGTGGGAGGTGACCCATCAGGGGTGACACATCTTCACTTTTGCAAGAAAGAGGTGAAACTGGTGTCCGAGTGCATCAAGAGGATGTGCTACAAGTTGTGAAACAGCTTAAAATGACCCTCTTCAGAGGTCAGGAATGGGTATTCAAGCAGGACTCAGTTCCTGCCCAAAAGTAAAAACGACACAGGAGTGGCTGTGGAGGAACGTTCCGTCCTTTATCAGCGCCGAGGATTGGCCCTCGGGGAGTCCAGACCTCAGCTCCCGGGAGTATAAACTGTGGGTTGTTTTGGAGGACATGGCTTGCCAAAATCGTCACAACAACCTGGGCAATCTGAAGAAATCCCTCGAGAAAGCAGCGGCAGAGATCCACCTGGAAACCGTGCGTGCCGCGATAGCAGAGTCGTCGGAGCGTCTCAAGGCTTGCGTCGAGGCACAGGGCGGCCAATTTGAGTGGACTTATAATAGATAAAAACTTAAAACTATAGCTAATAAATTATTTGGCTCGAAAAGTGGATGTTCTGTTTCATTTTCCTCCTAGATCACAATATACTTGGGACAGAACTTACGGCAGGATGGTGTAATAATGCGTGGCGAGTTGTTCCATGCGGACGGACATTACTAAGCTAATAGTCTAATTTCACAATTTTGCGAACGCCCTAAAAAGGAGGAATATGAAAGACGGGGTTGCTTATACGGAAAAATTAAGACGTGTTAAAAAAAGCTATGATTACAGATCTAAATGTTTCTTCTTTTTTGGCGCAACAGCCCAAATAAGGCCTAGGCCGCCTTGTTTGAGGTCTCTAGATCACACACACACACACACACACACCGTAGGACTCTTCTGATAGTTATCAGCTCGTCGCAGCGGCCAATACCTACAGAACACACAACAAACATAGGAGACGAACATTCATGTCCTCAGCGGGATTCGAAACCGCGATTCGACCAATCGAGTGACCTGGCAGATATTTAGACAAAATGAAATATAATAAATGGCGTAACCACACAAAATATTCCTTAACATAACATTTATTTAACGACGAGGGGGTAGGTAGGTAGGTCGACTGAGCCTCTTAACAGAAAGGAGTACCAAAGGTATCTCCAGGGGGGGGGGGGGGGGGTTAAAGGGGGGGGGGGGGGTGGCGGGGGGGGGCCCGGCGGGGCCCCCGGGGGGGTGTCTTTTCTTTTTTTTTTTTTTCTCCAAAAAAAGA
>Ga0131853_10010699_pt1 | contig 16778 bp, 10 predicted proteins | sample TergutLab28metaG_FD_92764 | JGI IMG/M metagenome (GOLD analysis project Ga0131853, IMG submission 92764) | Labiotermes labralis P1 segment gut microbial communities from Petit-Saut dam, French Guiana - Lab288 P1 (version 2) (version 2) | ecosystem: Host-associated > Arthropoda: Insects >...
ATATATATATATGCCTAAACGTAGTTTTGCATTTTGACGTGCTCCTGTGTTACTGTTGTTGTAAATCAGGTTAATTACGTTATTATTATTATTACTACATAACGGGAGAAAAGAGTACTTTTGTAAGTCATGTTGCCTGACTCAGTAACTATTAATTCAACACAGTGTAACAATTTTATGAGACCCCCAGACTATGCTCCATATAGTGGGGGAGAACAGGAAACGTAACCACTGGAAAATTAAGATGGATTTACGCCATCCACAATTATAAAGGAAGTTGTAAAAATATCTTAGATAGGTAGCAATTCATATTTTTACTGCTTTGTTCTTTAAAGAACAATTAGAATCAGAATTAAAAATTGGATTCCATCCTTTAAAAAATATGTGAAATTTGTCACATGATCATTTGATTAGCATTCTAGTGGACAATATAATAAATATTTATATTATTAAATGTTTAACAAACATTGAAAAACTAATTAAAATTTTTTTCCAGCTTGCAGAACATGTACAAAAATTGTCATAAAACTATTAGTTGGACAGTGTAACGAAAACATAATTTATATGTATACTCATAAGTATAAAATACTCGTAGATTTTTTGAGACTAAAATATCGCCCAGTAAAGACAGAAGGGTCAAGCTGACTGGACTGAAAATAGACAGCACAAGTGGGTTCCATTTATGAAAGCGCTGTTAACACGCCGGTGAATTTCGCATTAATATAGGACACATCTGAGACGGACCACACACTTGTTACCATAGGACGCTGCCTACGATTGACATGCTAATATAACTTACATCATTGGCATCAAAAGCTTTAAAATTGCTGATACAGCGTCGTTGAATAAATTATCATTCAGGATGGCAGAAAAATAACTTACATCCCAAACACGAGAAGTTAATTAAATTTTCACGCAATTCTTTCAAATGTACAGCATCTCCAGCATTTTCCGTCATCCTTAGACGAATTCCAGTGACAGGCATTCATTACGTATACGCTAGAAGTGACACAGTAAATTACACACAGTGTCATAACCAGACGACAGTTTGTGACATCAATGCAAGTTTAATGAGTCTTATAATGTTGGGTTTCCAGTGTTGTAAGTCAAAATTTGAACTTACGAGAAGGGCGTGTCTTCTCTTTACCCTGTCACAAAGACAGTTCAAAGAAAAGACAGGCTTATGTTAGTGTCATATCCGCCTGAATGAAATTTTGTGTATCCTTAAACGTGTACATTTCCCCTGAAGGATCCATTTTCAACAGCACCGTGTTGGTTGTGTAAATTGCCTTCTTCGGATTTCGAACTCAAAGCAATGATCCGCAGCGAGTCACCAAAGTTCTACTTAACTGACAATTAATTCTCCACTAATACAACACATAATATCAAAGAGCAGAAAGTTTTAGATCTAACGTTCCGAAATTTTGTTTGGAAAAAAGATTTTCTCATTTTGAATAACGCCCAGGTTACGAACATCCTCATATTTTCCTCCGTCTCTCAACCAAAGGCCAAGCTTAACAATGGCATTCCATCTCATTATTTATCACCGATTCGCGATCATCTTCCTATCTTATTCGATAATCTATTAACTTTGGAGGCGATAAAGCGTAATTAAACAACCTGCGAATCAGTCACTCATTATAGCCCATTCTGTACCGATTTCAAGCTAAAACATCTTGGCAGTAAAGTTATGCAGCCATTAGCGGACAGGCTTCTTTTTCACCCCTTTCAGTGCTTACTTCCTGCTTCCCTAGTCAGAGGGAAAACGTTTAGTCTGGTATTCATTTACACTTTAATCATCCCCTTTTGCCCGATCCACGACGCACCACCCCATATGTGCATCACAAACCTCCGTAAACACGTAGCTGTAAACATCAGAAATCAAGCTTTCCATTACAAGCATATTGAAAGTTACCTCCATCCGTCTCGTTGCTCTGCAGAAAAAAAGAAGAGTCTCGACTTAACGACTTTAACGGTAACATGGATTTTGAATTATTCCGGATTTCCCTTTAATATTTATATTTTCTATAGACACGTCAAATTGCACTTAATGTTAACATTAATGTAACGCACATAATTACATTCTATTTATCTTAAAACATAGGCGACTATTGGGATTCTAGTATCTAAAAGTCCCCATGTTCTTTGTCAACTGCTGGTACTAGTGTTACAGTAAAATGAGTGTTCAAAGTCTGTCAGTATGCAGACAAAGAATCATACAAGGAACATAGAGGGGCCATCACTCGGAACATCAATTCAGGCACCGCAAAATGTTCAGAACAACATCGGATAATGTGTCAATTATCGCCACAAACCTTAAAGAGTATTTACTCGATCTCCTGGCCAAAAAACCGCCCTGCTTCGCAAAATTCTGTGCCCTTGTTTCGCTGTCATTTGCAAGTTACAGAGACTTGAATGGGAATTTTATATACAATTAAATTAGGATGTGGCTTTTGACCTATAATTTAGGATACTATTTCAAAATTCTTCGACAAGTGTATTGAAATTAGCTTCTTTTTATGTTGGAATCAGCTTGAGGCTTTCTGCCTTTAAAAGTGTAAATCTCTGTCGACGGTACGGGTTGAATTAACTGTAGCATTGAGAGGACTAAATTTTGTCGCATGCGTGATAGAATTTCATTTAAGAATGTATGCATGGGTAGAACATAAAAGATAACCAGGATAAATTCTCCGCATTAGAAAGACAAGTAAGACAAAAATACTTGCAAAGGATACGTAATAAATTACCACTAAATTTCTACATGCTGTCGAATCGAGGCTGATGCTAAGTAATGAATCGGGCCTAAACGCAATATGAGTGTGTACTTTATCTCTTGATCTCAGAAATATTTAATACTTCACATTAGGTCGAATGCACAAAATAAATAAGCTGCAAGATACCGTTCGGTTGCCTGCCTGGCTGCGCAAAAGGCGTAATTTTATCTTTGTATTGCATGACAGCATGCTAAGTTCCGCTTCTAGCGAGCGTTTTGTTTGCATGATTGCCATCGGTAGAGCTTTTATTCCTCTGTGTATCATTTACTGCTTTGTTCCTGAATATCATGTAAATTGTATGACTGTCATCAGAGGAGTGACGCTGGTTTTTGTACAGGATTGAGGACTGAGCAATGAGTTACATGTCCTGCCGTGTTCAGGCACACAGGCTTATCTGCTCAGTGTAATTCCCTTATGATGCTGCCTCATTTTCAAGGAAAAACGAGAACTGTTACGTACGAAAAAAAGGTGGAACAAAATAACGGGCACTTACGTACGAGTTGATAAAATTATATTCGGAGACGATTTCTTCGTTTTTTGTTAGCGTAGAACAGAAGGAATTTTAGTTTGTCACGAAAATAATGACAACTTTGCACATTAACAAATTTATGTCACCTGCAATTATTATTTTCCAATTAAAATTCTGCCACAGTTTCTTCGCTTTCAGACGGTTTTATTACCTCTAAAAGGCTGACTAATGGCAATTCTTTTCTATATGGTATAAAGCCAGTTTCGTTAAACTCGTCTTACGTTCCGTTTGGTGAACTACAATTGCTTAAATTCTTATCCCTTTGTAGGTGAAAAAAATTTTTACATGGGAAATACAGTACTTCAAGCCAAAAGTACTAGTCGATTTGTCAATATAATATCTTTACATATTTATACAATAAAATTTATGTAAAATATACTTACAATATGTATTTATTCGGGTAAGGATTATTTTTATATATTACCCAATGTCTAGAGTAAATATGAAATACACAACGTTTTCGGAAGGTACCCCTTTAGGTGACAGGTTAAACACAGCGACAGGTACATCTTAGGGAATATGTGTCGAGGATGCTGGATAATAGGTTGTGATTATAATGTCGGGACCCGAGAAGAAATTTTGTACATAGTCGTAAACAAAGAACTACATATGACAATTACAAAATGGAAACTTGCATTATACTTAAGTAGCAAGTCATGAAAGCGTATGGAAGACACAAAGAGTAAATACTCCGTAGTCCGGATACTGATTGGGCTGTCCGATTTCATACCCTGTATGCCAAAGGATGGCCAAATGCAGGTAAAATATTTTCTGGTCTGTGTGTCAGTCTCTGCTAATAATGTGCCCATGTCATCGTGATTTGCCATTAAGAAGTTTGTAAAGACAATGAGAATGGTCTCTTTGTACGTCTGATTCTCTCTGTGCTAACCTATATACGTACGTACAATTCACGCCAAGTATTCGCTTGTTTCATAGCGACGGAAAAACATAGGGGTCTCCCCACTTCCACTACCCACAACAATTTTACTCGTTTTTACAAGCATCTACTTCGCATTCCATTCTATCATTTTCTCATCAAAAAGACTTGCTATTACCTGTATACAAGTGCGGAAATCCGGCTTTCACATTACCAGAATGAAGACAGCCTCTACGAAACAGGCACCTGCCACACAGCAATTTTAGCGCGATCAATATACATACACGTAATTGAAAGATCGGTTCATATTTGCAGTTCTTTATAACAGATCTATATCGCGTTATTAAATAGATTAAGCAGCACTCAAACACTGCTATAAACCTCTGTGTTGTGGCAAAATTGTTAACGAATAAAGCTACAATTCAAATCATATTTCTTTCTCATATGAATGATAAATCAATGCTGAGAGATTAATGACTGTCTCTCAACACAGAGGCATGAAGTAACTATTAAAAAATGCAGGGTGATTTAGGAAGAAATGCCAATATTATTAGATGTGATAATATTGGTCATTGTAAGAATAATAAGTCCATATGAACATGTGTCGAATTCTGAATGGTTACCGAGATGGTGAGGTCTGAATCTACAAATAAAAAGCATTGTGAATAGTAACAAAGAAAGAAAAATTACTTATCGTGTATGTCATTTATATATTAATTTAATATTTAAATGACAATTTTTTACAAAGAAATGACAAACTTGTTACAGTTCACAATAAATGTTCGAAAATGTCACCGTCACACTCAATGCACTTTGTAACTATATTTGAAGATCGCGTGTTTTTCGTCTGAGCTGATCTTCACGTTTCTTTATGCGGTTAGTAGCATCCAAAATGAGAGAGAGCAATTCGTTTCGTGTATCCACCTTTCTTTTGCAAACTTCGCTCTTCATCCAACCCCACAAACATAAATGAAATGTACTTAGGTCTGGAGATTCACAGAGCTCTAACTTGGGAACTATTCAGAATTCTTCACATGTTCACATAAACCTTTTTCCTGTTATTACCGATACTATCATCTCCCACAGCATTGACCTGTCCCCCTTAATCACCCTGTATACAGCAGTGGAACAACTTCTGTGCTCCCTACAAAAACTCGCGAACTCCAGCGGTGAAAGGATTATTTGTTGGTAATCGCTACCCTAATATAAATTTTTCAAACTCAAAGGACTTCTTAGCATGGGCGTTAACAATCATTTTGCATACGAAAAGTTCCAAGGTTACAAATGTTCCCCAGACCTCAGATTTCAGCCCCTGTAGCTTAAAATCATGTTCTTTCATTAATCTTCTATCACATAAAATTCAAGCCTCATACATGTGAGAATATGTAATTGCCCTAAGTTCATGTAGAAAAAATAGAGAAATCCCTTCTGCGGTAGAATAAGGCTTTCACTGTGAAGGTATTTTATGACAGAAGCCTGGACTGGTCTATATCGAAGGCTTGACGAGGAATTTTGCCAGAGGAGTGTCGTACTTTGGAATCAGTTAAAGAGCTATCTATAACTGTCATTGCTCAAATAAAAAACTACAGATATATGAAAATTAATACAAGATAATGTCATTAATAGTAAATCGGACACTATAAATTTAACCCATTAGTTGTCAAAACAGTGTCGGTTTTGTGTTGCGCCGAAATGAAATTACCACTGGGCCCAGCTAGGTAAATAAACCCATGCTAGTTGCAGAGCTAGCAAAGGTATTCTCAACTGAGCTAATTATTTCAGCCTGCACCCTCATGAAAATATCCCTAAGATAAGTGCTATTATTTCCAGCCCATCTATTTCTTTTTCGCTCAGGGTATCATTTTCCTAAAATGTCACATGAATATTCATTTTTCCTCTGGCCACACATGTACCGCTCATGTCATATTCTTTCATTTAATTATCCTTATAACCATATGATGACGGTAGGTAAAGAATGCATGAAACGCGTCGTCATGTAAACTTTGCCTTCTTCCCTGCTAACATACACTTTATTATGACTAAATATGTTCCTGCATACTTTAATTTCAAACAACCTCAGGTTAATAAAGTCCTATCTAACTGACAGCCGCTTCAGGTGGTTTAATTGGGTCGACGTTTCGGAGAATGACTTGTTCCCCTTCACCAGGCATCTGATGATTTCCAACACTGAGTGGGTGCATAACGTGGAATTCTGGAAAGTGGGTCATGTCAGAACCGCGATGTTGGACAGTCGGTCTCACAAATATCATGTTAATTCAACAACCTCATCCGGCTGTCAGACCGAAAAATTTTTTACTAAATTCAGTGGCCGTGAAAACTACAAAATAAAGAATCCAAGTTGTTTTTCACTGAATGCTTTGTTTTCAAACTATTCCAAGTTACACCATTTCCTTAGAACTAGGACGAAATTTCATACCCACACAGAAAGTGCAAATTTGTAATTTTGTGTATTTTGGGTCTTTAAGTTTCTTAGATAGCAGAAGAGAAAATGCATGTGTTTATAGCGAACTGCACCAAGCATTAGCCAAAGAGGGTTAGATAAAATTTACAAGATGTCCATGTAACCTTTCATACAGCAGGAACACGCAGCAATAAAATCAATTCACCTTTCTGTTCGTCTTGTGCCCGTGCAAACCTTTGGAATGTCCAAGAATGTGATAAAACTTTCACTGCGAGATCCACGGAAAGTATTTTTTTTTTTTCGTTGGTTTTGCAATTGCTGCTTTGACTTTATTACAAGCACTCTCATGGGCAATCCAATGTAGAAACTTTATGGATGGAGCCGTAAAGGGTTAGAAAAACAATTTTTAAGAAAGCCATAAACATTGTGGGGAAGAGATGTTACGTTCAAAAACTTCAGTATTACCTTATCTGTTGTAAAAATGGAAAGGGTTAGAGAAAACAGAAAATTTGGGGGCAAAGAATTGGTTGAAGCAAATCCTCCGACCCTTTCACCATTTTATTAATGTCTAAGGTTGTGCTATCCCGAATATCACCCCCTTTCAATCCAACCCTTTTGGAAGTTCCAATATTTTACAGTAAAACCCTGACCCTCTTCACAGAAATTTCTCTCAACCCAACCCCTTCTTTTTAATATATCTCTCTCCCACTTGAGTCATCATCAAGTACAGGAAATATCCCGTTAGATTAGGTAAACGATGTCGGCCGTGACTACTGTCTCACTGGCTTGCAGTTCCAGTAAGGGTGCACTTCTCCTCCAAATGGCTAATTCTTCCAACCCTTTCATTATGGTAGCCATATTCCCTCCCGCTTCAATCGTCTATCCCAGCGCACTATACATGAAAACTGACCTACGTCTTCCAATGAAGAATTGTGGCATGCAGGTTCCTGCAAGATGGATATTTACTGCACGACAAAAGGTAATTGAAAAAACCGTTCACAAGCGCACAGAGCATAAAAAACTACATCTGTAAGCTAATGTACAGCTCGGCGGTGCAAGATTCTCTTTGAAGAATTGGCAGTCATTCAGGTGATTCAGAAATATCCTACTTTTATGGCCCCCAGAAGTTCATCACTTTGTTAACAAAGTAGTCAGTGACGGACAGCAATCTAATCGCATCTGCAAACCAGTTTCTCAAAAAATATGCCTAATATTAGACTCCCATCGAAAACAAGATCTTCACGAGGTGCCAACCAATTCTTTGCTAACATACACAGTATTCATCATCCGTGCCGCATGTACAGTCCAGCACATCCTTCCTCTCTTAATCGCAAGATAACTGAGGAAACTGACAAGTAGTAACCCTTCAGACTTGTATTGGGAAGGTGAGGTCGAATTGCGGCTGGCATACCAACTATTTTGACTTAAACAAATAATGCAAGGTGTCTGAATTTAATTACCTCAAAAAATCCTTCTATTGGAAATTGTGTTGAAGTAATTAAATTTAGGCCGATCCCAGAAACCTCGCGGTCTATGGCGTGGGCCTACGGCCGCTCGCTTGCTGGGATTGTGGGTTCGAATACCACCGGGATCATGGATGTCTGTCTCTTGTTAGTGTTGTGTCTTGTCAGTTAGAGGTCTCTGTGTTGGGCTGATCACTCGTCCAGAGGAGCTCTACCGAGTATGGTGTGTCTAACTCAATGAAATCCTGTGGCCTTGATAATGAGGAAGGTCCCCTAGGAGCTGTTGCGCCACGAAATAAATAAATAAATAAACTTCAAAATCTGCAGGATTCGTGTCTGTCAGATCAGACCACATCAGAGTCGCTGTCGTCAGAAGGCATCACAAACAAGAGGGAAATAATTATCCATATACCGAAACCACGATTCCAGGTTTCCGGTGGTTAAAGACAATGCAAAATCACAGGCTTAAGACATAGTGTCGTTGCTGAGAGTGGGTTAAAAATCTACTAAACTGTAATATCTATTTGCAAATATCGACACGTTTAACAAATCAGAATTGTGGGCGTTAAATTCAATTAATCAACTACAATTACTAGCTACTAAGAAACACCAGACACTGGACTCTACTTTAAGCCAAAAAAATACAGTTCATATCCCCGTAACTTATTTCTGTATCATTCGTTGTAAAGTACTCTCCCATCTATATTTATGTTTTTCATACGCTTCCTTCAGGTTTTTCGAATAAATTATTCTAGTTTCTTTCATAGGTGCTACATCCTCCGCTCATACTGAATTACATTATGCGGTCGCCCTAATAGTATTAGGTGAAGAACGTAAAGTATTAATCTCCTCGTTATGCAGTTGTCTCCAACCTCCTGTTACACAAACCCTTTAGGCCACAGTATTCTCCCCCAAAATCCCGCTCTCAAATACTTCCATCTACGTTATTTCCTCAATGTGAGAAGTAAAGTTTCATGAGCGTACAAAAAGCAGGTAGCATTACATTTCTTCACGCCTTAATCATTCCGTGTTCAGACAGCAGACCAGCAACCATAGGATTTTGACTTGAACGGTAGCAAGCAACTGTAACTCAATCTACTGACATTTCCAGCATACCAGATATCACACTGATCTCCAGTACATCACGAAGGTATGCAACTTCAGAAAGTGTAGTTTGCCATTTATTGCTAGAGTTTTAATGCCCTCAGCCCCCATTTTCGTGCTGCATCAAAATATTCTTCAGTACCCCACAGACCACAGTTCTGCTATCCGCCTACTCCTCATCCTTTAGATTTTTATTTCACTTTTTAACCGACATCAACCGCCCACTGCCAATTGCTTTTTACTGCACCAGCTCTCCGAGCAACTTCTCCGGTTAAAAAAAAAGCCCCCACCAGACGATATTCGGACATCCTGTTCAACCCGTTTAGAGATACCACATCTATGTACCACATTAGCTCAGCGAGTTACGTGCTGCGGGATAAAGGACCTGACTTTGGATCCTGACAGAAACGCTGGGTCTCTCTGCACTTTTGAGCTCATCCAGTTTTCATTTCACTAGATACTGAAGTTATACCTACAAACGGACGGGCGGCCTTCCGGAGAAACAGACAGAAGGGCCTCACATAATGTTTTCACTGTATGTACTTCGTGCATAAAAATCCTACAGACATATATTTCAGTTGCTTTTAATGTAATTTCAGTAGGTGCTGGCAAATTACAGACTCGCGTCTTGTTACACTACACGCAATTTCCGTTTACATCACAATTGCAAACGATGTAATCCGTGATGCACTATACAGGTTTAACCAGGGCGTTCTTTACTAATAAAATGCCATATTTTTACTGTAAAGTGTAAATGCAGTTTCATTTATGCCTACGAAAGCTAAGGCTTCCCTGCGCTAGTTGTTAAGGAAATCGCAAGTGCTCAACGGCAGCCTGTGAAAATATGTGAAATTGTCTTTTACCGACATTAACGCATACCTGACAATAATGTAGAAATTAATTCGTGCCTGTAGGTAAAGTATGACTGTCACTTGGGCATTTATACGAAACTCATAAAACCGACAACGTATTGTAAATAACTCCTACAGCAACGGTTTAGTCACATACGAAAAGACGGACGGACCTAGTCTCCACATAGAACTTTCTTTTTTTTTTTCCACCTATTCTTAAATAAAGTCTAAAATGTATTCCAAGGTAATATTTCTAACGACAACATGGATGTACTAAAAAGTGAATACTGTCGCTCCAATGCGTTCCGCATGCTCCGTCAATGGCTCAATATTTTATTTATTAATCCTAATAATATTACATAAATATTACACATTACGAAGCTGTTCGTTAAAGTCCAGTCTTTTCACTTTAAGTCCAAATATCACACTCCACAAAATACAGCTACGTTACGTTTTAATATATTCGACTTGGGCAGCAGATAAGGGAAAGTCATTAATTACAGATTTAGACAAATAGGCAAGGAAGGTGTGAATGATTTGCTGTAGCTGAGCGTGTGGTTAAATGAACTGCTGTAAACACGGCGACGAAACGTCGTGTTATAAGAAGTTAGTAGTCCTTTCAACTAGATAATAATTGTTCCTTCATCAGTAATAATACAAGTTGAAACAAGCTGTAAGATTGTGTGGTGATACTGAACCAACGAAGCGGAAGATTGGCTGAAACGCGTGTTGGATGTCAGAGCACTGAACAGTAGTTCTACTGGAAAGATGGATAGTAGGATCAGACTGCAGGCAACTCTTGATACACAAGCTCTCGTCATCTGCGTTTTCGCGTATCTGAGATTTTATTTACGCTTTCCAAACCTACTTGTGCCATCTTAGTCATCTCACATCGACAACCCAGCTTTGCAGTATTTCCTCCGACCCACTGTCTTAGGCGGAATCTAAACCGATTAATATTTAGGCCATATTAATTTGGAACTTACATATTTCTTTAGTATATCTAGAGATGGGACAGTGCAGTCCGTGTAGCGACTAGACTACGGACTGGACCATCCAGGATTCGAATCCCAGCAGAAGCAATAACATTTTTCTCCCCTCCAAGATGTCCTGATCATCTCTGAGGCCCACTCAGCTTCAAATTTAATGGCTGGAGCGGTGGGGCTTGATGTTGACCACTCACCTCCATCTAGCGCCAAGATTAATAAAGCGAAGATGTACCTCTACTCCCTTATATGCCTTCAATATGTGGACAGGAAAAATTTTACATTTTATCTGTATCCTTAGTGTACCTTGATTTAATTTGTTTACTTTTGTTATTTGGCTCTGTGAAATTATTTAGTGCTCTTATATGCAACGTAACTGCCCTATTGTCAATTCGGATCTCCTGAGGTGTAATGAGTGTGCTGTTGGCTCAAGCAATGCAAAAAAAAAAAGACTCGGGCCTTGAAGTAGAAGGCACGACTTTCTTTCGAACCTCTGGAGAACATTACCCGAGCGTACAGGCTCACAAACCATAAGGCCTGAATCGTCAGCAGCTTTGGTGCAGGAACCACAGGCTCCGCAAGTGCACTAAAATTATTTTGTTTTTAATTCGATCTTGGGCGTTCAAGAAGATGTTAGTCTTTTACAGGCCTAATACATTTCACTATTCTCGAACTTGACGATTTTCAAGGTTTGAACATACACTTACTGAGGAAACAAGAGGAAAATCCAGGTTCGGTAAGACAACGAATAAATAATTATCAGGTGCTCAATAAAAGTTTCCCATTATGAATCCAGTCGTCCCTTACTGTACTAAAACATGCGAGTTCTAGTATCAGGATGACTTGTCGTAGCCGACAGCAGGTAAACTTGCTCGTCAGAGAGTAACAGTATCATAATGTTAATAAAGCCACACCAGGAGCTACGAGGACATTTTTATCGCCTCTGGGTACATGTTTCATAATTTTTTTCTGAAGAATAAAAGTGGATTTTACAGCAAGAATCTGGAATATTTTTTGTGCACCTTCAGTTCGGTGAAAAAAAAAGTAGAAGCAATTTTGTACTTCTATGTATCTTTGCTTTTGTGGATTCAATGACGAAGCGAATTATAAAGAGCATATACAAGTAACATCAAGACACAAAAACAGAGGGTGACTCTGAATTTGCAGGAAAAAGGGGAGATTGATGTTTTGTACATCATATAACACTGCCATTACAGTAAAATAGAGGATACTGCGATGGATTGCATCTACAGCTTTGATGGAGGACAGACAAGTGTATAAGCTTACAGAAATTTGATGAGAAAATCTTTTTCAGGGAAGCCACGAAGACTGAGATAAAATTAAAATGAATTTTTAAGCAAATGATTGAGCAAGAGCGATTAAAGTAACTGTCTCGGTATAATTTCATAGGGTGGGGAGTTGGTATTAGTGGGTTTTTTAATTTAAGAGTTAATTCGTTTTATTTGCTTTCCAATAAAAAAGGGTTTCTTGTGACACGACTACAAATGACTCAGGTTCTGTGCCTGACTGCCCTGTGATGTTTCAATAGAACGTTCATTGTGTGAACGTAGTACAAATGCCTCTGGTTCTGTACCTGACTGTCCCGTGATGTTTCAATAGAACATTCATCGTGTGAACGGAGTACAAATGCCTCTGGTTCTGTGCCTGACTGTCCCGTGATGTTTCAATAGAACATCCATCGTGTTAACGGAGTACAAATGCCTCTGGTTCTATGCCTGACTTTCTTGTGACGTTTCAATAGAACTTTCATTGTGTGAACGGAGCACAGATGCCTCTGGTTCTGTACCTGACTGCTCTGTAACATTTAGTTCCTTACACACTATTGTTATAGTTACAACGACATTCTATCCTTTTCCTTGAACTCGATGCTCTTCCCTCTTCGTAACAAACCCTTCAAAAATTTCAGAAAATTACTCTGACGAGGTCAGCCACAGAACACTTTTATTAATCCCTTTAGTCTCTTCACTGTTTCTCTTCTTCACATCCATTGACAATAACTGTGGAAACTTCGTAAATTAATTTTCCACACTTTCCTTAGAACAACCAGTCAAAGAATTGAACAATAAAGCCCCTGTCACTTGATTGTTACAACTGCTGAAGAAAAACTACATTCAATTTCATAAATCACTTAGATCAAATACCTCATCCACAGCCCGCAAATGTCATTCCGCCACAATAAAATTTGTGCATGACATCAATTCAACGCTAGTACACGTGTACATAACGGTTTTCCTTTTCAGCAAAAAAAAAAACCTCTCAGTAATGGAGAAATGTAAATCATTAACGAATCACAGATATGCAGGAAAAATAACTATCTTCCGACAAATGAGATAAACATTTTTGGAACACGTCCATCTTCGGAATTGTTACATAAAATTAATTACTACTGCTTTAAAACGTTGAATACAACACAGGCGTGTTCAGAAGCTACGTCCAGAATTTACATTAGAAGCGTGTTTAACTGTCCATGTTAAAGACTAAAATTTCCTCTCGACGTTACACCTACTTGGCAACAATTAACGACAACTTAAATGGAAAATAAAGGTAAAATACCTTTCATTTATGCAAGTTAATTTCTCTGAAGTATCATTAAGAAGGACCTTGTCTTCCATGCGGTATCAAAAGTTGTACTTTGTCATTCAATTGGCTGCATCCATTATAGATGACACGCGGGTGTGTCACATTACCTTTTCCGCTTGAATGTCTCGTGCGGGCTTGGACGAATATAGATTCTCATGAGCTAGCCATAATTGCTATATAATAAACCAAAAGCCTTTCGAAAATGTGTCGAATTTCAACCACAGTGGAAACACAATGACAAATTAAAATGATATAACATGATAAAATTAATAAAATGCATGCTGCTCTTACTTCCAGAAACAGCTGCATAGAGCAGTTTTTTTTCTTCCCAACATTGCGGGATACTTATAAAAAATTTTATGTTTTGATGGAAACTGAAAGTTCAGTGGTTTGTTCACCAGAGCCTGTCACTGTACCCCAACCTGAGTCTGATGAATCCAGTTCGTCACTTCATAACTTGCTTACCAATATAAGAGAGATCTTATTTTATCCTCCCAAGCGCTGACTTCTCCTTAAGATTTACTACCAAACTGTTACATACATTAGTCATTTCTTTCATGTCAGAATCATTTGCTTTCCCTTATTTTAATTACTGCCACGATATTACACCAAATGAACAGGAGATATTGTGCTGTATACATCAAACTCCCCCTAGAAACCCAAAGGACGACCAAGCACACACAAACTACAGTTGAACATCACATACAGACTAACAGAGCTTGTAAGATTTAATGTACTGTATTTTTGGCTTCCCATTTACGGTTTTTGTTTTATTCTGCGACTTTCCTGTGATGCATGATCTGTTTCAGACAGGTTTTACTCTACATTCTAATGTCTCTCAAAGCATTTCCCTTGATATAACCAGTTTGATCTACAATCTAGGTTATCGCCAGTGGGTCTAATTTTTTCGGTTTAAACAGATATGATTCCACAGTCGAATGCTTTCTAATAAGTTCTCCGTTTTAGACAGGATTTACTCTATATTCTACTGCGCCCTTAATACATTTTCTTTTTCCAACAGTTTTTCCGTAACATATCCTAGCGTGATGGGACGTTGAAAATACTGTGAAATATTCACACAGAAAGTGCAGTTTCCAGGCTTCGCTTCAGAGCATTTAATTACTGCACTCACAACAATGAACACTCCCCTTCGATCGTGTTTATTAAAGATAGAATTTGGTTCAGTGGAAACAACTGGTGCTGTGGCGGGCTGGGTTTGTGGTAGGGAAGAATAGAGCGTTATATGTTGTGGGTAGTTTCAAGTTCATTGCCATGAATATCATCCAGTAGAGAAGCGGTGTTCACACACCGTGATGCCTGACCCCCTCCCCCCCCCCAAATATCAAACCATGGGTCACGGCCATCCTTCACACGAAAACGGGGTTCCTCTTGAATCCAATTATTTACAAAAACCAGCAACCATATCTGGCCTTGGGAGAAGAGTGACCATGAGAGCAGGTTTAGCTCAACATTTAACGTAGTGTGCATATCCATGGTTCTATGACCTAACAGAAGACTTCTGCGTAAAAAGTTTAACGTCTTCTCATATACAGCAAAAAATATTCGAAAGTATGCAAGTGCTATAAATGGGTACACGGATGACATATATCGTGATATCACATCGTTCTTTTTTTTTATAAAAACGGCGGATGCAGACGATAAATTAGATGGTAACAAAACACGATTGGCGTACGCATGTAAACCAAATGTGTTCCTTGAAACTTTACACAGACCATTGGTTTGATTTTCACATGTTGCACAGAATCTTACAGCAGGGCGACTAAAATTAATATCTTTTCCATATCATTATAAAAGAACTCGAAATAACACTGATGTATAAAAATGTTTAATCGCAAAATGCAGATTACATTTGGGGAATGTTTGCTACTGCACGGTTCTGATTCTTTCATCGTTCTGTCTGGTATTTAAAACGTTAAAATATACAGAACTACAGATTTCCTTGTTGTTTTTCATAGTTGTGTAACTTTGTCTAACAAAAAAGAAAATCTACAGGGACAAGGAATTAAAGTACAGGAAGACAACGATGATATTTGGAGATAAGAAATTAAGTAACAGAGGCAGGAGAAAACTGCAAACGAAGAGTTGTATCAACTGTATCCCTAAAAATATTATTAAGGTGATTAAATCAAGGAGCATACGATTGGTGGGTCACGTTGAAAAGAGAAACGGATGAAGTGTTTGGTGGGAAAATAAGGAAAATACTGCATAGAATACGTGGATTACATGGGGTTCGATGGGAGGATAATACTAAAATGAATCTCACAGCAATTGAATGGAATTTTGTTACGAATTTATTTATCTGGTTCCGAATGGAATCAAGTAGCTGGCTCTTGTGAAAACGGAAATGAAACTCTAGGTTCCATTAAACGGAAACTTCTTGACTAGCTCAGGTACTCTCAGCTTCTGAAGACAATGCTTCATAGAGTTCGTTGTTTATCACTGAAAGGGTAATTTGCCTAACATAATTCGGGGATAGGCTATTACTCGGATATAGAATCAACTCCGTATTTCAACGGCCTTTGCAGGCGCTTTGGGAAAACGACAGTTAACATCGCCTTGTCCATCTGTCTGTCTGCCTGTCTGCGTAGAACAGGGCGACGCTCACCGTGAGGATTCTCATGAACCTTTGTATGCGGGAATTCTTAAATTTGTCGACGCATTCCGAATTTGGTTAAAATCTGACAGAAATAACAGTCACTTTACAGGACTGCCCATTTAAGTTGAGGAAGATATTTCGCCGTCATTGGTCTTTGCAATTGAGAGAGGTGGTCTTCTTTATAAGGTACGAGGTGAGGCCGAATAAAGAGTTAACGATTTAAACATAACAATTCAGCATGATAGACTATAAAACTCCCCATTTATGTTGCATTGCTGTATACATTATATACATATACACAAACATAAAAACAAACAAACATACTTGAATAAAGGTTGACCAACTAGATGACACTTGCTTTATTATATATTGCTCAACATGTTTCAGACGTTAATACGTCCATCTTCAGGAGCTAGCGACTATTTGTGGCTTTGTGTAGGCTGACTTGAGGCGTGCTGGTGTTATGTAGAGGGATTGTCTGTTGGTGATGTGGTATCCGAGTGTAGGCTGAGTAGTGGTTCAGCCTACACTCGGATACCACATCACCAACAGAC
>Ga0131853_10010700_pt1 | contig 16777 bp, 21 predicted proteins | sample TergutLab28metaG_FD_92764 | JGI IMG/M metagenome (GOLD analysis project Ga0131853, IMG submission 92764) | Labiotermes labralis P1 segment gut microbial communities from Petit-Saut dam, French Guiana - Lab288 P1 (version 2) (version 2) | ecosystem: Host-associated > Arthropoda: Insects >...
AATCGTTACCTTCTATTCCGAGATTCAAACGGTCATAACACCGTAACCGTCCAAAATCGGACACATGTTTATATGAACTTTTTTGATCACAAAGACCTAGGAAATCACCTCCTGCAGTTATGCGCTAAAGTCGTGAAACACATTGTATATACTATCACAACATAAAATGTCACTACATTTGCTGTCACTACATTCACTGTTACTATATATATACAGTCACTATATATACTCTCATTACGTATGCTATCCTTACATATACAATCACTTTATATATGTATCTTCACTAGATATACTCTCACTACAAATACTATCACTACATACATTATCACTCTTTGTATAGAAACCAAATACACTAACACTACATAATCTGTCACGACATATACTGTCACTATACGTATTGTCACTACATAAACCCTCACTAAAAGTAATAACATTAGTAGTAAGTGGTGAGTTTGAGCCATCCCCTTAATGTGTAAAATAAGGTGAGCATTGTTGTGTGCAAGAGTGTGACATGTGTGAAAGTAGTAATGTAATGTAAGATTGGAATAATTTACGTAGTGAGACGTGAGGGGTATGCAGCCCGTAGGTTTAGGGCCAACTCTTTCTTCAACCGCGTGTAGGTTTCACGTTTCGTCCTCCTCCGCCGGAACGTGTAGACCTATTACTAAAGATGTAGATAATGAAGCACTACTCTCTGTCCGTGTTTAACCCGTAAATTACGCGGCCGTGGGGATTTGTAAAGGCATTCTCCAAAGCCAGCCCTACGCCCCCGATGACGTATCCTCCGCCGCAGACATACCTAATTAAACATTAGACTCCGTCCGTGTTCAACCAGTAGGAAGAACGGCCGTGGGGTTTGGTAAAGGCATCCTCCATAGCCCGCCCTACGACCCGATGAAGTATCCTACGCCGCAGACGTAGATAATGAAGCATTACGCTCTGTCCGTTTTTAACCCGTAGGAAGAACGCCTCTGAGGATTGGTATGGGCATCCTTCATAGCCCGCCCTACGCCACGATGACGTATGGGTAAATGAAGTAACGTAAAGAATGGCGTATCACCGAAATCTTGACCTATCATAACCGATATGTGCATGTAGGGAGCGCCGCCGTGTGGATTGGTACATTGCCGCCATAGAGATTGTGACCATGACCTACCTGATAGTCAGCCATGTAGACCGTGACGTGGGTTACATATATGTTTGCCAAGACGTTCTTACAGTGATGCATTGACGTTGTACTAGTAGATCAATATAGGAGAACCGATACAAGGTGAGAGCAAAACAAGCGAAATGGTAAAAGCAGAAAGAATTCCGAATATTTTTGCGAATCGGGGTCATGGGTGCGAGTCCCACACCTAGCAGGATTTCTTAGTCACCCTATGTTCCTAGAAGAATAATATACACGTGGAAACGAAGGAAAAAATACACGTCGATTGTCCTTTAATGTACAAATGCATACATGCGACAACTTAAATAGTCTATTGCTGACATTTCTCCGAGGAGGAGTTGGAGGATTGGCAACGGTATGGTCGCTGTTCACATCATCCCCCGTCGAATTCTCGTCGTCTTACGTCATGTTCCAGTTTTTTAATAGATCAACCACGTTAAGCACTTCTAGCATGAGATAGGACATCCTCAATAAAGTAATTGTACCTAATTGATTACACAACGTAGCAAAACGCTGTTTGGATGTTTGAACGATTGTGCTCGGGATGTCCGATTTCGCCGCAAGCAAGTATGCCTCAGGTCCTTCTTATTTTCTCTCGGGTAGGCGCATGGCTTGCATTTTGCGAGCTGTCGCGGTATCGTTCATGGCAAACTCCAATAGTTGTAATCATTTCGAATAATGGACTAACGGATCCCATTTCGTCAAAAACCGTAGGATATGTTTCCAAGTCATTTGCATTGTCTCCTCAACCTCCTCCTCCACGACCGACTCTCGAGAGAGAGAGCGGCAGAGACCCCGTAGGCTAATGGAGAAGGTGGGAAGACTTATTTCTCGTTGCCGTTGAGGAGGGGTGGTAACCAAATACAGTCGCGTCAATCCTGCCGTAAGAAGTCAGGAGGATGTTCGAGGGATGTCCTGAACAGGAGAACTTCTCGCTGTTAAAACTGCTGTTCTCCCCCCCCCCCCGCTTTTCTTGCCCACGTTGCGCGTGTGCCCGGTTCCGTAAACGTCGTCTGAAACAAAGAACATGACGTCAGCACCCGCTACCAATAAATATTAGGTCGCTTGTACGTAACAAAAGCAGTGGGTGCTCCTTACGAGGAACCGTATGTAATAATCTGACTACTGAAAATAGGAGGTCGCTAGTACGTGACAGCTACAGCGGGTCCCGTGGTCCAGGAACCGTAAGTATTATTCTGACTGCAGTTGTGGTAAGTGATATATGTGTTATGCTGCGTCAAACTTAAAATAATTGTGTATGTTATTGTAGAGAGAGAAAGAAGTCATTGTCCGCAGACTCGAGATAATGGACACAAATACGAGAGGGTACAGGCAGTACAATGCTATAGGAAGGCAGCTTACCGTGCGTTTAATAAGCCATCGGATATTATGAATCCTGTAGTGTATTTTCTAGCCAGTGTGAACGATCTCTTTGAGCACGCTTTACGCGATGTAGACGATAGTGATATGGTAGGGTTAACAATTCAAAATAAGGTAAACCAGGATGACAAACCGAACGGAAACAGTTTCAGACGGAAAGATCAGTTCTCTGGATTCGTATTATGGAGCGTCTTTGAAAGAGTGTCGCAGTCGAATTCCTGATTCAATGCTCTGGACAAGTTAGTCGTAACCGTGCATTTGGTCAAGATGCCCGTCGGTTTCGATAAACGCGCAACGAAGAGCAGGGGCGGACCGCTCTATGTCATGGCTCACTTCAAGCATAGTATCTTGGAGGTGAAGGCAGAGGAAAACTGTTTATCTCACGCTCTGATAATAGCGATTGCGAGAGTAGAATATGATCCGATTTATAAGGATTATCGTCAAGGTCCGAAGGTACGTTCCTCTAGTCCGAAACCTACTTGAAGCGACAGGTATCCATCTGTGGCGGGGATCCCCAAACTAGTAAGATTTCAGGAACATTTTCGCGACTATTAGATAGACATATATGAAAGTTTGAGTTGCGAAGACGTAATGTTTGAAGGTGAGGTAGAATCCTCTAAACGAATCAACCTACTGTACGATGATGTCGAAAGACACAATCACGTGTCCTTACTGGGGCAATGGCTAGAAAGTACGTGTGTCAGAGTGCAACAAGGCAGGTACAATTGACGTCATGCACGTGGGCGACCAGACGTGTTGCGACTGCATGATACGTCCGCCGTGCGCGTACTCCGACGACCGCAATAGGCAGTTTAGAAGCCGAAAGTGCTACGACAATCTAAAGCTGCGCTCATTGAACAACAATTTTTTGTTAGCTTAAGTGGATTTGTACGACTTGTGGATGGCTCGTGACGCGCGGAAATCACGATTGTAAGAAGCGATTCTGCGAGAACCGTGATCAGAACAGAGACGTGGATCAACTGTTCTATATGAAACCTCTCAAGGACGCGTTGCCCCCCACACGTGATAGGGTACTATACGTAATTTCCGATTTTGAGACTACCCAAAATACCGGGTACACGGACAAGGCTACATTAAACGTACCTAACCTTGTCTGTCTGCAGCAGTTTTGTTCTCGTAGCGAGGACGTGAAAAAATTAGATGGACACTGCGTGTGATGCGGTAAGAGGAAGCACTCGTTCTCTGAAAATCCTGCCGGGGACCTGCTTTAATATCTGTGCGAACTACGCCCTTGGACAAATAAGATTGTAGCGATCACACACAACGACAAGGCGTTTGACCTTCATTTCATCTTGAATTGGGCGATCCTACTAAAATGGAAACCCGAACTAATCATGAACGGACTTAAGACAATGTGCATTTAGGTGGAGCAGCTGGTCTTTCTGGATAGCGTGACCTTCCTTCCGTGTCCTCTGCGTAAGCTGGCCGAGGCATTCGGTATGACGGCGACGAAATCGTGGTACCCCCTAATATTTCATTACTAAGGAAAACCTAGACTACATAGGTCCCATCCATGACGTCTCGTATTACCGAGTGATAGAGATGGGTGAGGAAGAGAGGAGAGATTTTCTCGCGTGGTACGACGATAGCCGGAAATCGGAGGAGCCATTCGAAAACAGGCGCGTGCTGGAAACATACTGCCAAAATGACGTCTCAGCCCCAAGACAGACATGCCGAGTGTTTAGGCGAAATTTCATGCACATAGGAAATATAGAAGTATTTCTCGAGTCGAAAACGAAATCGTCGGCATGCAATAAGCTCTTCCGTAAACGAATCCTGCAGTCTGACACTATTGGACTCATACCTATTAAAGGGTACACCTGAAATAACAATTGCAACAAGAAGGCCTTGTTGTGGCAGCTGCATATGGAACAGGCGGACGGGCTGAATATAATGCACGGTCGCAAATTTCTTGACTACATGCTCCCCGAATTGCCCCGCTTCAGTGTAGACGGTTCTTGCCTCGAGACCTGTACAATCTACGAGTTCTTCGAATGTTCTTTTCTCAGCCACACGTGCCAACCGTTCCGTGACGTCAGCAACTTGAGAAATGATATACTAGCGGAACGCTATGAACGAACGTTGTCGCGTCTGGAGCAGATAACTCGAGCGGGATATCTTGGCAAGGTCCAATGGGAATGTGAGTTTGACGATGCAGGTATAGTGAGGCCAGAACTGTACGCTCATCCCATAGTACAACAGATTCCGTTGTGTAACCGCGATGCTGTATACGGGGGTTGAAATGAGGCCATGCGTCTTCACAACAAATCAAGGGAAATTGAAACTATACAATATGTCGACGTCATGAGCCTCTATCATTACATATCTAAGTATTTCAAGTTCCCCGCGGATCATCCGGTCATTCCCGTGGGAGACTTATGTAAGGATAAAGAATCGTGCCTACGTAAGGAAGGCCTGATCACATGTTCGATCGTTCCGCCAGGGAGGTTATATTATTCTGTCCTCCCTTTCAGATGTAATAATAAGCTCATATTTTCCCTATGTAGAACATTCGTTCTCACCTTCTCCTCCCTCACCGGCACGTGAGTAATGGATGAGTTGAAGCTGTCCGTTGAAAATGCTTAGAGGATTCTCGAGATATACGAGGTGTACGAGTATCTGGTGACCCAATACAACCCCGAAACAGGCGAGGGGTGATTTTCGTCGAACACATAAACAATTTTTTTAAATTGAAAGCGGAGGCGTGCGGTTTTCCCGGCTAGGTCCGCGGTCACGAAGACGGGGATTGATATGTTGAACCGTTCAGACGAGTGAGGGGATACGGCTAGAGAAGGAAGCAATCTGTTATAACGCAGAGAAACGGGGTCTAACCAAACTCTGTCTCAACTCCATGTGGGGGAAATTGACGGAGAAGAACGTTCGGACCATGACTAAAGTAGTTATGAAACCCAAAGAAGTGTACGAATTTCTGGCCACCCTCGGCATCGAGGTGATGAACCTCGTATTTGCCAACGATGACTCAGTCTGAATCTCGTGGATATACGGTGCAGAGTAACACGTGCCTAGATTGCGACAAACGAACGATGTAATAGGAGATTACGTCAACGCGGGGGCAAGAATCCGTCTGTATCGCTATCTCGACCGGCTGCGACAGAACACGATCTATTGGGATACGGATTCGGCGATATACATTTAGCCGAGGGATGAACCCCAACTGATTGAAACGGGGACAATTTGGGTGACATGACGTCCGAACCATATTGGAATTTTTGAGTGGTGGGCCAAGAACTACGCGTACAGAGTGCTCGATACTGTGACCGGGACGGTCGGAAAAACCGTCTGCAAAGACAGGGTCATAAACCAGAATTACAACGCGCAGAAATTGGTTAATTTTGAAGTCACCCGGGACATGGTTGTGGAAAAGGAGCGAGAGGAACTTAACGAAGTGAATGTACATACCGAGAAGAAAATTAAGCGTAAGATATGGAAGGGAGGAGGTGGAACTGTAGCGATAGCCACCGAACCCGAAGATAAATTGTACAGAATTTCATTGATGAAGAGACGGCGATTAGATGACAATACTTCCGTCCCGCTGGGGTATAAATAGGGGTGGGTGAATTGGGGAGAGTTTCGTGTCTTGAACAGACTTTCCATGAGTGATAATCTCAAATTTAACCATCCGTTCTTGTGTATAGTAAGCGGACCTAGCTGTTCGCGCAAAACGTCCTTCTGCAAACGGCTGCTACATAACCTCCACGCCCTCTGCACCGAACGAGAATTCGGCGGCAGTATAATCTCGTGTTACGGCGAGAAGACAGCAGTTCCATCGTGTCAGCAGTTGCGCTGCAGAATAATAAAATATAACGAGGGCGTACCGGAGAACTTTGGCGGTGTAGGTGGCAAATCGTGCTTCGTGATTTTAGCCGATTTGTTGAACGACGTTTATTCCAAGCAAGTGTGTTGAATTGTTTACGAGAGGCAGCCATCACAGTAATATCAGCGTGATTTTAATTGCGCAATATCTGTTTCGTCAGGGACGCTTCTGTAGACATATTTCGCTGAATGCCCATTACCTGGTCGCATTGAAAAATGTCAGAGATAGGAAGCAGTTTATGTACTTGGCCCATCAAGTGTTTCCAAATGATAGTCTTGGGTTTATAGCGCGTACTTGGATGCGACTCGACAGACTTCGATCAGACACAAGATATGAATGACGGTCTGCGGTTTCGAACAAACATATTCGCGAATGAATATCCACCGGTCGTCTACTCCGACATAGGCGATGGAGCGTGTGAGATCGAAGTATAACACCCTTCACGTGCTCAAAACAGCCGAACCGAGATTGCGTAATGTCCTAATAACAATTGTATAAAGGAACTCGTGAATTGTATAGGCGAGTGTGTGTTGAACGTCCTGAAGGGCATTATAAAATTGTTAGGTTGTAGCACGCGCAAGCTGCGGAAACACAAGGCCGCGCTTTGCAAGGTCGCTGATAGGCACGTGTCTCTCTGGGGCAGGAAGAGATTCATAGTTCAGCGCGGGGGATTTATATTGCCCCTACTGGAAGCCATTCTGCCAACAATCGCCAGAATCATTTCCGCGCGTGCATGAACAAGTTACCTAAGATGAACTTACTTCGGCCGACCATTACCCTAGTAGAGACAAACAAAGCTGCCGCCGCCGCCCTCTCTCTTCTTCTTCTTCGCCTCGCGAGAAAAGTAGTAGGGGCAGCAGACTTAAAAAACTATACCATCCATATGAACAGTGGTTTAATTTGCGTAACTAGATTCGCGAGGCCGATATCAGAGGGCAGACGCAGACGAAAGCGATCTCGGATTTCCTGAGAGGAGTACTGCAAGAATCTTCGAACAGGGTGCCCTACCCTTCCCCCGAGCCTGGGCTAGCACAACAGTTGACGGTCACTAATTATGAGGCGAATACGCCCAAGACGCGACGCTCGCCAATTCCTTCGACATCGAGAGAGTTCGAGACACCTAAAAAAGGATTTATTCCCGGAAACGGAGATGATGTTGATGATGATGATTCTGTCAAGGAGGAGGCGTACAGTAGAGAAGAAGAAGAAAATGTTGGAACCGTAGCTAGTGGCCCCTACATGGGGAGGAGGAGGCGTTTTCTCGACACACAATACGTTATCTGCAAGGATGGCGAGCTCTCAATGATAGGTGTTTCTCCGGTGTTTATAGATACCGATGACAATATCACAATTAAGTGTACCGCGTTTAGAGGGACGGAGGCGATGTGGGAAATATTTACGTGTAAGAACGTGAATACGGATCTTATCGGCAAGGACGATTAAAAGACGTATAAAAATAATGACTAACGCTCATTTGACAAGATATCAGCCGGGCGATAACATTGATTTAACGCGAGGAGAGATATTTCATTGCGCCCCTCTTTGCGTAACCGAAGGTATGGGGTGTCCAAAACGCGTTACGTCGTAGGTGGATAAAATATTAAAATGACAAATACTATTACTACTACTACTACTACTACTACTACTATTACTAGCAGTTTATACTATGACCCCGGAAGACCGGCTGCCTTCTGGACCCTTCTAAAGCTTTGGTTCGCGACGTTGGCGGCGGCAACAAGGAAGAGGAACGATACGTCGACGGCGGGCAAACAGAAAAATCTGTCGACGTCATCAGAGCCTCGTCAGAGAAACAGGAGACCTATATGCTTCATAGACCGGTGGAAAAGCGATTCGTAAGTAATTCCTTTACCGTGACTAACGTGATGAACGTGTGGGCATGGGATGTGCAACCGTACGCAAAATACGACGATACTCACAGGTACTTTCTGTCAGTTATAGATGTATTCTCCAAATTTCTACATATGAGCCCCGTAAAGACAAAGAGCGGGCCTTACGTTGCCACGGTGTTTCGGTCAATATTCGATGACCCGAGATATTCGAGACGAAAACGACGTCCCGTATGGGTAGGAACTGATAAGGGCAAGGAATTTCTAAATTAAAATTATCATGACATGTTATGGGACAAGGAAGGCATTCACTTTCATGTGTGCAGAACCCCCGACTTTAAATGTGTGGTCGTGGAACGAGTGCATCGCACGATTCGCGATAGAATCTACAAATAGTTTACACATAAAAATACCTACAGGTATATCGATGTTCTTCGCAAGTTTGTCAAAGCCTACAATGACACAGCTCACTAGACGAAAAGCATGGCGCCCTTGCGAGTCACCGATTCGGACGTGCTCGCGATATGGAAGAGGATGGGGCCCGGAGAGAGGCGGGGTGCGTTCGCGTCGCGAAAACGAATTTTCACATGGGGCAGCATGTGCGCATCAGCAAGGAAAAGATGCGGTTTGCCAAGGCAGTCGAACAGAATTTCAGCAGCGCGAAATTTAGTGTAGCGATAGTAATCGAGATGCGGCCGTGAGCCGTCTACGAGCTTCAGGATTTATACGGCGAGACTATAGATGGCCAGTTTTACCGCGACGTACTGACCTGCCTACGGATAACGGACCGGACAGCATATAAGATACATACGATACTGTACAATTTGGTTAGACGAGGCAGTCGTGAATACCTCGTCCGCTGGCGAGCTTAGAGTCAGGATTTCGAATCGCGGGTGCCTGCAACTAGCGTGAAGAATATGTGAAAAAATATGGCGACGACGAGCCATTTTTACGTCACTCTGTTCAGCAACGCCTCGCGAGACATCTACGAAGAGAATACAGACGCCGATTTCACGGTGAAACTGGCGCATACCGTCCACCTGGATTCGATGTCGAATTGGGAATTGGGGCTCTGTGAAATTTCGTGTTCCTCGCCACACATAGTGGACGTCATTGACCTAATATAGTGTGATCTGATATCACCGCCATTTGTGGCGGACAACACCATCCGCAGCATGCGGACGTCCGTCTTCCCATCACTATCATCATCATTTTGTCCGCAAGCGTTTCCAAACGTGTATAATGTACCCGTCGAATAGCGGAGATTTCAGGACGTCGGAATCGAGTTCCTGACGAAGGATAGACTGCACATCCCTACGAGGACAGCACGACCCCCACAAAGGTTGTGCTTCATTTTCGTTAGACTTGCAAATTGTAAAGAATTGTTTAAAACGCATCTTCGCAATCACTACTAGGACATTTAAGACGATGCATCCAATAGAATTGTACTACCTAAATCAGGCGGGTCGAGGTCTTACACTCCCGGGGATCAGTAACGTCTATTCCGCCACTCTCTAACTTCAGCTAGGACACGGGATAGGCAAGTTTTTCGGCAGTCTCATCTGCTGGGTACGGCCTCTCCTGTGAAGCGGGGCCAAGGAAGTGGGCCGCGAGACGTTACTTACCGGTGGCAACATCCTGACCGATATCGCGGAACGCAAGTCAACCGACGACGGGATGAATGATGTAGACAAAGTTTCTGAACACGTGACTCAATCCGTACAAAATTTGATACAGGAAATTACCAGGTCGTGGCCGCAAACGCGCCCAAGGAGAGGCAGCAGCCGGAGGTAAAAGAGGCCACAAGTCTAGGAACCTAAAAAAGACAAAGCTTGTCCCGAGAAAATAATAAAAATTGACATATTTTCCTAGTTTCCTTCAGTCACTCTTCGACAGCCCATTAGCATTTCTGCTGAGGCGGAGATAACGTACGTTAGTAGCGAGTTTGACATCTTTGCGCACATGACTATACAAACGTCTGTGCTCGGGAGGAGAGAGACAGCGTACAAACCCATCGCCCTCGTCGATCAAAACGATCTGGATTTCTTTATACCTGCCGATAACAACACTTACATAGATCTAAATATCAAACTCTACGTCCGGGGTAAATTGATTTCGGCTTCGGGAAAGGATGTGGACTTGACGGTCCCCACGGGCGTGGCCAATAATTTTCTGCACTCTCTGTTCAGTCAATGTTAAGTAACACTCAAGGCCGCCACCAACAACCAGGCAAGCGAGCAGTATCATTATCGCTCTTATCTACAGACACTCATGACCTGTTTCACAGATGCGGCAGCCAAACATCTCTCAAACGCGTACTGTTATCTCGACATGGCCGAGACTCTGACCGCCACGACGAACTGGGAATTCATCACTCGATGGAACATATATGCGCGAGTAGCGAATTCCAGGTCTTCGCTCGATTAAGTAATAACATACGCAACGTGCCCCTATACTTACTACCGGTTGTCAGGTTGCAGATCAGATTGACGAAGGCCCGATCTGACTTCTCTTTTACGAACAAGAGTGTCGATTCAAATACAGTTTCCAATTTTAGGACGCCCAACTACTGGTCAGACGGAATAGGCCAAACACCGCCATATTGCTGGCTCATAATTCGACACTTAACTCAGGGAGTCTCGCGCGGTAAAACTTAACTGAAGTCGAACTCAAGACGTTCACCGTCTCCGCCGTATCAAAATCTTTGTTCATCGACAACGCCGTCCTAGGTCCCATCCCAAAACGTCTCTTGTTCACGATGGTTAAGAACACCGATTTTATCGGTTCGTTGGGCCGCAAACTGTACAAATTTCAACATTACGATTTCAGCGATTTTTCGCTGTTTGTGAACGGGAAACAGTTCCCTGACGAGGGCCTATCTATGGGCATGCATCATGAAAAGACGTCCGTCATGGGCTACAGGATGCTTTTCGAGGCGTCCGGGATACATCACTATTACTCGGGACTGTAGATAACACACGATATGTATGTAAATGATGATTTCATGTTACTCTTTGATCTTACACCTGACCGGAGCGCGGCTTAGGGTCATACGTCCCACCCCGAAAACGGCAAATTCAGAATCATGTTGAAATTAAATAAGCCGTTGCCCGAAGCGATCACGTGTCTGCTGTACGTAGAATTGGACAATTCCGTCCTCCTAGATATTACGCGCACAGTCACGACCGACTTCGAAGTGATTGACACGGTGCAAATACTGTGTAAACTGCGTGACGTTAATTCATTAATCGACGTTTTCCCCTCCGATCTCCTACCACATTCGATCGCGCGAACCTTCAGAACTCTCATCATCAATGTTAATGCCCAAACAGAGAGAGGTTCACACTGGCTAGCCGTACACTTCTGACCCAAATCTGCGAGTGTATACTACTTCGATTCGTATGGCATCGTAACACTCGTACCCGTCACCCAGGCGTTCATTAATCGCAACTGCACGACTTGGGACTAACACAGGAGAAAACTGCAAGGCTTGACGAGTAATGACTGCCCTCTACATGGATTGGGGCTACACTCCAAAACAATTAATTTCGCTCTTCGATGCTTGATATGCAGACCAGCTGGTGGAGCGAAATTTCACTACTGAATTCGTGGCACAAATTTCGGGTAGCGGATGGGGTCAATGCTACCGCAACTGCCTATAAAAGGTAGGTAATTTTTACCGATTCTTATCATTCCTAATCTAACTAGACTGGAAGCAAAGATGTCGCGATTGATTACGAGTTTTTGCGAGTGCGGCAGAAAGAGACGTTCGTCAAGGACCTCTTTGTGGTCAGCGTCGCCACTTTCGAGACGTTCCCTTTCAAGAGCCCCTGCAAGATGGGGGATCATGAATCAAGAGCGAACGTCATAAATTGGTCCGTTGGGCATACTGTATATAAAGAATTACACACGGTCATTACGGAAGCCGTGGCAAGTTTCGCGTATCGAAATGTACATTCCTCGCAGGACTGACGACACGGCCGATCCATAACGTAGACAATCTCTTTTGCCCCCGCACGCCTCTTTCAATCATAACCTCTAGTGTACATTGCCTTGTCACAACTTTCCCAGATTTGCTTGTTCAACGAAAATGGCACATTCTCTCTACGATTGTTTAACGTACTCTCTGCAGACGAATGTTTTTGTCCAATGTCCCGCTGACATGACACCTCATACTCCCGAAATTTTTGCAGCCCTGTAAAAACCGAACGATCACGCCGATCGCCCACATTAGTCTGCTCCCTGCTGCTGCGATGGCAAGTAGTCGACAACGTGCTGCGAAGAGGAGGCGTTGCCAGGAGCAGCAGCAGCAGCGGCTGCCCGACGCCTCGTTCGAAATCCGTGCCTACTGGCCTGCCAGTCCGGCGTTCGATCCGCAAGGAGTCCTTCTCAGGAGCATGTTCTTCAACTCGGAGAGGACCATATACGTGTCTCTCGGTTTCTACCCCGATTGCTACTATCTGGCGCTGATGGAATTCAACGCCATACGGAGGGGCATGTCGAAATCCATCTTTCTCAGAGACGAGCATATCGACACGCTGGCGGACTGCCTACCCAAGCTGCTCGTTTCAATCTGCAAATGGGGGGACCGGGGCAGCGGTCGAGTGTGAGAGCGGTGCCTTTCGCTTATCACCCCGAGGAACTAGGAGTCGGCAGGACTTATTTCGGCACGCAGTACATAAGCCTAAAGATACTGGACCTGCAATATCTTGCCCGAATATTTTAAGTCGTGCAGCAGCAATTGCGCCATTACACACTCGCTCTGCCGGACGTACTGTCGTATGTGTCATCGTCCTTAACTTCATTGACGTATGTCAAACCGGTGCCTAACGCCATCGAACACATAGACTATCGTCATCTGTTTGAGTAACTCTTGACAGTTGTATACATAATTGAATCTATGTATCAGTACTGCTTCTCTGATTAGAAACGCCTAATTTATCTGAATGTTTTGTGTTTTCTTTCACGATAACACCCCCCGAGGATCGCTACATATATTAATATATATTCACTGCACCTACCTGTGTTTCTTCTTCTTCTTCTCAACACCCACACACACACACACACAAGGAGCAATAGAAGCATCAGCAGCAGCCACCGGCACGAATGCAGCAGGAACAACCTAAGTGAAGCCTCACATTACTCGCTGCTTTTTTCCTCACAGGTTATGCACATGTTCGAGGATCTTCTAAGGAATGCAAATGTGCAACATCGCTTACGTTCACGTTCACGGCATTTTGTTTGAGGTGGTCTGCTTGTGGTTGTCGAATCCCCTGCGACGACTGAAGTAGACACTTTAGATGTCGCACGTGTTTCGACAACCTCAAGCAGAGTACGTCAAACTGAAGAGTCATGTTTGTGAACGTAAGCGATTACGCTCAACTGCATTCCTGATGATCTTGCTCTAACATGTACACAGTCATCAATTCAACTCATTGCAATGAGGTTTCGTGTACAACTTCACCTCCTCGAACACACTTCTTCTTCTTCTTCGCAGCTTCTCACACACCTCCTTATTTCGTAGTATCAGCATCCTTCCTTCCTTCATCACGATGCAGTAAGCGCCGGCAACAATGCTATGAGAAGGGAGTTCCTCTAAGTCTACTACTTATACAAACCTATACGTCTGTTCCCCCTCCCTCTCATTTGACATATCCATGTATGCGAGACAATGATATGTCTATGTTTCGTTGAGTGGCTTAAAGACGTCTGACCAGGATGTGTTATCGCTTTCGTACCTGCAGGACGGCAGGTGTGACTTGCTGCTATAGCACAAAACATCACGCTCTTGCGCGTGTTCATTTACACTTAGATTGTTGCCGCGACTCTTAGGGAAAACATCACGTCTTTGCACGTGTTCAATTACAATTCTAAGAGTACGTGCGACATATTGCACTTTTGGGACAGGTTATCCTTTGCTAGCAACTGTTTGCGACCAACGATGCGTTACAGTACTCACGGGCTGAGCACAGGGGTGGCCAACACAATTGCCTTTCGCCCGTGCCACGTGTTGACATATATATACCAAAATTATCCCTAGATGGCGCGAACATCGCGCGAAATATGACATGCCACTTTTGGGGATATATTTTATTTTTTGTATTTTCTTACGGACTATCACGTCAGCATTCGAACTTATCATGCATTCATATTTGTTTTCATCCAATTTCACCACCTATACTGACGATGTCACTCATTAAAAACACGCGGGCATCTCTTCTCCTCACCACACACGTTACACAGGTACATAGCACTCACCATGATTTCTCTCCAAATAAGAAATTCTTCTTCAACCCTCTGTAATAAAATTATTGGCAGCCGTGTTGGAAGGAACTACAACTTTGCTTGCTTTCTATACATGTTATTGTAGGAGCCCGAAGATTGGTAAAACCTAGGTTTTATCAGTAAATCCTTCGACTTACCAGAGTGAGGTGGTAAAAGTCTGAAAAATGTTTTGAAACGATTCCATTTCGGGCTTTTACCAAACCATGTCGGTAAAAGCTGGTATTTGTCGACAACTATTGGTAAAAGTTCGTTTTGTTTGGCTGCCATTATGCTTTGTAAGTGTGTGTGTTTTGTTTGACTGTCATTATGCTTTGTAAGTGTGTGTGTTTTAATTTAATTGATTGAACATCTAAGTTTAAAATATTTTGGCGGACATTTGTCTCGCGTAATTCTATGAAACTCAATTTTTACATATTTAGTGCACCGGATCCGTACTTAAATTAGCTTAGCTTATTTTCGGCACAACAGTCGCAAGCGATACCTGGGTCGACCAGTCCGCGTCCTGCCACAGGGCGTGGGTTCGGAGATCCGTGTTTAGCGCATTGCAATCCCTTACGCGGATATCTGGTATAGTCAACCGAACTTCTAATTATTTTTGTTTATTTGAAGCCTATGTGAATGGAAAAGGAAATTATAACAGAATTCTATTATCAGATTAAACTCTATATTTTTCACCATGATATTAGTCCATTACAATTATTTGCCTTTGTATATTTAAATTTTAACCAAGCTTAAGATAAAATTAAACTTAACTGCTTTATAATTTACTGCATGTAATTAATGTGTTAAAAGAAAACTTTCATGAAATAAATGGAACTTATTAATCAGAATTTGCTTCAACATTATCAAATAATAATTAAACTCACTTGTTACAGCAAGGTTGACTGTTGTGACATTTTGAGTTACGAAGTAGATTCGCTGATTTGCACAAACACATCCTCGTGGTACACTTCTTTGAACAGTTGCATTTTCTAAATCCTTGTCCACCAACTTAACAAACATTATTTACCATTTCACTTACAATTATTTCCTCCGTACCAACTACTTCGATGTTTAAAAAATTTTCTGTACATAAGGTAAATTGGTTTCATGTGCACAACACTTTCAGTTTACCCAACTTAGTAGCAAGTTCATAAAATTCATCGTCTTTAATGTCTGTCATAACGGCTATTATTGATCTCGGATCCATCTTCGCTCTGTCAATATCTGGTATTTTTATTGTAACATTTTGACCGACAGCAGGTTTTTGGAACTTTTTAGACGACGTTGTTTCAATTTCCTTTGCCCGCGCCTCAAGTCCTTCCCTGGCAGCCTCTCCAAACACTTTCACTTTTTGAGCTCTGCTGACAGTCGAGGTTTGTACCGTCAGGGGTTTTAGAGATTGCTTCTGGGTCTATTTTTTTATTTTGAACTTCGGTCTCCACTTCCATTGTTACGCAGGTTTCTGTTTCACTTCTATTATCATTACTTTGCAATTTCAAATCAAGAGTTGCTTCTTGGTCTGTGTTTGAGTTTCATAGAATTATATAAGAGAAATGACTGCCAAAAAATTAAAAAATTATGTAATTATCAAATAATTAAAAGTTAAAGCACACACGCTTACAAAACATAATGACACCCAAATGAAACACACACATACAAAGCATAATCACAGGCAAACAATACACACAAACTTACAAAGCATAATCACAGACAAACAAAACACACAAACTTACAAAGCATTATCACAGCCAAACAAAACACACACAATTATAAAGCATAATAACAGCCAAACAAAACACACACACTTACAAAACATAATGACAGCCAAACAAAACACACACTTACAAAGCATAATCACAGCCAAACAATACACACACACACTTACAAAGCATAATCACAGCCAAACAAAACACACAAACTTACAAAGCATAATCACAGCTAAATAATACACACAAACTTACGAAGCATAATCACAGCCAAACAAAACACACAAACTTACAAAGCATAATCACAGCCAAACAAAACACAAAACTTACAGAGCATAATCACAGCGAAACAAAACACACACACTTACAAAACATAATCACCGCCAAACAATACATACACACTTACAAAGCATAATCACAGCCAAACTATACACACAAACTTACAAAGCATAATCACAGCCAAACAAAACACACAAACTTACAAAGCATAATCACAGCCAAACAAAACACACACACTTACAAAGCATAATCACAGCCAAACAATACACACACA
>Ga0131853_10010701_pt1 | contig 16777 bp, 10 predicted proteins | sample TergutLab28metaG_FD_92764 | JGI IMG/M metagenome (GOLD analysis project Ga0131853, IMG submission 92764) | Labiotermes labralis P1 segment gut microbial communities from Petit-Saut dam, French Guiana - Lab288 P1 (version 2) (version 2) | ecosystem: Host-associated > Arthropoda: Insects >...
AAAAAAAGGGGAAAAAAAAAAATAAATAAGGAGGATTTTTTTGTGTTTATCCCTCACCATATTTTTTAAGAGGAATAAAAAGAAGGAGAATGGGGGGGGAAATGTTTTGGATTAATATGGGGGTTTGGGGGGGGGGGGGGGTGCATGCAGGGCTTTGGTTTGGAAACGTGAATGATAGAAAGCACTTGGATGAACTAGGCATAGTTGAGAGAACGGCATTATAATGGATCTGATAGATCTAGGATTGGAGGACATGGTGTGGTTTGATCTGGCTAAGGATAGGGACAAGGACAAGTGGCAGGCTGTTGCAGACATGGTAATGAACAGTCAAATTCCATGACATGCGGAATTTCTGTACTAACGGAGAAACTGTGAGTTGCTCAAGAAGGACTCTGCTGTATTTGGTTAATTAGTATCTGTAAATTTAGAGAAAGAAGGGATAATTGTCAAGGTAAGAAATTAAGTTTTTTTTAACTTAAAAAAAGGAAGATTAGGAATGGGATTTCCAATAACATCCATAAAACTATACCACAGTCATTGTCCATTGCTGTAACATTTGTTGGTAATGTACATGTCAGCACAGGTATGTAGCAAATTTGATAAAATGTCAGTCTACATGTTGGATGATCCAGGGTTCAAATCCTGCGAGGGGCAAGAGATTTTTCTCTTTTCCAAAATGTCCAGACAGGCTGTGAGTCCCACTCATTGTCCTGTTTAGTGGGTGCCAGATGATTTTTCCTCTGAGGGTAGAGCAGCCATTTCATGAGGCTGACCACTTACCTCCATCCAGAATGAAGGGTCAGGTCTGAGTGGAGTTCTACCTCCACCAGCTTTACTATACCTTTGTATGGCTGTTCTAGGATAGAACTTTTGTGCCAACAGAAAACAAATTTCCATTTAATGCTTAGTCAGTAGATGTGAAGGGTTCATTTATATGTGTTTCCTAGCATGAGATTGCTGAGCTCAGTACGCATTTTTACATATGTATTTCCTTCACTAACCTTGACGAATATGAAGTTCTACTTGTGTGAGGCCCTTATGGTTAGGGTCAAACATTAAGCTGTAGGTGACATCTATTGGGTATCAACTTTATAGTCTTATATCGCCCTATTTAGCAGAGTCCTGCTTCATCAAATGTTACTCTTCACCAGAGGCAAAGACTAGAAAATCACTAAGACCATTTCTGCAAGCATTAGGAAATTTAGGCTGTACTTTTATGAAGCCATAGTTTGCTTTTATCACAAGTATGTGTATATATGAACCTGCTTGGCATTTTGGTGTGCAGTTATTTTGTATGTATTGTATTTCTGTGTGAATTGTCTGTGTGCATTTATACTTCTGTATGTGATGAAGTTTCAGGGTATCCTGTCATGACTTTTCATGATTTTCATTGGTAACCGTTGAATATTTTATGAAACATCAGATTTACTCCATAGTTGTCAAATATCGTGCCCTCAACCTTAGTCTTCCAGCAGAGATTAATTAACTGCCTGGAACAGAGTCTTGCAGAATAAACACTTATGCAGGAAATCCAAAAATACCACACACTAAATGGAATCCAAAGTTTCGTCATTATTTCACAAGAGCCTGCCACTGGTCACTGTCTCAAAACACTGGATCACAGATTCTTGTTTAGGTGTTATCCCGTGTACTTTATTGAGATCTAGTGTGATTAATGTTGTTATTTCTCTCTGTAGGTGTATGAAGAACGTCCAAATGCATGGCATGATGTGCCTTCAATGAATAAACAAAGAGGACATCATTGTGTTGTAGCTGTTGGTGGAGCTATTTATGCTATTGGAGGAATTTGTAAGTAGGTGAACTGTTATACCACTGTTATGAGTTGAAACCTGCATGCTGTGCGTCCGGTAGTACAGTGTTGGTGTATTTCATATGTTTGCATACCTCCTTTGGACTGCCATTATTAGTGTATATATATTGGGGCCTGCTTGACCAGAATTTTGTATAATTGTGTGACTGAGTCCTACTTTAGGCAGTGTGGGTGAATAGCTGCATCCATAATAATTTTGTATGTTTGAAGTTTTTGGTATTCATACATCTGAAGTTTTTCCTCATACGGTACAACATATGCTTTACACATACACTGTAAATTATCCTGGAGTGATATGTTGGAGTGACTTACGGAAAATGGGTTTGTGATGCCACATGTGAACCAAGCTATTACGGCCACAAACACAGTGTGACCCATCATTGACACACCAAATCACAAACCAAGTGCACGCGCATGCGCGTGTGTGTGTGTAGGTTTTTATATATATATATAAATAGGGTGAAGTGTAATTCACTTACTCACTTAGATACTATGACTAAACAGTGAGCTCCATGGAGCAGAGTCCTTTGTGAGAAGCTAGAAGTTTCTCAGCTAGTCAAATTCCACACATTTTATGGAACCTGGAAGTTCAGCACTGTATTTACAAGAGCCCACCACTTGTCCCTCTCCTGAGCTAGATTATTCCAGTTCATGCCATTGCATTTTATTTTTTTGAGATCTATTATGCTGCCATCTACACCTAGGTCTTCCAAGTTGTCTTGTTCTTTTGGGTTTTCTTACCAAAACTCTGTATGCAGTTCTCTTCCCATCATATATGCTGTGTACCCTGCCCATCTCATCATCCTTCATTTGATCACTTGAATAATACAGGATGAAGAATCCAAATCATGAAGCTTCTCAGTATGCAATTTTGTCCAGCCTCATGTTACTTTCGCCCTCCTAAGGGAGATAATATGTCCCAAATAATATTAGACATTTTGCTGTATGGCTATCTGTACACTGCACTCTTACCACAATATGCATTTTCTGTTCTGTACTTCTCCTATGTTTATTGATTGGCTATTTCATCACTTCCTCTTTTTCTGTTTAGCATTCCATTATTGCAGTCATTGGTGTGCCAGAATAGTGTAGTTGGTAGAGTAGCTAGGCTATATGCTGGACAGTCTGGGATTCAAATCCCGGTAGGAGCAAGAGATTTTTCTTTTTATAAAATGTCCAGGCTGGCTCTGGATCCCACCCAGCCTCTGTTTGGTGTGTACGGGGGATCTTTCCCAGGGCTAAAGTGGCTGGGGTAACCACTCACTTCTGTCTAGTGTTGAGGTTAAGAATGAATGGAGCTATAACTGGGCTCCCCATGTGTTAGTTCTTGGTGTTATTTTGCCAGTAACTGGGCTAATTCAGTCTGATTTGTGGTGGGAATACTCTTTATGTATATTCCCATGGGCACAGTAATAGTGACCTACTGGGTATCCATGAAAAACCACTGAAGTTTGGTGTGAGCACTGCAAATGGCTGGAGAAACCCAACCAATATTCCACCACCTGCCACATATTTTTGGAGAATACTGTGGTCAGTTTTGGCATGGGCTTGTGTCATCTGTGTCTTTTAATGTCATTGACATTTCAGGGAAATAGACTTGCATTGAAAGAGTTGTTTCCTGAATAAATGGCTGTGGTGATGTGCATTGGTCTGCTAAATTTTATTTTCACTGCAACAAATTCACAAATTTTTATAGCAAATGTTCACTTTGAAATGTATTAAAAACAGTTATACAAACTTCTTTATCTGAGTGTGATATTATTTTTAATTCTACAATTCTTATATGGTGAAAAATTATGTGATATTATTTGTTTTGAGGGGGCAGATAGTGGCGCAGTTGATTGAGACACTGAGCTACAAACTGGAACGTCATGGGTTTGATTCCTGATGGTGTCATTGGAATTTTTCATTGACCTAGTGTGGCCCTGCAGTCAACTCAGCCTGTAACAGATATGAGTACCAGGGATATTTCCTGGGGGGTAAAGGTGGCAGGTGCACAGGGCTGACAACCTTGCTATCTTAATGTGCTGATTGTCTGGCAGTTTGGGAGCCTCAACCTTCTGGAACCCACAGGGCTTGTCCAGGCATGTACAGGGATTGCTTTAGCTGTACTTATTTGTTCTGATTCTTCTCCTAAGTGTGAAAAGTAAGTGAGCCTGATGTTTTAAACACTACCTGAAAATGCATCAGATTCACAGGATGAATGTGATGATGAAGAAGCTGAAGACTTGGCAACATTAAACGACTCATTTGTGAGTTGAGTTGCAACTGTTGTACAGTGGCAAGTACCATGAGGATGAGATCTTTGCTCTTCTGGGATGTTACACAGCGTAGAGTGGTAGTTAGTTACCGACGTTCAGAGTGAAGATCTCATTGACATCATAGTGGAGACCTGAAATCCCACATACGGTGGGGATATGAATACATCAGTACAGCCCTGCAATAGATGTGGTGCTTAAAGGACTGAGGTGAATTTAAATTCATTAAATGAAAGGGAACTTGTGTATTTGGAGGTTTTTTTTTTTTTGGCACATGTTGTGAAAGCATTTGTTGATTATTGATGGAGTGGAGATGAATTTGGGTCCAATTCAGAAGCTGTAAGACAGATGGGGCAGATGTACAACAGGGTTGTGATGCCATGAGTTTGTTAGATGTGTACGAGCATTTGAAAGGAGGTTGCTGGTCCCTTCTGTAGGATAGAACATCATCTACTGTGAAGACAGAGACGGGAGATTACTCCAAATGTTGGTCTGTATCTGTCAGACTGCATGATGTCACATCTTTCAAGACTGTAGTTTTAGTGTTTACTGCTGTGAGAACAAATTGTTATTACAGGTGATGGAGGAGGTGGTGAAGATATGTATTTAAAGTGTATGGAAAAATATAATCAAGCAAGACGTAGATGGATCACCGTGACACCAATGCATGAAGCAAGAGCTTCGTTTGGTTGTGCAGCACTGGACGAATTTATCTATGTTATGGGGGGATATGATGGTACGTTTTACTTGAAGTCAGTGGAAAGGTGAGTTCAGCCATCATGCTTGAGATTATTTAGTGTTGTATCTGTGTTTTATAATTATGTTTCATCCCAAAAGAGGATTTTTTAAAAATCACGATTGTTTACCATTCAGGATTATTGAACATTGGAATTTTTAGTTGATGGAATAAGGGATCACCTCTTTTAAGTTATATCTGTTGGCAGCCACAGCACTGAATATGCTGTTAACCCATACATGGGGTTCCACCTTTGTCACAAGGATTGCAGTGACGGTGCACACAGTTTTATAAAATAGCATGGGTACTTGGGAACAAAATGAACACATCGCATTTTGAGTTTTTACTTCCACTATGACGGTTGCATTAAGAGATTCTTAATTTCACATGATAATTTTGTACTAATTTTGAATGAATTACTACTGTTTTTTAGTAAATTCCATGTAAATTCTAGAGTTGTTTGAGATAAATGCAGGTAAAAATTCAGGGAACATACAGACTGAAGCACAGTAACATACAGTTTAACACAGGAAATGAGTAGCCACAACATTGTAAACGTATAGACACCTACGCTGAAGACTACCTCTGGTTGCTAGGATTACATGAGCAACGGAACCAAAAACTCAACACTTGTAAACCTTTCTGTAATTTATTCAACAGAACTTGATTTCAAATCAGATACAACAAAAATTAATGTCAGTTTCCATTTTTGTTCTTAGACATCAAGAGAAATTCGTAACTGGAAGCTTATCTGTCCATTAACAACATAACAATAGAAACAAGCAGCGAACCTTACCAGACAATACTGTCCTGTATTTCAGGGTGCGAGATCATTTGGTAACACACCCACTCCCACAGAACAGCAACAAAGACGTACTCCGACGTCACCAGTAAATATACAGTATCCCATAGCTCCAAAAACAACCAGACGATAATGGGACTCATATTTGCAAATGGTGAACAGCAATACACTGTTAAGAATTTTACATATTTTAACTTTTTAACACAATTTGTATAATACATTTTATGAGACAAATGATCCAATTTTATGTATCCCACTCTTGTAAACACAATTTGCACGTCTCGCCCTTAGAGACAAACGATTTAATTTGATGTATTCCATGGATGTAAACACAATGGGATCCCAAAGTGTGCATAGCATCTTGTGACACAATTGACAAAATAGGCCTGAGGATGACTAATCTACAGTCGAAACATGTAGCTTTATAATTACCTTGAGTAATAAAGTAGTTGTGCTGACGTACACTATTTAATATTATATTACTTAAATTAATGGTTTGCTTTCAAAACCTCATTAAGTTTCAGTGAGATCTCTCCATCATCTGGAGGCTCTCTTCCAGAAAGTTTACATCTATTCCTCATTTTTTTGTTAAATGACTGCCCTGATTGACTTACAACCATTTGATCATTCAGACTTTTAGCTGGTTATAAAACATGATTGTGAACTCACAATATATCAACAACATATCAGAATTATCAGTGGTAACTTCATTTATTATGCTGTTGTAACACAATAGTCATTAGTTTGCCACTGTTCCCATTATTGTTTTTAGTTTGCCTCTGTTCCCATTATTGTTTTTAGTTTGCCACTGTTCCCATTATTGTTTTTAGTTTGCCACTGTTCCAATTATTGTTTTTAGTTTGCCGCTGTTACCATTATCATTTTTAGTTTGCCACTGTTTCCATTATCATTTTCAGTTTGCCACTGTTCCGATTATTGTTTTCAGTTTGCCACTGTTCCCATCATTGTTTTTATCTTGCTACTTTTCCCATTGTTGTTTTCAGTTTGCTACTGTTCCCATCATTGTTTTTAGTTTGCCACTGTTCCTATTATCTTTTCACCATATCCTTCAGATTGGCACATTCTAAAATTAGGTCTGTATTCCATATTTTGTTTATGGTATTTATACATTGTTGCTACAGTTAGAATAATAAGAAATGCTTACATGGTTTTTCTTAACATTGGTGTACTCCACATTTAGATTTGAAGGTAGTGAAAGAAATGATGCATTTGTGAGGGTTGTCTTTCCAAGAAGAAAATTTTTTTATTTTACATTTTTTACTTGAACATCTGGGTTTGGAGGACAAAGGTGTTAGATGGGCATTTGGCTGTTTTGTTTGTGTACAAAAACTTTTTTTTGTATTGAAAGGCTTGTAACATCATAATTTTCCTATATAAGTCCACAGTCTGAAGCTTTTTGCTACCAAGATTAAAATTAGCAGCCTGGTTATAATAGTGTGCCAGGTGTGGTGTGTCTCTGCTCTTTATATTCTTTGAAGTATCTCCTAGTAGTTTTTCTGTACGAGCAACTGATGGCAGGAACTTCATAGTTTTGTAAATGCCTTTTATGCATGTTGTTTTTTTCTCATTGTGTGATTAGCTGATAGAAGTGAGAGTGGAAGTAATAAGGGCTGCAGAGTGGTTAATCATTTGAAAATTAGATTTGTAACAGGTGTACGTACATCTGCATCTGTTATAGTCTACTTCTAATATCTATGTTTCTTCATGTGCCACTAGGTACAACACACTGACCAATGAATGGAGCTACATGACATCAATGAGTGTTGCTCGAAGTCACTTTGGCACCACTGTGTCTGACAGTCGCATATATTGTCTGGGTGGATATGACAGCATACATTACCTGAATACTGTCGAGAAGTTCAATCCAGTTACTAACAGGTGGCACTGTGTACATGGAATGCGGATGAGAAGGTTTGCAGTGGGTGCTGCCACACTTTTTGTACCTCTTCATAAAGAGACTGCATACTTAGATTGATGTGTTTCACAGAGAAGTTTACTGCTGTTACATGCACCAGCTACTGCAGTATCATCGTACGTGCACTTCGCAAGTGTACAGGATTTTCTGTCCACACAACATATTAACTTCCATACCTCAAGTTTATTTAGTTAGTGTTTCATCAGGCAACTTTTTGGTAATATTATATCTTGCTAAAAAGTTTATTATTTAATGGCTCCATTAATTGTCACATTGCATAAAAGTTTACCAGTGCAAGTATTGCCTAAAATTATGGAAGGAGGGACTATTATGGATAAAATGGTGAAATGTGTTTTTTTTATTAACATTTAACGTACGGACTTTTAAGTGCCATGTACCCCTCTGCCACCGAAATTTAAATGGCCTTTAAACCCATATTTTACAGTATTTAAAAAAAATGTAGTTCTTATTCTAGACGTGATAAAAATATGAATCAATAACGAGATTATAGTTAATATGGGCCTATATACTGAAAAATTCTTATAGTATAAAAGCTGCTATGTGAATACATATGACTAAATAAATTTAATTTTTGTGCATATTGTTTTAAATAAAGTACTTACAGGCATTGTTGTTTGGCAGATGAGTGATGTTATCCTTATACACTATTTACAAATTTACTTATTTACAGAATAGGCTATGAAGGAATGTGAGCGTTATAGTCCTCTGTTACACAAGGTTTGACTGCATGGCCAGATTTGTTACAGAAATTTCCTTCCAATGGAGGAGTATGCATATTTGTGAAAACATAGACATCACGTTTATCCTTCCAGCATACAATACTTTGATTTCCTCTGACCCACATGATAATGTTTCCCTTCTTTGCTTTTATTGCCCGGGATGAAATGTCTTTGGGCATTTCTTGCCTGTCATTGCGAACAGTTCCGCAACAATTTATTTTCCTTCTGAACAGATCATCAAATAGAGCTGGCAACGAGAAATAATTATCCATATATAGTTTATGGCCTAGTCCTTCCACGCTTCTTACCAACTCTAAAACATTGCCGTGTGTTGCTGTCATTTCCTGTGTTGCCAAGAGCCGTTTCTTCCCTAGATAGACGGACATGTCATGTGTAGCCTAAAGTGTTGCATAATTTATAAATTTTTATGCCAAATCGCTGGTGTTTCTTAGGAATGTACTGCCAAAATATTACCCTTCCTTTGAAGAGAACAATAACTTATCAACTGCCAGTTTATTGTAGTGAGTGAGATGACTGATCCTGTTGTACAGCTTTCAGAAATTGGAGCTGTTATTGCATTGGTGGAACTTTCACCCTTAGGCCTGGTTGCACAGATAGCTTGTTTTGGTATATAGATTTCAGTGCAGGAAGTTGTCAGGTACTTCACAGATTTATGAGGCAGTTACTGGGTGCTTAGAACAGACATATAGTTGGGAAGATTCTTTAATGTGAAGGTTAGTTTTAAAGAACTGTCACATGGCAATTATGTTAAACTGTGTTGTTCTTTTGTTGTCAGGCCTAAGAGTACAGCTTTATCAAAATCCATGGTAGGGTTTCTAGTGCCAAAAAGTACACAGTTGCATATGGATGGTGTGGGAGTGTTCACTTCATGTCACTTTTTACTTTGATGGTGGTATTACACATGTGATACACGGAGGTGAAAGAGATGGAAGTTGTTCATAATTGGATTGATTTGATTGATGAGACCTCTGGCCTTATTTCGTTAATATGGTTTCTGTTTTATCCTGAATAATGATGAAATCATTTATGTCCTTTTCCTGAAGGCTTAAGTTCTGCCCATTTAAGTGGCTAAAAGTACCAGTGAAGTGTGCCAGTTCAGTTAACTTTGAAAAGTCAGCAAAAACAGCATGAGATGTTTCTGGAATATTCCAATTGTTCTTTGATTATCCCAGCTAAGAAGTTTTCGAATTGGTGAGGACAGTTTTGAGTGACTGTTGACTTCTCAAAGAAGAGCTTGGAAGCACTGAACTAGTTTGTCAGTAGTAAGTTCAGAAAGTATGGGTGTGAAACATGGTCTTATTTGTCAGGGTAAGAATATAAATTATAAGTGAGAGGATAACATTAAGATGAATTTTATGGAAATATGTTGTGAGGATGGAACAGGTTTAGTGGTGTTTGTGGTGTTTAAGTGTTGTGTTCTGCAGTCATAAGGTTGGTTATTGTGTTGAGGCTATGTAGTCTGAAAATTGACAGAGGATGAGGGTTACACTCCAACATTTTGACTTACCTACATACAACAAATAACGGAAACTATATGTCCTGCCAAATTCGTAATTTCTCCAACATCTCTGACAACTGATGAGACATAATTGACAGTTTTCAGCACCATGTTGTTATGTTCTTATTAAAACATTTATGTATGTGTATTTTAGGTGCTGTGGAAGAGTAGATGTTGTGTGTGATGAAATAGAGAGACGGAACATCCTGGTTTTGTGGTTTCCCTAGTCACCGTATGGTTGTTGTAGTTGTTTCCACACTTGCAGCATATTTGGGAGGTCCTGAGTTCAAATTCTGGTATGCACGCTGGATATCCTGACAGATTATCCTCAGTCTGTCAAGGCACATGCTTTGATGGTAACTCAACTTAGGCCACAACCACTTCCAGCCATATCCTTAACAGTTATTCACTGATCACCTGCCATTTTATGCCTTTTAACCTGAGCTACTGGCAGCGTTGTTAAATAAGCCATACATACGTATATGTGAGGATTAAATTTTACTTTTGACATTCCCTTGTGACACGAAGAAATGTGTCGTATAAATCGTCAATCGTAACACCAGGTATAATAATTTTTTTTATTTCAGGCTGACATAATTTGTTATTATTGATACCTGATTATGTCTCATTGTGGCCAAAACATATTGTATATTTGAAAATAAAAAAGAAGACTATAAACAATGTTGTAATTGTTGATTTATATAGAACCTTTCTTTTCACATGAGAACTGTTGAGGAGATTCTTGTGCCAATTTGTAGGTACTCTAACCTCAGACCCTAACTGCATAAGCCAGAGACAGCCTGGAGAAGCTAAAAGTATGTTAGCTACTCACCTTTTATGAAACTCAAATATTATTTTTCATAAGAGACCGCATTTTTCTCTGTCCTGAGCCACATGTATGTGGCCCACAAGCTTCCACCTCGTTTCTCTGAGATCTATTTCAGTTTAGAATTGGTGTGTCATTCACTGTGTACTTGAATATGAAACTCTGTAATGGAGGCCAAAACAATATACAGTATGTTATGGAGAGCAAATGTAGCTTTAACATTTGTGCTGTACGTTTTGTCCATACTTAGAAATCATCAAAGAGAACATGTTATATATGAAATAGGAATTACTTAACTTTTACATTTAATAAAAACTGCCAAGTCACATGCTGTATATATGTGAGAATGACCAACAAGATGCACACTATTTTTCATTAATTTATCTCCTACATGTTTTGAACAAGTAATTGTTCATCATCAGGAGGTTATTTCTGTACACACAACATACAGTATTTTACCATGCATATATGGGATGTCTAGCTGCTAACATGATGTGATTGGAGTTCCAACCACATGTAAAAGGTGTGCATCTCAGTCATTCTCATGTAAAGTTCACACACTGTACTGCAGAGTGTAGCTGTACATAAATGTGTTTCAAAAATCTATATAAAAGTCTCAATATTCCCAGTTTCAGAAGTGCTATACTGTGCTGTAAGTAGAATGATATATCAAAATATAATTGATGTAGAGTATGAAGGTGAAAAGTTGAGGGTTGTTTGACCGTGCATCTTCCTCATGAAATAATGTGAAATGCCAACTTGATGCAATAATACATCAATAAAATCACCTTATTGCATCAAGTTGGCATTTCACATTATTTCATGAGGGTGAAGTTCAGCCAAAATAACAATACATTGAAACCTTGTTATTCCTTATCCCATTGTTGCATTGAATACGACTCAGTAGAGCACATCTGTTTTCTTTATTAACACAGCTGCATGTTTCAACTAAACCCAAGCCATCTTCAGGTTGTAGACTAATTTAAAGAGGTAATATCCAGTGTGTCTAATGCATCAGTGTATCAGATAAAATGATGTATGAGGTAATCTTGTTACACAGTATATGTGATAATATTATTTTGTAAATGGCTTCAGGTAGCTGTATGTCTGTGTGATGATTTTGACATAGTTGGAGGGGAGCTTTGAAAATGCGATGAAAGTAATGATCTTTGAAAAAGAGACAGAAAATGGATGTCCCTGAAAATCTGCACATCAATTTAAATAAAAGGAATAATGCATTAATCAGTGAACAGTCACGAGAAGATGTAAATTTTTTGGAACATATACATCGTAATAGTTTCCCTGATTAACCATTCTTCAGACTTGGGGGCTATGCTCCCCTATTACACCCTGTTTTATTATTCAAAATGTGCATAGATTTTCTGTCTTCTTAACACCTCATATTATGCATACACACTGTTACATATACACTGTCTTATGTAATCTTCATTTTCAAGCTTTCCTGTGACCTTGACACACCAAGTATTGTAGGATACTCTAAAGAGAGGCTAGGAAAAGGTATGTTTTCCTAGTTTCACACACACAACGGGGATGACACACTTCCCAGATCTAAAGAGAGGCATACAAAATCGCTTACTAAATGTGACTGAAGACTTTATTTTCTTCCACAGTGAAAGTCTGAAAAACACCGATGTGTGATTGACATTTAATGAAAGTATGGATGGTTGAACAAAAACCAGACTTTCCCACAACAGTTTAAGGGTATGACCATTGGCACATAATTACTAGGGACAAACAACATACATTTTACTATTTCAACATTTTCATGTATTGTTATTTTAATTGAACCCTAATGTATAATCTACAGTGATCAAACACTGTTAGGTCATTCTTGCTGCATAGTGTAGTACTGTAGACTGGAAATAATGGGATGTATTATGTAGATTTTGCCATTTATTAATTTATAATTATGCTGTATCAGGTGACAAGGAAAGAGTCTTTAACCTTTTAAAGCCTAAGATGTAGATTATGTACCACCAGCTTCAACGTTCAGAATTTCTATGTTCTGCGTGGATTTCAGAACAAACAGTGATTATTTCTCTACACAGCATTAACTTATAGGTTTTTATAACCGAGGCAGAGAATGTTTACTGCGCGGTACGGCTTTGTCTTCAAATCAGATACAGTTATGTCCTTTATGGATTAATATTAAACTTAGGTACTTTTCCCCTTAATGGGCCAGCCCAGCCGAAGCATGTGGGAGGAATATGAAGGTTATGTTTGTTATCCGTAACATGTCATTTACAGTGTTGGCTTTTATTATAGGATTTCATATCCATTTGAACATTCGTCTACATTACGGTATTCCAAGAAGCCTCATTCTTTAAAGTTTTGTGCCTGCAAGTATCTGTGTGTTTCTGATATCATGAGTGCTGTTTGGCCCGCTCTCCCGATCTATCGTAGTTTATCTGATCATCTTAGTGACGTTTGTTAAGGAGAACGGCTATGCTGGATGTTCTCATACCTCCAGTTATTTCTGAAGACTGTCTGGGTAGCCCGTTCGAGATTCAAACTGTTATCATTCCGTCAGACGTGCCTGATCACTAAACAGATTAGATTCTTGGCAAGTGGAGAGATTTGTGTGTTAAGCCTGTACCTTAAACCATTACGCATTGTAAAATGTAGTACAATTTATGCAGGGTATTGGAAATATACACACAACCGCCTAAGACTGTGCGTAGTACTTACGAAAACAGCACCACTACACTAGCGCTGCTTGTAGCGTCGTCTGACGCGGTCCGTTGTGTGCTACGGCGCTTGCGTGTCATCCCCTCACCCGCAGTTGTGACGGCTATGGATCAGCTGTTTCTTGGTGCTTGCCGATGCCACCCCAGTCGCGCCAGGAGCGAGCTCGGGAACAATGAGGGTGGGTCTGATGGTGAAGTACCTGCAGGCAAACAGCAACCACTCCCACCACTTATCAAGTGTCGTTATTACTACCTTAATGAGCGAGAAGTAAATCCAGTGAAGACTGAGCTAAGTGGCTGCTCGTGTCGTGTCGCGCGTATTGGTGCCTCAGCCCTGGAGCTCTGAAGACCGGCATGGCGCGTGGCGCGAAGACCTGTGCCTGCTGGATCCATCTGAAGTAGAAGTTTACTTTTTTTTTTGGTTGTATGTTATGTTGGATGGATGCAACTGTCCAGTCAGTAAGCTGCAGAGAAACATACCTATTGGCTGTCAGTGGCGCAACTAATTCGAGATGACTTCACATCTGCACGGTGCCTCCCCATGTAACACTACGGTCCATCGCGGTTGTCGTCGGCACTCCTGGGGTGCAACTTGGTGCTGTAGTAGGAAGAGAACTGTTACATTCCTTTTCTTTATTACGTTTGTTCTGCTACTGCTAGGTCATGTTGGAGTTTGTTCCGGAAGACCAGACGCATTACCATCGTCTTCAAGTTCGACGACATCTAGAACTACATCTTCGGCTTCTGGTAATCATTATAACAGTGATAGTAACAGTAAAGAGATTGCTTGGTCAGTTAAAAGCATGGATTATGCTAATGCTGATGCTGATGCTGGTGGTGGTGTAGGTGGTGATGGTGCTGTTGAAGATGCATATTCTTCCCCTTCTTCATCTTTAGGGCGTTCGCCGATCCCCCTGGGTGATCGTGGTGGCTCTGAAGAAAGCAGTCCCAGGTCACCCCGGCCTGACCCCATGCCCAGTCCTAATGACGTACAAGCTTCTGACTCCAACACGAAACACAATGGCGTTGGAGGCTCGGAGCGATATCGCATCGTGTCTGTGGAGTTTAGCCGTGTGGAGACACCGTTTATCATCGGCTTATGGATCTTCTGTGCAAGCCTCGCCAAGATCGGTGAGTATATCGAAAATACCACGTGCAGTGTTACTGGGAATAGTTGTACAAATATGTGAGGTCTGTGAATAGTACAGCAGTGCGGTCACCGTTAATAGTTGGGTAAACGTATTGTGTGGGTGAGTGGCACAACAATGCAATGTGTTGCGGGTACAGGTTTATAACAGTGGCGGACCCAGGAATTTTGTTCGGGAGAGGGGGGGTTCCAACAAATTCAGTTGAGGACAGAGGACAAAGAGAATGGGGATCTGGGGGCGGTAGCCCCCTAGTCAGGGGTTCTGGAGGCAGCTGTAATTTGGTACAAGAAATTTTATTTCATATAGTAATATTTTCTTAATTTTTGGTACTTTAAGACTATTTATGATGAAAACAAATTTATTTGTCATTGCTAATGTAAAACATTTGCGAACCGGCGGTAGTTTTAGAATTTTACTGCCCTTTTTCCGAACATCTTTGGGTGCTGGCGTCCTAAATTCAGCAATTTTTAACAGTTTTCACAATCGGGTCGAGTGAGTTTGGCACGATTTTGGAGGGCCTTCGGAATTTCGGGGGGGGGTTGAACACCCCCCCTTCTGTATGCCACTGGTTTATAAAGTGTGAGAGTGGTATTACAACAAGCCAGTGTAACGAAAACAGTTAATAGTTTTATGAAAGTATTAGGTCGGTGAGGTACGTACCAGTTCCACGTATTATTGTTTACGATTGAAGTTTTATAAAGCACGATTCGGTGAGTGGCACAGCAGTGCCATGTGTTAGCGGTTGCAGTTAATAAAATACGAGATCGGTGTTATAAATCTGCCCCTGTAACGAATAGCATGAAGAGTTTTATGAAATATGATGCCGGCGAGTAGCAAAACGGTGCCATTGGTTACGCTTATCGTTACTGCTCGTAGTTTTTACTGGCTGCACACACCAATAAGCTTTTTCGCGACTCTCTCCCTGCCCTCACACTTAAGCAACGAAATCCACAGAGCTGAGTCAGTGTGTAGAAACTATTTGTCATTCAGCTATTCAAGAATTTTTCAGACTTCAGTGGCATCTGGAAGTCCTTGAACGTCTTTAAAATAGCACGTCACCGCATGAATTCAGTTGACATGTTAGTGGCCTGTTTCTTCGAGAACCATTGAAAAGATTCCTTCGCTCTGAAAATTGAAGTTTTCTGTTGGCATACAGGGGGAAAGAAGGACAAGTCCTTTCATTCATAACTTACGTACAAGCTGTAGGTATATGTGTATACATACGCTTAATACTTTCAGCGTACTGCCGTCTTAATCTCTACGTCCCCATTGCCTCTTATCCTTTTCATGAATGTGGATATTTAATGACGCCTTCTGCTGCAGGGGTTACTTCCTAACGAGTGGGTTGGAAAGACGGGTATTGTGGTACGGATTTGGAAGAAAACGGTCGTAATCTGTTTTAATGTGTACTATGTAATCGAAAAGTGTGATTGTAGCCATTGTTCCGGCAGAGATTCGAGATGAAGAGCGGTTGAAACAGATTCATCATTAATATTATCTTATCATTAGTGGTACAATGAAACTCCTGGTCTTTATTCTAAAAATGTCTAATCATCCTTCCTACTCCCCGTAGGGGCTGAAAAGACAACACAAGTCATGTGAGAACAATTTGGGGAGAAAATTCAATGCGAAGAATGAAAAGATACAAATTTGGATCCCTTCCTTAGTGCGTATTGTAGATGTGTAGCTGAAAGCTGGACCCAATAACAGAATCAGCATTAAATTTGTAATGTGTAAGGGAAGTTGTTAGAAATGATCTCTTTCAACTGTCAGACACCTTTGACACCTAGCAAACGAATCATTACAAACAGTGTGAAATTCTTAGAATTGTTGATTGTGGAATCCTGTTGTTTTGTTTGAGTTCGTCGTCTGTGTATTGCCTTCCAACCAGTATCGTATTTTGAGTATTTACGCTAATCTTTGAGTGAATATCATCTGTCAGGCAAATTAGCAGTGGATCGACTTTACAAATACACACTTTTCACGGAACCAATTACAAAGCGGCACTGTCGGTTTGCTTAACTGTAAATTTGTATGTTTCACACGAAACAATATGGTGGCTGCGTTTACGCATTACACTGATACATCGTCTTAAAATCGTATAGACATGCTCATGAACGCACTTAGTATAAAAGTGTAGTGTTCCCGTTACTGAGGTCAGGAAATGCTTGCTATCATTCGGTGCAGAATCTTTTGTCTTCCAGGTTGCTGTCCAGGAAATTAAAGATTAAGATATATAGAACGATAATCTTGCCTGTTGTTTTGTATGGGTG
>Ga0131853_10010703_pt1 | contig 16775 bp, 10 predicted proteins | sample TergutLab28metaG_FD_92764 | JGI IMG/M metagenome (GOLD analysis project Ga0131853, IMG submission 92764) | Labiotermes labralis P1 segment gut microbial communities from Petit-Saut dam, French Guiana - Lab288 P1 (version 2) (version 2) | ecosystem: Host-associated > Arthropoda: Insects >...
GATGGTGTATAGAGATTAAAAAGGATGTAATTATTAGGACCGGGGGGGGGGGGGGGGATGAAGGTGAGGATTTAAGTTTTCTATAATATGACACTCTGTAGATATTTAAGTCTTCAGTAATACGACATTCGCTACATTTGTCAATAGATACCAAGTTTTCCGAGACGCACCCTGGCTCCATCTTCAGTGTAGTTTACTCTTGGAATTAACTTGAAGATGCGGGCGGCCAGCTCCCCCTAAATATCGTTAGCTACTCGTATTTATCAATATACAGTTTGCCATGTCCCTCCCTGGTCTAAACCGCTGCCAGCGGCTGAAGTCTATTAAGGAAATTAGGGTATCTGGCGTGTAATTTTTACGTGTTCTGTCTTTCACGTTACCTATCTTAAGGCTCGGGCAGTTTTGTCTCTGTCGTGAATCTGATCTCTAGTTACAGATGGAATTTTTATTACAGCATTTTGTGGTGAGTACACTGATGTCTCTCACTGGCTGGCACAATTTTTTCTAAGTTGAAACTTATTCGAACATATTTTCTGCTACGCTGGCTACTGGCTAGGCGACAAGGGGTTCGATTCTTGGCAGCGGCAAGGATTATCTCTTTATGTCCCGCATTGATTGCGGCTGTGGGTCGTCTCATGAAGTTACTGGTTATAGGTCAAAACTACCGGATCTTTAACCTGACAGATTCATCTCGGTCGTGGGTCGAGTGTCAATTTTAGGTCCGCTTTGTCTCCACGTGGGTTATTTACCTGATTTTTCTTTTGGTAGACCGATGTAACGTATAGACACTTTGTTGGTGACAGTCTAAGTGCGTCGTACAGGTGTAACTAAACTGACAAATTAATTGAAAATATAGAAAAATATCTTATTTAATACGTTTTGTGTACGAAATTTGTCTGTATCAGTGACATCCTGTCTCATGTATGAACAGCAATATGTACTTACACACCGTCAGCCGTAACTACATTTATATCAGTTCGTTGCTTGCTACATGTTTCGGCTTTAGCGAAAAGCCATAATCAATCAAAAATCCATGAAGAATGACAGTTTCGTTAAGAGTCGTTGTGTTGTAATTGCCTGATGGTGATGTCTTTTTACACAAGCCGAAACGTGTAACAAGCAAATACCCCGTTATAAATGTAGTTGTGATGACGGCTTGTACTGCCTTTTTGTTAAAGAAATATACTTTGAACACTGTTTCTGTGCACGTGACACATTTAAGCTCATGGAAGAAAATTTATCCGCAATACCAAACCCAACAGCGAAGTCGTAGAAAACCTTTTCTACGACTGGATGGCCGATTCTGCCTACGGAAGTGGCCGCTCTTCATTCTGAGAATCGAAGTACGCAAAATTAATCGTATTTTAATGTTACGTAAGTTGTGTGTGTGTGTGTGTGTGTGTGTGTCTGGTAGCGATTGTGCTTCAGAGTATTAATGTAAACCATGCAAGTTACCGCAATTTCAAAGCATGCCTTTGTTTGTAAGAAACAGAAGAGTCTGCTGTAAGAAACCGTATGAACAAGCTCTTTGTTATAGTTTTCAACTGCAGCTTTCCTCTCCCTTCGGCTTCATCTTCTAGCTTTCCGCCACTTGATGTATTGAGCAGTTAACCTCCTACTGGGACTGCAAAGCCACAGATAAAACAGTGAATTCTTTGCAGGCGAATCCCTGGAATTATTCTTCGTGTCATGTATTCAGCATAACAATCAAGAGTCGGTACTGATGACGCCATGTCATTATACGGATTGTATACATCTCTCATAAATCCTGTGTGGAGTTTCTTCATGAAAATTAACCTTCTGAACTGGTATCAAATTCTCTTTTGTGTTTGAATTCGTATTATTAATAACATATGATAAAATATTATGTTATGAAGTTGCTTCGGTATGGTATTATACACCTTCAAAAATAAATGAAATGTTGACATGTAGTATTATTTGCAACAAAATTATATCTTAACGAAAGAAACTTGAATTAATTTGGTTGTCATTGCATAACAGAATGTCCGGTAGCGTTATTATTGTGGAATTCTTGTAGCAAAATTGCACTGATTTTCTAAACTTTTATCACTTATAAAACACACACGTAAAACAGTCAGACTGGAATTTTTTTCAGCTCTTTTTATCTCGGTAGAACTATAGTGGCTGTCAGAAATATAGTCTGTTCATAACAAAAATGGCGTACTATTTACGCAACGGATTATTTTCTATATTGTCTCTGTTTTCTTTACTCTTTGCTCGTAATAATCTTGTAGCTTATTAAGCAAACTCCCTTTTACTTGGTATAATTACTTGTATAATCTCACGTATTTAATTTTTAACAATATATTTTGAATTAATCTTCTTAAATTGCATTATCGTTATATGTTTATTCACACAATGTATATGTTCACAGCGTTACTCAGAATAGCAAAGATTTTTGCGAATAGTATTGCCATGTTAGTCTTTTATGAAAAATAAATTTGTTTTGCTAAGTGGGGACTGAATTCTTGTATATAGGACTGATAAGCTTAAAGTTCTAGATGGGTTGCACTCCATTTCCTCTATTTCCATAGTCACATGTTTATATTTGATTGTTATAATCTCTCATTTTATCAAATAGGTATTTAAATCTTAAATATATAGAATTTTTCTATTGTTCTATGGCACATTATTACCATGTATTTGTTTAAATAATACAAAATGAAGTACCAGCAATGCACACCCAGAAGCTGTTTTATTTTGTGTTATAGAGGCTCTACGTATTTCCTCTAGCTGCTCTCACCAGGGATTATACACCATTTTATGAAAGATTTTTAAGGACGATACAACGAGTGAAGTTAAAACTGACCTTTAGAAGTGTGAGCACTCAAAGGGTTTGGCCACACAGAAAGCGGGCTGCCGCGGCGGGAAGGCGTTCGAACTGTATTATGAAAGACTGCATCATCCCCGTCAAACAGAAGGCGGGCTGACGCGGCGGACCAGTCTAGATCGCGGCGGGCAGCGGACATTTGTGTTTTGGAGACAGATTTGCCAGGCGGGCAGTACGGAATGGCGGAAGAATTCACTGAAAATTTGATTGAAAAAGTGCGGGAGTACGTGTTCTTGTTCTCACCCAAGCTTTCCCTCTTCTCATTGATTTCGTGCATCCACCACCGTCTCCTTTTTCTTTTACAACTCAGTGCTAAGAGGAGAAGTCCTTCCTCGTCGGAACTGGACATCATGAATTAAAGAAAAATAACCGAGACGAAAACAAATGGAAACTACTTTGTAGCCTTAACTAGATGGCTTTTCTTCACAGTGGACCGCTCTTAGCTGCCGCGCCCTGTCTGGCGTCACCAAATAGCAGACCGCCGCGATTTCCCGCGGCAGCCTGCTTTCTGTGTGGCCGAACCTTCTAAGCTTGCATTTATACGTAACAAAACAATCACGTGAGAATAATTTATTATACTTTTATGAAATTTATATGCAATTGAAGTATTTTTAGACAAACTCAAGTTTAAATTTTAAAGTTCATTTTTTAACTTAATTGTTTACATGTTCTTCAGTAGTCTTTCGTAGTCGGTGTAACGATTCTGGACGGTAAGAGGATCGAATACCTTTTGGGGGCGAGACTTTCCGTACTCGTCCAGACCGACCATGAGGCCTACCTATCCTCTTGTATAATAATATCGGGTCTGTTTCCTGGGGGTGAAGCAGCCGAAGCCTGGCGTTGACCACCCATTCCCATATAGTACAGAGGCCCCTCTGGGCCGTCATGGCCTGTTCTAGGTTGAAATTTACATTTTAATGGTATTTCATTTGGAGAAGTATATTCCCTGTTGCTGGCAGCGACCGGAAACGTGTAATCAGACATAATTTTGCAAAGTACTCATAGTATTGAAAATTATTTGAAATAATGTTTATAGACTTTATTCTGTTCGAATTTTGCTATCTGCTAACAGTCCGCAGTGTGATACATTTCCAAATCGTTATAGCTAGAATTTAGAGTTCTGTGAAATAATTAAAGTCTTTGTATGCCGACATTTTAGCTACACGCAAAAAAAAAAAATATTCCTTACATCTCTGATTTCAGCATCTGTTAAAACATGTAACTGCAATCAGTAGAGTTGTTTCCGAGGTAAAATGAGCGGAGAGATAAACACGATCTATCTGTCAGTCTTTCATTTTTAGCGAATCCTTCAAATAATGCACAAAGAACTGAATTCCGTTTTGGTCCCTGATGGACAAATTTGGCTGAATTTCACGTTGAACTTTATTATAAAATAAAAGCGCATTACTTAAAACAGGCTTTCATTTCCAAATTGCCTTTAATATTTAACATGCAACTGAATGGGAACAATTGTGTATGCAGCTGTTTTCAATAAAATATTTTTAGTTTTCACTTGTACTGCAACAATAATGTATTCGCAGTTACAGAACCTGTCAAATGGGCTGTTAAAATCTCAAAGGAAACGCTTGGAAAATGAACCACAGCCTTATTACTTGGAACTGAGATTTTAATTAATTCTTCTTCTTCTTCTTCTTCTTCTTCTCCTCCTCCTCCTCCTCTTCCTCCTCCTCCTCCTCCTCCTCCTCCTCCTCCTCCTTCGTCTTCTTCATCTTCATATTCATCTCCTTCTCCTCCTCCTCTTCCTCATCCTTCTCCTCCTCCTCCCTTCCTCTTCCTCCTCGTCCTCCTCCTCCTCCTTATTCTTATTTTTCTTCTTCTTACTGTTGTTATTGTTAAGTAAACCAAACATTGTACGGTTATAGGGCATCTGTAAATGTGTGCCGCTTGCCTTGATATGGAATAATACGACGTTTCGGCAGCACATTTTAATTTCATTTCAAGCTGGCGTGATACTTCCTGCGGCGTGAATAACGAACTGATTTCTTCAAATGCAATGCCCAGCGTTTTCGCGGAAGCTAAGAACGGGCTTTGAAATCTAGTAATACTTGGAAAACTTCGCCTTATAAAACTTTACACTCGCGAAATTCGGAGAAAATGCTAGTAATTTCGACTTCGATTCTTGTAATGTGATATTATTATTATTATAAATCTGTATCTTGTTCATCCCCCTTGTTCTTGGAACTGGCTGTGGGGAAGGTGATAAAAAATGTAGCCTTCAAAGAGCAGTCTTTAGTTTTGAAGCAAAAGAACAGGAAACAAATTAAACTTTGCAGTTTAATGGGTTGTACTTCGCACTACGGTGTGCAAGGAATTTATTAAGCTGAATGGCTGAAGCTGTTCATATATGCTAGTATGTCGTTGATAAGTTAGGCCAAGAGTCTGCTGCACTGAATATGTCCACAGGTAGAGTTTCATTATTGCGTTACAGCAAAAGTGTTTGGTAGCTGAATGTTATTTAGGTTGAAATATTTCCTTCGAGAACGAAAATGAAGAGATGATAATCATATGTATTTGGAGGAATTGCCGGACCTCTGAGGTTGAAAGTTAGCTCATTCATTGTTCAGTGAGCTTAGGAATTAATTTAGTCTAAACAGGATTTCCTCGTAATCAAAATATTTCGTAAAATGAAATAACCCAACAAAGGTGTATTTTCACCATTGACCGACACCAGAAGGTTTTGGAACCTGAATGTTAGAGATCACGTTAAACCTTGGTACGGTAAAACCGAAATATTAGTTAAAATCGGCTTAAAGAGTATTATTTTTCCCCCATCAATATGCGGCGCTTAGAATGAAATTAATTTTATGTAAACTTCCGTAAATAAAGACTGGCGATATATACAATGAACATTTTAATCGAAAAAGGAGGCGAGAAACTTATTTTATTAGTAGCAAAGATAATGACATGTAATGTGAATACGGAGTTGCAAGTGTTACAGGATATTACTTTGCGTAGCTGGGCGAATAGTTCCGGAAGGTTCGGATGCTTCTAAAGCCTTAGAAACATAACTATTTACCAAACCGCAGAGGTTCAATAACAAAACATGAAGGCGGTTGGTTCCCTCGAAAAGTCGGGAAGAGTTTATGCGCGTCACAGTGTAGTGCCATCATCGTCTTGGTCATCAAATAAAGATGAAGGCACTACGACACTTCGAGAAACATCCTTAGCTATTTACCCGAATGACACAGCGCTACATCCAACCCAGAAGACTTGGTACTTTAACAACACCGATGTGAGGAACGCAAGTCTAGCTTTTCTTAACACCTTAAGGTGCCGACTTTCTTTCAAATGAAGATTTAATTAAGAAGAAATTCAAGTCGGTTGTGATATGTCTAAAAATTTGACGATACATAAATGGCCGTTCCTTATTTTGGGCAGTTAGATGTTAGGTTCTTCTCACGGAGGCACCATTTAAGTATCTGGTGGCTTCATGTGAGTTTCTTATTGGAAAAAGTGGCATTAGAGTAGGTTCATCGGAAGTTACTTTAAGTTTTCCGCTCTTAACAATCATTCTTCCCTCGTTTCACAAACATTTATCACCTTCCCCTGAGGTGCGCGATGTCCTTGATCAGGCAGCATATTCCCACATCATCGATCTCGAAGTTGGGGGCTTCATCTGTCTTACCTGGCTGTTGGCTGGTCACAGAGGAGGAAAGTTTTTCAGAGTTACTCATTACTGTGCATAATCTCCACTAGTAAGGTACAAATTCTGATTGCATCAAATTCCCCTAATATGCCTGAATAGTACGTTCAATCGACATACACCTATTTGTAATTGCTAATGTTTAAAGGACATGTTATAGAAATTTTATTTCTTACTTAATGATCCATTATATATATATATATATATATCGCCATCCGACTGGCGACTGAATATAACTTAGATTTTTTGAGATGGTTTTGCCTTTTTTATTCTGTAAATATGTTTATTTCATAACATGTGCGTTTATTTCGACGCTGGTACGGCAGCTATGTCAGTATTATTTGTGACTGTAAGTTATAAATACATATATTTAATAAAAACATTGTGCAGCAAATTGGTATTAATTATTATACATGTAACATAGCTGAACGGCAAATGTACAGTATTAAATTTGTAAATGCCCAACATGCACAAGTTACCTTCAACTTTAAGAAAATGAATGAAATATCTAAATATTTAGTTGATATAGTTTATAGCTGTGTGATATTCATACAAAATTTCAGTAACACTTGTCAGCTGGTTCAAAAGCTAATAAATGGAGGACGGAGAAGTTAACGTGCTGCCACAGTTCGAAACTTTAATATTTGGAATAAATACCTCAACATGAGGAAACCGGATATCCGGCTGAGATGTTACAGCTAGCTTAGATTGCTTCTCTTCATGTCAATGATTTGGAGATTGAAATCCGAATATCCGTTCTGTAATCCCTTTGGTTAGAACCATGAGGGACAAGCAATCTGAACGTCGCTTTTTCTCATTGTCTGTTAATATGTTACCTGAAATTTTGTCACAAATGTTCCAGTCATCTCGCTTACAGACCGTTACTACAAACTCGAAAGCAAACACGGAGCAGTTGTTATTCATTCTTCGTACTTGGGATAGCTCCGGGGGAAATTATGAAGTCAGTATCAAACATATTTGCAGCCGTTAGCCATTGTAAGGCGTAGTTTATAAATGTTACAACGTGCTAACGAGCTTGATCCATGAACGCTTAATTCTGCATCGCTGCCCACCGTAACCATCGTATTAAAATAAACCCACGAACCACTGCCTAATCCAATATCGTTGATCAGACGCCGCAAAGACAGTCAATGATAAAGGAAGGTACACATGTGTGAACTCGCGACTGTAGTGCAGCTGTTTGTCTGTGATCAGCATGTGGATTGTGTGTAAAACAATGAAAATTTAATGGAAAATAGCATACTTTGAGAAAATGTAAAGTCCAGTAATATCAAATACTTTGGATAAAAATAAAGTCAAGGAACATAACATACTCTGGATAAAAACAGTCAGGCAAAATGGTATACTTTGGATAAACATAAAGTTCAGGTAAAATAGCATAATCCGGGGGGGGGGGGATATTCAGTTAAATTAGCGCATTTTTGGTAAAAATAGAAAATAAGTTACAATAGCATGCTTTGAATAAAAATAGTTTCGTAAAATAGTACACTTTGGATAAACATAAAATGTCAGGTAAAGTAGCATACGTTGGGTAAAAATAAAGTCAGATAAATTAGAGCTTTATGGGTAAAAATGGAAAATAAAGTACACTAGCATGATTTGAAAAACAGTAGTCGGTCAAAATAACAAATACATATTTCACGCTTTGAGTGAACATAAATTGTGGAAATTAACGGAATAGGAAAAGCGTGTATTAAGTTCTTGCAGCAGCGGGAGTGAGACAAAAACACTTTTATATTTATGATTTGTTTTACGATGTCGTCTTTACCTCTGCTGCGTAATGTCGAATAACAGAACGTTTTGCGAATATTGCATTTGATAGGACGTTGAAGGAAGGTCTCGTGTCGTGATTTAAGTTATGCCTAATTTGCTAAGCATTTTTGTGGAACGTCTGTTGAGCCCTTTGCAAACCTTAGTCTGGTTAGTCTGTTTTCCAGCGGAGAACCGAGCTGCTCACCTTCGGAGTGCAAGTCAGAAGCGTTACCGTTTGAGACAAATCGTTCTAAACGAGGCACGCGATGGACTGCAAACACGAATTCATTATAACCGGATTTGAGCTACTAGCATGTTGATCAACTTATCCTGCTGCCAAACTCTGTGAGCATGTCTAAGATTCCTCAGTCACATAGGAATATCTACGATATTGCATATTTAGTGTTTCGTTTCTGCATTTTTCACTTCTTTATTCCTTAATTTCTCTGTTTAGTAACTTCTTTGTTTGTTTCACTGCTTATTTCTTTTAATTGTTTAATTCCTTGTTAATTCTCCCCATCTTCGTTTATTTCCTTTCTTGCTACACAACATATTTCTCCCTTTCTGTTAAGTCTTAATGTACTTTGTCATATAACAGCTTTTCCTTCGTGTTGTATCCAGATCAGCCAAGGTGTGAGGGTTGGATTGGGCAGTGAAGGAGCTCTGGACCGAGTTGTGCGTCACGGTTGACTCAGGCAGGCACACCGACACATGTTCTTATTCCCTAAACGCCGCCACCACCACCACCATCACCACCACCCCATCAACATCCGCCCCCTAATTTTCAAACTGTATAAAATGAGAGACATGATGACGCGACCAACGGTTCATCTCATTATCTCCTCCTCTTTTCAGTCACTCGGTGAATGCTTCCCTCCATCTCCCTTTGGGACTCTTGACCCATACCTACAGTTTCGGCCAAAAATAAAGCAGCTTCTTACCATAAAAAGATTTACAACATACTTTTTTTGCTGTTTGCTGACTGAAGATGAAAATTATCTGGGTTGATTAAATGTACTTTAATTAACCGATTTAGATTTATTTAACGACGCTTCTGCAGCTACCCAGGATGTGTGGCATCGAATTTTAGGATTATCTATAGACAGTGAATAGGGAAAGAAAGAGAAAGCAATTGATAATTACCTGTTTTAAGTTATTAGCTTGGTATTTGCTTGGAGTGTCTAAGTAAGATTACGATAAACCTGAGTCAGGATATCCTGCCTGTAGGTCGAGGTTTGAATCCATGACTTCGAGAATACTAAAGAGTTCTAACCTGTGGGTTGGGTGTGTGGCAAATATTTGGGAGAGAAATTTGTAGGGGAATTTGAAGAAAGAAACAACTTCGAAGACTTCTGCTTGAATGCGAGGGTAATATTAAATGATTTCCAAGAAATATGATGGAGGTGTAATCTATATTGATGTGACTCAAAAATTATAAGAAGCGGGTTTTTTGTGAATATTTAAATTAACCTTCTGGTTCTATAAAATGCGGGGAAATTCGTGACCAATTGATAAATTGGTAGCGTCTCAAGAAATACATTGCTCCGTTTACTTAGTCCCTTCTTTGTGTTCACGCACAACACCTGTTACTGGGAAGATATCGCATTGGAAACCTGCATCTGTCGGGAATTTGGGGTTGGTCTTTGCTATGCATCTCAGTATTCCTTACGTCACAGAAGTCTTTCGAAATGTTCTACACCGGGTGATTCAGAGGGAAAGATCAATATTTTGGGAGGTGATAATATCGGTCATTATGAGAAAAAAATGTTCGTATGAACATGATTGCAATTCCGAATAGTTACCGAGATAGAGCTGTTTGAATCCCCAGACACAGACTTGGATGAAAAGCGAAGTTTATAGAAGAAAGATGGGTACACGAGACGAACTGCTGGCGCGCATTTTCGATGCTGCTGCCGGTAGAAAGAAACGTGAAGATCAACTCAGACGAAAGACACGCGATCTTCGTACAAGAGTTGTAAAGCGCACTGAGGCTGACGGTGGGGGTTTCGAACAGTTATTTTAAACTGTAACAGACTTGTTATTCCCCTGTAACATGTTCGTGGTTTTAACAGTAATTAAATTTAAAGTACAGTAATAGTAAATAATTTATCTTTCTTTATTACCGTTAACAATACTTTTGTGTTTGCAGATTCAGACAGCCGTATCTCTGCAATCATTAAGAATTAGACCCATGTTCATATGAAGTTCTTCACTCACAAAGACCAATACTATCACCTCCCAAAATATTGACACTTCCGGTGACTCACTCTGTATATGCTCGACGAATACACACTTCCTGTTATGCGATAAAACTGCCGATCTCAGAGATACGATACAATGGACACATAGCAGCGTAGTATTTTGGACTTACTTTCACACGTAGGCAAGCCCCTGGGACCATATGAATTGACCCTTCAGCTGACAGTGGTAATGATATAAACAACACAGTTTAAAGTTAAAAAAAAATTGGAAAATAAATACAAACTTTCAGTTCTTCGCAGAATAAGTAAAGATTGTCAGTCTAAATTCATTAGTAAACTCTGTTCACATATTGAATGTAATGTGGTTTGTGCGAGATAAGGAATACATATCTATGTAAACTTACTGCCTGCACCATCAGTCTAGACACTGGAGACAGAAGCAGCAGGTCTCACCGAAGCATTCATACATACAAGTAATTGTACACGGCGCCACATCTCAGAGACTTATTCAGAGTAATTTTAATTTACCTCAAAGTGGTGCTGACAGCAGCCGAACAGATAATGGACAGAAAGAATGCGGAATTTATGCATTTGATTTTTTGTTTTTGTCTTTCCTATGGGCCACAGACTTGTGACAAGATCGTTGTGGTTACTCGGTTGATAGGCCTAAGCCAGAGGAAAACGGTGATACGTGATCCAGAGTCGTTCGTCAGGGGGTGTAAAATAATAGATAATTGTAAGGAAGAAGGACAGTGGAATATAAAGTAGCCTTTATGTGACAGACGGAAGTATACGGAGATATAAAGTACAGTCTTTCCTTCACACTACGTGAAGGTATATGAGGGAGTAGATTTATAAATCCACTCAGCCTTGAACTCGGTATTAGTTGAAGGCGAGCCGTCAGCTGCGCGTACCTGCAGCAATATCCTTCTTCCAAACAGAAACTGTATTCCGAGATTTTGAACATGAGAATTTCAGTCAATTGGTAAGTAGTGACCAACGTTTCGGAGCAGCTTGCTGCCTCCTTCTTCAGTATCTGTGTAGTCTTGGACTGATATTCTACACGGCGCCATATCCAAGCAGTATGCGTTCTTCATCAGTACAGTTGTGAGAATTTCAAATCTCGCATTTTTAAATTGGTTAGCAAATTCCCCGCTTGAAAATTTACTTTCATAATAGTTGCATTTTATCTAAAACGCCATTTTATGTAAAGTTATCTTCTACGGTTTTTTACCACGACTGATGAATGATGTAGTAACAGCGATTCTGAAGGGAGTGGTAATGCTGGTGTTTGCTTGGAGGGACTGAGGAAAGACACAATACCTGTTCAAGTTTCTAGCCTTAAAGGCTATGAAGTTAGGCTCTAAACATGTAGAAGACACGTTGTGAAATTAAATTATAGCAGGTATGCATTTGGTTGGTTCTATATTGTAATTATTGTGGCACAATGCACGGTATAGGCAACGTAAAAAAACACAGAAAAAATTAAGGTAGCTGATGTCCAGGCGGAGAGTCGAACCGGGCACCTACCATCTACATCTTAAACAGACCTGTTCCGACTTTTGTATGGGTGCCTGAATTATTGACTTTAGAATGGGTGATATTTTATAGCTGAATGTGCTGTTGTAACATTTATCTTGTATTACTGTCTCACATAACATGCTTCTGAAACACTAAAGCAGTAATCCTTGAGATTATTTAGACTACGCAAGTTTTTAAACTATATGTACAACCATTATCACAATCCTTTTAGCAGGATCATAGGTTACAGCCGCTTCAATAAAGCCATTGGAAAGAGAAAGGCGGTACTTTCGGTATTGTTCCACCTCCCTTACGAGATCTCTGAACTCATGACTTCATCTGAACCCTTAAATAATGAGACAGGCGCGTATAAACCTAGCCTTAACTATCTGTCTTTTTCTCTTTCAACCTTACCGCTGTCTTTCTCTTCTCTCAGCCATTCTCTTGTGTTCTACATTTCTCCCTTATCCTCCGCCCTACGAGTTAGTTCATAATGGACGCAGTGTAGGCTGTGAAGGGTAAATTAATAATTAATATTAGCTGAAATGAACCGTAGGGTTACATGAGTTGGGCGTTATATATTGTAGGAAGTTCCGGGACATGATGCGTTGGAAGGAATGGGCCATTACAATGTGTTACATGATGTCCAGGTTAACCATCTGCTAATGAAACAAATTTGTTGTCATTTCACTTGAGCGTGACACATAAAGCAGTTTCAGGCCTAAGAAGTTGGACGTAAATTCTCAGTGTCAAATGCTGAAACAGGAAGAAGTTATTTATTTTAGGAAGTCATCTGGGTTAATCGGAGAGATAAAAAGCAGCTTCTGCATTATAGTGGGCGCAAGGAGAACAAAATTTATGTCATACCACGAAAACTCAGACGGATTCTTTTAGTTTCTTTTATGTTCGTTGAGACATTATAATAAATTGTAGTTGAAAAGAAAAACTTTTATATCCAACGGAATTATTTTTTTTTTAATTTTAAAGATTTTATGCCGTGCATTTTGGATCAATATTTCTTTTATTACACCAACAAGTGCACTACGTCAAACACACCTACAGTGTCAGACAGTAGTCAAGCCTTTTTGGTTTAATGGAAGAAAAACTTCGGAATTATGTCCACGAATAATTAAAATGGAAATTAAATTTTCTGGAGAGATTTGATGTTACCGCAGCAGTAACCAGAAAATTAGCTGTCTCCTGGGATTTGACGCCGTGTATTTTGATACGTATTTACTGATATTTCAGAATAATCCACTCATCTGTCCTTAGAATAAATGAACATATTTAGTAATGGAGGCTGTCATCTACTCCGCAACGTCGGTAGTAACCTACTTGTTTCAATGGTCTTAGAACAGTGTTTCTCAACCTTTGTGAGACCGCGGCCCGGTAAATTCTTTTTTCATAAGACGAGGGTCCGGTCCCAACAGATTTACTCGTCAGTACCTTTCCTCCATTTTTTTTTATTTCACATTAAACTAACATAAGTATTAATAATTAATTATGGCGTAATCATAAAGAGTATTAGTACAATTATGCGTACGGTGTGGCATGTTGACAAATGTAAAATTACATTTAAATTAGTTATCAATTCCAGGAGAATCTCTCGCGGCCCGGCGGTTGAGAAACACTGTCTTAGAAGACGTACTTCGTGGCCAGAATTTATGTTATTATTAAATGAAATACTATCGAAAATACTAATTTCTTTTGATATGCTGCTGTTTTCAGTAAATTTACTAGTAGGCCATACTGTTCATCAACTGCATGCTACGCCTGTGATTGCGGTACACATTTGTCCGGCGTACTGTGTAATTATTTGGCAGTCTGTATACTGCTTACAATTTGTCACCGATCTCCAGTAAAAGGACGGAATGACGTTACATACAGGTTCTTACAAAGGTCGGTTCATTCCACTGAGTGTTAAGTTGGCCACTATCCGTTTTCGGAGGCATATTTCACACAAACTCTGTTCTCTCTGTTTCCTTTAAGCGTACCTTCAGGTGACCGGCTATGACAGATTCATTCGTGGGAAGCACGTCTCACCAGACGTGTATGAGAAGGGTCATGGGTTCTTTCCCGACTGCGGTGCTAGTAACATATTGTACAAATTATTAGTATGTAAAAAAAGTAAAGCTATCACATTAGAAGCCTGGACAGGCCCTGAGGGCTTCCAGAATTTCTAGACAGTCAGCACATGATGGTGCTAAGGTTGTCAGACGTGCACTCCGGGCCTCTTAACGCCAGGAGATATTACTGGTACTCATTTCTATTAGAGGTGAGTGGCCTCGAGAGCCGTTGAGTGGCCGGAAGGAATTAATGTATATTTCAGTACAATGGCAGACACTGAGAAAGGATATGTACTCCAATTCGTATTAAAATATGTCACGCCATGACATGCCATACGAGGCACAGTGTGGGAGTAGAAATGTAGCTCCACTCATTCTTAGCCTCTGCGCGATATGGGGATGCGGAATTAACGCCACGTCCCGGCCTTTTTATCCCGCGGAAAGAGCCCCTGTTACCCATTGTAGAGAAGGCTGGTTGGGCCCCAGGGCCGGTCTGCACGCGCATGAAGAAGAAAAAACTTATTGTTTCCGACGGGATTTCGAACACCAGACCGTCCAGCCCATAGCGAGTCGCTGTATCGACTGAGCCATCCCTGGCCTATATGTAATATAACCCACAAAAACAGTGGTGCCAACAGTTGATATCCAATGGGAAATATTTACGTTTTGTCACGTTCCGTGCCGTCATTTCTTACACAGTTCTTAATTTTCTCTATCCGTCTCATACCTCTCCATCTCCCTTCGTAAATGTGACCTGTGTTACTTGAATGTTATTGGAAACCTTTTTCTGTTATTTATATACACCCTTACACATTCGTTTATACGACATATTGCTATAAAATCTTAGCTCGTTGTATGTATATTTTACGACTGAAAATGAGCCCGTTTCTTTGCCGATATCAGCGTCAGCATAAAAGAACTCGAACGGTGTATAAGTTCTGCTAGTGTATAAATTTCACCTTCGCACGGAAGTATCATTCTTCTGAAGGTGACGATCTTTTCCTAAGCTCTGCAATGTAGACCCGAGGTTGTATAAAATGAGGTCCATAAATCAGTGACCAGCGGTAGAGACACTGTGGACAAGATCAATACGGTACCTCTTCCGTCACGTACAAAGAGAAGATGAAGTCCTGCAACCAGACAAACAGGTGTATTGTCAGCCGAAAAACGATTTTCAGTTCATAAATAAGGGTTTATCTTGAGGTTTCAGAAATACTTAAGACTGACACAAAACTTTGCACTTTCGGAAAGCCTCGGAAGTACTCGTAATGCTTTATGTTCAAGTCAAATGCAGTGAAATTAATTTGTATGTAGAAGATGAAAAAATACAATATATTTATTGCAAAACGCAAATTTTAGCCATATGATCTACAGGTTTAATGACTCCACTTACCTCCACGTATAAAATAGGGTAACGTAGTTTCTGACTTCCTGTCCTAGCAGTTGTTTAGCTGGCTCAATAAATACACAATATCACAATAGGCTAAACTTCTCCGCCCTCACTATGGCTATTCCAGGCAATAAAAGTGAGTGATTAATGGATGGAAAGCAACTTGAAATTTCTCTGTAGGGAGGTACATTTGTTTTCCCTGTACTTCGAAGCCGGATATCTGGTCCTGTCAGAATCATCATAAGTGTTTCAGAAAGTTCCTTTCATGATGAAGTAAAGCGGCTGGAGTCTGAAGCTGTTCGCTCAGCCATATTTAATATAACCACGGTGAGGTTTGTAACTTTATCTTCGCTGCCGCGAACGGCTCCTTGGTGTAGCACTTGGGCATAGAATCGAAGTTACCTTTCATCTTCCAAACTTTCTTGGGTATACAACAAACATGTAGAGAGGATATTTTCTGCTGTGGGTTGGAAAGGACAAAAAGTAGCAAAAACACATTTCGTTTTCCAGAATCACTATAGAGAACGTACAGTATTCGTGTAGGAAGTGCGTAGAAATAAGTCGGGTAGGGTAGTACCTAACCTAGCCTATCCTAACCTAACCTAACCTAACCTCACCTCACCTCACCTAACAATACTATCTCCTTCGCTTCCTTTTATTTAATTCACCCAGTGACGCAGCTAGTTTTTTGGTGGTCTGGGAGTGTAATCACAAAGACAGCCAGTAAAATAAATTATGAGTTTAAAGAAATTTCCTGTTTAATGAACTTCCTTTTATTTGGGGCAGATATTTAAAACTTATTAATAACATACAATTACTTTCTTTTGTTTTATAGTATTTATTGTCCCGCCAAATGTCTTGTCTCTCTGATTCTGTCGTCCGTACCGGCCGCACTACTTGCCCCCGCAACCCGAGACACAAAGGCTTATTCCTAAAACCAAAAGGGCCGAGCTGTTTCTTAGATGGCTAGTCGCTGACCTCGTGCCGCAGAAGATAGGCAATAGCACCGGTTGGCTCCGTGTGGGAACTTGATGTACAGCTCAGTTGAAACCTGAAGGCACACGGTGACGCACGGTAGGGGAAGTGAAGGGGAAACATGCGAGTGGAGTGGATAGCCAGTAGTCTTGCACTCTACCTCAGAACATGGTGTATCCAGCATAACTACCATTACTACCGCTGATGCGCACACCTCGGCTGCCAGTAGTCGACTGAACTGACCCCCCCCCCCCGCCAATTTAAATGGACTCGTCCGTTTCGCTGAAAGACCAAATCTGGTTTCTGCGCGTGTGCCACCACGTTTCAAACGTGC
>Ga0131853_10010704_pt1 | contig 16775 bp, 15 predicted proteins | sample TergutLab28metaG_FD_92764 | JGI IMG/M metagenome (GOLD analysis project Ga0131853, IMG submission 92764) | Labiotermes labralis P1 segment gut microbial communities from Petit-Saut dam, French Guiana - Lab288 P1 (version 2) (version 2) | ecosystem: Host-associated > Arthropoda: Insects >...
GGATGAAGGGTCGAACATTCGACACCATTGAAGAGAGTCAAGAGGAATCGCAGCGGGTACTTGACACAATTCCAAAAAGGGACTTCCAGAGATGCTTCCAAGCATGGCAGAAACGCTGGGACCGCTGTATTTGTGCAAAAGGGGAGTACTTTGAAGGTGATGGAGGAATTTAACACCCAAGGTAAGCAAACTTCTTTTTACAAGTACTGTCCTGGAACTTTTGGATACACCCTTGTATATGTCATACCCTGTATTTACCATCTGTGTCTTGCAATTTTTTTCTATAATTTTTATCAGATAAAAGCAATGTTTTTTCTTTGCCTAAACAGTGCAACATGAAGTCATGTAGCAGCAAGGTGGTAAAGTTCCACATTTTCTTAATTTTGACATCCAGTGGTAGGGAATTATCAACTTTGCTTCAGAAATTTTGTCCCTGGGAAGAGCTTATCAGTATGCATTCAACACAATGCTGGGTGGGCCCCAGATTCGGTCTGAACATGATAATTAAAAAAAAAATCCTTACTGGGATGCCAGCGCACATGTTGTAGTCCATAGCCAGTCCCACTGTAGGTGATGGTAATGAATTTAATGATTTTCTGTCTTCATTTTACTTTGCTTGTTTTATTAATGGTGTACTGGTTTTTCAGTTTGCATATCAGGCGGTTCATTCGGACTTCAGTCCCTTGACTATAAACAATTTTGCAACACTGTAATTTCTTACATATTGACTTTTCTTTTCAAGAAAATTAAAATAAGACCCTACACAAATTAAGTGCTGTATTAAAGAATCATTACTAATGCATTTGTGGAAAGAGAGGTCAAAAAACAGAGCTGAATGGGAAAATTCCATTGAGGAATCGAAGATCTGCATTGGATTGTAATGCCATTTAAGAAAGAAGACTAATGCATTTGTTATCTCAGAATGAATGCATATTTGTTTAGATCATTTGAGGTAGTTTTGAATGGTTTTGAGGCACAGTTTTCCTTCCATTACAGTGATAAATACAAAATGGGATGAATGCTGTCAATAGTAGATATGCTACTATTAATTGGTGACAAAAGTAACTGGCAGTAGTGGAACAACTGTCTCATTACTACTTACTCATCAGGCCCTCATTACTTGGAAAGAGGCTATGTTATATACAAAGGGGATCAAAAAGTAAAGTAAAACACACACACACACACACACACTTCTGCCAAGAACTTTTTCCTAACTTCAGTGTATACATGGCACATGAGACTTCTATCAGGACACTGACTTTGAAGCATTGGTTACACAATGGCATCAAGGCTTGTATTCCAGCATAGCAGAAGGTAGTGTCAAGCGTCTGCAGCCAGGAAGTGACAGCTTGCTTCACATTGTTATCTGCTTTAGATTGCTTGCCAGGCAGGTGATTCTTAGGGGTCCAAATACAGGGTGGGGCATAAAGATCTCCCATGTTTCGAAGAGATATAAAATATGAAAGAAGCCCTCTAGAAAAAAATTTAATATATTTCTGAAAAGTACATTTAAAACAGTTTTTAATGTGTTTTAAAAATCAGATCAGACATATGGCGGCCATCGTTGGCAACACATTGCTTAAGCCATTCCCGGAAGTTCTTCATCACTCTCCGGGTTAGGTCAGGCGGAATGGAGTCGATTTCCTGTTGGATCCTTTCCTTCATATCCTCAAGAGATTGAGGACGATGTTTGAAAACCCTTTCCTTTAGGTATCCCCAAAGGAAAACGTCACACGGGCTTAAATCTGGTGACCGTGCTGGCCACTCCACGTCTCCCCTTAAAGAGATCAAACGCCCAGGGAACAACAACAAAGCCCCGATGTTCACCGGTCCAACCCATTATGGGCACTGACTACGGTAGAGGCTAACCAACCGCATGACACTACCCCCACCTCTCTACCACCACTACAGCCCGCACAGTGCCCCTTCGAAAAGTCTGAGATCTTTATGCCCCACCCTGTATATAGAAATCATTGGACATGTGATCGGGCTTGTAGGGAGGGTGGTCCATAACCTCCCAGCCATAACACTGTAACTAGTCACAAATCCAGTTAGCAGTATGGGACCCAGTGACTTATAAGGCTGCCCAAGTAAAAGTGGGACTGAGGTTGGAGTGCTGTTATTCTCAGCAGTAGAACTTTGCGATTTCTCTGGTAGATGGCAGTGTATGTCAGGAGAAATTTGGTATACACTCGATAGCGGCAGTGTGTTGTTGACTGAAACAGAAACGAGATAACAATTAACGATCGTGCCATGGATTCCTCCAAACAGGCTCAGCGCGCAGTAATCCAATTTTTGTCGGCAGAAAGTGTGAGTGGAACCAACATTTACAGTCGAATGAAGAATGTGTATGGGACTGAGTGTATGTCACATACTGCAGTTTTCTGATGGTGTAGTGATTTTCGTCATGGACGTGTGAGTACAGCGGACATGCCACGACCAGGTCAAGCACATATGGTCATCACTCAAGAATCAGTTGCTGCAGTGAACTGCCTTGTGAGGGAGAATCGTCGAATAACCACCCGGGAGATTGCAGACAGCTTGTCTGTGAGCAAGGGAACTGTTGACACTATTGTTCATGAACATTTGCAATACAGTAAGGTTTGTGCACAATGGGTCCCAAAACATCTCACTGAGGACCAGAAATGTCTGCAAATGGGTGTTTGCTTCCAGCATTTACTGCATTACCGCAGAGAGGGACACAACTTTCTGTCCCGGGTTGTGGCTTGCGACGAAACCTGGTGCCATTTCTTCGATCCAACAACTAAACAAATGAGAATGGGATGGCGACATTCCGGCTCTCCTCGCCCAAAAAAAAATCGTTCTTCAATTCGAGCAGGGAAAGTGATGCTCACCTTCTCTCTCTCTCTCTCTCCTCCTCCTTTTTATATATATACGAGAATGGCCCCTTGATGTTGGAATGGTTGGAAACAGGAGGTACAGTTAATGCAAACAGATTCTGCGATACCTTACGCAAACTGAAAATAGCCATCAAGGATCGCAGACGTGGCCTGTTGTCAAAAGGGGTTATTCTGTTGCAGGACAATGCCCATCCTCATGTGGCAAAAGTTTGTAACGATCTGATGCAGCACTTTCGATGGGAAGTTCTCCATCCCCCCCCCCCCTCCCCCTACAGCCCCGACCTGTCGCCCTGCGATTTCCATGTGTTCGGGCCACTAGAAAAAGCACTGAAGGGACACCGGTTCACAGACAACGATGAGGTCCGAGAAACCGTTGAAGAATGGTTCCGCATGCAACCCAAGACTTTCTTCGCTGACGGCATCCATCGTCTCGTGGACCAGTGGGACACTTGTTTCAACCAACAGGAGATTATGTGTAGACAGTATGTGTTACACAGATATTGTCTATGTACCACTCTTCAATTTATAATATATACGTGCATTTAAACTAAATAAGCCTTTGCATAAATTTATCAGTCCCATTTTCACTTGGGCACGCCTTATACATCTCCTTGGAGCCCTTATGAAGCATCTGGCTGACAATTTGCAGCCGACACTGATGTGTGTCAAGCTGTCACCTCCTGACTACAGACACTTGACACTGACTTCTTTTATGCCAGGATATAAGCCTTGATGCCACAGTGGGACAAATGCTTAAACATCAATGTTTACTACATGGAGGCCTGACACGTAATATCTGCTGACCATGTGCCATGTGTGCATTGAAGTCAGGAAATTCTGAGCATCAGAGTGTTGGTTACATTACTTTCTGAAACTCTTCTGTACATTGTGAATATATCTGGCTGACTTTTTTTATTACAGGCACCAGATGTAATGGCTTATGTGAAAAAGAAGGCAGAGCTTCATGAACTGAAGCAAGCTGTGAGAGTATGGTCACACCGCAAGAAAATCCAGCAAACTACATTGATTTCCTGCAAGCAGTTGCTTCACAAGCTCACTGTCAACAGCTTGCAATCACCCAGATGTGCCAAACGTGTTGGTCTCTCACAATACATATCAGATGGTAAATGAACATTTGGAAACAGGCTTGTGTGAAAAACATAATTTATGGATTATATACATTTCAGTTTACGCCTTTATGTGACAAAAACATGTATCGAACCGTAAAGTAGAATCTGCCTTCAGTAACTGAACTGGTCAAAACATTTTCCTATTCTTCTGAAATCCAAAAATTCATCACTTTGTTAAGGGAAGCATGCAATTGGTCTGTGTCCTGAGACAGTTCAGTTCAGTTTGCTGGCTCACAAGCAGTTTTTCTGAGACCCATTTTAGGGCAACAGAAATGTAAAAGTAATATTTTTGTTCTTTCTATGTGACAAAACTTATCAGTTTTACTTTTGCACTACTTTGAGTGAAATTCCTAAGTAGTATACTTGGGGAGATAACAAGAAAAAAGGATAATTATTATGTAATTGCTGCTGTGTCCCCATTCAGTGAAAAGTCCTCGTCAGATGTGCCATTATTTTGAAAAAATAATTTTTCATTTCTTTGTTGATTCTTCCCATCATCTTCGTCTGCTTTCTTTCTGCCTTTATCTTGTTCATTCTGCTTCACAGTGAACACAAAAGAGTCTATTTATAAGCTGTTTGTAGTAGTTCTAGGACATAAGATAAAGATAGGGTATGTAAGCAATTCTCTTGTACCAAAATGAAGATTGCAGGCAGGTATCAAATTCCATTCAACATTTTCACAAGTACATCATTAAGACATCAGAGGGCAACTCAGAAATTAATAACATAGCACAGTATGTACTTTCAAATACAACTTAAAGAAGATACGAGGCTGGTGGCACATTTAAAACATGGTGGTCTGTCCATACAATAGAATCTCGACAAACATAGGTTCATAAGTTATTTTGCGACACTTTTTTTTATTATAGAGGTCTTGTAGTGTTGACTGCTTACAGAAGGGTTCTGTGCACATTATTAACGTTTGTTAGAGCTTGTAACATACTGATAGCTTCAGAATATTGACATTTTGTGAGGACTTGTAATTCTAGTGAGCTTTTTCATATTGCCTGTTTGACATACATAAAGGTACACCAGCATAAACAAACAGCATAAGTAGTGCAGATAAACTCCCCCCCCAGCACTAATACTTTTACACAGGAACCAGAGGCAACAGATTTCTTAAAAACACTGTTTGTTTTCTACTACATTATGGCATCACTACCCAGCAGGCACTGACGTAAGAACCTCACTGTTCTAGTTATGCAAACCTTCCTCCATTGGTAGATGCTGACTTCTTGTTTGGGTTATTTGTGGTTTGTATGATGATAGTGGCAGTATCTCATACTAATCATCAACGGTCGTATGACTGATGAAAGGTGCATATTATTCCCACTGACATTTAGTCACCATAAAAGCACTTTTTTTGACTGAAATGTGTCAGCCTGTTAGTCAGTCTGTCTGTCCACGTGTATCAGCGTGGCTCCCACTGAATGGATTAAAGTGAGATTTGTTAGTAGAGACTTCTATGACAGTCTGTCAAAGATTCCAAATTTGGTTAAAACTGGACATTGTATATGAAGACATAAGTATGTATTACTGTTGCTGGTGACATACAATTGCCACACAAGCACTCTCTTCTAGTGAAATGATGTCAGGTTGAAAATGTCACCAAGACGGCATAAATATCACGCCAACATGCCACAACTTTATATGTACATCACCTATCTGGCTAATATAATACTTTCAAATTTTTCAGGTCTGCTTCCTCCCACATCTTTATAATTTACCATTGTCTTCCCTGGACATTTCTCTTAACAGAGTGCAGCCTATATAGTGTGTTTATTTCACTATATCTCATATTTTATGTCTGCATTTATAGAAGGACATGCCTAGCAGTTCACTGGTACATGTTTTTGCTTTTCTTTCCTTTTTATTGTGTGTTCACTACATAAGTAAATATTGAAACTCAAACTGGTAGCTTAGGCTCTGTAAAACAGCATGTAAGTACCATAAAGTCAAAGTACATGTCAGTTTCCTTTTCTGAAGTTAAATTATGGTGGCAATTCAGTCTGAACTTTGTGCAGTGCATATTCAGTTTTCTGTAGGTACGGCCAATAGTAACAGGTTGTTAATCACGAAGACAGACAGACAAAGGCTGTTTGATTTTGGAATGACTGTAATAGTGCTGACATATATTGTAATACAATAGGAAACATATAACATAATGTTGTGTTTCATATTTCTGAATGAATGGACTAAGAGAATGAAGTCAAAACACAATGTGCAACATGGTATGCAACTTAGCACTGAGAAACCAGAGAGAAGAAAATCAAGACCATCATGCAAGAATAAGAATCTTTCAGCAGGTAACATCTAACATAAACATCTTAACTAGTTCCAGTAAATGCAGGAAATTTCTAGACTGACTAATAACTTGTTGATCCATTAATTTATTTCTGTGGCACAACAGCCTAACTCAAGTGTAGGCTGCCCCATTCTTGAGGTGTCTAGATGTGACACATTTAGACATATGCACTCAGTTGGGCTCCTCAGAAAGGGAGAACAGCTAGTCACAGATGACATGCCAACACAGCACACAACAAACAAGAGATGAACACCCATGCCCTCAATGGGATTTGAACCCGTGAGCCCAGAAATTAAGTGCCTTCAGGCCTACGCCTTGGACCACACAGCCACTGGGATGAGCATTTCATTAATTAGCTTCAGTTTATGTGAAAATTCTGTCCACTGCTTAGACTGTGTAATGGAAATGAATAGGATGCCTGATAAATGGGAAAAAGAGTTACTTTGACCTAATTTGAGGCTTAATCTTGACATTTGCTTGAAGTGGAAGAGGAACACCATAAAACAGCATGTTCAGAATAGCCATTCTCCAAGTCGAGCTTTAACCCTGCATGTCAAAAATGTGCAGCAGGAGTGTTAGTGACTTAACTGTGACATTTGATGACTGAGATGAAGAAGAAAGTATAACATTAGCCTAAATTCTCAGGAAACAGATTTAGAGCACATTTAACTGGACCATCATACAGGTCAGTGACAGATTTTTATGTGGTTTGGGATGTGTGGTGTTTTTATTTACCAGCATTTAGTTTTATTCATAACTTCAGTTCTGTATCAATTGCAATGAATAGACGTGATGAAGAGTTTGTTCATATGACAACAGGATTCTTTTTTGGAATTTCAAATATGAAAATGTTGCGCGAACTTCCAAGTTCTTTTGGCCAGATGATGGTAAGGAAAAGGTGAAAGCAAAAAGACAGAAAAATGAAAAAAAAAAAGCTTCTAAATGTAGTGACCAACCCTAGTAAGAAAGTTGAAGGTATTCTGAGTAACAAATATCTTTCATGGAAAACAAACTGGAGCTAAAGTGACACGAACTGCATATAAAGACTATAATTATGATTATCATCGTATGACCCCAAGAGCATTCTGAGCCGTTCCTCATTGGCATACGGGCAAATAACGTCCTTAAACACGTAATTATAAGTTCCGGAGTCAAAGACGTAATGTGAAAAGCATGCCACTCATAGCTAACTACAAAGTTACGATAATGAGGAAGGCTGGGAAGTTAGGCTTAATGAATTTGTGGGAAAAGTACTAGATTATATGGGAGTGAATATCCGTGGCCTCAAAATGGCTGCCGGCGCAACAGACATCCGCGATAGCGTTATTTCCGTGCGGCTGGCGGGCGGTAGTATGACGTAACGGAAGTGACGCTTAGCAGACGACAAAGTTCGTACCTGAGTTGGGAAAGAAAAGAATATCCTAGAAGGTGAGATTACTCTGTTAGAAACCAAGATCCGTGCTTGATGGCCCTCGACTCCGAACACGTAGCCCCTGCGACATCGCCAACGAAATCCCTCAGGAATATTGGGTTGTATGGGCACGTCATATCTCCACCGCAGGTATTGCATTACATCTTACTCCGAAGCAAGCCCACATCTTTCATGAACTGGATACCCATGTCCCGGTCACAGAACAGATACGTAAAAAAGTCTTGTTCGGACCACCTTCTTCCCGCAGCATCCCACGTCCATATGACGACCCAGGAACGAACGGCATCCCCCGCAGGCGTTTCTCGTACTCGAAGACACGCTGTAATGAACGTTGCGTTCCCGCGCGAGGAATGGCTCGCATGAAGCGTGTTGGTCTATGGGTACTACATAAAAAACGCAGAGATTAACTTGAACGGAATACATGAGTGTTGTTAGTAAGAATGAAAACCTGAAGATACGAAAAGGAAGTGAATGATTATTTTTCAATATACAACTAGCCTAAACCCCATCTGAACTTCGTCCATCGTGATTAATGAAGGCAGTGAATGATGATTCTTCAATATACAACTAGCCTCAAACCCATCTAACCTCCGTCCGTCTCGATAAATAATACGGCTGCACACTGTCGGGTAGCAGCTGCCCGAGGCCACGATTCGGCAGTGTAGCCATGCATTTGAACTAGACCGTAACATGTGACAGTGTGCAATGTATAGTTTGTATCGATAAACAACAAAACCCATGCGTTTTCTCTGAGACCCACTACTGGGCAGCTGAAATTATATTTATTACTGTTTCCCTCCGTCCCACCTACTTTCAAATCCATTTCTTCTTTCTGAACAAAGACGATACTTTCACTTTCGAAATTTCGGATGTAAACAGTCTATACAAGTACGCTAAATTCTGAAATTAGTCGGTAGTTCTATAAAATAAGTCAGTAACTCTTGCTGTATCGTACTAAAAATAATAGCAGCTCCTAGCATCATGCACAACATAAATAGTACGTGTTATAACGTAAAAGTAATGACGTACTATTTCAGTTCCCCATTGTCTCCATTCTTCACGTCAGGCATTGATCGCATGTACATCGACCTCGTGTGTGACGTCATCATAACAACTCACAGGAGGAGGGATTTGTTTCTGTTTGGGACGAATCCACCAATCCTGACGTTGCAAGATGAGACGATCTTGTGCATTGGTTCAAAATGTGGACGTTATTTACTCACTGTCTCCAAGGCTGGTTATTAACGTGACACTCCATAACAGTTGCATTCGTAAACAGCTTAAGATAAATATCAACGTACTCAGCATAGCGGTGTGGTGTAGAATGTCACAGTTTTATGCAAAATTCACCAAAATGCGTGTTGAAGTGGCAAATTGTTGTCTGAGTATCCTCCAATCAGAGACACGTTTAGATGTGTAGATCCTCGAAAAATATTTCGTCTGGTATTTCTGTTCTTTGTTGACCTTCCTCTTTAGGTGGAATATTGCAAAACGGGGGAAACACCGCGAAATACCACCATGATACACACGAACAGAAATAAAATAGAGGTAAGATAGTGTTAAATTCGTGGTCATTAATTGCTGAATTGAAGGTGTTCGAAATTTCAAATGTGTTGCTTCTACTCCACCGACATCCGCCATTACCAGAGTCGAGTAAACAGCTGATTTTGAGCCGAAGGTTGGCTTGCGTCAAGGTTGCCTCATTGGGAAGTGCAGGGTGTTGTCGTGCGTCTATTTTCAGTTACAATGCTAATCCTAAGCCACATTAAAAGGTCTGGATTGTGAATTACCCATAAGTAGTGTTGCAGCTTCGAAAAGGTAAAGCTAATATTAGGAATACGTAGTTTTGTGATGGAGGGACCGTGTCCTTGATGTACCATGTTCTCCAGTCCTTTGTTACGATACAACGGAGAACTGCCACTTTGAAATAATAGAAATTGTAGTGCACTTACGTTATTTATGATTTTCAAAATAATTGCGCACACACAAAATGCAAGTAATGTAATGTCAAACTCGTATAATTTCCGTGTGAGATTTTAAGTTTTTTCAGTTTAATATTTCACAATTGGGACTTGGTATTTTATTACTTCATTAGTCTTGTGTTTTTTTGTGTTTGTTTTATTTATTTTTGCGCAGGCTGCGGTGAGACCTTGGTGGGTGCCGTCTCTAGGCCGCAACAAGAAAGAGCGATCTAATTTCTCAGTGTGCACTATGAAGCAAAGCTACATGCAGGTACAAACAACTCTGTCTGTCGCTAACACTTCTTGCTTTGTAACAACAGAACCTCCTGCTTTTTTGTTTGCAATGTGTGTGACAACCTGAAATTGTATGTTGACATTGTGCTGCAATTGTTCAACTAGAATGAAGGTAGATGTATCCATCATATTTTTGAAGCTGCAACATTGCTCAGATTTATTGGTGGGAAAATGGTACATCTTGCTCCCGCAGTGTGCCTGCAGTTTGATGGGAGGGTAAGTAGCTGTAAGAACAGAGCACTGCTAGAGTAATGTGCCAGAAGCAGTACAGAACCATACTCTCTTTGTTCACAGCTTGCCAGAGTCTTTTCTGATGATGATGCCCAAATTAACAAGAAGTTGCCAAAAGAGCTACTGCTTAGGTGAGTTGGTGTACTTGGGCCTTAGTTTATGAAGATGATAATGTGAATGCTACATATTACAGCATTGTGGAGTTGAAAATTTATATTGGGAACCAGGATAGTGTAGTCAGTGTAATTACCAGGTTGCAGGCTAAACTATCCAAGGTTCGAATCCCTACAGGGCCAAGAGATTTATGTCTTCTCCAAAATGTCCAGACTTGGTGTGGGGCACACCTAGCCTCCTATTCATTGGTTACCAGGGGTTAAACAGCAGTGGGCATAGGGCTGACCACTCACTGGCATTGAATGCCAAGGTTAATAGTGGGTGGAACTGAACAGCCATTTCCCCATATACCTGTATGGCTTGTACAGGGGCAAGTTTACCTTTTTTCCTTTACTTTTTGCCTATTATATAGGTTTTACTTTGTGCTGATGAAACTTTAGTTTCAGTGAATTGGGTAAGGTATTTTGGTTTGTCACATCCTTTGGAAAAATTAGTGGATTGTTTTAAAGTAGGTTATGACTGCATGCACCCTTCCTAAATTACATACAAGTGTTCATTTTTGCCCAAATAGTTCTGACATTTTCATTAGTTGGATTGAAGGATTATGGAACGTGTTATGGTAGGAATAGTCTTATTGCAGTTAATAGGTTTTGAATCTAACGTCACATTGTCAGCTGTGTGTATAATAAGTAATAACAGTGCAGGCATTACAAGCACATTACATACATTTCATTAGACACACAAACGCACGCATGTACAGAAATGCACACACACACAATTATCCATTTATTTATTCATTTATTCATTCCATAGATCAGTACTTCAGTGATAATGACAATAGGATATGGAAGAAATCATACAAATACATAAAAATACAAAGTGTAGAACACCAAGTATTGTAAGTAATTCAAAATACACTATTATAATGTCATAAGAAATTTATTACATGCAGCTGATAATTGCATGCTGAGTCATTTTTAAATATTATTATTTCCTCAGTAGAATAAAAGGGCTGTGTATGTAAGTGTTTTTATAATTCTGATTTAAGTTGGCTCTTTCATTCTTCAGGCTTGTGAGTTTGCATGGCAGACTGTTGAATGTTTTTATGCCAGCATACTACACATATTTGTCTTTATGCCTTTTATTAATACTATGTACAGCCAAATTTATTGGAAATTTTTCTTGGGTATTTACAGTGAAGCCCAATAAAAATATGTATTCATGAGGAAGGGGTAAAATATCTGATCTTTTAACCCTTTGGATCCAGGATTAAGTGTCAGTATAGTCAGCACAAGTCCTGGGGTTTAAATGGCTGCCCATTGTTTTGTGTGTACATAGCTGACAACTTTCAGTGCCAAATGCTTAAAGTGGGCCTGTACTTGAATATGTACGTATTTGCTACAGAGTAAAATTAAGTTGTTTTGATAGCACTTTTTTGTATTCAGAAACTTTTTAACAATTTAAAAGGGTTTGGAATTCTTTGACTCAGTCTGTTATGAACACATATACATGACATAGGAATAAAAGTCTTTTATTTTGCTGTGACAACAGCATAATTTTTATGCCATGCAAAACATTGCACAAAAGATTCTTTAAAAATGTCAAGTCCTCATCATACAGGTATTTCCATCTTTTGAGGCAGGTTCTTTGCAGGGAATAGAAAAAAGTCTACTGGTGTGAGGTCAGGTGAATATGGTGGGTTGCTGGTCTGCACCATGTCACAGTTTGCCAGGGAGTGCTTCACTCTCATGACAGAGTGGATAGGGACATTGTGGTGCAAAATGGTCCTGCTGCTTTTCTCTCAGATCTTGCCTCACTCTTCAAATCTGCTTCAATAACCTTTCCAGTGCCAATAACTAGAATTCACTGTCTTTCCTCCAGTCACAAATTCTTTGTGGATTTTCATCATGTTTATAAAAAATGTGACAAGCATTCTGGTTCTTGACTTTGGCAAGTGAAACTTCTTGGGTTGTGGTGGTAGAGATTATGTTCTCCACTTCTGTTCTTTGTGTATTGGCGTATTGTTTCAGCATCATACTGAAACAGTGAAGACTTGTCTCCTGTGACAGTGCAATTGAGAAAGTGTTGATTGCTCTGGCATGTCTGGATGAAATATTCACAAATTTTGACTCTGCTCCTTTTCTCGTCTATAACAGTGCATGGAACAAAATTTGCACAGATCCTCCTCCTTCCATAATCTTTATAAACAGTATAACAAATTATCTCCCATTCAATGTGCAGTTGATACCATCAATTTTTCTTTTTATTCGGTTGTGTCTGGCCACCAGTTTATGGGTTCCCACAGCTTTGCTGTATTATGAGCAGTTGACAGTGACTCATTCCTTGGATCATCATCATCAAGATCATCATGACCCTGTCTGAATATTTTAAACCATTCAGAGACACATGTGCAAGATAGAGCACCATTCCCACAAGCACTCTAAAGCATTGTTTTTCTGTGTCCAAAACAAAAAACTTGTTGGTCACAACATGGCAATAAAGAAAAGCACAGTATATACTATATGGGACTGCTAGAGATGAACTGATTGACCTGGAGCATTCTTTTCACTATTCCTTGGTGCTAACAGCATGAACTAACAGAAACCAGTGACAGCTGGTTTATGTGGCAGATGTTATTGTCTTGATTACATCAGTCCGGAACTTTATTGTTCACCTTCCTGGAGATATTGTCACATTTGACACATCTTACAACTAACATTGGTATAATTGTACTGTTTCACTCCATGTCTTAGAGAATGTCTTTGATAATTAATATAATTGGTGTGGAAACTTTCCAGTAAATATAATTTTTAGGTGCTTTCCTTACCTGAATACAGGAGAGGTGGCTTCCAAGGCAGTGTACTTCTTTATAAAATTAGATGATGGACAGAGTCCAAAAGAAGAAGATTATCTCAGTAATTTTTAGTGTCTAATCTCTCAGAATTGGTGTGATGTATGCTTAGTTTAAAACAAAGTTAAATTTAAGTTATTACTGTGCTTAAGCAAGCACCATGGCATGAAGTCATGGGCAGGTGGAAGTATTGCGTTATCCTTTCGTACCCTTGGCACTAGTTGGAGATTTATGGTCAGTTACATGTTCTGGCTGCTTTACCCCATTGAAAGTGCTTCCAGCACTCTTTGGATAGAAAGTAGGTTGCGTCCCCAAGGAAGTCCCCATGCTGTGAAAAGAGAAAAACATCAACATCTATCAGGAGTTGAACTCTGGTCATCCTGTCTGTTGCCTTGTTGCTGTACTGTCTGCAGTTTTGTGGCTTGTCACATGATAAAATCACCTAATAACAACTTGCACCTTATTATAAGTTATGACAGGGCAAATGTCATAATGTTTGGAGCTTTAACATTGCAGTGTTGTTTAACATGCCACTTTTCTTAGCTATGGTTGAAGATCTCTCTACTGAATTTAATAACAGTGAATTTCAGTAATCAATCTGCTTGCTGTTTTTTGTTACTGTCCTACATTTATATGGCAGGTTACTGTTTGTTGTGGCAAGCTTAAATTAGCGCTGAAGTATTAAAGTGTTTGAATTATGAAGTTAGCAGCTGTGACTTCATCACGTTACATCTGAACATAATTAACTGTTGTGTAGATTTTAATGGGACTTGTTGTAGTGAAATTCATAATTGTTTGTTAATGAGGAAATCATTTCAAGGCTCATCAACATAGGTCCAGCCTCATGTATGATAATTTTAATGTGCCATAAGTACAATTTTATTTTCTGCTACATTGTAGTCTCTTATTTATCAGCTTCAGCGTTTATCTTACCATTTGAGTAACTTTAACAGGATTGTGTTCTAAAATCAAGCCAAAAAGTTCTCATAAGTATACTATTGCAACCAGTTTGTTAACAAGATATGACAGTGAAGGAATTACCTAACTGTTGGAGGAGATACTTTTGTCAGTGCAACAGAGTATGTGGTTTATAAATGATGCAGTTCTTGCTTGTTGTACCTGTGGCAGACAGAGAGCAGTTTTTGGACTCTCACTACGTAGATTGATGGATATGATGAAATGGACCTGTTTTGTGGCCTTTGTGGATGTGTGATAGCACTTTTGCCAGTTTATTCCTGTGGGGCCAACAGAAGGGCATAGTTTACATGAAAAGAGTCATCACAGAGGATTAACATAGGCTGTGGGCAAAGTGGCTGTGACAACAGTACAACACACGTGTCTGGACATTGTCAGCATAGACTGGCTGTGGGACCTGCCAAGCCTATTATTTACTGGATTCCAGAACTCTTTTCTCTTGTGTTCAATAAAGTAGCTGGAGTATGATTCTTACAGCTAACACCATCTTGTGCTGTGATTAAGATTGTGGAGAAAAATTCTTACTCCCCTTCCCCTCCTCAATATACTTGCATGGCATGGTGCTTAATTAATGGGAGGAAAGATTTTCCAGGAGTTTGTGGTGTTACAGGACTCAGTTATTCATTGAGACTAACAGGAAATATTCTTTGCATTATTTGCCACATATTATTTCATTGTGTTTGTGTTCTAGCTTCATTTAAGGAGTAAAACTGCATTAAGAAATCACCCTTTATGCAGGTAATTAAGTAAAATTTCTTCACATTTCCACAACTTTTTTTATCATTGACCAGTCAGAACTTTATTCTTATACTCTGCACAAATACTGGTACACTGGCAGGGAGTACCAAGTCTGTATTAACTAGTTGCTACATTTGACAAATTGTATGACTGTTGTTGTTGTTGCTACTGCTGCTGCTGCTGCTGCTGCTGTTAACTCTTTTACATCTAACATCAGGTATGGGCTTACCCATCATGCATCTGATGCTTAAGACACTGTATTCCAATTTAATGGCCTTCTTATGTAGCTCTCATTTCAATTCTGGTTTCCTGCACATCACACAGAGTATTGAATTCTGGTTTCAAAGGGTTAATGCTGCTTTCCAAAGTTCCTGTTACCTTTCATGATGCCGATTCAACTCCATTATACTTTGTGAGATGTTATGAATAATGTGAATTGTTGATGCAATTGTGGAAGGAATTCTTTATGGCCATACTCTACAGTGTCTGTTGCCAGCCAAGTTTGTGCCAGATTGTATGGGAAGATTGTGCTAAAACTCAATAACCTATTGAATTAGAGAAATCTCAAGATATGTAGCAAATACTAGGATGCTGATAAGTCCTTAGCCCGACCAGGAAGGAAACAAGCTGCACCTGTCAAAAGTGTAGAGTAGGCAGAGGAATGGATTGATTTGGGTAGGGACAGGTGGTGGACTGTTGTGAATGTGGTAATGAACCTCCAAGTTCCATAAAATGTGGGGAGTGTAGCTTGTTTCCAACCTGGTCAGGCTAAGGACTTATCAGCACCCCTGTAGAAGGGTTATGCTATTCCATGATGTGAAAATCTGGTGGACAAGAAGGGAGCTTAACACACTTCAAATGTCGACTGATGGATCAGCCAACAGTTCAGCCACCTGGAACTGAGAGGGTTAAGTGCACACATACAATTGCACCTGTCAATAGGTACAGTTCTGTGAGTTATGTAAGAACACACATACAGTTGTATCCGTCAGTGGGTGCAGTTGTGAAGTCTGAATACAAGCAGAAAAGCCGAAGTCAAATTGGGTGCCTCCCAGATGCATGCCAAGTGCTTCCTTTCCTAATTTCTTTTGCTTCCATCTTTCATTCTTGCTGGACATGTTTGGACTGTGATGAACGAACCATAAGCACTATCATACGGGCATAAGCATTCTTACCTGCTGCTGAGTAAAAATACTTTTGCCCACACCCTGTCCTGCCTCTGAAATACGACTAATGCAAATGAGATTGCATTTTGTAAGGTGCATCGTGGCATATTGTAATATTATATTCTTGTCTTTATATTGTTGAAAGGCCTAGATAAATTGCTGAAATGCTATCCAAATGTGTTGCAAAAATATTTTTCAACAGTTTGGAAGCTCAGTTTGTTTATTTTATCTGCTGGCATGTAAAGTGTCGGATGGTTTAATTTCATGAATCATCTGTGAACAAAAAGCAATGTGTTTAAAATTCAGAAACATTGCCTCTCTTGTAGGATATTCTCATACCTGGATGTGGTATCTCTGTGTCGATGTGCACAAGTTTCCAAGGCCTGGAATGTTCTTGCACTTGATGGCAGCAATTGGCAACGGATAGACCTTTTTGACTTTCAGACTGATGTTGAGGTATGAAGACAAATTATATTGAATGTGTGCAGAAACGTAACCACTCTATTCTGCAATTTATAAGCTCTTTCAAGCCCAAATTTATGTTTATGAGTCTCTTCATCCTTCTGTCTGCACTTTATACAGGGTCCAGTCATCGAAAATATTTCACGGCGTTGTGGAGGGTTTCTGCGCAGGCTGAGTCTTCGTGGGTGCCAGTCCATAGCTGATGGCTCTATGAAGACATTTGCCCAGTTATGCAGTAATGTGGAAGACCTGAAC